>CAJIBT010000020.1_pt1 | contig 11728 bp, 10 predicted proteins | sample 9199421 | NCBI WGS metagenome assembly CAJIBT01 (sample SAMEA7708311, study PRJEB35096) | sediment metagenome | biome: marine neritic benthic zone biome [ENVO:01000025]; feature: sediment [ENVO:00002007]; material: shallow marine sediment [ENVO:03000034] sea grass bed [ENVO_01000059] ...
GCCCATGCTGTGGAACAGTCTGTGCGGCAGCGCTTACACGGCCAGCCTGTGGATCTCGGTGGCCAACGCCCTACGGGGCTTGGCCGCTGGTCAGAAGGTGGCGGCGTTCTCCTACGGCTCGGGGTTCGGTGCCGAGCTCCTGATGCTCGAGGCCGGACCGAAGGCGTCCGCCGGCGCCTGGGCCGAGGATGTCGAGATCGATCTCAAGCAGCGTCAGACGATCGACGCCGCCGGCTACCAGAAGATGCGCACCTAGCCTGGACTTCTCACCGGCTGTCGTGGCGAGACGCCGTAGATGCCTGGAGATGCAAGGCTTGCTGAACGAGGGCGTCGCCGGCGTACTGCACGTACGTCAAGGCGCCCGAGGGCAGCCTAACGCAGCAGATTCAGGCAGATACGGCGTCGCAGTAGAGAGTCGGTGAGAAGTCCAGGCTAGGCTCGCGTTCTGGGGACACGATGGAATCAATCGTGTCCCCAGAACTCTCCATCTTGTCCCTCGGCTCTCAGTCCTCGAACCGCCCCTTCAGGGTGTGGGTGATGCGAGACGCCGGGTAGCCGTCGAGCTGGTGATACTCGAGGGCCTCCTGGCCGATGCGGTGGGAGCTGGCCACTGCCGACCAGGTGACAGCTCCCGGCGGGCGACGGATGCGCACCTTTCTGACCTCCAGCGGGGCCAGGCGGTTGTCGCCGACCTTCTGGGGCTCCGGCCACCACTTCCAGGTCTGACCGATGCGCTCGCGGTGGGCGTCGCCCACGGCCGCGCCTTCGCCGTCCGCGAAGCGGACCTCGACGCGAATAAACCTCTCGGGGTCGCCGCTCGGCAGCATGTGACCGGCCGAAGCGTTCATCAGACGCAAGATGAGGGCGTCGGTTTCGGCGACGGCTTCGATGCCGAGACCGGGCGGCATCTGGTCGAGCGGCGGGCCGCGCCCGGCTTCCTTGGGGATCCCCGCTCCCGGCCAGTAATGCCGGCGGCCCGGCCGCGCCGGCGCGTCTTCGGCCTGCGGCCGGGTGACCGGCTGCATGTGACACGCCTGGCAGGTGTGCCCGGCCTGTCCGTAGGGCCCCTCGCGCCACTCCTGGCCGGTCTCGAAGATGCAGATGAAGTCCTTGCCGGGGTAGCTGCGCACCGCTTGATGGCAGGTGAGGCAGATCGACTCGTCGGTGAAGCGGCTCGACTGCCTGGTGGGATGCGCCGGCGTGCTGACTCCGGTAGGGCCCTCGACAGTGCCATCGCGGACGTGACAGGCGGCGCAGGTGATGCCTTCGGCACGGAAGTCGGCCTCGAAGTCGGGGTTGGGCGTGTAGAGCGGCCGCTCGACATCGTCTTCGACCAGGCCGATCGCCCACGACTCCATCTGGTTGAGCAACGGGGTGTGGCAGTTGGCGCACAGCCACCGGTTGCCGCTCTTGGCGAGCTCAGCCTGGAACTGCCGATCGGTCCAGGCCTGAGCGTGGGTCGAGACCCGCCATTCCTCGTAGATGGCCGTGTGGCAGCCCGCGCAGGAGGTCGCCCGCAGGTCGGTGAGGCCGCGGGGCACCGCCTGCCAGCCGGCCTGGGGGCGCTCGACCCGGGGCCGGCCGGAATAGAAACGGCGAGCTTCTTCGAGCTCTTGCGGAGGACTCGAGCCGCTCAGCAGCGTCGCCGACAGGGCGAGGATCCCCGTCCAGAGTATTGCCTGTGTCGCTCTGAATCGGCGGTCGGACAAGGTTTCCTCGGGAGGTAGGGGCCGCCGCCGTCTCAGCCGAGCTCGAGGCCGGCTTCGACGGCCTGCAGGCTAGCTTCTTGCTGGCTCTCGGGCTCCATCCTGGCGGCCTCCGAGAGCGCCTGCGGCGGGAAGAGGCCCAGCTGGTCGACCATGGCGGCAACCATCACCAGCGCCGGGCTGATCCGCCGACTCGGCGAGGTTCTTGCCGGATCCAGGGCGGTGACGGGCGCCCGGGTCTCGACTTCGGCAAAGGCCGGCAGCGCGAAGACCCGATCTTCGGCCGTCATGAGAGAGAGATAGCGCCCAGCCTTGCGCAGGCCGTCCTCGGTCAACAGGGCGAGAGCGTCGGGGCGGGTGACGCCGGGGTAGCGAATCTCGCGGGGACTCAGGATGAGCTCGGCAATGCTGTGGCCGCTCTTGACGGTCACCGGATAGTCGCCTCGCTGGGCCGCCCACAGTCCCGACAGCACTGCGCCGCGGGCCGCCAGGCGGACGGCGGAGCCGACCCTGCCGCCGGCCGAGCCGGCGACCACCAGGCGGAACGGTGCCGCCAGGTCGCTGGAGAAGGTCGGGGCAAGGGTCTGCCGGGGAAGCAGCGGCGCACCCCGTTGGGCGGCAGTCGCCTCGCGGTAGGCCCGGGCATACTCGGGCAGGTCGTTCTTCTGCAGGAGCCCGGTGGAGAATTGGAGTTTCTCGAGCATCTCGGTGAGAGACTTCTTGCTCAGCTTGTTCTTGGGGACATAGTAGGCCGTGCACAGCTCCCAGATGTCCAGCAGGGCGAACCCGGGGTGCTGAATGGCCTCCGCCATGCGGTCGGCGAGGTCCTGGTCGAAGCTGGTGCCGCGGTAGACGTATCCGGCGCCGTTGGTGGCCACGGTGCCGCAGATATCGAGCGGCCGCTCCAGGTTGCCGCCCGGAGTGGTCGAGGTGACGGCGCCCGCCGGAGTGGTGGTGGAATGCTGGCCGCCGGTCATGCCGAAGTTGAAGTTGTTGAACACCAGCACCGTGATGCCGATGTTGCGGCGGGCCGCGTTGATCAGGTGGGTGCCGCCGATGCCGGTGCCGCCGTCGCCCATGACCACGATGACCGCGAGATCCGGACGCGCCAGCTGGATGCCGGAGGCGTAGGTGATGCTGCGGCCGTGCAAGCCGTGAAAGGCGCTGGTGACGAAGTACTGATCCGACAGGCCTGAGCAGCCGATGTCGCTGACCAGCACCACGCGGCGGGGGTCGATCTGCAGGCGGCCGAGGGCTTCGTTGAGGCGATCGAGAATCGGACCGTGGCCGCAGCCCGGGCAGAAGGGATAGGGCGTCTCGTTACGATAGGTGGCGAGCGGCGTGATGGTCGTGGGGCCGGCGGGGCTCATCGCAGGACCTCCAGGAACTCCTCCGGAGCGATCAGCTCGCCGTCGACGCGATGCAGGCCCTCGACCTCTTGCCGGTGCGCCAGACGCTCGATCTCGCGGCGGTACTGGCCCAGGTTGAGCTCCGCCACCACGACCTGCTCGACGTCGGCGAGGGCGTCCTCGATGGCGGTCTCGGGCACCGGCCAGAGGCTGTGCAGGGTCAGGGCCGAGACCTTCTTGCCCTCGCTGCGCGCCCGCTCCACGGCGTCGCGCATGGCGGCCGCGGTGATGCCGTAGCTGACGAGCAGGCTCCTGGCGCCGGGCTCCAGGTCGGCCTCGACCCTCTCGATCTCGTGCCGATGCCGTTCGATCTTGGCCGTCAGGTGCAGGTTCAGTCGCTCCACGGTGGCGGGGTCCTTGGTGATGAAGGCGCGCTCGTTGTGGGTGGAGCCGGTGAAGCGGACCACCTGCTCCTCGCCGTAGTGCGCCATGGGAGGGACGCCGTCGGCCGGCTCGTAGCGGTAGGGCGCGAAGCCGTCGGTGCCCTGCCCGCCGTCTTCTTCGACCCGGCTCCGGCGCCGCACCGACACCTCCTGGTAGGAGTCGACCTCGACCGTGTTCAGCGTCGTGTTGAGCTCCTTGTCGGTCAGCACGAACACGGGGCAGCGGAAGCGCTCCGCCAGATCGAAGGCGGTCATGGTAAGGCTGTAGCACTCGGCGATCGAGGAGGGTGCCAGCGCGATGATGGGGTAGCCGCCGCCCGTGCCCCAGCGCGCGAACTGGACGTCGCCCTGTCCCGTGGTCGTGGCCCCGCCCGTGGCCGGACCCATGCGCTGCACGTCCACGATGACCAGCGGCACCTCGCCCATGATGGCCAGGCCGATGTTCTCGCTGTAGAGACTGATGCCCGGTCCGCTGGTGGCGGTCATGGCGCGGGCGCCGCTCATGGCTGCGCCGATACACATGCCGATGGAGGCGATCTCGTCCTCCGCCTGGATCGCGATGCCGTCCAGCTTGGGCATCTCCCGCATCATGGTCATCAGAATGCCGGATGCGGGCGTGATGGGGTAGCCGGCGAAGAAGTCACAGCCGGCGGCCAGGGCGCCGCGCACGATGGCGGTCGATCCGTCAGTGAGCTCGCGCATCTTCGGGCGGAGAATCCGGTGGCCGGCTCCCGCTCGCATCCTCGGAAGCCGGGGCTAATACTATCCGCTCTGGCGCCCGGAAGAGTCGGTCAGCCGGGGTGCCCGCCCAGCAGGGTCTGCTCGATCTGGCGGCGCAGTGCCTTGACTCGGCGGGTCGACCGCGGCACGACCAGGACCGTGTCGTCGCCGGCCACCGTGCCCAGAACGTCCGGCAGCTCCAGGTGATCGAGGGAGCTGGCGACCCCTGGCGCCCGTCCCGGCCAGGTCTTCAGCAGAAGAACGCACTCGTTGGCCTGCACCGAGGTCACCTCGAGAGCCAGTAGGTCCTGCCCGCGCGGCGCGGGCTCCTCCCGGGGGAGCTCGTAGTGGGTGCCGCCGGGTCCTGCCACCCGCAGGGCCCCCAGCTGCCGAAGGTCGCGGGACAGCGTGGCCTGGGAGACTACGAAGCCCCTGCTTGCCAGAGCCTCGGAGATGGCTTCCTGACTGGCAAAGCTACCGCTCTGCAGTAGGCGCAAGAGCTGGCGCTGGCGCGCGGCTCTCAGCTCGCGATTCATCCGGCCACCTCCTTGAGCGTCTCGACCACGGCGGCGACTCCTTCCTTCGCTTCCTCGCGGGAGAGGATCAGGGGGGGCAGCAGTCGTAGAACGGTGGGGCCGGCCGTGCAGGCCAGCACGCCCCGTCGCCGGAGGTCTTCCACGGCTTCGGCAGCCATCTGGCGCGAGAATTCGATCCCCCAGATCATCCCCGCGCCTCGCACTTCCACCACCCCCTCGAGGTTGCCCCCCGCCGCGGCCAGTCTTTCGCCCAGAAAGTCCCCCGTCCGACGGACGGCGTCAAGGAAGCCCGGGCGAAGCACCTCGTCTAGGACCGCCAGCGCCACCCGGCTGACCAGCTGGCCGCCGCCGAAGGTCGAGGCGTGGTCGCCGGCGCGAAAGGCCTGGGCGGCCTTGCCCCGGGCCAGCATGGCCCCCATGGGCAGACCTCCGGCCAGCGCCTTGGCCAGGCACACCACGTGCGGCAGCACACCGTGGCGCTCCGCCGCCAGAAAGGCTCCGGTCCTGCCGACGCCGGTCTGCACCTCGTCCAGGATGAACAGCGCGCCACGCTCTTCGCACAGGCCGTAGGCCGCCTCGAGGTAGCCGGCTGGCGCCGGGCGAACGCCGCCCTCGCCCTGGATGGCCTCCAGCACGACGGCGGCGGTCTGAGCGGTCACCGCCGCTTCGAGGGCGGAGAAGTCGCCGAAGGGCACGTGGTGGGCGCCGGGCAGCAGGGGCACGAAAGGCTCCCGATAGGCGGGGGAGGCCGTGGCGGTGAGCGCCCCCAGCGTGCGGCCATGGAAGCCGCCCTCGGCGGCCACGATTCGCCGGCGCTCCGGTCCGCCGGCTCGGCGGGCCAGCTTCAGCGCCGCCTCCACCGCCTCGGCGCCCGAGTTGCAGAAGAAGGCGCGCTCCATGCCCGCGGCGGCGGTCAGGCGCTCGGCCAGCTCGACCTGGGGCTCCGAGTAGAACAGGTTCGAGGTGTGCCAGACCCCGCGGGCGCCCTCCTCGAGGGCGGCGGTTACCGACGCGTGGCGGTAGCCCAGGGAGTTGACGGCCAGACCCGACACGAAATCGAGGTAGGTGCGGCCGTCGGCGTCGCGCAGCCGGCAGCCTTCGCCTTCGACCAGGTCGATGGGAAAACGCTTGTAGGTGGGAAACAGGGACCTCTGCTCGCGCTCCGCCAGTGTGCGGGCGGCGGTCATGGCTCGGTCTCCGTTGCGCTGCAGAGCAGCGTGCCGCAGCCCTGGTCGGTCAGAATCTCCAGCAGCAGGGCGTGTCGCACCCGCCCGTCCACCAGGTGGACCCGCGGCACCCCGGAGCGGTGTGCCGCCAGAGCCGCCTCCAGCTTGGGTCGCATACCGCCGGCCGCGATGCCCTGGTCGAGAAAGCCGGCGGCTTGCTCGGGGCTGACCACCGAGACCAGACGGTCGCCGTCCATCAGGCCGGGCACGTCGCTGAGGTAGATCAGCTTCTGGGCATTCAGGGCGGTGGCCAGCGCGCCGGCCACCAGGTCGGCGTTGACGTTGTAGGTGGTGTCGCCCGGTCCATCGGCGGTGGGCGCCACCACCGGCAGGTGGCCGGCCTCGAGGAGGGTGTGCAGCACCTCGGGGTTGACCTCTTCCGGCTTGCCTACCAGGCCGATGTCCTGACCTTGCGGAGCGTGCCGGCTGACCCTCAGTAGCCCAGCGTCGGTACCGCTCAGTCCGACGGCTCGGGAGCCGGCCCGCACCAATCGGGCCACCAGCGCTTTGTTCACCTTGCCGCAGAGCACCATCTCGGCCACTTCTGCGGTCTCCTCACAGGTGACGCGGTGGCCGTTGACGAAGGTCTGCGCCAGGCCGAGGCGCTCCATGGTGCGGGAGATCTCGGGTCCGCCGCCGTGCACCACCACCGGCCGCATCCCGACATGCTGCAGCAGGGTCACGTCCTGGGCGAAGGAAGCCGCCAGGTCTTCGCTCTGCATCGCGCTGCCGCCGTACTTGACGACCAGAATGGCGCCGCGGAATCTCCTCAGGTAGGGCAGGGCCTCCACCAGCGTCCGAGCCCGTAGGGCGGCGTCATCACACCGGCCGGCTGGCGACACTCATGTCCGGTACTCCGCGTTGATCTCGACGTAGTCGGCCGTCAAATCGCAGGTCCAGGCTCGGCCCGTGGCCTGGCCGGCGCCCAGCTCGACCTCGACCAGCACCTCGCCCGCGGACAGACGCCGGACGGCCTCCTCCTCGTCGAAGGAGGCGGCGAAGCCAGGGTCGAGCACCGGCAGTCCGGCGATGGTGATTGCCAGTTGCTCGGGCTCGAGGTCGACGTCGGCGGCGCCCACCGCGGCGGCGATTCGTCCCCAGTTGGGATCGGCTCCGTGCAGGGCGGTCTTGACCAGCAGCGAGCCGCAGACCGCCTTGGCCGCTCGGACCGCCTGCGCCTCGTCGGCGGCTCCCCGGATCACTACCTCCAGGGTGCGGGTGGCTCCCTCGCCGTCGGCCACCACCATGAAGGCGAGCCGCCGCAGAACCTCCTCCAGGGCGAGGGCGAAGACCGCCAGGCCGCTGCTCTCCGCGGTCAGCGGAGGTCCGCCCGCCAGCCCGTTGGCGAGGACGATGACGGTGTCGTTGGTGGAGGTGTCGCCGTCGACCGTGATGCGGTTGAAGGTGCGATTCGCTGCCTCCCGCAGGGCGTCGGCAAGGAGGTCGGCCGGCACGGGCGCGTCAGTGGTGACGAAAGCCAGGGTGGTGGCCAGATCCGGATGGATCATGCCGGCTCCTTTGGCCATGCCCCCGACCCGGAAGGTGCGCGAGTGGCCAGCCGCTTCCACTGCCGCCTCCTTGCTGTGAGTGTCGGTCGTCAGGATGGCCTCGGCTGCCGCGCTGCCACCCTGTGCGGAGAGATTCTCTACGGCCACGGGAAGGGCCTCGAGGAGGCGCTCGAGAGGGAGGGGTACCCCGATCACGCCGGTGGAGCAGACCAGGATCTTCTCGGCGGGCTGGTCCAGCAGCCGCCCGGCCGTGAGAGCCGTCTCCCGGGCCGCTGCCCTGCCGGCCTCGCCCGTGCAGGCGTTGGCGTTGCCGGCGTTGACCACCACGGCTCGCGCCCGGCCTCCGGAGCGCCGCAGGTGCTCACGGCACAGCACGACGGGGGCGGCCGGGAGGCGATTGCGCGTAAACACGCCGGCGGCCGCGGCCTCTTCCGTGGAGGCCAGGAGAGCCAGATCGGGGTGGCTGTTGCGAATGCCGCAGTGGACCCCGGCGGCCTCGAAGCCGCGCGCTGCGGTAATCCCACCGGGAATATCGAGAAGCTCGATCGGGGCGGCCCTGGGCAAGGACTCGGTCTCGGGTGTTCGCATCATTCTCCAGACTGCTGGTGTGGGCGAACCGCAGCCGAGGCCTCGGACAGCAGGCCGCTGGTCTCCGGCCACCCGACCGCGAGGTTCCAGTTCTGGACCGCCTGGCCGGCGGCCCCCTTGATCAAGTTGTCGATGGCAGCCACCGCTACCAGGCGGCCGCCCATCCGGTCCGCCACCACGGCGATGTCACAGAAATTCGTGCCGTTGACTTCGCGCAAAGACGGACTCCTGCCGCTTACCATGCGCACGAAGGAGTGCGAGCCGTAGCGCTCCGCGTAGAGACCCTCGAGCCAGTCCTGCTCGGGACCCCCGTCGCTCAGCGGCAGGCTCGCCGTCACCAGGATCCCGCGCTCGACGGGAATCACCTGGGGCACGAAGGTCAGACGAATCGGCCGTCCGGCGGCGCGCTCCAGGGAGGTGCTGATCTCCGGTGCGTGCTGGTGGCGGCCAAGGCGGTAGGCCCAGGCGTTGGCGTGCAGCTCGGCGAGCAGCAGAGGAGTGGCGGCCTTGCGGCCGGCGCCCGAGGCGCCAGACAGGGCGGTAACGACGGCGTCCTCCGTGCAGAGGTCGGGGACCTCGAGTGCCGGCGCCAGGGCCAGGGCGGCAGCCGTGGGATAGCAGCCGGGGTTGGCGACGAGCCGGGCGCCGGGCAGGGTCTCGGCGAAGAGCTCCGGTAGCCCATAGACCGCTCGGGGGAGCAGCTCCGGGGCCGGATGGGGCTGCCCGTACCAGGCCTCCCAGACCCGGGGGTCGGGCAGGCGAAGGTCGCCGCTCAGGTCAACGAGGACTCCGACTCTGTCCTCGAGGGCCGCGGCGACCGCCGCCGATTGGCCGTGCGGCAGGGCCAGAAAGACGGCGTCCAGACCTTCCACCGTGGCGGGAGCGAAGGGGCGGATCGGCCCAGCGTGCAGGTGGCGCAGGGCGGGAAACTCCTCCTCGAATCGCCGCTCGCCGCCGCCCTCGGAGGCGCAGAGGAGAAGCTCGTCCACGTGGGGGTGGACGGCCAGCAGGCGCACCAGCTCGGCTCCGGTGTAGCCGGTCGCTCCGACGATCGCCACATTGGCCATGGTGTGCCGCTTTGCCTCCTCAGCTCGCACCAGCAACGGCCCGACAGCCTCGCTGGGTGCATAAACTTACATGAGTATGAATAATCATGCAAGTCGAAACTGCGATCCGGCAGTCTGCGGTGCTCAGTGCCTGGGAGTGGCGGCGTGATCCGGGCCGCTGGCGAGTCGAGCTTGCTCGACCCCCGGCCGAGCCCGAAGGTCCTCGCGCTCTATCGCGGGGCTGGGCCGACGCTGGCCGGGGGTTGCGCGTACAGGTGGCCCAGAATCGCGCGCGCGGCGCGGCGGCTCGCGCCGGGCGATCCGATCGTCTCCCGCAGGCGACTGAGCGAAGCGCGCATCTCTTGCCGCCGCTCGGCGTTGGTGAGCAGCTCGATCGCCCGCTTGGAGATCTTGGCGGGCCGGGCCTCGCGCTGCAGGAGCTCGGGGACGACCTCCTGGTCCAACAGCAGGTTCACCAGACTGGTGTAGGGCAGGCGCACGAGCAACCGGCCGAGCAGATAGCTCCACAGGTGGACGCGGTGGGTGACGATCATGGGTGTGCCCAGGAGCCCGACTTCGAGCGTCGCGGTGCCGGCGGCGCACAGGGCGAGGTGTGAATCGGCGATGGTCTCGAAGCGGCTCTCGGAGACCAGACGCACGTCGACATTCGTGCGGGCCAGGTCCGCTTCGAGGGCTTGGCGGGGAATAGTCGAGGCTCGAATCACCGAGAACCGGGCGGGCAGCGCCTCGGCCAGCCGCTCGGCGGCGCCCAGCAGAATGGGCAGCAGCACCTCGACCTCGGACTTACGCGAGCCGGGAAGTAGCGAGACGTGGAAGGGACCGACCTCTTCGGTTGCGCGATCCCAGACGTGGGGGAGCGTCGGTACTTCGTCCACCAGAGGGTGGCCGACGTGAGTCGCGTCCACGCCGTGGCGGCGGTAGAAATCCACCTCGAACGGAAAGACCACCAGCATCTGGTCGACGACGCGCGCGATGGTCCGGACCCGGCCCCGCCGCCACGCCCAGACCTGCGGGCTGATGTAGTAGATCACCTGCACCCCGCGTTGGTGCAGGGCCTTTGCCAGGCGCAGGTTGAAATCCGGGAAGTCGATCAGCACCGCGGCCGCCGCCCGCCGTGCATCGACCTCAGACAAGAGCTCGGCGAAGATCTCCCGGGCGCGGCGCAGGATCCTGAAGGCCTCGGCAATGCCGACGACGGAGATCTCGGAGCTGTCGGCGACGCAGTCCAGCCCGGCGGCCCTGAGCTCCTCCCCCCCCAGGCCGAAGGGCTCGAGGTCGGCGTCCAGACGCTGCAGCTCCTGCAGCAGCCGCGCTCCGTGGAGATCGCCCGAGGCCTCACCCCCCACCAACAGGAGATCCTTCGATCCCATCGCGCGAGAGTATCAGGCCCGCGAGCAGCCCTGGACCAGCAGTCAGGGCAACGATTGGACCGCCGGCAGGACGGGAGAAGTGCCCTAAAGATAGCCGCGCCTGAACCCTCTGTCGAGAGGTCGAGGTGATAGAATCTGCTCTCGTAACTGCTCTCGAAATCGGCCTGCTTGGGGTCAACTCGTGCCGGGCGGGCTGATGTCCGGGGAGGCGGGGAGGCAGATGCCTCTGGGGCTCTGCAGCCACGACATCCTGCTGGCCGGCGAAAGAGCGGCGTGAAGAAGCGAAATCCAGGAGCCAGATTGAACGCGCTCTTTCTCCTGGGCGTCCTGGTCTTGAACTACCCGCTGCTGTCGCTCTTCAGCCATCAGAACCTGGTTCTGGGCGTACCGATCTTTTATCTCTACATCTTCGTTTCCTGGGCGCTGCTGATAGCTCTGCTCGCCCTGGTAGCAGACTTGTTCGCCTAGATGCATCTCGCCCTGATCGTCGCCGTGTCGCTGGGCTATATCGCCCTGCTCTTTGCGATCGCCCGCTACGGCGACAAGCGGGCCGATGCGGGGCGCAGCATCATCAGCAACCCCTACGTGTACGCCCTCTCCATGGCGGTCTACTGCACGGCCTGGACCTTCTACGGCAGCGTCGGGCGGGCGGTCAGCTCGGGACCCAGCTACCTGGCGATCTACCTCGGTCCCACGCTGATGGCGGCCTTGTGGTGGTTCGTGCTGCGCAAGATCATCCGCATCAGCAAGGTCAATCGCATCACCTCGATCGCAGATTTCATCGCTTCGCGGTACGGCAAGGACATGATCCTGGGTGGTCTGGTCACCGTCATCGCGGTGGTCGGGATCATCCCATACATCGCCCTTCAGCTGCGCGCCGTCTCCGAGACCTTCAGCCTGCTCTGGCAGCACTACCAGCCGGACGAGGGAGTGATGGCGGGCGCTACGCTGCCCCACGACATCGCCCTCTATGTCGCCCTGCTGCTGGCCCTGTTCTCGATCTTGTTCGGCACCCGGCACCTGGATGTCACCGAGCACCACGAGGGGTTGGTGGCGGCAATCGCCTTCGAATCGGTGGTCAAGCTGATCGCATTCCTGGCGATCGGAGTGTTTGTCACCTGGGGTCTTTACGACGGCTTCGGTGATCTCTTCCGGCAGGCTGAGGCCGTGCCGGAGATCCGCGAGCTTTTCACGATGGGAACCGGCTCCGCGTCC
>CAJIBT010000021.1_pt1 | contig 11620 bp, 9 predicted proteins | sample 9199421 | NCBI WGS metagenome assembly CAJIBT01 (sample SAMEA7708311, study PRJEB35096) | sediment metagenome | biome: marine neritic benthic zone biome [ENVO:01000025]; feature: sediment [ENVO:00002007]; material: shallow marine sediment [ENVO:03000034] sea grass bed [ENVO_01000059] ...
TGTCGAGGAGATGGGCGGCACCATGCGGCTCGGCGCCTACCCCTGCGTGCTCACCGAAGGAACGCTAGCGGCTCGCACCTATGGTGTGCCGGAGATCAGCGAGCGCCATCGCCATCGCTACGAGGTGAATCAGAAGTACCTCGAGCAGCTCACCGACGGCGGCCTGGTGGTGTCGGGCATGAGCCCGGACGGCAAATTCGTCGAGATGATCGAGCTGCCCGACCACCCGTGGTTCCTCGGTTGCCAGTTCCACCCCGAGTACAAATCCAAGCCGACCGATCCGCACCCCCTGTTCACCTCCTATATCCGGGCTGCCCTGGAGGAGAAGCAGCGACGGCAGGATCCCGAGCGGGTCCGGCAGCGCGAGATGGTGAGCATCGCGGGAGGACGCGGGTGACCCCGGCTCCTTTCGAGCTGGCTCCGGGGATCACCCTGGGAGACGAAGCCCTGCCGGTCATCGCCGGTCCCTGCGTCATCGAGAGCCCGGAGCACACTGTCGGCACCGCCCGCGCGCTCGCCGCCCTGGCGGGCCGCATCGACGTGCCGCTGATCTTCAAGGCCTCCTTCGACAAGGCCAACCGCAGCTCGCTGGAGAGCTTCCGCGGCCCGGGTCTGGCCAACGGCCTGAAGGTTCTCCAGGCCGTCAAGGAAGAGACCGGGCTTGCCGTCTTGACCGACGTCCACGAGCCGGGCCAGTGCGAGCCGGCGGCCGCGGTCTGCGACGTCCTGCAGGTGCCGGCCTTTCTCTGCCGGCAGACCGATCTCATCCTGGCCGCTGCCGCTACCGGGCGCCCGATCAACCTCAAGAAGGGTCAGTTCATGGCGCCCGACGACATGCGCCGAGCTGTCGAAAAGGCGCGCAGTGCCGGCAACCGGCGCGTGAGCGTCACCGAGCGAGGTGCGAGCTTCGGCTACCACAACCTGGTGGTCGACATGAGGAGCTTCGCCATCCTCCATCGCGACGAGATCCCGGTGATCTACGACGTCACCCACTCACTGCAGCTTCCCGGCGGCGGCCGCGAGACCGGCGGCCAGCGGCAGTTTGCCGAGCCTCTGGCGCGGGCCGCGGTGGCCGCCGGCGCCGACGGGCTCTACCTCGAGGTGCATCCCGAGCCCGAGAAGGCTCGCTCCGACAGCGCCACCCAGCTCGACCCGGAGCGCGCCGAGCGGCTGCTGATTTCGGTGCGCGAGATTCGCCGGGCGCTGCAGCACGGAGACCCGACTTGAGCGACCGGGGTCCCAGGCCGCCCCGCCAGGTGGCCCGCCGAGTGCTGGAGATCGAGACCGCGGCGGTCGCGGGTCTGGTCGAGCAGCTCGACGAGTCCTTCGACCAGACGGTCGAGCTGCTCAGAGAATGCCGTGGCCGCGTGGTGTCGACCGGCATGGGCAAGAGCGGTCTGGTGATGAAGAAGATGGCGGCAACGCTCTCCTCTACCGGCACGCCCGCCCTGTTTCTGCACCCCGCCGAAGCCATTCACGGCGATCTCGGCATGCTGGCCGAGGGGGACGTGGTGGTGGCCGCCTCCTACTCCGGGAGCACCGAGGAGCTGCTACGTCTGGTCGAGACCCTCAAGCGCCTGGGAATCCCGCTGGTGGTGCTCACCGGCAACCCCTCCAGCCCCCTGGCCCGACACGCTGACGTCCACCTCAAGGTGGCCATCGACCAGGAGGCCTGTCCGCTGGATCTGGCGCCCACCGCCTCGACCACCGCCATGCTGGCGATGGGCGACGCGCTGGCCATGGCGCTGCTGGAGGCCAAAGGCTTCACGCGGGAGGATTTCGCCCGCCTGCATCCGGGCGGCGACCTCGGCAAGCGGCTCCTCAAGGTCCACCAGCTCATGCACACCGGGGAGGAGGTGCCGCGGGTGACGGCCTCCACCCCCATGCGGGACGCGGTCTACGAGATGTCGCGCAAGGGTCGCGGCATCACGGCGGTCACCGACCAGCAGGGCCTCCTTCTGGGCTGCATCTCCGATGGCGATCTGCGGCGACTTCTGGAGCATGACGGCGAGCTCCTGCAGAAGACGGCTGGCGATTGCATGACAGCCGGCCCGAAGACCATCGACCGCGACGAGCTGGCGCCGGCGGCGCTGAAGACTTTGGAGGACAACCGGATCACCGCCCTTTTTGTCTGCGACGAGACCGGCAGGCTCGAGGGGTTGGTCCACCTGCACGACCTCTGGGGGCTCGAGCTCTTCTGATGGCCCTGCTCACCGACCAGGAGTTTGCCCGCCGAGCTGCCGAGCTCGAGTGGATTCTCTGCGACGTCGACGGCGTGCTGACCGACGCCGGACTCTACTTCGATTCTCACGGAGCGGCGCTGCTCCGTTTCGACGTGCGCGATGGCCTGGCGCTCCATCTGGCACGCCGCGCCGGCCTCAAGGTGGGACTGCTCTCGGGGCGCGCTTCGCCCGCCCTCAAGCGACGGGCCGCCGAGCTGCGGCTGGAGACGGTCATCGCCGGCGTCGACGACAAGGGCCAGGCTTTCGACGAGTTTCTGGAGCGCAACGGAACGGTCACCCGCCGGATCGCCTTCATCGGCGACGACCTGCCCGATCTGCCAGTGCTCGGACGCTGCGGCTTGTCGTTCGCGCCCGCCAACGCCGTGCCCGAGGTCCGTACCGTCGTCCACAGGGTGCTCGAGGCCGACGGGGGCCACGGCGCGGTGCGCGAGATGGTCGAGATCCTGCTGCGCGCCAGCGGCGCTTGGGAAGAGGTCTTCTCCGCCTACACCTTCGAAGCCTGAGCAGCCCACGACGATCCCGTCACCGTTCCCATGGAGTACCGGCCAGTGTCGGCCCCGCCTCGCTTCGTAGGTTCGGCGTTGGCGATCCGGCTAGGGCTCGATTGGGACTCGCCTCGGGCGATTCGAGATCTGCGCTCGCCTGCGGCTCGCTACGGCCTGCGGCACGCTCGAATCGCTCCTCCTCGTCTCGTCGTCGCTCGCCCTGCCGGATACCTCGCCACGCCTCGAACGTCCGCTCGGCCGGGGCCCGCCCAGGCCGTTGGGGTCAGGGACCTGGGCGGGTGGCGCCGGGCCGAGGGCTTCCACGGTGCGCGCTCCGACGAGCACCGTGGGAATCGGACCGGCGACAGGACCCGCCCAGGGGACAGGCTTGGCATAGTCGCCCCCGGCGAGCGTCCCAGACCGGCAGGAAAGCGCATCTGGTCGCGCTGCTGGGTTCAAGCGATATCAGTCGGCCAGCTGGGCGGCGGCGGCGTCGACGCCGTTGCGGAAGATGGCCAAGCCGGCGCCCTCTTCGGGCTGCTTGCCGCTGTGGCGCCGGCGCGACCACTGCGGGTGGTGACACGGATAGAGATAGGCGTCGGGATGCGGCATCAAGCCGAAGAGGCGGCCGCTGGGGTCGCAGATGCCGGCCACTGCTCCCGGCGAGCCGTTGGGGTTGGCGGGCCACTTTTCGGTCTGTCGGCCGCTACCGTCCACGTAGCGCACGGCGACCTGGTGCCCCTGGTCGAGGCGCTCGAGGGTCTCCGGGCTGTCAGTGAGGAAGCGCCCCTCGCCGTGCCGGGTCGGCAGCTCCAGCGTGTCGAGGCCCCGGGTCCAGACGCAGGGAGACTCGGGATCGGCGCGCAGGCGGACCCAGGTGTCCCAGTAGCCGAGGCGCTCGTTGGGCGCCAGGGTGGCTCGGGGCGTGCGATAGTCGCCGTCGAAGCCGGGCAGCATGCCGAGCCGCACCATCGTCTGAAAGCCGTTACAGATCCCCAGGGCCAGCCCGCCCGCCTCGATGAATTCGACCAGCTGGTCATAGAGGCGCCAGCGGATCTTGTTGGCAAATACGAAGCCGGCGCCCAGGTGGTCGCCGAAGGCGAAGCCGCCGACAAAGGCCACGATCTGGTAGTCGGAAAGCGGCCGCCGCGCTCGTCCCGCGAGCAGGTCGAGGAGATGGACCGGCTCGGGGGAGGATCCCACGCGGCGAAAGGCCTCTTCGGTCTCGACCTCGCAGTTGAGGCCCAGGCCAGTGAGGATCAGGACCCGCACCGCGGCGCGCCGGTGGGCCAGCTCCGCCGGGGCGAGCGCTTGGAGGTCCTGCGCGGGCAGCTCAGGCAAGCGCCAATCCCCGCTGAAAGTGCTCGCGCAGCCTGTCGACCGCGAGCTCGAGGAGAGTCTTGCCGTCCCGGTGCAGGACGAGTCGCGGCTGCGGCGTGACCCGGCCCAGGCGCCGGCAGGGTAGACCCGCGAAACGGCGCTCGAGCTCGTCGGCGTGGCCGGCCGCGACGCTGACGACGATGCGGCCGTTCGACTCCGAGAACAGCGCCACATCGGACGCCAGCGCGTCGACACCCGGGGCGCCATCGAGCGACAGGTCGGCGCCCAGATCCCCGGCCATGGCGGAGCGGGCCAGCGCCACCGCGAGACCGCCCTTGGCCGGCGTCGAGGCCGAGCGGACCCGGCCGGCGCGGATCGCTTCGTGCAGCGCCCGGTAGAGGGGCAAGCTGCGATCGGGGTCGACGGTGGGGGGGCGGCGTCCGACATAGGGAGCCGGCTGGCCCAGCTCGGCTGCCGGGCCGGCGCGCTCTCCCAGATAGCGGAAGTACTCGCTGCCGCCGGTGTGGTCGCCCGTCTCGCCAAGCAGAAAGACCACGTCGCCGGGCTCCTTGAAGTCGAGGGTGATGGCCTCGCGAACGTCATCGATCTGGCCGATGGCCGATAGCAGCAGCGTCGGCGGCACGCAGATCTTGACGCCGCCCATGGTCGATTCGTTCTTCATGGAGTCCTTGCCCGAGATCAGCGGTACGCCGTAGGCCCGACAGACCTGCGACAGGCCGCGGCAGGCCCGCACCAGCTGGCCGAGTTTGTACTCACCGTCCGGCGTGTGCTCGGACTGCACCGGATCGGGCCAGCAGAAATTGTCGAGCGCGGCGATGCGCTCGAGGCGCGCCCCGCCGCAGAGCTGCCGGCGCACGGCCTCATCCACCACGGTCTGGGCCATGGCGTGCGTATCGAGGTCGGAGAGAAACGGGTTGATCGCTTCTGACAGCACCAGGCCGCGCGTCGACCCGTGCCGGGCCAGGAAGACGGTCGCCTCGGCGGGCACATCGGCCCGCACGCCCACCCAGGGTTTGATCACCGACAAGCCCTTGACCTCGTGGTCGTAGTGCCGGGCCTTCGTCTCGCCGCTGGCGAGATTCGGCCGGGCGAGAAGCTCGAGCAGGATCTCGCCGCAGTCGTCCGGCCTCTCCTCGGGCTCCGCAAAGGCGGGGCTCTGCCAGCAGGCCGAGAGCCTGAGCTGCGGGGTACCGTCATGCAGAAACTGCATGTCGAGCAGAGCCACGGTCTCCTCGCCGTGCAGGACGCGCAGCAGAGGCTCCGCGGTGAACTCGCCGAGCACCGTCGCTTCCACCTCGCGGTTGGCGGCCAGCTCGAGGAACGGCCCGAGCCGCTCGGGCGGCAGTGCCACGGTCATCCGTTCCTGGGCCTCGGAGAGGAAGATCTCCCAGGGAGCCAGGCCGGCATACTTGAGTGGCGCTCGCGCCAGGTCGATGGTCGCGCCGCCCGGGCCACGGGCCATCTCGCCGACCGACGAGGAGAGCCCACCGGCGCCGTTGTCGGTGATGGCGCTGTAGAGCCCCAGATCCCGGGCCTCGACCAGAAAATCGAACATCATCTTTTGCGTGATGGGGTCGCCGATCTGCACCGCCTGGGCAGGTGAGGATTCGTCGAGGGCGGCGGAGGAGAAGGTGGCGCCGTGGATGCCGTCGGCGCCGATGCGGCCGCCCACCATGACGACGGCGTCTCCCGGACTGGGGGTCTTCTCTTCTCCCGGCGAGCCGGCGATGGTCACCGGCAGGGCGCCGACGGTGCCGCAGAACACCAGCGGCTTCCCCAGGTAGCGGCCGTCAAACAGCTCCCAGCCGCGGCCGTAGGGGATGCCGCTCTGGTTGCCGCCGTCGATAATCCCCCGGTGCACGCCGTCCCGCACCCGCTTGGGATGCAGCAGTCCCTTGGGCAGGGTCCCCTGGTAGAACGGCGAGGCGAAGCAGTAGCCCCAGACGTTGACCAGCAAGTGGGCGCCGCGGCCTGTGCCGAAGGGGTCGCGGTTGACGCCCACGATGCCGGTGATCGCTCCGCCGTAGGGGTCGAGCGCCGAGGGAGAGTTGTGGGTCTCCACCTTGTAGACCAGATGGATCGCGTCGTCAAACGCGACCACCCCGGCATTGTCGTGGAACACCGAGACCAGCCACGAGTTGCCGAGCTCGGCCTCGAGTTTGCGGTCGATCTCTTCGGTCACCCCTCGTATATAGGTCTGGAAGAGCGAGCGGATCGTCTGAGGCTCGCCGTCCGCCTCGCGATAGGTGATCTCGGCGTTGAAGATTTTGTGCTTACAGTGCTCGCTCCAGGTCTGGGCAAGGCACTCGAGCTCGACGTCGGTGGGCGAGCCTCCCAAACCCACCTCGCGCCGGCGCGGGTCGGAGGCCGCCTGCCGGAAATGGTCACGGATGGCGCGCATCTCCTCCAGAGAGAGCGCCAGCAGACCCTCTCTGCTGATGCGGCGCAGCTCGTCGTCGGTTCCCGACAGGTCGACCGGGCGCACAGCCGGGGTCTCGCCGCCAGCCACCTTCGGGACGGTCAGATCGGGAGGCGAGTCGAGCCACTCCTCATGGGTGGCGACCGTGAAGGTCTGGATGACCGGATTGGCCAGCAGGTCGACAGCCACCCTCTCGGCCTGCAGGCGGTCGATACCGTCAAGGAGGTAGAGCATCGAGGTATAGACGGCGGCCTCTCCTCCGAGCTTTCGCCCCAGCGTGTCCTCGATGGCGATCCTGGCGCTGGTGCCCACCGGATCGGCCACCCCCGGCTTGAAGGCCACGCTGATTGCCACATCGAAGGGGCCGTCGTCGAGGCGTCCGGCGGCGCCGACGTGCAGCACCGGATCGGCGAGCTCGCCGACGATCCGATCCACTTCGCTGTCGGTGAGCTCCGCCTCGACACGGTAGACGTCCCGGGTCCGGATGCGGGCGACGGGAATCTGCAGAAAGTCGCGTACCTGCGCGGCAACGTGCTGACCGCGAGCGTCCGGGAGATCGCGGCGGACGGCAATCTCGATACGATGGATCACGGTACTCGAGCCTGGGCGGGAACAAGTTCGCTGTCGATCGGATTCTAACCACAGTTGGCGCGGGTCTCGAGAATCCTCGAGAGACGGGATTCCGACACTGAGCGGGGCGTGTGATACTTTTCTCTCGTGCAGCTCAGCCTGACTCTGGCGGCCTCTCCCCTGCGCGTGGCCACCCTCGGATCGGGTAGCGCGGGCAACGTGCTGGTGGTCGAGTCGGGCTCTCGCCGGTTGATGGTGGACGCGGGCTTTTCCTGCCGCGAGATCGAGCGCCGGCTCGCCCTGCTGGGCGTCGAAGCCGACGCATTCGACGCTCTGGTCCTTACCCATGAGCACGGCGATCACACCCGTGGCGCGGCCCGGTTCGCCCTCCGCCACGAGGTTCCCATCTACGCGACCGCCGGCACCCTGGACGAGCTGCAATTGGCAAGCTCGGAGCTGACCTGCCACACGATCCGCTCCGGCCAGCCGGCCGAGGTGGGGTCGTTCGTCGTGGAGCCCTTTGCCGTGCCGCACGACGCCCGCGAGCCTGCGGGCCTGGTGGTTGAGGATGCAAGCGGCCGGCGGGTCGGCCTGGCGGCAGGTCTCGGGACCCGAGGCCGCCTGGCGTGGAGCCGTCTCACCGACCTCGACGTGCTGGTTCTGGAGACCAATCACGACCTCGAGATGCTCCGCAACGGGCCTTATCCCTGGCCGCTCAAGCAGCGGGTGGCAGGCCGCCACGGGCACCTGTCCAACCGCGAGGCGGCCGAAGGCCTGCCCGAGCTGGTGAGCGACCGGTTGCGCTGGGTGGTGCTCTATCACCTGTCGCGGGTCAACAATCTGCCCTTTCTGGCCGAGGAATCGGTGGCGGCGGAGCTCGACAAGGCCGGGGCCCGAACCGAGATCTGCGTGAGCGATCAGTTCGCGCCGACTCCCTGGCTGAAGGTCGATCGACGCCCGATGATCAGCGAGTCCGCGGGTGCATGAACCCGCGCTGGAGAGCACGTCCTGAGCGCCGGCCCGTGAGCTAGCCTCCATGTGCGGCATTTTCGGAATCGAGGGTCGCGAGGACGCGGCCAACTACGCCTACCTCGGGCTCTACGCCCTTCAGCACCGGGGTCAGGAGAGCGCCGGTCTGGTGTCCTGCCAGGACGGCCGGCTGCACGCCGAGCGCGGCATGGGTCACGTGGCCGATATCTTTCGGGCACCGGTCCTGCGCCGTCTGCCGGGAGACCGGGCCATCGGTCACACGCGTTACTCGACCAGCGGCTCGAGCATCCGGGCGAACGCCCAGCCGATCGTGGTCAAGACCTCGATGGGCCCGCTGGCCCTGGTTCACAACGGTAACCTGGTCAACGCCGTCGAGCTGCGGCGCCGGCTCGAGCTGGAGGGCTCGATCTTCCAGACGACCAGCGACACCGAGGTCATTCTCCACCTGATGGCGCGCAATCCCCATCCCGAGGTGGTGGAGTCTCTGATGGTGGCGCTGGAGCAAGTGCGGGGAGCGTATTCGATCCTCTTGCTGACCGCCGACTGCCTGATCGCCGCGCGCGACCCTCACGGATATCGGCCCCTGGTGCTCGGGGACTGCCAGGGTGACACCGTCCTGGCATCCGAAAGCTGCGCCTTCGACCTGCTGGAGGGCGAGGTCGCGCGCGAGCTCGAGCCCGGCGAGGTGGTGGTGGCTCGGCAGGGGCGGACCGAGAGCTTTCGCCAGACGCCGGCGGCGACGCCGGCGCGCTGCACGTTCGAGCAGGTCTACTTCGCCCGGCCTGACAGCACGCTGTTCGGCGACAGTGTCTGCGACGCCCGGCTCGCCATGGGGGCTGCCCTGGCCCGCGAGGCGCCGGCTGCCGCCGACATCGTGTTGCCGGTGCCTGACAGCGGCCTCTACGCGGCGCTGGGCTACAGCCGCGAGTCGGGTCTGCCGCTCGAGTTCGGCCTCATCCGGAACCACTACGTGGGGCGAACCTTCATCGAGCCCAAGCAGGCAATTCGTCACTTCGGAGTGAAGGTGAAGCTCAATCCGGTGCGGCAGCTCATCACCGGCCGGCGGGTCGTTTTGGTCGACGATTCGATCGTGCGCGGCACCACCTCGCCCAAGATCGTCAAGATGCTGCGCGATGCCGGAGTGGCCGAGGTGCACATGCGCATCTCCTGCCCGCCCACCGCCTGGCCGTGCCATTACGGAATCGACATGCCGACGAGGGAAGAGCTGATCGCCTCGGCCCACGAGATCGAGGAGATCCGCACCTTCATCGGTGCCGACAGCCTGGCCTATCTGTCCCTGCGAGGGATGCTCGCCAGTCTGTCGGGGACGGCGGAGAGCTACTGCACGGCATGCTGGACGGGCGAGTACCGGGTGCCGGTGGCGGCTGCGGATCGCGATCAGAGGGAGCTGTTTCCGATCCGGACCGAGGAAGATGAGGCGGAAGGTGGGGCGGAGCTCTCCCGCGGCAAGACCTCGGCATGAGCAGCGAATCGCCGCACAGCGCCTATCGCGAGGCCGGCGTCGACATCGACGCCCAGCAGAAAGCTCTCGGACGAATCAAAGAGCTCGTCCGCAAGACCCACAGCAAGGCGGTCCTGTCGGAGGTGGGGAGCTTCGGCGGCCTCTACCGGCCCGACCTTTCAGAGCTGGAGGAGCCGGTTCTGGTCGCTTCGGCGGACGGCGTGGGCACGAAGCTGTTGGTGGCCCGGATGGCAGGCGACTTGGCGACCGTAGGCCTCGATCTGGTCAACCACTGTGTCAACGACATCCTGGTGCAGGGGGCGCGGCCGCTCTTCTTTCTCGATTACGTGGGCGCCGGCGTGCTGGTGCCCGAGCAGATGGTCGAGCTGGTGCGGGGGGTGGCAGCCGGCTGCAAGCAGAACGGCTGCGCTCTGCTGGGCGGCGAGACTGCCGAGATGCCGGATCTCTATCCGCCGGGCGACTACGAGCTGGTGGGCTTCATCGTGGGGATGGCCGAGCGTCGCCACCTGCTCGAGGGCGGGCGCATCCAGGCGGGTGATCTGCTAATCGGCCTGCCCTCTTCCGGCCTCCACACCAATGGCTATTCGCTGGCCCGCAAGGTGTTTTTCGGCGATCTCGGACTGGCGGTCGGCGATCCGGTCCCTGGCGCGCAGTCGAAGAAATCCGTTGGCGAGCTCCTTCTCGAGCCTCATGTGTCCTACCGCGCGGTCCTAGAGCCTTTGCTAGGCCATCCGGGCCTGCGGGCCATGGCGCACATTACCGGCGGCGGCCTGACCGATAATCTGCCGCGCATCCTGCCCAAGAAGCTGCGGGCCGAGATCCGCTTGGGCACCTGGGAGATCCCGGAGATCTTTCATCTCCTGCAGGAGCATGGCGGCGTGGCGAGCGAAGAGATGTTCCGGGTCTTCAATATGGGCGTCGGCATGGTGCTGGCTATCGACCCGCAGGCGGCGCGCGAGATTCTCGCTTCGCTGCGGCAGGCGGGTAGCCGTGGGTTCCCTCTGGGGACGGTCCAGAAGGGGGGCTCGGGCGTCGTTTACGAGTTTCCGCCCTCCGAGACGGCGAAGGAGTAAGGGCATGAGCGGCAAGGCTGAGATCAAAGCGCGTACCGGGATCCTGCTATCGGGTCGGGGATCGAACTTCATGGCCCTACACGGCGCCATGGAGCGCGGCGAGGTGCCGGCAGAGATAGCCCTGGTGGTGAGCAACGTGGCGGAGGCTCCGGGGCTCGAGAAGGCTCGGGCCCTGCGGTTGCCCACGGTCTGCTATTCGCACCGTACGGAGCCGTCCCGTGAGGCCCACGAGGCCAAGGTGCTGAAGGCTCTGGAGCACGCCGAAGTGGAGTGGATCTGCCTGGCCGGCTACATGCGGCTGCTGTCGGCTTCCTTCGTGGCGCGCCACCCCCAGCGGATTCTGAACATTCACCCCAGCCTTCTGCCGGCCTTTCCCGGTCTCGATGCCCAGGAGCAGGCGGTCGAGTGGGGCGTCAAAGTCTCGGGATGCACCGTGCACTTGGTGGATGCCGAGCTCGACCACGGCCCCATCGTGCTGCAGCGAGCCGTGCCCGTACACGAGGGCGACAATGCCGTCGCTCTGTCGGCCCGCATCCTGACGGAAGAGCACAAGATCTATCCGGAGGCCCTCAAGCTGCTGCTGACGCGGCGCTGGGAGGTGCGCGGCCGCCGCGTCGTCTTCCACTAGGAGGGCTCTGGCGAGCCGCGCCGGGGACCTTCGCGGGTCCTGTCGGCGGTCCGCTTCCCACGGTGCTCGTAGGAACTGCGCACCGTGGGAGCCCTCGGACCGACGCCACCCGCTCCAGGCCCTGGTAAGGGCCACTGGTTCGAGCTCCCGGCGGGCCCGTAGCCTTCGCTCATGGCTCGCTTCGCTGCGCGAAGCTGCGCTTTACTTCGCTGCCGGCAACGGGCCCGCCGGGAGCCGGAACCAGCAAGCTCTGCCCAGGTTAGTTGTGAAAGCCGCTGGGCCGGCAGGAGCGCGTCGCCGTGTCAACCGGCCTGGGCGGCCCCGACCGAGCGGACGTTCGAGGCGTGGCGAGGTATCCGGCAGGGCGAGCGGGGACGAGACGAGGTCA
>CAJIBT010000022.1_pt1 | contig 11604 bp, 8 predicted proteins | sample 9199421 | NCBI WGS metagenome assembly CAJIBT01 (sample SAMEA7708311, study PRJEB35096) | sediment metagenome | biome: marine neritic benthic zone biome [ENVO:01000025]; feature: sediment [ENVO:00002007]; material: shallow marine sediment [ENVO:03000034] sea grass bed [ENVO_01000059] ...
AGGCCGTAGCGAGCCGCCAGGCGAGCGAAGATCTCGAATCGCCCGAGGCGAGTCCCAAGCAAGACCCAGCCGGATCGCCAACGCCGAACCCACGAAGCGAGGCGGGGCCGATCCAGGCCGGGAATCAAGCGAGCCGATGACAGGACCCGCCCAGGCCCTCCGCGCGGCTCGCGGGAGCCCTCCCTCCGCGCCAACCGTCGGCCGGAGGCGGACAGGACCGGTCGCCCGCGCAAACACTCTACGACGCTTATTGGGCGAGACCTCGTCTTGACAGCAATCGTTCGAACGTATAACCGTTGCAGCCATGACCACGCAACTCGGCCGCGAGCTCCAGCAAGAAAAACCCTTTGCCTCCCTGGAGGAAGAGGTCTACCTGAGTCTGCAGCTGACCGCCCAGGTAGTCCGCGAGCCCTGGGCGCGCTATCTGAAAGCGAAGCGTCGCCTCAGCCCGAGCCAGTACAACCTGCTCAGGATCCTGCGCGGCGCCCATCCCTCGGGCCTCACCTGCACCGAGATCGCCGAGCGGATGGTCAACCGGGATCCCGACGTTACCCGGCTGGTCGATCGCTTGGCCAAGCGTCGATGGGTGCGGCGGCAGCGCGGACGGGCCGATCGCCGCGTGGTGAAGGTCTTCATAACCGCCGGCGGACTCGATCGTCTCGAGTCTCTGGATCCGGCCGCCGAGGAGTTTCCCGGGAAGCTCCTGGGGCACCTGGGGAAGAAGCGATTGCGGGATCTGCGCGATCTGCTGGCGGCACTCCGGAAGGGTCTCGGCGAGTTCCCTTGAGGCAGGCTAGAAGCTGTAGCGCTCGCCCTGCTCCAGAAAGGAGAGGTCGGGGTTGCGCAGCTCTCGCACCTCGACCCGTATCCTGTCGACGCAAGGAGGCTTGAGATGGTGCAGGATGACCGGCACCCTTCTCTCCAGCTTCTCCAGCTCCTGCGCCAGCGTTGCCGGGGTCAGATGCATGGAAACGTCGGCGATCTCCTGCAGAGCGTTGTCGAAGCTGGTGTCCAGCAAGACGGCCTTGAGGTTGGCGGTCTGGTTGGCGAACTCCCACAGCCGCTGCGTCGGGCCGGTGTCGCTCGACCAGAGGACAGCCACTCCCCCCTGCTCGATCAGAAAGCCGTAGGTCGGCACCAGGTGATCGACGTTGAAGGGCGTGAAGCGAACCCCACCTATGGTGACCGGGACCTCCTCGGCCAGCTCGTGGAACTGCACCGACGGCAGCAGATTGTTCGGCAAGCGGCTGAAGTCGGGCCACGAGGCGTTGTTGAACAGATGCTTGCGCACCGCGTAGATGGTGGCAGCCGAGGCGTATATATCGATCGGTCCTCGCGTTCGGCCGTAGACGTTCTCGATGAAGAAGGGCAGAGAGTTGGTGTGGTCGACGTGGGAGTGGGTCAGCAGGATCGAGCGTACCCGGCTCTGGCGCTCGATCGACAGGGCCTGGGTCAGGGAGCCGGCGTCAAGGGCCACCGACTCGCCGATCAGCAAACAGGTCATCCGACAGCCGAGACTCTCGCCGCCGTAACTGCCCAGGACCTCTATCTTCATTCGCGCCGCTTCCCAGGAGCAGCGGTGCACGCACGACCCGCTGCCCGCGGGTCGCCCACCATTTCCCGCAGCAGCTTACCCTATCGGTCCCGGCGGTGCCTCGGCTCGCGACCAGCCTTCAGAACCGGGTGCCGATCCAGAATGACGATTCGAAGCCGCTCAGGGAAGACTCGAAATCCCACCGCCTGGCGAAGTCCCAGTTCAGATCCAGGCCGAACAGCCGAACCGTCAAGCCGTAGCCGTACGAGGCCACCGCGTCGTCCAGCCGATTCTCGACACTGTCGTAGAGGTCGAAATCCTGGAGGTTGTCGAACCAGGCGCCACCGATGTCGAGAAAGATCACGCCCCGGATGCCCTGGAAGCTGATGATCGGCGTGGCGAACACATCGACCAGCGGGAAACGGAACTCGAGATTGGAGAAGAACCCCCGATCTCCACTCAGCGAGCGAAACTCGAAGCCTCGTAGCGTGTCGAGGCCGCCGAAGTAGATCGGGGTCGGCTTATTGCCGTCGTTCATGAAGCCCACCAGGCGGAAGGCGAAGTTGCTCCTACGAGTCAGGTTCAAGTACTGGCGAAAGTCGAGCGACAGGCTGCTCGTCAGCGCGCCGCTGTCGTCGAGATCGGGCGCATAGCTGCCGCCGATTCGCCAGCGCCTGCCGGTCACGGCGCCCCAGGGCGCGAAGACAGTGGTGTCCCCTACCAGGGCCGCCTGGACGATGGGATAGTCGTCCTTGGTCGGCCTGAATACCGGCAGCTCCACGAAGTCCTCGCCGGGAGAGAGCAGCTCGAGCAGTCCGTCGAGCACCGCCTGCCGCTCCTCGGGGGTGAGCTCGGGAGGGAAGAACTCGCTAACCTCAGGAAAGGCCCTCAGGAACGACTCGACGGTGATCTCATCCTTGAGAAAGGGAGCGGTCAGAGTGAATTGAAGGTCTCGCAGCTGGTAGCCGGCCCCCGCCTCGACCCGGTGGTTGGTACCGAAGGGATAGAGCAGCGAGGCCACGACTCCCGTCATGGAGATCACCTGCTGATCGCGCCGTACCCGTCCCCTGGAGTCGCGAACGAGAAAGAAATCCCGGTCGTCGAAGAGGTGCACGTTCCACTGCAACCGGTCCGAGAGATCCAGGTAGATGACATCGAAGTTCTGGAAGCTCTCGATGGACTGAAAGGCGGCGATGATCTTACGATCCCCCAGGTAGTCGGAAAACTGGACGGCCACCGCGGCGATGAACGTCTGATCGTCCGAGATCCCGATGGTGCCTCCACTGATGCCCTCGAGGAAGAAGCGACGGCCGCCGTACTTGTCCGTGTTGCTGTCGTCGATGGTGACCTCGATCGAGGGCTCGAAGCGAGGCAGATCCTCGGCCCGAATCGCTTCCACTTCCGCAATCTGCTCCTCGGTTACCAGCACAGGCTCGCTGATCGGCTCCTCCACGTCCAGGCGGTAGAGATCGAAAGCGCCCTTCCAATAGGCACCGAATACCAGGCTCTCCTTGCCGTCCGGACCCGCCAGAACGGTCGGCGTAAAGCATCCGGTGACCGAGTTGGTGTGCTGGGTGACCTTGCCCGATTCGACCTCCAGGCTGAAGATGTTGTTGGCTCCGGTGCCGTCGGAGGTGAAGTAGATGCGCTTGCCGTCGGGCGAATAGACCGGGTCAGTCTCGTTCGACTTCGAGCGCACTCCTTCGCGCAACGGGATCCGCCCCGAAGGGTTGTCGAGGTCGATACGGAAGAGCTTCGAGTAGCCCCCGACCACCGAGCTGAGCACCAGCGAGCGGCCGTCCGGCGAGTAGGTCGGGGCGCCGTCGAAGACATCGTCGTCGGTGATGTTGCGGATGTCGCCGCTCTCGAGATCGATCTCGAAGATGTCGAATTGCCCGTCCTGGTAGCCGGAGAAGGCGACCTTGTTGCCGTCCACGTTGAAGGTCGGCGAGAACTGTTGCTCGATCTCCGGCATCTCGATGGTGCGGCGTATCTTGCCCTTCAGAACGTCGATCAGGATCAGCACCCGGCCCCGGTCCCGCCGACCGAAGAGTGCCACCGTGTTGCCGTCCGGGGAGAAGCCCAGGTCACGCCCCATCTTGCGCCCCAGGGTGAGCTCCTGGGCGACGAGGTATTGGAACTCGCTGGAGTAGCCCTTGGTCAGGTTGCGCAGGAGAGTACGCCGACGGCCGTCGTAGAGCACGACGTCCACGTCGCCTTTGCGACTGCTGAAGGCGGCCACCAGATCCCCGCCGGGCGAAGCGACCGGTGAGATCTGCTGACCAGTGGGCCCTCCTCCAGCCTTGAAGCGGCGCCCGAAATCGCTCGGCTCTCCCGTCTCGAGCAGCTCGCGCAGATACTTGCCGCGCAACCAGCGTCGGAAATCGGCGTCGAAGTCCTCGGGCTCCATCTGAAAGGCCCGCTCGACCGCCCTGCCCATGCGCGGACCCAGGGTACTGCGGGTCTCGAGGATCAGATCGCGGACGCCCTCCTTACCCCAGCGATCCTCGACGTACTCGAAGAAGGAATAGCCGAACCGGTAGGCGAAAAAGCCCTGCACATTGGTCTGCGTGATGGGGGGAATTCGATCATTGACCACCGCGTCGCGGACGAACATCTTGTCCCGGGCCGACTCCTCGCCCTCCATATAGCTCGCCATACCCTCCGTGTACCAGAGCGGCGCATTGGCCGAGATCCCCTTGCCCAGGCTGCCGCCGAACAATACGTGATACTGAAAAATGTGGGTCAACTCGTGCAGGATGAGCTCATAGAGATCCGGATCCGGCAGATCCACCGGCAGGAACATCCGGTTGCGAATCGAGGTGGCAAAGGCCCCCAGACCCTCCGGAATGAAGTTGCTGATGACGTTGTTCTGCTCGAAAGCCGAATGAGTCTCGTAGAAGACCAGCGGTGTGGGATTCTGGATCTGGTAGTCGAACTCCTGAGAGAGCTGGTCGTAGGCGCTCTCGGCAAAAGAGACCACCTTCTGCAGGAGGTCGCGGTTGTCGGTGTAGTAGTAGACGTCGAAGTGCGGCGAGTGGTAGATCCGCCAGTTGAAGTCCCGATATTGGACCTTGTTCTTACCGAAGTACTGGGCCGCACCGGCCGAAGGCCAGAGCATCAGCCCGCAAACCAGCAGCAGCGCAGTGGCAGGATTGCGCAGACATTGACGGGTCAAGAGAGACTCCTTCCGCTCACGGGGTGAATAGCACGCGGGACGTTTCCACCTGCTTTTGAGTAAAGATGCCGGCAATCCGATCCTCCAAGGCATAGAGATTCTCGAACATTCCCGCCATGGGATCTGCCCGCTCACCTTCGAACTGCCTGAAATCTTTGAAGTTATCGCTGTATAGCTGGTCTCCTGTGCGGCCGTCGAAGATCTGCATCACGATGTCGTACTCGAAACCGGTCTGCTCCACGAGAACCTGGCGGTAGTAGGTGCGGCCGTCAAACGGCGAGATGTACTCTTCGCTCCGGTAGCCGCTCCTGTCCTGAACGTCGAAGTCCAGGCTGCAGAGGATGATCAGATCGGCCTGGGTGCGCTCCCCCAGCACGCGCCAGAAATCCACGTCCTCGGCCAGGACCGCCAGTTCATAGCTCGGAAAGTCGACGGGACCCGAATCGACAATCCTCAGGCGGGTATTGCGCCGCAGGAGCCGTGACAGATAGCGCTCGAACTCCCGCTGCACGTCGATGCCTCGACGCTGCACCGACTCCTCGCCTTCGTCGGTGACCACCAGGCAGGGCGCGACCGTGATCGAGTTCCGACCCTCGAGGTCGAGCCGCGCTCGCACCGGCAGTTTGAGCGACACATCGACGGTGCCGGCCTCCGATGGCAGAGCCACGGCGACCCACAGGACCGCCATCGTCGCCGCGGTCAGCCGCCAGACTGTGCTCGAAACCTGGCCTCTTCTGCCTCGCATCGTCCAGCCTCCTCCAACCCTACGGCTGCCTTGCAGAGTCGGCCACCTCAGACTCCGATCGGTCTTCTTCCTCGGACTCATCGGGCGGTTTGAAGCCCTGATAGAACTCGATGAAGCGTGAATAGTTCTTCTTGAGCTCGCGACTGGTCGGATCCGCCTTCAGGGCCCGCTGATAGCTTGCCAGAGCCTCTTCGAAACGACCCACGGCTTCGAAGGCCACCGCCATGTTGTTGAGGATTCGACTGTCGTTGGGGTTGGCCTGATTCGCCATCCTGAAACGGAACAGGGCCTCGTTCCAGAGACCACGCTTGGCCATCGCGACGCCGAAGGACAACTGCTCCTCGGCCCTGGGTTTCGGTGCGCCGGTGGCCGCTACGGCCCAGGTGGCCAGTAAGAAGACAGCAAAGATGAGAACGCTTGATCTCGGGCGCATTAGGCCTCCTTCGAAAGACCGGAGCACTCCGAGCTGAAAAAGTACACCGGCAAGAACGGCCCAAAAAGTATATACGACCCGCAGCGCTTTCAGATTTGGCGAAAAGGCGTCCAGAGGCCCACAAGCCAGCGACTCTGCAACCATCCAGAATGTCAGCTGCAAGCCGTATGCCCGACCCTCACGGTGCCGTCGAGCGGCCCGTAAGAGCCTTCTGACTGGCTCTCCCGTCGTCATCAGCCGGAACGGTGAGAAGGTTGAACCCAATCTCGTCTACCCAGGAGGTCACCTGCCGGAGAAACCGTCTCTCCGTGAGGTCAGGATCTCGTCAACCCCATGGCCGACATCGATCCCCGCTCAACCCTGGTCGCCCTCAACGCCACCTTCAGTCTGCCCCGGGACGCGGTATGCCGCCTGGCTCTCGGACTCGACCGATGGCTCGTGGACGGCACGCCGACCCTGTCCGCCGAGCTCGCGCCGGCGCTCGGGGTGATGCCCAGGCAGATCGAGCGGGCGCGGCGCGTGCTGCCGCGCGCCGAGTCCAAGGCTCGTCGAGAGATCCAGAGGGCCGGCGAGATGGGAGCTCGGATCCTTACCCTGCTCGACCCTGACTATCCGCCACCGCTGCTCGATCTGGATCTCCCGCCGCCGGTCCTCTACTACCGCGGCAAACTGCCTTCCGCTCCGGCGATCGCCATCGTCGGCTCGCGCTGCGCCGACCCCGGCGGTCTCGAGGTGGCCGAACAGTTCGCCGAGCGTCTGGCGGCGGCCGGCCTCGCCATCGTCTCGGGATTCGCCCGTGGCATCGACACCGCGGCGCACCGCGGAGCCCTTCACGCGGCGGGCGGCGTCACCGTCGCCGTCCTCGGCGCCGGCCTGGACATCCTCTATCCGCGCGGCAACCGCCGACTAGCCGGCAGGGTGGCGGCACACGGCGCCCTGCTGAGCGAGTTCCCTCTGGGTGCCCAGCCCCTCTCGAGAAACTTCCCGGTGCGCAACCGAATCATCGCCGCCCTCACCCTCGGCACCCTGGTCGTGCAGGCGGCGCCGCGCTCCGGCTCATTGATCACCGCCCGCCTGGCCCTCGAGCTGGGGCGGGACGTCTACGCTATTCCCGGCGCCATCTTTCACCCACGCTCCATGGGCACCAATGCCTTGATCAGGGACGGCGCCCTGCTGGCCCAGCACCCGAGGGATATTCTGGAGAGCTTGCCCCTGGCAGCCCGGGAGCGACTTCTGGCCGCCGAGCCAGACGCCACGCCAGCCTCTCAACAGCACCACGGCGACAGCGGCAAGGTGCTGGCGGCTCTGGCTCCCGGCGTGCAGCTGAGTGCCGACCAGTTGGCCCAGGAAACCGGCCTGACCGCCGAGCAGACCCTCGCCGCGCTCCTCGAGCTCGAGCTGGCGGGGCGAATCCGTCGCTGCCCGGGCCCCTCCTTTGTGCGCCGCGGCCGGCTTTCCGTAGCAACGTAGCTGCCGCCCGTGAGAGCCAAGGGCATGGTGAGTCCCGGGTTGCGGGATTTTTCTCCGGAATGGTATGGTGCGCCACCGATCGCGATCCTGCCGGCGCTCGAGAACCACCGTCAAGGCGGCCCGCCGGACCGCTGAAGCAGCCTCCCCCGTCTTCCTGCCCATGCCCAGACTGGTCATTGTCGAGTCGCCGGCCAAGGCCAAGACGATCTCGCGCATCCTGGGGCGCGGCTACAACGTCGCCGCCAGCTACGGTCACGTCCGCGACCTGCCCGAGAAGGCCGGCCAGATCCCCGCCAAGTTCAAGAAGGAGTCTTGGGCGAGGCTGGGCGTCAACGTGGAGCAGGACTTCGAGCCGCTCTACGTCGTGCCCAGCGACAAGCAGAAGCACATCAAGGCCCTGCGGCAGGCCTTGAAGAAAGCCGATGAGCTGTTGCTGGCCACCGACGAGGACCGGGAGGGCGAGAGCATCAGCTGGCACGTCGTCGAGGTGCTCAAGCCGAAGGTCCCCGTGCGACGCATCGTCTTTCACGAGATCACCGACGCGGCGATCCGCGAAGCCCTCGAGCACCCCAGAGACCTCAACGAGAACCTGGTACGGGCTCAGGAGAGCCGCCGGATCCTCGACCGGTTGTTCGGCTACGAGCTGTCACCGCTGCTGTGGAAGAAGGTTCGCTCGGGGCTCTCCGCCGGCAGAGTCCAGAGCGTCGCGGTGCGGCTCTGCGTTCTCAGAGAAAGGCAGCGTCGCAGCTTCCGGGCGGCCGCCTACTGGGACGTGGAAGCGGACTTCGAGAGCGACGGGCGTCGCTTCACCGCCCGGCTGGTCAGGCTGGGCGGCAGCAAGGTGGCGGGCGGTCAGGACTTCGCGGCAGATACCGGCAGCCTCAAGCCGCGCTCCTCCGCCCTCTGGTTGCGCGACCGGCAGACCGCCGAGGATGCTATCGACGGCTGGCGGCGGCCGTGGCAGATCTCCTCGGTCGAGGAGAAGCCGCTCAAGCGCCGGCCGGCGCCGCCCTTCACCACCTCGTCCCTGCAGCAGGAGGCCAACCGGAAGCTGCGCTTCTCGGCCCGACACACCATGCGCGTGGCGCAACGGCTGTACGAGGGGGTCGAGGTCGACGGTGACCGGGTCGGCCTGATCACCTACATGCGAACCGATTCGGTGACACTGGCCAACAAGGCTCTGGCCGATGCCCAGGCCGTCATCCGAGCCAAGTACGGCGACGCCTACTCCCAGGGCCCCCGCCGCTATTCCACCAAGACCAAGGGGGCACAGGAGGCCCACGAGGCCATCCGGCCGACGGAGATCGGTCGCAGCCCCGATCGGCTGAGCAGTGTTCTCAAGCCCGACGAGCTGCGGCTCTACGAGCTGATCTGGAAGCGCACCGTCGCCAGTCAGATGGCCGATGCCCGACTGCAACGGACCGCGGTGGAGATCACCGCCCCCGCCGACGACCCCGGTGGCGAGGGTGTCTTCGCCGCTACCGGCACCGCGGTCGAGTTTCCCGGCTTCCTGCGCGCCTACGTGGAAGGCTCGGACGATCCTGCAGCCGACCTGGCCGGCCAGGAGGTGCTGCTCCCCCCTCTTCAGCAGGGTGCCGTCATCGAGCCCGTCGCCGTGGAGCCCAAGGCACACGAGACCTCGCCGCCGGCCCGCTTCACCGAGGCCAGCCTGATCAAGAAGCTCGAGGCCGAGGGAATCGGCCGGCCGTCGACCTACGCCACGATCATCGACACCATTCAGGAGCGCGGCTACATCGTCAAGCAGGGCAACGCCCTGGTGCCGACCTTCACGGCTCATGCCGTCACCAAGCTGCTGGAGTCCCACTTTCGAGACTATGTCGACACCCAGTTCACCGCGCGCATGGAGCAGCAGCTCGACGACATAGCCCGCGGCAGCCTCGACTGGAAGACCCACCTGTCGAGCTTCTACTTCGGCGAGCCGCCCGACCGCCCGGGGCTCGAGGCGCGCATCGCCGCCGAGGAGCCTGCCATCGACTACCCCTCGATCGAGATCGGCCGCCACCCGGAGACCGAGCTACCCATCGTGGTCAAGGTGGGGCGCTACGGTCCGTACCTCACCTACGAGGACCCAAGTGGCGACCGCGTCGCGGCCTCGGTGCCGGACGACGTGGCGCCAGCCGATCTCAAGGTACAGGGAGCGCTCGAGCTGCTCGAGAAGGCCAAGAAGGGAGCCCAGTTGCTGGGCCACGAGCCGGAGACCGGCGAGCCCGTCTATCTGGCCCACGGTCGTTACGGCGCCTACGTGCAGCTCGGCGAGAGTCCCCAGAAGGGCTCGAAGGAACCCAAGCCGAAGCGAGCCTCGCTGCCTCGCGGCACGCAGGAAGAGGAGGTGACGCTCGAGCTGGCCCTCAAGTGGCTGTCGCTACCCCGCAGCCTCGGCACCGATCCCGACGCCAACGAGGAGGTGATCGCCGCCACCGGCCGATACGGACCGTTTGTCAAGCGCGGCAAGGACACTCGCTCCTTGGCGCCGGAAGACGACGTCTACTCGATCACGCTGGCGCGGGCCCTCGAGCTCCTCGCGCAACCCAAAGGGCGGCGGCGCAGGGCCTCTCGCAAGGTGCTGCGGGACTTTGGCACGGCCGGCGCCGGCCCAAAGCTCCAGCTCCTGGATGGCCCCTACGGCCCCTACCTTTCGAACGGCGAGCTCAACGCTTCGCTGCCCAAGGGGACCGATCCCGAAGCTCTCTCCCCCGACGCCGCGCAGCGCATTCTGGCCGAGCGCGGCAAGGCGCCTCGCCGACGTCGCAAGAAGAAGTAATCCGATCCGAGCAGCGGACAAACCTATAATCGTTTCGTGACCGAGCCCGTCAGCATCATCGGTGGCGGCCTGGCCGGCGCCGAGTGCGCCTACCAGCTCGCTGCCCGCGGCATCCCCACGGTTCTAGAGGAGATGCGGCCGCACCGCTCAACTCCGGCCCACAAGACCGGCCGCCTGGCAGAGCTGGTATGCAGTAACTCGCTGCGCAGCGACGATCCCTGTCACCCTGCCGGCCTCCTGAAGCGCGAGATGGAGTGCTTTGGCTCCCTCATCGTGGGCGCGGCGCGCCAGGCAGCAGTGCCCGCGGGCAGTGCTCTGGCCGTCGACCGCCACCGCTTCGCCGACCGCGTCACCTCCACCCTGCAGGATCTCCCCGCTCTCGATCTCAGGCGGCGCGAGGCGACCGAGATCCCGCCAGGTGACGTGGTGCTGGCCACCGGTCCTCTCACCTCCGAGGCCATGTCGGAGCAGCTGGCTGATCTTCTGGGCAGCGAGCATCTCTACTTCTACGATGCCATCGCGCCCATCGTAGACGCCGAGAGCCTCGACATGACGAAGCTCTTCTGGGGCTCGCGCTACGGCAAAGGGGGCGAGGATTATCTAAATGCGCCCATGACCCAGCAGGAGTATCTCGCGTTCCAGCGAGAGCTGGTCGAGGCCGAGGTGGTCCCGCTGCACGACTGCGAGAAATCACTCTACTTCGAAGGCTGCCTGCCGGCCGAAGAGATGGCACGCCGCGGGGTCGACACCTTGCGCTACGGACCGCTGAAACCGGTCGGTCTCGAAGCACCCGACGGAGGGCGGCCCTACGCCGTCGTCCAGCTGCGCCCAGAGTGTCTTTCGCGCAGCCACTTCAATCTCGTGGGCTGTCAGACCCGGCTGCGCTGGCCCGAGCAGAAACGGGTCTTTCGCCTGATCCCGGGCCTCGAGCGGGCCGAGTTCGTGCGCATGGGTCAGATCCACCGCAACACCTTCGTCAACGCTCCGCTCCATCTCGACCGCTTCTATCGCGTCCGTCGAGCTCCCCGAGTGCGGCTGGCAGGACAGATCACCGGGGTCGAGGGGTACCTCGAATCGGCGGCCACCGGACTGGTGATCGCGCTCTACCTCCTCCTGCAACGCCAGGACCGCCCGCCGCAGGCGGTCCCCACCACCACCGCCTTGGGAGCGCTGGCACGCCACCTGACCGAGTCGAGCCCGAAGCATTTCCAGCCGGCCAACATCAATTTCGGTTTGTTCGCCGATCTCGAAGCGCGGCTGCCCAAGAGGCGGCGGCGCCAGGCCTACGTCGAGCGCTCCTGGCGGGACCTCGAGACGTGGGCCGTGGGCCAGGGCCTGCCCTGGGAGCGGGCCCCGGAACCCTCCGCCGCCCTCTCCGAAGCAGGGGGAGTCCTCTGATCTGCGCCAGTTGATCCAGCACTTTCTCGAGCACCTCCAAGACGAGAGGAATCTCTCCGCTCAC
>CAJIBT010000023.1_pt1 | contig 11310 bp, 8 predicted proteins | sample 9199421 | NCBI WGS metagenome assembly CAJIBT01 (sample SAMEA7708311, study PRJEB35096) | sediment metagenome | biome: marine neritic benthic zone biome [ENVO:01000025]; feature: sediment [ENVO:00002007]; material: shallow marine sediment [ENVO:03000034] sea grass bed [ENVO_01000059] ...
CCTTGGTGTCATACCCGAGGTCCTCGGGTTCGAGCCCTAGATCCTCCAGATTCGGCGGCGAGGTCGTAGTGACGGTGAGAAAGCACTCCGTGCACAGAATAAACCCTTCGTCTTCTCGGTGGACGAGGGAGATTCCGTCCTTGCTACGCATTGTCACGATATTCCCAAGGTGATCAACAGCTACAGAGGCGCCGCGAGGCGCCTCGATTCACTTCTGACAGTCAGATAGCAGTTCGTCGAGGGGGATCTAGCGCTCGGGTTGGCGCGTGGCGATCGGCTGGGCGGAGTATGGCGCTCAACTCCTCGAGGGAGAGCGCCTGGGGACCGTCGCTCAGGGCGCGCCCCGGGTCTTCGTGGGTCTCCAGCATCAGTCCGGCGCAGCCGGCGGCCAGTGCCGCGCGGCTCAACGGTGCCAGAATGTCGCGCCGTCCGGCCGCGTGAGAGGGATCCACGATGACCGGCAGCCGGTGCAAGTGTGCGAGGAGCGCGACGGCGCCGAGATCGAGGACGTTTCGGGTATGGCGGTCGAACCCCCGGATTCCCCGCTCGCAGAAGACGACGCCGGCGGCGCCGTGCAGCAGGCAGCATTCCGCCGCCTGCAGCCACTCGTCGAGGGTGGCGGCCATGCCGCGCTTGAGGAGCACCGGTTTTCCGGTGGTGCCGACGGACCGCAACAGAGGTGAGTGGTGCATGTTGCGCGACCCGATCTGGATCAGGTCGGCCACCGCCGCGACCGCCTCGACCTGCCGGACCCCGAGCGCCTCGGTGACGACGAGCATGCCGTGGGCGTCGGCGGCGTCGCGCAGCCAGCGCAGGGCCGGTGTGCCGTGACCCTGAAAGGAGTAGGGCGAGGTGCGCGGCTTGTAGGCACCGCCGCGGAGGAAGCGAACGCCGAGCGGCGCGAGTCCCGCGGCGAGGTTGAAGATCTGCTCGGACGACTCGACGCTGCACGGTCCGGCCATGAAGACGGGATCGGCGTCGGCCCCGACGCCGATCCGCACGCCCCGCACCTGAATAGAGGACGGTTGTGCGTCGAGTAGCGGATGGGAGGACTCAGGCGTCGCGATCGACGCCACGCCGTCGATGCCGAGCAGATCGCTGAACGACACGGCGGTGGAGCCGTCGCGGACGAGGAACTGCACCCGGCTCCCGTCCCGCGGATCGCTGAGCTTTTGGACCCAGAGCCCGCGCCGGGTGAGCGCCCGGCGGACCTTCTGCGCCTCGGCGCCCCTGTCGAGGGCCACGATCATCGGTCATCCCCGGCGATGCACCGCCGCCTCGGCGAGCGCCTCCAGGGCCGCGCGCCCCGGTCCGTCGGGGATGTCTTCGAGACAGGCGATGGCGGCCTGTGCCCGTTCGCAAGCCAGCGCCCGGCAGTCGCGAACACCGCCGCTGGCTACCAGCGCCTCACGGACGCGGGATCCGAGCCCCTCGGGCAAGGGCGCGTCGGCGGGTCCCTCGACGACCTGGAGGGCGAGGGGCCGCAGCGAAGGGTCGCGCTCGAGAGCCAGCAGAAAGGGGTAGGTCATCTTCCCTTCCAGCAGATCCGCGAAGAGTGGCTTGCCGGTCAGATCGGCGTCCCCGGTGTAGTCGAGAAGATCATCGACCAGCTGAAACGCAACGCCGAGATGCGAGCCATAGCGCTCGAGGGCATGGCACTGGGGTCTCGGAAGGTCGCCGGCAAGGCCCCCGTTGAAGAGCGCCCAGCGAAAAAGGGCCGACGTCTTGCCGTGAATCACCCGGAAGTAGTCGACCCTCGACGGGTTGAGGCGGCCCCGATTCTCGAGCTGGATGGCCTCGGCTGCCGTCATCTCCCCGATGGTGCGCAGGGTCCGGTCGACAACGCCGGGAAGTCCCGTGTGGAGGAGGCGCTCGAGCGCTGTTATGAGCAGCCAATTCCCGGCGACGATAGAGGCGGCGTTGCCGTAGATGGCTCGGGCCGTCGCGGCCCCTCGGCGGCGCGGCCCGAGGTCGATCACGTCGTCGTGCAGCAGGGAGGCGTTGTGAATCAACTCCACGGCCACCGCGAGCTCCCGGGCAGTCTCTCCGAAACCGGTCCCGAGCTTGGCAGCGAGTGCCACGCACATGGGCCGCAGGTGCTTGCCGCCGAGATCCAGCAAGTGGTGCGCGCTTCGCTGGACCACGGAAGAGCCGCGAGGCAGCCGGGACAGCTCGGCCTCGAACCGCTCCATGTCTTCCGCGATCCAGTCCTGCAGGTCGCGCAGCCGAGCCGCGAGGCCGGGCACGCCATGCCGGGCGCAAACTTCGCCGAGACGCCCGACGAGTCCCGCCGACGGCGCCGCAGCCGGTGCCGTTCTCGCCGGGTCCGCCCACGCTGCCGCCGGTCGATTCACTGGGCGAGACTCTGGATCTTGCTACCCATTTTGAGGACCTTCTGCTGAACCTTGGGTGGGAGCTTGCCCATCTGCTCGTACCACAGCGTCAGCATCTGCAGCAGCTGGAGCAGCTCTTCCATCCTCTGCCGCGGGTAGGTCTCCTCGGACCCGCTCTGACCGGCCTGCGCGACGAGCTCCTGCAGCATGGCCATGGTCGGATCGATCTCTCGCCGCTTGCGCTGCTCGAGGATCACCTGGAACATCTTCCAGGCGTCTTTCATGGTCTCGAAGTAGTCGCGCCGATCGCCGAGCAGGTGGACGACGCGCACGATGCCCCAGGCCTGCAGCTCACGCAGGCTGGTGCTCACGTTCGACCGCGCCACCGAGAGCGCGCCGGCGATCTGCTCGGCATTCAGTGGGTCGGGGGAGAGATAGAGCAGGGCGTGTATCTGGGCTACCGTGCGATTGATGCCCCAGCGGCTGCTCATTTCACCCCAGTGCAGGATGAACTGTCTCGCGACCGAGCTGATAGGCTCCATGGCTCTTCTCCAATTTCTGATATGACAGAATCTACAGATATTTCAGAGGTTTGTCAAGGCCGCCCGGGCCCGCGCTCGCCTGCCGCGCGGCTCGTTCGGCGCGGTCTCAGCTCGCCTCGACGCGGTACAGGAGAAAGAGCCGCCAGGGGTGATGCACCCGTTGAATCAGCTCCAGGCGGGCAGCGTCGCCGGGAGAGGTCTCCTCGAGGCGGCGAAGCTTTCTGGCGGTCAGGACAATGTAGGAGCCGGCCGGCGGGAGGGGGTCTGCCAGATGGAACGTCTTGACTGGCCGGTCGAGGTAGTAGTAGAGGGAGGCGTTCTTGCCGACCGGATCGGCCGCGCCGAGCGTCCAGACGGTCGCGCCCTGAGGTAATTGGCGATCGAGGGTGCGGGCGACCGAGTCAAGCACTCGGTATCTGGCCCGATAGGGTCGGAGCGCCCAGGTCTCGGCTGTCCAAGCGCACAGCGCGGAAACGAGTACCAGGCAGGCGATTCGGAAGCGGGGCCGATGGCGCTGCAGGAGCTGAGCTGCTGCTATTGCCGTGGCGCCCACGGCCACGAGAAGCAGTCTCACGGTGCCGGCGAACTCCGGATTGAAGGCCAGGGCCATCAACAGGACACCGGACAGGAGAGTCAACCCTTGGAATACGCGCGACGCCCGTCTCGATGGCTCGGCGAGTCGCTCCAGGGCCAGCGCGCTGACGATGGCGGCCGGTACGGCCAAGGGCAAGTAGTAGCGGGTTTCGTGCGTGGGCACGGCCATGAACATGACGACCCCGATCAGCAGAAAGGCCCATGCTGTCTGACGCAGCCGTCTGGAGGGCCCGTCTGGAGATTGCCGCGCGCTCGATTCGGGGTATCCGCCAAAGCTCCAGGGCCAGGTCAAGCTCCACGGCAAGAACGCCCCGACAATGACCAGAGGCTTGGTGAGGGTGCGGCCGAGAGATTCAACCGTCCACATGAACCCCCGCTGACGGGCTTCATCCAGCGGCTGTTCGAAGGCGGCCGGACCGATGAAGCTCCAGACCAGCGCCAGATAGGCTCCGATGAGGGCGGCAAACAGGGCGGCGGGGGCCAGATGGTGGCGGCTCCAGAGCTGGCGCGCCTGCCCGGAAAGGATCGCAGCACCCAGCAGACCGGGTCCAAAGGCCATCAGGGCCGGAACGCCCTTGGCGAGACAACCGGCGGTCAGAGCCAGATAGGCGAGGAGCCAGATCCGGGGCGAGGATCTCGACCGACCGGCCGCGAGATTGTGGCAGGCAGCGGCGATCGCGACGCCGATCAACGAAGCAAGAACCGCGTCGAACTCGCCGAGCTTGACCTTCTGGGACCAGAGGATCCCGGTGGTGGCGGCGAGCGCGGCGAAGAGGCCGACTCGGGGTTTGCTCACTCGGCCGATCAGCACCAGGACGGCCAGACCCATGAGAAGGGTCGCGACGGCTCCGGGAAGCCGGATTGCCCACTCGGCACGACCGAAGACCTTGATGGAGAGGGCTGCCAGCCAGTAGACCAGAGGCGGCTTGTAGGTGTAGATCTCGCCGTAGAGCTCGGGAACGAGGAGATCGCCGCCTTCGAGCATACGCTCGGCCGTGTAGGCCACCATACCCTCCATCATCACCAGGCCCGTCGAGCCCAGGCCGGGGAGGGTCACGAGGACCGCCACGGCCAGATAGAGTGCGGTGGCCGCCGGCCACGACTCCAGGGCGCGCGCAAGGGACAGCTCGTTTGACCATCCCCCCCGACCTCCGAGGACCGCGGGGCCGGAGCCGAGTTTCTGTCCGTAGGTTCTGCTCATGGGAAGGGAAGCTCCCTCGGTCAGCCGAAGGCATGGCGCTTCGGCGGCACGATCGGCCGGCCGTTCGCAAGGGCGGCCTTCAGGATCACGCCGTCCGCGTTGCGGAGCCAGTACGCTTCGAGGATCAGCGCCTGGACTTCGGCGCCCGACGGCACCCGGTCGAGGACCGCTTGGGGTACGGGCTCGTCATCGGGCAGCTCGACAAAGAGGGAGAGGCCATTGTCCAGAACCTTGACCTCTTGCTCGCCGTAACCGCTTCGCCATCTGGCGGTGTGCACGCGGGTGCCGAGCTCCACTTCTCTCTTTATGCGAATCGGCAGAAGGTCGCCCAGGTAGTGGCGGAGCGTCCGAGCTACCGGAGCGTCGAGATCCTCGAGCGTCTCCGATACGTCCATATCCCCTGCTTTCGGGCCGGTTTCGGCCTCGAAGAGCAGTCGGCCCGACGCGTCGAGGAAATGCTCCTGTTCGCCGCCGGGTCGCTGCAGTCCCATTTCGTACGCCATGAGCTGGACTCGCTCCAGTCGCAGGCTGTCGCCGGGAGTCGGGCCCGCAAGCAGCGCCTCTCGAAGATCGACGGGGAGATCGGCCGGATCCTGCGGTGCCGCCAGCCAGAGCAGCGTTCCCAGACGTGAGATCTCGCCCGTGATTTCGCGCCGCGAGGTTTGGGCCTCGAAGGCGTAGATTGCCGGGGAGGATGACCGCCTGACCTCGAGAGCCGTGACGTCGGCAGGGAGGAACCTCGCGAGAGTGTCATAGGCCGCCGGCGCCGGGCGGGCGATACGGTCCGCCAGTGTCTCGGCCAGGACACCCAGCGCCGGCAAGACCGCGGCCGCGGCCGCGAGCTGCAGGAGCAGCGCTAGTCGCTTGTGGTCTCTTGTCTCGAGCATCTCGAGGCCCGAAGTACGGCTCCTATGTTTTGGATGTCGCTGGACTCTGAATCCTTCTCGGCCCGCCCTGCCGGGGAGAGCCAGCTGCCCAGGGTCCTCAGAAGCCCGTGTCCTTTGATTCGAGACGACCGCGGCGGATTGACGCCCGAGCCTCCTGCACAGTAGAGTCGCCCAACTGCACTAGGCAGAAGGAATCGAGCCCAGGGACGCCTGGGCATTGCGGGGCCTGACGGTCAGCTTTGTCGCAGGCTCCGGGCAACTCGAAGGAGAACACCATGAATTGGAGCCGGTTGAACGTCACCTTCCTCATCCTCGGGCTGGTAGTCGCACTCTGTGCCGGCATGGCACAGGAGGCAGTGGCGCAAGAGGAGGCCGAGATGGCTGCGCAAGAGGAGGCCGAGAAGGCTGAGGAAGCCGAGGGAGAGACCGAATTCGCTGACGTCATCGTCGTCACCGGTAGCCGCGCCCAGCCCCGGTCGGTCGTCCAGTCGATGGTGCCGATCGATGTGATCTCGAACGAGGACTTCGCCAACCAGGGAGACACCGATGTCAGCTCCCTGCTGAGGACGATTGCTCCCTCGTACAACGTCAACACGCAGCCGATCAGCGATGCGGCCACGGTCGTCCGTCCGGCCAACCTGCGCAATCTGGCGCCGGACCACACCCTGGTACTGGTGAACGGCAAACGCCGCCATCGTGCAGCGGTCATCTATTGGCTGGGCAATGGCGTGGCCGATGGGGCACAGGGACCCGACATCTCGGCGATTCCGGCGATCGCGCTGCGCCAGGCCGAGGTGCTCCGGGACGGAGCCTCGGCGCAGTATGGCTCCGACGCCATCGCGGGCGTCATGAACTTCATCCTCAAGGACGCCAGCTCGGGCGGCAGCATCGAGCTGCGCTCCGGCACCTACGGGGAGGGCGACGGTGAGGCCATGTCGGTTGCCGCCAACTTCGGCCTGCCGTGGGGCGAGAACGGATTTGCCAACCTCAGCGTCGAGTACGGTCAGAGCGACCCCACGGATCGCAGCGTGCAGCGTGATGACGCTGCCGCGCTGATCGCCGCCGGCAACACGGCCGTGCGAGACCCGGCGCAGATCTGGGGATCACCCGATATCGACGACGATCTCAAGGTCTGGGGGAACTTCGGTCGTCTGCTGGGCGGCGGCAGGCAGTTCTACGGTCAAGCGAACTACATCAGCAAGACGGTCACCGGTGGTTTCTTTTTTCGCAACCCCAATACACGAGGCGCGGTCTTCAGCGCCGACGGTGGCGAGACCCTGTTGATCGGCGACCTGTTGGATGCGCAGGACGGCGTCCTCGACGGCTCGGCCGGCTGTCCCACCGTCACCATCACGAACGACGTGCCGGACCCGGCAGCTCTGGCCCAGGTCTTTGCCGATCCCAACTGCTTTTCGTTCCAGGAGCTCTTTCCCGGCGGCTTTACTCCGCAGTTCGGGGGCGACGTGGAGGACAGCGCGGTGGTCGCCGGCCTCAGGGGCCAGACCCAGGGCGGGATCGCCTGGGATGCCAGCGTGAGCTATGGCTCCAACGAGGTCGATTTCTTCATCTTCAACACCGTCAATGCGTCGCTCGGCCCCGATACTCCGACGTCATTCGATCCCGGGCTCTATTCCCAGGAAGAGCTCAACTTCAACTTGGATCTGTCCTACGCGCTCAACGACAGAACGAACCTCGCCGGCGGCGTCGAGTGGCGTGACGAGAAATTCGAGATCGGCATCGGACAGCTCGAGTCCTTTCAGATCGGCCCGCTGGCGACGCAGGGTTTCAGCTCGGCCTCCAATGGTTTCCCCGGCTTCAGTGACATCGCGGCCGGGAGCTGGAGCCGGAGCAACTACGCCTTGTACGGCGATCTGGAGAGGAACGGGGCGGACGGCCGGTGGACCCTGGGTCTGGCCCTTCGCTTCGAGGACTTCGAGGACTTTGGCACCACCACGAACGGCAAGATCGCCGGCCGCTTCCGGATCAACGACAACTTTCAGCTTCGGGGCAGCGTGAGTACCGGCTTCAGGGCACCCACGCCGGGCCAGTCGAACGCCTTCAACGTCTCTACGGAGTTCGATCTGGTGCTCATGGATCTGGTCAATAACGGCACGATCCCGTCGACCTCCAGGGTGGCCCAGCTCAGAGGCGGCGAGCCGCTGGTGGCGGAAGAGTCGGTCAACTACGCTTTGGGGGTGGTTTTCGATTCCGGTCAGTTCACTCTGACGGCCGACTACTTCCAGATCGACCTTTCCGACCGCCTGGCCGTGACGCAGAACTTCCAGCTCACCCAGCAGGAGATCGACGATCTGATCGCGGAGGGCATCACCAGCGCGGCCAATCTGCGCAACTTCCGTTTCTTCACGAACGACTTCGATACCGAGACCAAGGGCGTCGACGTCGTAGCCACCTACATACCCAGTGCGCTGGGCGGCGACACCAGTTTCAGCTTCCTGTTCAATCAGACGGACACCGAGGTGACGAAATTCAACCCGGCCACCCTGGACGACACTCGGATTCGCGAGCTCCAGGAAGCCCTGCCGGACACGCGCTGGACGCTGACCGCCAATCACAGGGCGGGCGACAAATGGCGCTTCCTGGGTCGAGTCAGCTACTACGCCGGCTGGTTCGACTCCGAGGACGTTCAGGACTACGGCGACGAGTACGTCTCCGATCTCGAGGTGGCGTATTCGTTCAGTGACGACGTGACCCTGGTCCTCGGCGGACAGAACGTCTTCGACACCTATCCGGACGAGAACCGCGGCGCCAGGTCGGGCGTCGGCAACCAGTACAGTCAGTACTCACCGTTCGGATTCAACGGTGCCTTCTGGTACGCGCGACTGAAGTACGACTTCAGCTGGGGTCAATAAGGGAAGCGCTTCTCCCCAACCTCGGGATCCGCGTTCCTCGATGCGCGGCAAAGCTCGCCAGGCCGCGGCGAGCCGGCGATGACGGCCGGCAGGGCCGCCGGGATCTTGTGGGTTTTGTCATAGGAAAGGGGCGCAAAGCGACTAGACTGCGTCCGATACGGCCGCGCTGCTCGGCGCACCGCGGCCCGGAGCTTGTTGTCGAGAATGCTGTTGGTCCTGCCGATTCGGCTCAAGACGATACGGCGCCCCAGTACCGGAGGCAGCCGGCGCCTGCACCTCCTGTTGTGCGGCCTGGCGGTTGCGGTGGCGCTCTGCCAGTCGGCATCCGTCTGGGCGAAAGAGACCGACAGCTTCACCCTGCGCTACGAGGTGCTCGCCTTTCCTCACGGCGATTTCCAGGGGCGGCCGGTGGCCGACTTCACCGACGAGCTCAACACTCGGGTCAACTCGATCGTCGCCGATGTTCTGACACGACTCAACGACGACAGCAAAAGAGCGGGCCGCACATGTCTCGATCCTAGGGTCCGCAGACGGCTCTTCCGCCAGCTGAGCGACTCGCTCGGTGGCCCCATTATCTTCACCCGGAATCGGCTGCGGCCGGCCATCAACAACTCCCCGAACCACTTCAAGAAGAAATCGACTGAATCGATCTACCGGGACTTCCCCCCCTGGCGATCGATCTCTCTCGGTCTGCTGACCAAGTTCGGCGACAAGATGGCCCAGAACTTCCGCTTTGACCTGCAAGAGATCCTGAGCGAGGGGGCCGGACCGATCGTCAGACTCCCGGACGGCTCCCTGCGAGTGCCCGGGACCTTGGCCAGCCGGTCTGCCAAGATCCTTCGCCTCAAGACACCCGGTCCGGCGGTGTGGACGATCGACGGGCGGGCCCTTTTTCTCCTACAGAACGGTCAGGCGCTGGTTCAGTCGGGCGGCACGATCTACCGGCTGACGCCGATCATCGTCAGCTCGGACAAGTTCAGTCATTTCTTCAATCGCAGCATGCGCCTCTTCAAGAGGCTCCGCTCCGGTCACGAGTCGAGTCTCGAAGAGACGCTCGCGGACAATTACCGGCTGGAAGCTTCCATTCTGGGATCTCTGTCCACCGGCGTGGCGGCCTACGGCGATCTGGTGGCCAACTTCCAGGGAATGAGGTTCTGGGCTCATCTGCTGGCCGAGGATCTGGAGGGGCGCCCCCTCGTCGACCCGTTGGATGAGGGCCCCATCGATCCCTACGTCACCTGCTCTGCAGGGGGCCGGTGGGTGCAAGCTCGGGAGATCGACATCCAGAGCTATCTCGACCCGTCCTGGGACGAGGGACTCAACTGCAGCAAGTTCCGCTCCACCCGGCTCCTCGACATGGTGGTCCGTAGGATCGAGGAGCTCAATCGTGGCGATGTGCTTGGCAACTCCTACGACTGCCCTGTCGACCCGGCGTTGATCCACGAAACCGCGGAGACCTACGGCGAGTTCGCCCCTCTCTTGATCAACTCCGCAGGCCATCAGGCTCTCCGGTCTGCGGGCGGAGTGAGATAGGCGCCGGATCAGGACGAGTCGGCGTCTTCTTGCGGTTGACGGTCGAGCTGCACGGCGAGCGGGCGCGAAACATCGAGCGACACCGCCGCGGTCACTTCGGAGCTGAGCCCGAAGCCCTCGGGCTATTCGCTGTCCGCCGCCTTGGTCTCACGCTCAGAGATGGTCGCTTCGAGTTGCTCGAGCCGGCTCTGCAAGAGCGCAAGCTCCCGCTCTGCCTCGTTCTTGGCTGGGCCGTCGGTCTCTCTGGCGCTCTCCTGCGCGGTCTCGAGCTTGTCGACAAGCTCGGCGTGAGCACTCTTGAGAGCCTCGATGGACTCCGCCTCGTCGGCCTTGTCGAAGACCAGCTCCTCGGGTAGCGGCGCCGCCTTGGCGGCCGCCGCCTCGGTTGCGGCTTTGGGGATGAAGAGCTTCTCGTCCGGCAGGGCTCTCGTGTTCATGAAATTGGGTGAGACGATCTCGACACCTGCCCCGTGGAGGCGGTCCAGAATCTTTGCCTTGAGCCTGGACTGCGCCGACAGGGTCTGTCGGATGTCGGTCAGGAGGCCGGCCACCCGGTAGGTGACGGCGAAGTCTCCGAGCTCCAGTATCTGGACGAAGGGGTCGCTCAACTCGGCTCCGGCTGCTGCCTCCAGAAGGAGCTCTTCGATCTTTGTCCGCGGAATGTCGTAGCCCAAGGACACGTTGGCCGAGATGAGGGTTCCCGAGGAGCGGATGGTGGTCACAGGGTGAGTGACCAGATAGAGGTTCGGCAGGGTGGTCAGATCGCGATTCTCGGTCTGGATCTCCGTGTGGAACAGCCCGCGCTCCGAGACGCGGCCAAAGTGCTCGTCGGCGCGAATGAAATCCCCCGTTTGGAAGCTGCGGACGGCGCGCAGCATCAATCCGGCCAGGGCGTTGCCCAGGAAGGTGGTGGAGGAAAGTGCGATCGCGGCGCTCAGCACGATCCCGATCAGGGTGAGTAGCTGACCGCGCGTGGCCTCTCCGATCGGCAGGACCATGATCAAGAAGAACAAGCCGGTTGCCGTCACCGCCAGCATCACGATCTGGTTCCGGAAGCGATGCCCGGGAGCGACTCCCTTGCGACGCTCCAGAATGTGCCGTAGGACGAAGAGGAGAAGAGTGAAACCGACGATCGTGCCGACGGAGGGAAGATACTTCAGTAAAGGGTCCATCTCTTTCCCCTGATCACGCCATGTTCAGCCGCCCTCGATGCCCTCGGATATTACAGGTTGGCGGCTGCTGCCGGCCCGGCAGGCCGCCTCTACAAACCCTGCCCTCCGGTGCTGCGTAGAAGGCAGGTGGTGAGGCCGTTCCAGCGCAGACTTGCGGTCGCGGTCCTGGTGGCATGCG
>CAJIBT010000024.1_pt1 | contig 11251 bp, 9 predicted proteins | sample 9199421 | NCBI WGS metagenome assembly CAJIBT01 (sample SAMEA7708311, study PRJEB35096) | sediment metagenome | biome: marine neritic benthic zone biome [ENVO:01000025]; feature: sediment [ENVO:00002007]; material: shallow marine sediment [ENVO:03000034] sea grass bed [ENVO_01000059] ...
CCCTCACCTACATGCAGATGGGCAGGTCCGAAGAGGCCTTGCAGGCCTTCAGCGAGATCCTGGAGCGCGACCCAGAGTATGCCGCGGCCTACGCCAACCGAGGCATCCTGCTGGATCGCCTGGGACGAAGCGAGGAGGCGCTGGCGGACTATCGCAAGGCTCTGGAGCTCAACCCCGACCTCGCCAAGGGACCCGGTTGGCTGTGGCGGTTCCTGCGCAACATTCAGGAAAAGCCGCCCACCATAAGAGACCGCGCCGCCTACCTGGAAGCCGAGCTCGCCAAGCCTCCGGAGGAGCGGCTTCTCAGGGTTCCGGAAGAAGACCAGAAGCAGCGCATGTACAAGGTCAAGTAAGCCTGCAGAGGACCACAGGCTCCTGTAGCACAACAAGCCTGCTTGTCCCCCATTAAGACAGCGATTCCGCAGCATTTCGGTACACCCCTCGCCCAGCCCTCAGGTCGCCAAGGGGTGTCGCGGCTGGCATCCGGCTTGCTCCGCCTCACACCACCAAGTTTTCGTGTGTCTGCTCGCATAGCAGACCACCAGAAGAGCTCGATGGGGGGTGGATCCCCGGATCGGCCCGTTTCGTCGACACTGTTTACAGCGATGCTTCGAGCGAGGAGCGTCCAAGAAAGGAGGGTAAGGCCAACATGAGAAGAACTCTAGTGATCGCCTGCTTCGCCGCCCTGGTGCTTACGGTGCTGGGGAGCGGCGCGGCGCAGGCCGGAGCCAAGCTCAAGATCAATGACGACGCGTCCATCGATCTGGGCTTCCGTCTACAGGTGCTGAACCTCTACACGGACCGGGATCTCGATGGGGACGGGGGCTTCGAAGCCGCCGATCGCTGGCAGGTCCGCAGAGCTCGATTTCGGCTCAAGGGAATCGTCAACAAGCACGTCGAGATCTTCCTCCAGTCGGACGTCTCGGGCAACGACGTGCGCCTGATCGACATGTTCATGACCCTCAAGAAGAACAACTGGAATCAGTTCATCGTGGGCCTCAACATGGCGCCGGTGCTGCGGCAGAACCTCACCTCCTCGGGAGCTCTGCTGGCCATCGACCGACCAGGTATGGCCTACAAGTCGCTCACCTGGGGCGGCCGGGCGCTGACCACCTTCTCCACCTCCACCTTCGGCGACACCTCCGCCGGGTTCAGCAACGGCATGGGCGTCCGGGATGTCGGCATCACCTACTTCGGTAGCGGCGACGTCGGCGACAACGCCCATGTCAAGTACTATCTGGGGACCTACAACGGTATCCAGAGCGGCGGCACGGACAAAGAGCGCTTCTCCGCCCGTCTGCAGTACAACCTGTTCGACGCCGAGCCCGGCTACTTCAACCTGGCCCACTACCTCGGCAAGAAGAAGACGGTGGCCTTCGGCTTCGCCTACGACACCCAGGACTCGGTGGCCGACGGCGCCAACGGCAAGGTCGACTACGAGTTCGTGACGGCCGACCTCTTCGCCGAGGTGCCGGCGGGCAACGGCAGCCTGGTCTTCGAGGCAGCCTACGAGCAGCTGGATCTGGCCGACGATCCCGACTTTCTCGGAGCGCAGGGCGACGGCTTCTACGTCCAGCTGGGCTATCTCATCAACAAGGACAAGTGGCAGCCCTGGTTCGAGTACGAAGACTGGGGATCGGACGGCCCGGGCGGCCGCGGAAGCTACGACATCCTGCGAGCCGGCATCAGCTACTTCATCGCCGGTCACAACGCGAACATCAAGTTCGGCTACGAGCAGTTCAACGCCGACACCCTGATCGGATCGAGCCGGGAGGACTCCATCGACACGATCGTGGCTGGCTTCTATGTGACCTACTGAGGCGAGCTTTCATGCCGCCTCGGTGGCTTGGGTCAGTGAGACCCCTTTGACGGAATGCGGGCCCCGATCCGGGGCCCGCGCTTTCTTTCCAGTACTGCCGGATAAGGTGATCGGGTTCGGCCCTCCGGTGGCTGCCTCGGCGCTCGCCGCAGCGGCAAGAAAGGCCGCGCAGTCGCACCGGGCGGTGGGAGGAATCTGTTCGGGAACCCGACCGAGGCTCGGGAGATCTACCTCGAGCTCTGAATCTCGTTCGCTGGCGGCGGCGCAAAGTCGAACTGCTCGAGATGCTCGCGGACCGCGCCGCGACCTCCGCCGGCGAGCGCCTCGGGCCACAGGTCCGGCCAGCGAACGCAGCGCTTCAGGTCCTGTCGCGCCGCCAGCGGCAGCTTGTCTTCCCCGACATAGTTCGCCTCGATCTCCTCGCACAGCAGGGGCCACAAACCCGGCGGCTCCCCGACGGACTCGAGACGCTGAAGCTCCTCGTAGCCCCGCATGATCGTCAGATTCAGGGGTCCGCTACCCGGCCTCTCGAAGAAGCGCTGGCGAAAGACGATCTCGATCTTGACCTCCGCGCCGTCCGTGAGCTCGAAGTCGAGCGGCGCCGGTGACACTCGAGCCTCGTGGGACCAGCGGCGCTTCTTACCCGACCGCGAGCGATGACGCTCCTGGGTCGCCACCAGGCGATGGTGACCCGGAGTGAGCGGCTGCGCGAAGCGCACCGGGTCCTTCTTGTTGGGCGGCACCCTGGCCAGAAAGGCGCCGTCCAGGTAGATGAACAGGTCCCAGGGCCTCTCTTCTTCCTCTACCGAAGCGGTGTGGTACTCGACGCTGACATGGGCGGTGATTCGGTCTGCCCGAGTCGCCGCCTCTTGCGGCACGCCGGCGGTGCTCGCCGGGGAAATCGGAGACTCGGCGTCCGGCTCCCTCGGCGGCGGGCCACCAACGTCAGCCGGCTGCGCCAGGGGAGCTTCGACCTCGATAGGCGCCGCGGCCAGGTCGAGAAGTCTCTCCACAAGGCCCTCCGAGGCACCGGCCCGGGTCAGAGCAATGAGATCTTCGCTGTTCAGCGGTCCCGGACGGCGCGACGAGGTCTCCAACCACCGATCGATGATCGATTCAGAGACTCGGCTCTCGAGCATGCGGACGATCTCGGCCACCAGCTGGTCCTGCGCCGCAACCTCTTCTTCGGCCGCCAGCGGAAGAGACGCTGAGAGCAAGACCACGACCAGAAAGACTCGCCTCATCGGCTTTGGATTCGCCATGTTGTCAAAGTCAGCGGCTGCCAAGGTTGACTGAGGCTCTCACTCGCCTCGCCGACGCCTGGCGGTCACCGATTCACCGCCGATTCCCCAATTGTCGGTCTCCACCTCCTCGATTACTACGACGGTGGTGGCGGGATTCTTGCCCAGAACGTCGGCCAACAGCTTGGTGGCGCCAGCGATCAACTTCTGCTTCTGCTCCGCTGTGGCACCTTCCCTGGTGATTTTCACATTGACGTACGGCATCGGGCGAGGTTCGCAGAATCATCTCCTCATGTCCAGGAGAGGCTTGGCCCGACCCTCTCACCGGTCGACGACCCTCAGAGGACGAGCTCGCCGAACTCGGTGGCGATGTGGTCCTGCAGGAGGTTGACCGCTTTGTAGCTGTGCCGCAACATCTCCCGGTCCCGCGCCGACATCAGCCTCGGGTTGATGTAGGTGTCGAGATCCTGCTCCTTCAGATACTGCCTGACCTGGGCCTCCAGAGCGAAGCGGAGCAGAAAGCGGTAGGCCGCCTCGAAGTACTCGCCGTCGTCGGAGTTCAAGAAGCCTCCGTCGACCAGCGCCTCAATCCTCTTCAGGGTCCTGGTCTCCCGGATACCGTGCATGAGGGCGAGGATCCTGACCCCCTCGACCACGAAAATGAGGCCGCTTCGCTTGATGTCGATCTTGCCTCGGTGCTCACCCGAGCGTTCGGTAATGCTCCTCCCGAGGAGTCCCGTAGGCACGCGATGGCTGCCCTCTTCCTCGTGCAGGATCCGTAGAACCTCGTGGTGCTGTCCCAGGAGTCGGTAGGCGTAATCGCTCAGGTTGCCGAACAGCTCCGCTTCCCCGTGCACCGGGATGGAGTCGTAGAACAGGGTGACGTAGCGGCCGAGCCGAGGGTCCTGCCGGTTGAACCAGAGAGCGAGCTGCCGCTTCCACTGGCCCAGGCTCTTCCGCCACACGGGATTGCTCGCCATGACCTCGCCGGGACAGCGCCTGAAACCGATCTCCTCGAGCCACGAGCTGAAGGTCTGGGCCACGGCGGCGTAATAGCGATCTACCTCGGCTTCAGGCCCGCCCTCGTCGGCAAAGACGATCCCGTGGTCCTGATCGGTGCGGAGCAGGTTCTCAAGCCTGCCGTGGCTTCCGGTGAGAAACAGACAGTGCTCGGCCGGCGGCTCGCCGGTGGCCTGCAGGGCCAGCTCGAAGGCTCGGCGCTGGATGTCCTGATTCACCAGCGACACCATGACCACGACATCGTAGGCTCGCTTGCCCATGCTGAGATTCTTCGCGGCCAGGGACGGCAGGCGCTCCGTGATCCCTTGTAGTGCCTTGACGTCCGGAGCCTCGACGATAGCCTCGATCAGGGTCATCGGCTCCGGATAGCGCAGTTTGAGAAGCTGGCGGAGGGTGACGATCCCGACCAGGCGACCCTCCTCGACCAGGGGCAGATGCTTGATGTGCAGAGCCGAGAGCAAGAACAGGGCCCGGTAGACCGTGTCACCGGGCTGGGCGGTAACGGGCTCGGGCGTCATGCAGTCCGAGACCGGGCTCGCGAAGTCGATTCCCTCGGCCGAGCCCACCCGGCGCAGGACATCACGCTCCGTCAGGATTCCCAAAGCTCCCCCGTTGTCCGTGACCACAACCGAGGAGACCCCTCGCTCGGCCATCCGCACGGCCGCCTCTCTCAGGGTCTCACCCGGCGCACAGGTCGTCACGGGTGACACCATGACGGAGCGCAGCTCATCACTGTAGGAGAAGAGCTCGGCACTCCTCAGGGCCGCTCGCTTCTCCTGCAGCCGTCGCAGCGAAGTCAGATCGCTCTTCTGGCGGACTTTCATATCAAGCCTCGGACAGCAGCCCTGCTTAAGACCGGCCGATCGTCAGCAGATCCTTGACCGTGTTCACTCCATTCGCCGTCAGAAACGGCAGGAATCGCTGGAACAGCTGCGCCGTCATGTAGGCGTCCCGAAAGGCGTTGTGGACTCCCGCAATGCGCACCCCATAACGGGCCGCCAGCGACGCCAGATCGCTCTTCAGCGAGATTCCGCCGAAGTGTCGGGCAAAGCTGGCGTCGTTCTCCGACAGCCATTCATGCAACGCGAGGGTATCCACCGCCGGGCTCTGCAGAGTAAGGCCGAAGCATCGCTTCATGGCTCGCCCCACGAAGCGCGTATCGATGAAGACGAAGTGTCCGATGAGGACCGCGTCGCCCACGAAGGAGACAAACTCCTCCAGTACCTCTGTAGCTCCATCAGCCAAGTCGAGGTCCGAGTGGGTCAGCTCGTGCACCAGAACACCCTCCCGCTTGAGCTCGGTCTCCGGCTTCAAGAGGCGGTAAAAGGTCTTGCTGGGATGAATACTCGCGCCCTCGAGCTTGATGCCCCCGATGGAAATGATCGAGTCCCGTCTGTAATCGAGGCCGGTGAGCTCGGTATCGAAGGCCACGAAGCTCGCCTTCCGGACCTCTGTACCGGAGTCCAACCTCGACTTCAGAGTCCGGTGCCTCTCGAGCGCAATGCTGAGGGCCTTCCGGCGGTGTCCGAAAAACCTCTGCACAACGGTGGTCACGATCCCGTCGCTTCGACAGGGTAGCGCCGCTGCAGATCCTCATGCAGCCGAGTAATGAGCTGAAAGACGTCCTTCAGGGTCTTTCTCTCGATATTGGTCAGGCTCCCGGGATCGATGCGGCAATCCGGCTTTCGCCCGCTGCGCAGCTGGGCCAGCTGATGGTGAAGCAGCAGCTCCAGGAGGTAGTCCAGAGCCCGACTGATGTTCTCACCCTCCAGAATCGCAGCCGTCTTGTCGAGGCCTCGAATCCGGGACCTGGTGGAGCGACTCCGAATGCCTTGCTCCGCGGCCGAGAGCCGCACAAACTCCACCAGCGGCCTGACCATCTTCTCTTCCAGATCGAGCTCGGCAGAATGATCTCCCGAGTCTTCCACGAGAAACTCCTTGAAGAAACCCATCGGCGGCCTGTTCTCCAGAGTTCGCCTGGCCACCCCCGCGATCAATCGGCTACTCGAGGGCAGCGATTCCAGGAGCCGAATCCGCAGGTCCTCGACCCGCCTCTGGTCGCCACGGATGCTCCGCATGTCCAGGAAATCGGCTCGCATCCCATCCTCGTCGGGGTTCGCCGCCCAGTCCGCGAACGATTCGGCCCACTGTTCGACGCTGCGGATATCTCCCGGCGTCAGGACGGGGTGGCCCACCGAAAGCCGGCAGGTCATGGTGGCTTCAGCAAGCCGCTTGCCGACCTCCTCCAGGTACGCGAGGGTCTCTCTCTGGCGCTCGCCGTCATCGCTATCAGCGAAAGCGACGGCCAGGGCCGGATGGCGGTCCAGGAGCAGCTCTCGGCGCCCGCCGTGGCCGATCAAGAATAGCGAATAGGGCAGGGGCGCGACGCCGAGATCTTCCTCGAGCAGGTCGATGACGCGGCCTAGCAGCGTCTGCACCAAGACGGTGACGAAATCCGTGACCTGCGCGGCCTCGGCGCCGTTGCGCAGCAGATTCGAAACTGCTCGGATCAATCTCTCCCCGGTCTCCGGTAGCTGGTCCAGATTCTCAAGCTTTGCAACATCACGGACGAGAACCGTGGGCAAGGATCCCTGCAGCAACATGAAATCATGACTGGTCACCATTCCCGGCAGAGCGCCTTCGTGGGTTACGAGAAGGTGGTGAATTCGGTGCTGCATCATTCTCAAGAGAGCCTCGAGACACGGCTCGCCGGCATCGATCCCGGTCACCGGTGAGCTCATGACGGTTCTTACCGGACGACCCAGATCCTGGCCCTCGGCAACCACTTTCTCGCGCAAGTCGCGATCGGTCACGATTCCCACGGGCTTGCTGTCTCCGTCGACAATCACCAGCGAGCTGATGCCGCGCTCGGTCATCCGCCTTGCCGCTCTCCGAATCGACAGGTCTTCGGTAGCGGTGATTGCCGTCCGGCGAACGATATGGCCCACCGGGGTTTCGAAGAGCGCCCGGTCACCCTGGGTGGCACGAGCGAACTTCTTGCGGGTTTCCTCGTGTGTTCGGTCGATGAAGTGCGTGAAATACGACTTCAGAAGATACTCGTTGACCTTGGGATTGCGCTCGAGCACCAGAAGAAACGGCTCCTTCTGAAGAACGAAGACGATCGTGTCCTCGATGGTCCCGACGTTGGCCCGGGGTCGGTCGCCCGTAACGAGAGAGAGAAACCCGAAATAGTCGCCCTCGCTACGGTAGTCGATGACGAGATCCTGTTCATTCTGCGTGGAGACCGACACGCAGACACCGCCCTTCTTGATGACGTACAGGGCCTCGGTCGGCGCGCCATCCTGCTCCAGAATCGTCGTCCCCTTCGGATAGTAGTCGAGAGCGATCTCATCGAGGATCTGATCCAACTCGCCCTCCGGCAGGAGATTGAAGGGGACCACGCCCTTCAGGAACCCTTTGATTTCATGACTCAACACGCCGGAGGTGCTCCAGGGAAAGGCGAATCCTCGGTCTATCCGAAGTTTCTCACACCGCTCGCCAGCCACCCAAGGGAGTGCCATCAGATCCCGGATTCGGCAGCCGCCGTATACTCTGCAGGAGAGCGTAGCCTCCGGGTCTGAAAATGTTCCTGTTCGAGCGCCAGATTCCTGCCGACGTCACGGAAGTGCTGAATACGTCCGCCCTTCTCTCGATCAGCGAGTTTCAGGTATTCCGGATGGCTCACGCTCGCTGGTACGGCAGCGAGACGGATGAGGAGACGATCGAGTCGCACTTCCTCCCCTACATGTTCCGCGACGAGGTGCCTCACTGGGTTCGTTCCTTCACCCGCTACGTCCTCATGCTCAAACGCGATGGTGGCCTCGATCCAGAAGACCTGGGCATCGCCCGACCGAGCCGGAATTCGAAGGACGTGTATCGCGGTCGGCTCTATGCGTTCGCGATCGTGCTGACGCTGATCTCGGTGTTCATCCTGGCGGAGCTCGCGGTCGATCTACTGGGAATCACCGACTGCTTCTTCCCGCCCTGCTACTAGCCTGGGGACACGATTCCATCGTGTCCCCAGCAGATCGGCTCACTGCGCGGAGGCGGTTGCGCCGGTGACCGGCACCAGAATGCGCAGGTAGGCATTGGCGGCGTTGCGGTCCAGGTTGAACCAGCTCTCCCCGCCGTGCATTCGAGCGACAACCTTCAGCCGCGGAGCTGATTCTCCCTCCTGAGGGGTCATGACCACGTTCTGCCAGGCATAGAGAGCTTCCACATCGACGCCATTGAAGCCCCAGATGAGGTCGAGGGTGGCAAATCCATCTTCTTCTCGCAAACGCAGGCGGACGTTGCCGACGCCGAACTCCTCCTTGAGCTGAGCGATGAAATCGCCGAGAGCGTCGACCAGGGCTCTCGACTCCGCCCTGACCCACATCGGCGCATCGATCAGATCGGTGCTGCAGAGCACTCCAAGATCGTCCTCGAGGTGCGAGGCAATCCTCAGCGCCAGGTCGCGGCCGGTAATGCGCTCGAGTTGCCAGCTACGTTCGCGAGCCTCCGCGATCTGCCGGCTCGCCGCTTCGAGAGACTCGCTGAGCGCCTTTGATTCTTCGAGAATGGTCTCCTGCAGTTGCCGGCGCGGCACCGACTCGAGTTGCGGAAAAGTCTCCATCGTCTCGGCGGCGGCACGGATGTTGGCCAGCCGCCCCCGCAGCTCTTGCGTGAAGGCCCGCCAGAACTCCTCCTGACGTTGGCCATGCTCCGCCGCCCTCGCCAGCAGCTTCGCGGCCTCGTCTTCGCCCGAGCCGCGGCCCCGCCTCAGCCTCACCAAGCCGACACCGATGACCACTCCCAGGGCCGCGATCCCTACTGCAACCGACGGAACCAAGGGCAGGTGCCAGAATTGACCGGCAACAGCACCGGCCGCCACTCCCAGGAGAGTGATCGCCGACACGAGGATCGCTTGCTGCCTCACGTTGAAGGAGAATCCAAGAGTTTGGCGATCTCTTCCATCAGATCGCGGGTCGAAAAAGGCTTCGTGATGTAGCGGTCGGCACCCAGGCCCAGACCCTTGCGGCGCTCCGCCTCGGCTGCCCTCGCGGTCAGCATCAGAATCTTGACCTTCTGACCCTCCGGGCTCTGTCGCACGTGACGGCTGATCTCGAATCCGCTGAGGCCCGGCAACATGACGTCCAGCACGATGAGATCGGGACGAAACTCGTCTATCTTGAGCAGCGCCTCCTCACCCGTCCGGGCAACCTCGAAGCTGTAACCGGCCTGCTTTATCAGAAACTCCAGCGAGAGCAGAATCTTCGGGTCGTCCTCAACGATCAAGATCTTGCTCGACATCCTTCGCCCCTCTCCAGTCAGGCTCTCGCTGCAACGGCCGAGTGCGCCACAGGAAGGCGGAATATGAATGTGGCGCCATAACCCGGCTCGCTTTCCACCCAAATGCGCCCACCGAAGTGCTGAATGATCTGCTGGCTGATGGAGAGACCGAGGCCGGTACCTTCGTTACGGGCGGTGCCCGACTCCTCAATCTGGCGGAACTTCTGGAAGATGATCTGCTGGTCATCGCGACTGATGCCCGGGCCGTTGTCGCGCACCATCACTTCCACCCAATCGTCGCTGGAGCTCACGGCTATCCAGACTCTGGCCGGCGAAGCAGCGCAGTACTTCACGGCATTCGACAACAGATTGAACATGACCTGAATGATGCGGTCTCGATCGACCACCACGGATGGTACTGCATCCGGCAAATGGACCTCTACCTCGATGTGATTTTCCCTGAAGACCTGCTCCAGCGAGGCGACGGCTTCCGAGACAAGGTCCAGCAGATCCGTCTCGGAGGGGTGCCAGTCCATCACCCCCGACTCCATCTTGCTCAGGTCCAGCACCTCGCTGATCAGTCGGGTCAGCCGCTCGTTCTCCTTCAGAATGACCTGCAGGAACTCCGTCCGCTCCTCGAGGTCCAGTTTCGGATTGTCGTGCAGGATCTCGGAGAAGGCTCGGATCGAGGTCAGCGGCGTGCGCAGCTCGTGGGTCATCGTGGACAGGAACTCGTCCTTCAGGCGATCGAGCTCCTGCAGGCGCTCGTTGGCGGCACGCAGCTCTCTGGTGGCCTCTTCCAGCTCGAGGGATTTGCGCTCCAGTTGCGCCGACCGCAGCTGGAGCTCCCGACTGGAGGCGATGAGCTGGCTCGTTTCGTCGAGCATCTGCATGACCTGCCGGGGCGTCAGCTGCGCCTCGTCGACCACGGAAGCGACGGCCACCCTCGCGGAGGCGGCGCCGATGGCGCCACTCAGCATCTTCTCGGCATACTCCACGAGGTCGGCGTCGGCCTCGACCATCTGTGACCAGTCGAGACCCCGGCGCCGAGCGTAGACGTTGAGTAGCGTATTGGTCCGGTTGGGATCCAGAAAGTGGTAAAGCAGCGACCTCAGGGCCTCGAGCGGCGCCGTGCCCCGCCAGATCGGCAGCACGCTGTCCTCCGAGGAGTGTTTGAAGACGTCGACGAAAAGCGTGGCCTGCGCAAACTCGATAGCAGACCTTCGCGTGAACAGGGAGACGCCCAGGTAGCAGCCGATGTTGGCCGTCAAACTCCAGAACAGAGAGTGGGTAATCGGATCCAGCCCGGTCAAACCGAGCAGCTCGTAGGGCCTCAGCCAGGCAACGCCCAACAGACCCTGCTCGACAAACTGCTGTGACAGCCACACCGTCTCGGTCATCGTGGGGATCGGCAGCGTGTAGGCCCAGATCACGAACCCCGCCGTCAGGCCGGCCAACGCGCCGACCCGGGTGCCGCCCTTCCAGTAGATGCCCCCGAGGATAGCCGGGGCAAACTGCGCGACTGCCGCAAAGGAGATCAGACCGATCGAGACCAGCGGCACCGAGGCCGCGGTGGCGTGATGGTAGAGATAGCCCAGCATGAGAATCGCGATGATCGCGACTCGCCGGATGCTGAGGAGCATCCGGCTAAAGGCGGTTCGTGACCAGGGAGCCTTGAGGGGCACCAGCTTCGAGCGCAGCAGCGCCGGCAGCAAGAGGTCGTTGGAGACCATGGTGCTGAGCGCCACGCTGGCGACGATCACCATGCCCGTTGCCGCCGAGAATCCGCCGATAAAGGCGAGCAGCGCGAGCTGATCATGGCCGGTCGACATGGGAAGCGTCAGCACGAAGGTATCGGCATCCACCGCACCGTCGGGGAAGCGAGATTGGAAGAGCGTCG
>CAJIBT010000025.1_pt1 | contig 11216 bp, 8 predicted proteins | sample 9199421 | NCBI WGS metagenome assembly CAJIBT01 (sample SAMEA7708311, study PRJEB35096) | sediment metagenome | biome: marine neritic benthic zone biome [ENVO:01000025]; feature: sediment [ENVO:00002007]; material: shallow marine sediment [ENVO:03000034] sea grass bed [ENVO_01000059] ...
CACGATGACGCCCTCCCAGTCCGCGCATCGGTCGCGGACATCAAACTTGGCACGGGCCGAGATGCCGGCGGCGGTGGACATCCTCTTCCTGAGGGCGGGATCCGCCAGCAGCCGCAGGATGCCTCCTGCCATGGCTTCTTTTTCTCTTACGGGGGTAAGAATTCCGGTAACACCGTCCTCGATGATCTCGTCGGGCCCGTGCGGGCACCGCGTCGAGACTGCCGCCAATCCCAGACCCTGCGCCTCGATGAGCGCATTCGGCAGACCCTCGTAGTCGCTACTCAACAGAAAGAGATCGGCCTGGCGCATCAGAGCGTAGGGATTGCGGCAGAAGCCCAGGAGCCGGACTGCCTCACACAGCTTGAGCTGCTGGATCTTCGATTCGATTCTCCTCTGCTCGGGACCGTCACCGCAGATCCAGAGCGCCGCCGGCTTCTCAGCAAGGACCTTGGCGAAGGCATCGAGCATCAGATCGATTCGTTTCTCGGGACGCAGTCGTCCGACCGAGATCAACAGGGGTGCCTTACCATCGTGACGATGCTTCGGCTCAGCACCGGCCAGGCTGTCGATATGCTCGAAATCGGTGGGGTTAGCCACCACCTCCACTCTGCCCCGGGAGCACGGATAGTACCCCTCCAATGTGGAGACCACGCCGCGCGAGTTGGCCACGAAGCGATCGACCCGCGGATAGAACCGCCGACCAAAGAGTGTCCGCAGCAAACCGTCGTTCTGCGCCGGATTGGTCCCCATGCGGGCGATCCAAGCCGGTCGCGGCGCAGCGCCCCGCAGCGCCGCCCCGCTCACCAGGTTGGCCGGCGTGATGACGCTCAGCACCGCATCGGGCCGCAATTCTCGGACAAGCCGCCGAAGCCTGAGAACAGTCAGGGGCAGCTGCAGCGGATGCCGGTAGCCCAACACATGGACCGGCACGTCACCCGGTATCGGGTAGCCGATCTCGTCACGCAACACGCAAAGCAGCGGCCGCACGACCTCCCGATTCAGGTGCCGCAGCAGAGTGCTCGTGAAGCGTTCTGCGCCGCCCTTGTCGAGCGACGTGGTCACAATCAGAGTCGAGAGAGGGACCTGCGACATGGCCAAGAGCCTACGAGACCTGGCACGCCTGCTGCAGACCGTTTGCTCCTGATCTCATCCGCCTAGTGAAGACTCTGCGGCCCATAGCGGTCCGGTTCCACGGTCGAGATCGTGCCCTGATAGCGCAGAGCGGCGATGTCCCTGGGTGCTGCCATGGAGAAGCTCGGCTGACTCGCCCAGCCGTTACCGACCATGACCTGCTGTGACTCGAAGACAAGGAACCCTCCCTCCCTGGCGAGAATCGGCCTCGAGGCGCCGTCCGGGTACTGCACGAACACCAGACCCCTAGGAGGCGGCGGCAGAAAATCTCGGATCGTGGACGCGACGGCGCGGGCGATCACATCGTAGCCCGCCGCCACCGGGTGGCCGTTCTGGCTGCTGGGATAGAGCATCGCCTGGAGGGCCGACTCCTGCAGCGGCTGTAGGACGTCCGCATAGCCGGCGCCGGGAAGCTGCCGCAGGGCACTCGCCAACTCGATAAGATACTCCTTTTCCGAGGCGACCAGCGTGGAGTATTCCACGGGAGCAGCCAGACCATCCCGGCGCACCCTCTCTGAGTAGACCAGCTCCTTGGTCGGAATTATGGTGAAGACCGGCCGGGCGCCGGCTTCCTCAGCCAGGGTAACAATCCTGCGGGCCACCTCCTCGAGTATGCTCCAGCCGGTCCTGACGGCCGGGTTGTCCCTCAGATTCGACGCCAGCCGGAGATTTGGCGTGAACACGGTGGCCGAGCCGTCGGCAAACGTTGCCATCCACATCTCCGAAGGCGGGGGTGGAAAGTCGACCTTCGGGGCGTCCCCTGAGACCAGATCTGGGTCCTGCCGCAGGTCGGCCCAGCGCTCCGCGCCATAGACGTTGGTGAATGAGCTCACCGGGTCGTTGCCGGTGTAGAAGGCGACCACCAGGACCCGGGGCTGGAAGTAGAGCGCCTTGCGAGCCATCTCGAGGTACTGGGGTCCACCCCAGGCGCCACAGGACATGTTGTAGACCACCGGGCTCAGGTCTCTCAGATGAGCCCGCAGCCGGCTCGGCCAGTTGTCTTCCAGCACGGCGTTGTTGCCGTAGGTCTGACTGTCACCTATCGTCACGATGTCGGCGACGTTGGGGATGGACCGATTGCGAAAGCCGAGCAGGTCGTTCGGCCCCATGCCCAACTGATCCGGGAAGAGAGGCTTGGCTCGGGAGATGCTGTTCGGATCCTGCAGGATGAACTCGGCACTCTGGCGATCCTTGTCGCGAAACACGTTGTCGTAGAACGGCGGCACTTCCTTGCTCACCTGGACGAGCTGCAGATCGCGCGAGATGCCCAGCAGCCCCGGGGCCAGCCAACGGATCAAGCCAAGAGCGATCAGGGCCGAGACCAGGGTTGCGGCGATCAATAGGAGCCATTCTTTTTTCACGCGCACCTCCACCAAGCAGAGATCTTCTGATCAACCGTCGGCCAGCTTGTTCAGGCAGTCCTTGTAGCTCTTGGCGACCTCTTGCCAGTCGTTCTGCCGAGCGGTCTCGACAGCGGATGGCCGAACTCCGGAAGATACCGGATCGGCGAGTGCGGTCAAGATCTTTCGCGCCAGGTCCGACGGGTCACGCGAGCGGCAGAGCCAGCCGTTCTCGCCGTGGCGCACCACATCCGGAATACCCCCCACATCGCTGGCCACGATCCGGGCGCCGGCGGCCATGGCCTCCAGCACCACCGTCGGCATCCCCTCGGTCTCGCCCCTGGGAGTGACGATCGAAGGTACGATGGCCGCCCGGCAGTTCTGCAGCAGCCGCACTATGTCCGGGTGGGGCTTGCGGCCGAGAAAACTGACGCGGCGATCAACCCCCAGGTCTTTCGACAGGGCTCTCAAATTCGACTCCTCGGACCCTTGACCGATCACCATCAGGTGGAGCTCGGGGTGTTCCGCCAGGACGGCGGGCATGGCCGCGATCAGAATGTCGACGCCTTTCACCGGCGCCAGGCGGCCAACGAAGAGCAGAAAATCGCCGGGGAGCTGATCCCCCTGGTTGGGCGCTCTACCGGAGGAGGAGTCGGGTGTGGAGGGTTGGGCAAAGATCTGCGTATGCACTCCCATCGAGCGCAGCGACGCTCCTGAAGCGAAGCCCAACAGTTCATCGAGGGCGCTCCGCACAAAGCTGCTGGTGGCGAAGACTGCATCACAGCGGCGCACCACAAAGCGGGCGATACGGCGCCCGCCAGGCAGCCCCCTCAGCAAGTGCACATCCGTGGAGTGGACGTGCAACAGGAGCTTGAACCGTCTCTTGGAGCCGCGCGCCCAGGCCGCGGCGAGACCCTGGGGTACCAGCCAGTGCGCGTTGACCACGTCGACTTTCAGCTGCCGCGCCATGGCGTGGATCGCTTGCCACTGCCGGATCAGATAGAACGGAACCTGAATGCGGGCCAGCCAGCTCGAGCGCAGGTTCTCGGGCATCCCTCTCCCCAGGGCGAGCCTCTGCAGGCCGCGGGGGACGAAGTAGGTGGCGCGCCGAACCTCCAGCCGCCCCATCCGCTCGCATCTGGGAGCACCGGGCGCGTCGGGTGCCAACACGATGATCTCAGCATGGTCGGCCAGCGCCTCGGCCAGGTCGAGAACGAACCGTGGCGTGCCGTCGTCGGGGCTAAGAGGAAAGGTGCTCGTCGAGACAAGCACCCGCAGGCGGCGGGCCGCTTCAGGCTTGGTCTCTCGCAGCGGAGAGTCGATGTCTCGTCTGCCAAAGTTTGTCATTCACCAGACTACGGTTATCCTCACACCGTTCCAGCCCGGGGGAGGCGCCCAGGGCACACCACCATCTTACTGGCCACGGGTCGTTTGCAGCCCCTGGATTCGCAGGGCGGCACGCTCCCGAGCCGCCCTCAAGACAGGAGGCGCGATCTCCAAGAAACGCCGATAGTGGGGAATCGCCTCTTCTGCTCGACCCGTTCGATCCAGAAGTATCGCTAGATTGTAGTGCGCCTCGGCGTTGTTCGGATCCAATCGAACTGCCGTCCGATACTCCGCCAGCGCCTTGTCGAGCCGTTGCGTCAGCAGATGCACATTGCCGAGTTGATTGTGCGCCCTGGAGCTCTCCGGATCCAGCAGGATGGCCCGCTCGAGATATGGAATCGCCTCCGAGTAGCGGCCCTGCCGTCCGAGGACTGTGCCCAGGTTGTACTGGGGGCGGAACTTGCCCGGTGATTTTCGCGCGCAGTCGTAGTGGAATCCGTTCTCATCGGACCAGGTGACATTGCGCCGGTAGGTTGCCGCTCCGAGAGGTACCACCAGGATCGCCATGAGTGCGAATAGGGCCACCCTAGCCCTGGGTCTTGCGTCAACGGTGATGACCGTCAGCAGGAATGCCAACATCGTCATCGGGAAGTACATCCGGTGCTCGAAGACCAACTCCAGATTGAGGGGGCCGGACTCCATCGAGTGCAGCAGCAGATAGGCCAACAAGGGAAAACCATAGCGCGGGCGCTTGCGCGCCAAAACGACGGCACCCACGAGGACGATCACCCAGAAAAGGGTTGCCAGCAGGGTCGCCGGGGGGTCGAGCAGCGACCGCGAGACGGCGAACTCGTGGTCGAGATTCAACCTCGAGGGAGCCGGGAAGAGCAGCAGGGAGAGATACAAGAGGTGGACTCTCGGCTGGCTGAGCAGCCGCTCAAGAGCGCTGAAATCACGATCGGGGTACCTTTGGGTCAGTGTGAAGGTGGATTCGCCCAGGTAGTGCAGCTTCAGGGCCCAGATTCCAGCGACCGCAAGCACCAGCAGGGCGAGCAGCATCCAGCGACCCCGACTGTCGGCCAGCAGGCGGCGGCAGAGATCGCGCCAGGATTCGTGATGAAAGCAGAGCTCATAGGCAACGATCACGGCGGGCACCAGCAGGGCGTTCTCTTTGCTCCCCACCGCCAGCAGCCAACTTGCTCCCGCCAGCATCAACAGCACGGCAGCCTTCCTCCTGGGCAGGGCGCGGCGGCCGCAGAGAAAGAGCCCGAAGGCCAGGAGACCCAGCAGGGTGGCCAGCGAGCTCATCCGCTGGACGACGTAGGTGACGGCCTGGACGTTGAGAGGGTGAACCCAATAGAGAACCGTCGCCCCCACCGCGGCCAAAGGCACGATCGATTCGGCCCCAGGTCGGACGGCCCGTTCACTGCCGTAGAGCCACGCCGTCCACGCCAGCACCAGTCCCACGGCCAGGTGTACGAGGAGGTTGACGACGTGATAGCTCTTGGGCTCCAAGCCCCCGGTAAGGTGATTCAGGGCGAAAGACAGATTGGCCACCGGTCGGTTCCGCATGCGGCCCGAGGTGGTGGCGTCCCTCAGTCCCTGGAGTGAGAGCTCGGCCAGGTGGAGGGCCGGGGCTTCTACGATGTTGGGCAGGTCGTCGAAATAGAACCCGGCCTCGAGGCCCGGCCAATAGGCCACCACCGCGAGCAGAATCCCGGCGAGGAGGAGAAGCCCTGCCAGTCGCCAATTCCGCATCCGCTGCCGCCGTCAGTTGCCGGCTGGCAATTCCGATCGCGCTGCCGCAGGTGCCGAGAACCAGCTCGGATCCGCGTGGCGTCGGAAATAGGGCAAGTCCCCAGCAACAAAGACGGTGCCCACGACGATCAAAAGGCCAATCTGGATCCACCTGCGAAAGGAGTTGAGCAGGGATCGAGCAATGACCAAGTAGGCGGCCCAAACCACCGGGAACAGATAGCGCCCCTGCACCCCGAGAAAGGGAGCGTGGGACGCCAGGTACCCGCGGTAGTTGACATAGCCGACGAGAAACACGAAGTAGGCGATAACCGCTGCGGCCAGAACGATCCAGAGACGCTCGGACTCCCGCCACGAGACGCTTCTCACCCAGAGAATGAAGGCCGCCAGAAAAATCAGCTTGTAGGCCAGCAGGTCGTTCGGGGTGCGCAGCATCGATCGGTGAGCCTGGATGCCGAAAATCGTCGGCAGCATGGCCTGGCGCCACACCGCCTGAATGTAATCGAAGACGTTGAGGGCCTCGGGCCGCGAGAGCTTGTAGGCCCGCTCATTGTTGAGCAACCGGACGGCATGATCGCGGTCCCCGGCATGGCGAATGCGGCTCGTCTCCCGGACAGCTTCCTGGTAGGTGAAGCTGTCGTCCCGATACTGGTTGACCACCCAGTTGCGGGCAAAAATCCGGTTTTCCATACACTGCTCGAGCTCCAACACGGCGTCGCATGGGGGATCCACACGACCGAAGCGCAGTAGATTGCCGCCGTACAACCAGAGATTGGCCACCAGCGCGATCACCGACAGCAGGCTCAGTGCCACCACCACCGGCTCGCGAGCCACCAGGGAGTGCAGGATACGCCTACCGTCCTCGAGCAAGGCGCGCCGTCTGGCCAGCAGCAGAGTGATCCCAAGGATCACGGCGAGCGGCAGGAAGGTGTGCTTGGTCAGGCTACCCAAGAACAGGGCCAGCAGGAGTCCCAGCCCGGCCCGCGCCCTGCCGGAACGCAAAAAGCTGACTAGACAATAGAAGCTCGCCACGGCCAGCAGGTTCACCAAGTTGTCGTAGCTTACGGAGGCCGACAGGAAGGTGAGCATCAGGGTGTTGGTTGCCAGGATCAGGGAGAGGATCCGCACCCGCCGGTTCTCGGTCAGCAGCGTCGCGAGCCGGTAAGCCACGACCAGGGTGAGCAGCGAGAGGGCGACGTTCCACAGCCTGAGGTAGAGCGTGGTGTCGATCCCGAGGAAATCCACCGCCAACAGCTTTCCCATGACCAAGTAGTAGAGGTAGGGGACCTGGGTGACCAGGCCCAAGCGGTAGGACTCCGCCGAGTCCTCGATCATCCACAGCGACCTGGCGTACAGCTCGATGATCCCGACGTGGGTCTCCTCGTCGGGCGGCAGTCCGGGCGAGATGGACAACGCGAAGTAGAGAAGCCGGCCCAGGAAGTAGGACGCCAGCAGCCCGACCACCGCCCACTCCCAGAGCTGCTGGAGACCCTTCGTCGTGGCGACCCTTGTCGTCCCAAAGTCCGAGGCTGGGCTCTTCCGACGCGGGGAAGGCTCCGCAGACCGATCAGCGCCAGTCAAGCTCTCTCCCTTTCTCGGCAAAGACTGGACTCCGCAGCAGCCCCCACCGGTGCAGCCGGAGCGTCTTCTCGGCGTTGTAGGCCGGCAGCACGACCACCACCCGCTTGCCGTGGATCACCGCCCGCCTCCCTGCCCTGCCTGAGCCCCGGAGCGGAGAGCTTCGGACAAGCGGCGGCGATTCTCCAGCAGCTCCTCGTTGTCCGGCTCGAGGCGCAGGGCGCGATCGAGAAAGTCGATGGCCTCTTCCAGATCGCTGCGACGGTAGGCCAGAAAGGCGAGCTCGTTCAGGGCGGTCATGTTGTGCGGATTCTCTGCCAGAAGCCGTTCGAGAGTGCGTTGTGCCTCGTCGAATCGGCGCAGCTCGATCTGGACCAGGGCGAGCTGCTCCAGCAGCAGCTCCGTGCGCCGGCCGAAGGCCAGGGTACGCTCCAGATTCAGCGCTTGCGCTTGCCTGGCGCCGGCGGCGGCGAGAAAGGCGTTGAGCATCAGACCGTCGTCCACCCGCAGGGGTCTTGGCAGCGATTGGGGGTTGCGCGAGTCAACTGCCGGCAGCCCACCCGAGCTGTCGGCCCGGGTCCAGAAGGAGGCGCCGCAGTCGACATAGACCAGACGCCAGGCCGCGTCCCGCCCCAGAGTCGGCAGAATGGCACGAGCTTCGGGGGAAGTATGGGCCAACAGCAGCCCCCGGATATCGAATCTCGAAACCAGATCGCGCCATCTCCGAGAGTCTCTCGAAGCGCCGAGAATGGCCTCCAGGTCATCCGGATCGTACACCTCCCACCTTCCGTCGGTGAGCGGCAGGCGGCGAGGATAGCCATGGTAGAGATAGAAGCCGCCCAGGGTGTTGGAATTGAGTACCTGGCCTTCGAACGCCGATTCGGCCAGCAACGACGGCAGGCCGTGGGGGAAGAAGGAAGGGGTGACGCCCCAGCCGAAGCGCGCCGGGATCTCCATCTGGACGTAGTAGGCGCCGGAGAGAGGATAAAGCGCCCAGACCACCACCAGACCGGCGCACACACCCTCGAGCCAGCGGGACCTGGCTCTTCCCGCCGGCACCAGGTCGCCCAGCGTCTCGGCTATGAAAGGCGCCGCTGCCAGACAGAAGAGCACCACATTGCGGCGGCCGGCCAGGGCGGCAACCGCCATTCCGAGCACGATGACCAGTCGCGGCGACAGCCGGCACCGCACCGCCGCCACCCCACACCCCACCAGGGCGACCCCCAGAAGAGCCAAGAAGAACCAGAAAGCCGGGGCGGCGCGAAAGGCCGGGCCGAAGGTGGGGCTGAGCTCGCCCAGACCGCGAAATACCTCTAGTCCCTCGGAGCGGGCCTCCACGGAGAGCAGCCCAGTAGCACCCAACCATGAAGGGTCCGAGAACGAATAGTCCGTGACCATTGACCCACAGGACCTGCACGGCACCCAGCACCGTCAGATCCCGCAGCCTGTGATACCTGCCCTGCTGCAGCAGGAAGTAGAAGGTGGCGATGCCGAGGAAGGTACTGATCTCCGGCCGCGGCAGAAAGCGCTCCACGGAAGCCATTGCAGCCAAGAAAATGAGCAGCCAGGCGGGGGTAGGCCCAACCCATCTGCGGGCGCTGCGGAAGCAGAGCAGCAAGGTGACCGCCCAGAAGCCGATCGTCACCCCCTGCACGCCGACCCAGCCCAGAAACCTGTGCCCGAGGGCCATCACCACCTGAAAGAGCCAGTGCGAGTCGTGGTAGGGCCGCCCGATACCGGCGGCCGCATACCGATCGACTCGGGGAATCGACCCGGTTTCGAGGATGTCGGCGCCGATCGTGACCTGCCACCAGATATCGAGGGAATAGACCTCGCAGACCAGGAAAGCCGCGATCGCGACGATCACGGCAAGTCCGGTGCCGGCAGCCGGCCAGCCGCTCAGCCGCGAAGTATCGGCGGGGGCTATGGACTCGGTTGCCATGCGAAGCGCTAACCTGGAAGTTCCCGAAGCTCCTGCTCTAGGCTCCCCAAGGCCCTCCCTCGAGGGCTGAGCCTACAACGAGAGCCACCCTGCGAGCTCCGCGCCCCGCATCTCCTGCTGCACATGTTCTGCGACCACCTGACCTGGCGTTGAAGCTACAATCGCGGCGTCTACTAACCCCCCTGCAATGACCGACCCAGAGCCCGCCACCACCGAATCCCCTGGACCTCTCGCCAGGCGACGACTCAGAGCCGGGCCAACGGCATCGGTCGTGGCGTTGATCGCCGCCGGGCTCTTGATCGGAGCCGGCTGGCCCTCGATCTCCGGGGGCTTCTATCTCGACTCCGAAGGATTCTCCCGCTGGCTGCCGCAGCTCGAAGACACGTCTTTCTCATGGTCGAGGATTCAGGATCTACTGCTCACCAACCCCTTTCCTGGCGCCACGCGCCGCGTGCTCTCGAATTTCACCTTCGTGCTCGAGAGCTACGTGGTCGGCTTCACTCCGCGCTCGGCCCGCCTCATCAACCTCTTCCTCCACGGCCTGAACGTGGGGATTCTGTTTCTCCTTTCGAGACGGATCCTGTCGCGCGTCGGCATGGCAGCTGGACGGGCCACGCTGGCGGCAAGCCTCGCCGGCATCTTCTGGGGTCTCAACCCCTTCCACGCCGACACTGTCTTCTACGCCGTGCAACGCATGACGCTGCTCTCTTCGAGCTTCTACCTGCTGGGAGCGCTGTCCTTTCTGCGCGCCCGCGGCGCCAGGGGGCCTCGAAGGTGGGCCTGGTGGGGGGTCGTTGGTGTCTGCTACGTCGCGGGCCTGGCCTCGAAAGAGAACGCGATCCTTTTGCCGCTCAGCCTGGGTCTTCTGGAATGGCTACTCCCCGGAGCGAGCACATCCAGGGATCCATCACGTGACTGGCGCAAGAGAATCATCGGCGTGGCTGCCGTTCTCCTGGTACCGCTGGTCACCGCCGTAGCCCTCGGCTTCGACCCCATATCGGGGCCAAAGAGTTTCTTGGCGGCTCGGGGGAGAGAGTTCACACTGGCCAGCCGTCTGCTCACCGAAGGCAGGGTCCTTCTGCACTACCTGAGCCTCTTCTTTCTGCCGCTGCCTCAGCGACTGACCTTCGTGCTCAAGTACCGTCTGTCGCAGTCTCTGCTCTCGCCGCTCTCCACCCTCGCATCCTGGGGCGCCATCACGGGCCTCGTCGCGCTCGCCGTTGTGCAGCGTAAGCGGTGGCCCCTCTTTTCGCTGGGAGTGCTGTGGTTTTTCATCAACCATCTCCTGGAATCCACCGTCATTCCCTTGGAGATCGCCTTCATTCACCGGAACTACCTGCCCTCAGTGTTCCTGTTGCTGCCCCTGGTTGCCTCGTTGACCGATCGGTTCGCCATTCGACGACCGGCGGTCGGACTCGCAGTCGTCTCGGTTGCCCTGCTCCTCCTCCTGGGTTGGCACGACCGGGCCCAGGTTTGGGGTCAGCCGGCCGCCTTCTGGCAGGACGCGAGTCAGAAGGCGCCCGGCAGCCTACGGGCCTTCATCAATCTCGGAGTGCTGCACGACATCGAAGGTCGACCCGGCGCAGCCCTGGAGGTGTATCGACGCGGCGAGCTCTCGGCTTTCGAGGAAACCCCGGCCGCCTGGTCGTCGCTCTACTGCTGCATGGGCATCGCGGAGATGAACCTCCAACGGTACGATCGGGCCGAACAGTACATGGACAAGGCACTCGGGCTGGCACCTCTGCCCGACTGCCTGATCAACCTGGCGAAGCTGCATCTCCTCCTGGGTGATCCAGGACAGGCGAGCGCCGCCCTGGACCGACTCACTCGCCTGCGACCAACTCATCGCAAGCTGCACCTAATGCGCGCCAGGGTTCTCTTGCTGCAAGGACATCTGGAGGCAGCCTGGACCGAGCTGCAGGAGGAGCTGAGAATCTTTCCCGGGAATCGAGAGGCTCAGCAACTCCTGACGGAGATCAACCGCCTTCGCCAACTCGGTGCCGAGTGATCTCGCCACAGCCCTCGAGCGGCTAGAACCCCCAGCCAGCGTCGCGGTAAGATTGCAGGGAGAACCCAAACCGCCGCCCGGCGGTCGTCCACCCACCAGAATCAATGAGGAAACTGATGAACTCGACGACTCTCAG
>CAJIBT010000026.1_pt1 | contig 10954 bp, 6 predicted proteins | sample 9199421 | NCBI WGS metagenome assembly CAJIBT01 (sample SAMEA7708311, study PRJEB35096) | sediment metagenome | biome: marine neritic benthic zone biome [ENVO:01000025]; feature: sediment [ENVO:00002007]; material: shallow marine sediment [ENVO:03000034] sea grass bed [ENVO_01000059] ...
TCGAGCCCCCGCAGCTGCACCGACAGGCAACGCGGGTCCTCGTTCAGGCCGAGCTCGGCCGGCACCGTGCAACTCGAGGCCTTGAAGAGGATCTCCTCTCCTACCTTCGGACTGTCCAGCTGCACGGTGGTCCACTGGTACGGGCCGACCTCCCAGCGACCCAACTCTCGACCCGCCGCATCGAGCGCGGCGAGAGATCGCGTCTCATGAAGGCTCCGGGCGTCGAACACCAGAGGCGTCCGGATCGCGCTCAAGGTCAACTCGCGGCCCACCCAAACCGGCTCGTCGGGCCTGCCGGTTCTAATCTTGAGCGCCTGCAGCAGGCCGGAATCGGATGATGAAAATATGGTGCGGGCGCCACGCGGCGTGTCTTCTCCAAAGGCCTCTTCCGGCAGTGCCCGGCGGGAGTCGCCGGTGAGAAGATGTACGAAGCTCTGACCCGAGACGCGGGCTTCGCCCGCGATACCGGCCAGCTCGTAGAGGGTCGGTGCGATGTCGACGCTTTGCACCAGGCTGGCCACGCGGCGAGGCTCGAGGTCGGGAGCCAGCAACAGCAGCGGTACGTGCAGGCATTCGGGATATATCTGCTCATGGACCAGCATTCCGTGCTCCCGGAACTCCTCGCCATGGTCCGAAGTGATGACCACCGTTGTTTCGTCCATGAGTCCGAGAGTCTCGAGCTCTGAGAAGAAGTCGGCCATGACACCGTCGGCGTAACGGATCGAGGCGTCGTACAGAGCTTCGAAATACGCCACCTCGCGAGAGGTGACCTGGCGCTGGCCTCGGTTCACCTCGACCAGGTTCGGTCCGGTGGGGTCGAAGGTCTCCGGAACTGGGCCTTCCCAGAAGAGGTGCTTGAATTCCTCGGCGGGAAAGTAGGGGTCGTGCACGGTGTAGGTGTGAAGAAAGAGGAAGAAGCGCTCGTCCGGGTCCAGCCGGCCAAGGAACTCGAGACCTCGGGCAAAAGTCCGCTCGATGTCGGTCTCTATCTTGAGAGCGTCGTCGCTGAACTCGTCGAAGCCGCGCGCGAATCCGTAGCCCCCGTGAACGTAGCCGCCCTCCGTGTGACCGGCCGTATGGAAGCCGTGGCTCTGGAAGACCTCCGGAAGGGTCTCGATTGCGGGGGACAGGACCGCGGCGGGCGGATAGACCCCGTGCTCGCCCGGGTGGAGCCCGGTGAAGATCGACATATGAGACGGCAGGGTGCCTGGAGACTGGGCGTAGGCGTTCTCGAACAGGACTCCTTGCGCCGCCAGGCGGTCGAAGAAGGGGCTTGTGGCCCGGGGGTATCCGTAGGAACCGAGATGATCCGCGCGTAGCGTGTCGATAGAGACCAGAACGTAGCCGCGGGTTGGCCGCGGGGTAGTGCTGGCACCGGGCCCGGCAGCCGGGCTGCAGGAGAGAGCCAGGGCGGGAATCACCGGTACGAACAGTCTCACCGAAACCCACCGGATTGCTGCCAAACGCACTCTCGAGCCTCCGGATCTCACGAATCGGCTTCCAGGTCACTGCCTGAGGGTTTGCGCGCTACGGCCACAATTCCCAGCCCTCCCCACGGGAAGAAGCGATCGATGTGCCGGAGAAACGGCACCAGAAGATCGAATATCTTGAGCTGCAGCCGCGACAGGCTCGACCTTCTCAGGATCTTACCGTTCCACCACCAGGCCGGAACCGAGCAGCGATTGAACATGCGAACCGACTCCGCCTGGAAGCCGACGGCCTCGAGCTCCTCCCTGAGGGCGCTCCCCTCGTACCGGCATCGGTGCTGCAGCATCTGGTCAAGCGTACCGTAGAGGCGCGGCCCGCGCGGCACGTAGAGAATCAACCTTCCGTCCGGGACAAGTGCCCGGTATACGTTCCTTAAGGCGGCAACCGGGTCGCTCACGTGCTCCAGCACGTTCAGGCAGATGACGCTATCGAAGCTCTCGTGGAGCCTCTCGAAGGCGGCGGCATCTTCCAGATCGACGGCTTCCACCTGCAGATAGGGCTTTCCCGCCGAGAAGTTGCTCAAGTAGTGCAGGTAGTCGGGGTTGATATCGCTTGCGACGTAGAGATCGCGAGGCAGCAGGAGGCTCGTGATGTTGCCGATCCCGGCGCCGATCTCGAGCACTCGTGAGCCGATGAGAGGGCGGATCGTGTCCGCCATCCAACCATTGAATCGGCGTGCTCGCTCCAGATTGTGGAGAATTTTCCCGCCGATCTCATCCTGGCGGTAGAGGTCGTCTATCAGCCAGTACCGAAACACCGTGGCGATGGCCTTCAGGCCGTCGCGCCACCCGATTTTCTTCCCCTCTCGATAGGTTCGACCCCGATAGCTGATCGGGACCTCGAACACGATGGCGTTTCGCTTGGCTATCTTCGCTGTGAGCTCGATCTCCACTGCGAAGTCGTTGGATCGGATGGGTATCGACTTGAGCAGTGGCCCTCGAAAGACCTTGTAGCAGGTTTCGACATCGGTCAGATTCAAGTCGGAGAACAGATTACTGAGGAAGGTGAGGAGCCGGTTGCCGAGTGCGTGTCGGAAGTAGAGGACGCGCCGGCGATCTCCGGAGAGAAAGCGAGAGCCGTAGACGACATCGGCGCCATCTTCCAGGAAGGGTCTGACCAGTCTGGCCAGCTCCCGTGGGTCGTACTCGAGGTCCGCATCCTGAAAGCCGACGAGATCTCCCGACGCTCTCTCGATTCCCGTGCGGAGAGCCGCTCCCTTGCCGAAGTTTTCCGTATGGCTCAAGAATTGAACTCGGTCAGAGTGCCGATCGGCCATCTCCCGGGCGATCTCGGCGCTGCCGTCCGTCGATCCATCATCGACGACGATGATCTCGATCTCCGCGACCTCCGGCAGAGAGAGATCGACGAGCCTGCGCAGTGCCTCAGCCACCAGGCTGCGTTCGTTGTAAACCGGTACGACCAGACTCAGGCGGATGCCGTCCGCGTCGGTACGGTGCCAGCCGGGAGTCCACCAAGTGTTTTGATGCACGAAAAAGTCTCCGGCGGACCTCAGGCCAGGTCGGGAGGGCGTTCAGTTGATGTAGCCAAGAGCCCGCAGCTGTTCGATGAGCTCTGCATCGCCTTCGACCAGGGAGTCGTCGGCGGCCTGGGCTTCCCCTTCGCGCCAGACCACAATCTCGGGTACCTCTCGCAGCTCGCCAGGAATCTCGACCGATGACTCGATCCAGTTTCCCTCTTGAAACGTCAGAGAATACGGCTGCGCCAGGCCCCCGACGTCGATCGGCACTGAGAAGGCTACACCGTCGGGCTCGATTCGACCTTGGAGCTGCAGCCGATCAGGGTCAGGATGTTCCAGGAACAGCGTATAGGATTCCTCTGCCGGCACCTCGAATCTCAGGGCCTGATTCTTGTCGAACTCGACGCATCTGCAAGCGAGGTCCGGCGAAGTGACGCCGCTCCGCCGAATCTGTGGACCATGAATAGTCCCGCGGATGACCGCTTGATTCGGGTTGGAAAAGCGAATACGCAGCCCGGGAGTTGCGGCGCTCAGCTTCTCCCGAATTCGCGAGCGGAGAGCTTCGAGATCGGGTGAATCGTCCGCCAGGTTGACTGTCTCCTTCGGATCCGCTTTCAAATCGTAGATCTCTTCGGCGCCATGGATCGTGTCCCAGGCTGCATTGGCAAAGATGAACTTCAAGCGGTTTCCCAAGCGCAGAGATATGCCACGGTTCGTGGACGGAGCAAAGCTCCAAGCCTCGCGCGGCACGTCGGAATCTCCCGTCTCCACAAGCTGCCGGAGCGAGACTCCGTCGGCATCCGTCAGAGGTGCGAGTCCGGCGAGGTCGAGCAGGGTCGGAGCGATATCGATTGACCGGACCTGGTCCGGAATCAGCCTGCCCCGGCCGGAGCTCCCTGGTAGCCACAGGATCAGGGGCACCCGGAGATTGTCCTCGTAGAGGTAGCCATGTGCGGCGAGACCGTGCTCGCCGAGAGCCTCTCCGTGGTCAGAGGTCAAAGCTACGACGGTGTTTCGCAACAAGGAGCGGCCGTCGAGAAAATCCAGCAACCTACCGATGTACGCGTCCGTATAGGCAACCGCACTGTCATAAAGGTCGACCACCAGACTCATCTCGGACTCATCCAACGGCTGGTTCTCCTCGTGGCGGCCGGCTACCGGTTGGACGAACTTCTTGGTGGCGACCAGTCGCTCTTCGTCGGGACCGCCGAACGTACCGGTCGTGATGTAACCGAAGGGGGCTTTCTCGGGATCACCACCGAAGTCTCGGAAGTACGGATCGCGAATCCACAGGGGTACGTGTACCTCGTACGTGTGAAAAAAGGCGAAGAAGGGTCGACGTTGTTCCGACTCGAGCCATCCCTGCAGCTCGGCCATGCCGGTGGCCAATTCGTCGCTCGAGTCGGCTGCCGTCGGCCCTGGTTGCCGGATGCGATAGACGTCGAATCCCTGGGTGAAGCCGAACTTGGGATTGAGATACGCTCCCGCGGTGAATCCAAGGGTCGTGTAGCCATTCTCTCGGAAACGCTCGGCGAGCATCTGGAAGGACGCGGGGGCCGCGCCGCGATAGTTGACGCCATGGCGCACGGCGTCGATGCCGGTAAACAGCGACACGTGAGATGGAAATGTCCAGGGCGCCGACGCCACGACATTCAGGAAGGCGATGCCGGATCTCTTGGCCCAGGCGTCGATGTTGGGGGAGGTTGGCCGAGCATAGCCGTAGAGAGAAAGATGATCTGCTCGCAGCGTGTCGATGGAGATCAACACGACATTCGGACCCGAGGGCTCGGTGGCACGGCCCAGGACTTCGGGATTGCCCCAGTAGGGCAGACCTTCGGCGAGATCCCATGGTCGTTCGCTGGAGGTCTCGAGCGTCAGGTTGACGGTCTCGCCCTTCAGGGACTTCAGATCCAGCTCTGCATGGTGCCACACGGCGCTTTCGTCCTGGTCGGACGGTTGGATGGAATCTGACCAGGCGATACTCGGCTCCTGCCCGGGCTTGGATATCGAGACCGTGAATTCGACCGGCTGCCTGGCATAAGGGTCGAGCCCGTATGCGAAGGCGAGCTTGCCCTCGCGAGGCACTCGGATCGCGCGCTCGAAGGGTATGCCGGGCGGCGCCAGCAGAGCGTTGCGCACGTCGCTGTCGAGGTCGATCTTCCAGGGCCGTTGAAGAACGCTCTTTACCGCACTGTCGTCCGGTCGGTCCTGTAGGCCCGCAACGCGCTGAATCTTCGCCTTGCGCTCGCCGCTAGAAGTAAAGCGGAGATCGATCTTTCGCACCCTGCCGTCCCAGCGAGGATGCCTCGCCAACTCGAAGGTGTAGGTGCCATCGACGGCGGTTGAAGCTCTCAGACTGATCTTCCGTTCCCCTGAGAGGCGCTCTTCCTGGCGGGCCCAACGCAACGCTACATTGCCGCGCCCTATTCCAGTCACTACGACCTCGAGAGCGTCGACTTCCGCCGCGTCCAGATCGACCTTGCGACCGAGTCGAAAGGGGCGGGGCGAGACCTCCACGGCGAGGCCTCGATCGCTGAGGCTCAGCTCCTGGCCGTCCCGAGCGCTCCAGGACTCCAGGTCTTCGGCCGTCTGGAGCTTCCATTCGAATAACCTGGTGCGCCGCAACATATGATGACGGTAAAGAAGCTCCTGAGGATCCTCCTCGATCAGCCGATGGTGGATTGCAAGCCCGTCATGTAGCCCGTCTGGACTCGAGGTGCAGCCGAAAAGAGGCACCAAAAGCGCCAGCCAACAGATCCTACCGATCCGGTGGCAGAATGAGCCTTGGGCGTTTCGAAGCCTCTGGCACTCGTTCATATGAGATCGCTCTGCCTTCGCGATCTGGCTGATCCCAGTCTGGCGACAGCGGAGAATGCCAGCACTGCCGCAATGGGAAAGACCTGCAGAAGGACTCGGTCGAGAGATCTGTCGAGGTGCCACCCCAGCTCGTAGGGGCTCAACAAGTAGGCCATGAAGTAGGCGCCGAGCGAGGCCGCGACAGATGCCGCCATGAAGCGTAAGCCAGAAGAGCTGTATCCGGCTTTAGCAGAGGCAACGGTCATCAGAAAGCCCAGGGCCAGAAAGGGCCACGCGGTGGCCCACAGGGCGTGCCCCGTTGCCGGGCTCAATTGAGACCAGGTGGCTTCCATCACGGCCGACCAGCGGCTGGGGTCGAGGGCCTTGTCGAGCGGGTCGCTCAGGAAGCGCCCGGTCTCGCTCACGGAGATCCAGGACAGCTTATAGAGCGCCGTGGCGAGCAATCCTGGGAGGGCCCCCAGCAAGATCCGAGAAAGAAGGCGGAAGCCATCGCGGCGCAGGCGGCCCATCAGGACCAGAGCGACTGCGAAAGTCAATCCGCAGGCGGCCGCCAGGGCTATGCCCTCGTTCTTCGTCCAGGGCAGCAAGCCAACGAACAGGCCCACCATGATCGGAGGCACGGGCGGCTCCTTCGGTCGCTCGAGAAGTAGCGCGAGTCCGGTGACCGCTCCCAGGGCATGGTAGGCGAGAGGCACGTCGGCGACCTGGCAGAATGCCCACCGGGAGATGATCGGCGTGCCGAGCACGAAGGACGTCGTAGCCAACGCCAGAACACGGGAGCCCAGCCGCTCCACCGCCGCATAGATCATGAATCCAAGGCCGACCAGGAAGAACAAGCCGGTCGCCTGAGAGATCACCAGGTTCTCGCTGCCCGCCAGCTGGTACTGGCCGGCCAACGCTGCCGGAAGCGCCAGGGGGTAATCGGGGTGCCCCTTCACCATCTCGGAGAACAGATCGGGCAGATCTCCGGGAGCCCGGTACAGAAAAAGCGAGCGTACGACCCAGATGTTCACCGCGTCGCCGGTGCCGTGCGGCCTTTGCTCTGTCCAGCGAGCCAAGGCGAACCCGAGGACCAGAATCGTCAGAAAGAGACAAGCTCCGGCTGCCCAGCGGCGGCTTCGTGAGGAAGTCTCAGCAAGGGCGGCTCCTCTCGGTCCCGCCTCCCGCCATCGGCGAGCGGCGACCCAGGCCGCCGACCCCATGGCGGCGGCGGCGACCCACGCCCCGATCCGGCCAAGGCCGACGCTGAGCGAGAAGAAAGTGCAGAGCGACAGCAGGCCGAAGCCCAACCCCGGTCCCCAGGCAACGGCCTGCGCCAGCCTGGTATGGAGCTGCCGGCGGGCCGGAAGCCACAGCCAGGCCAAGGCGACTCCTCCGCCGACGACCCCCAAGGTAACGAGTAGGGAGCCGCTCACCTCAGTTCTTCCTCGCTTCCACGAGAAGAAGGCTACGGCCGAACCTCTCGGAATTCAGGTTCAGACCCCGGCGCTCGGCCTCGGAGGCCAGGAATGCCAGCAGCTCCTTTCGAGCTCTTCGTTTGCTGCGGGAGAATTCGCAGACCAGGTATCGCTGCTCATACTCTCTCAGGCCGGCTGCAGCCGCTCTTGGTGAGTAACGGATTCGGAGAACGGTGGGAGCCAGCGCGTATTGGGCGCGCCAGAACCGCGCATTGATCTTGAGTCGGGTGGTTTGATCCGATAAAAAATCGGCGGTGCGCACGCCCTCGAGCCGCGCTGCGAGAGCTATCCACTCCTTCTTCTCGACGTCAGCGTACGGATCCGGTCCTTGGGTGGACTCTTCGGTAGTCCGGTGGGCACCATAGAGGCCGTAGGCCCAGACCGGGATCAAAAGCAGCAGGAACAGATCCTGCCGCCAGGAAGGCCAGCTCTTGATCATCTTAAGGCTCGCCGGGCTGATCCGAAACGGCGGCGCGCAGCGCCTGAAGGGACGCCTTCAACAGGGGTCGGTAGCGTCTGCAGCACTCTCGGACGCTAACACTTTCCAAGCAAGGAAAAACGGGTTCCGGCCCTTCAGCCAGAACCCGTTCCGAGTATGGTGCTTACGAGATTATGGACTCTCTAGTTGATCGTTCGGGTCAGCACGAACTCATCAAGCAGAAACTCGTCTCCGGTCGCGCCCGTTCCCACAGATCCGTTGGGCAGGCCGGCGCGGAATCTGTTCACGACTCTCTCATCGTTGTCGAGATTCAGCCGCTCGCCTTTGACGTTGTTGTTCTTGAGAAGTCGGGCGATACCGTCCCCCGCACCCGGACCGCTGGCAGCCGCCCACTCGATGCCCATCGGGTTGTCGGTATTCGGCAGCACCGTGGCCTTGCCGACAAAGCGGTACTTGTTGGCGGGGAGGACGTCGGAGTTCTCCCGAACCCACAGCCAGATCTTGTAGTTGGCCGGAACGACTTTCCACTGCAGATGAACTCGAATGTGATGCTGGGGGTCGCCGAATACTCTGATGATGTCCATCAGCTTGTTGTTGTCCAGCGTCACGGTCTGTGGGTCGATCCGGAAATCGGTACTGAATACGGCCTCGGCGGTCGGCTGATCCGCCTGCACGTAGGCCTTGTCTGCGCCACCGTCCGGCGCTACCCGAAGCGACTTGTTGGTTCCACCCAGGCCGGGTCCACACGGGATGGCGTTCGGCTCGTCGCAAAGGATGTCGTTGGCCAGGGCAGGCATGGCGACGAGGAGAGCCAGGGCGGCGATAAGCGCTGATCGATTCGATCTAACCATCTGTCACAACCTCCGATTCAGTCAATGGTGAAAAAAGACTACCAGAGTTATCCGAGGATTTCAATCTGGACTTGCACAGGGCTTTAGTTTTGTCTTCGTTACGGCGGGCATCCCGAGCATCCAGGGCAGCTTTCGCGACATGGCGTAGGTCGTCTTTGATCTTGCGTGATCCAGTGTAGCTACAGCCGGATGACAGGCAGGTGACAGCATCGGATGCGGACCGAGGGCGTGTCGATTTGCCACCGGAATTTCGGTGGGTCCATCCCTCCGACCTCACCCGGCCTTCGCGGATACTATCGCTCCTGGTCGACCGCTGTCGAGCCGGCCTGGATTTCTCATGAGCCCCGCGGCATTTAGCGGTGATCGCCCGCCATCTCGGGCCGGACTCGCGGTCATGAATAATGCAGGCTAGGACGCCCCGCGCCCGGTAAGAACCACCGGAATGGTTCTGGCCAGAATTCGGAGGTCGAGCAGCGGCGACCAGGAGTCGATGTACTCGAGATCGAGCTTCATCCATTCATTGAAGTCGACCTCGTTGCGGCCACTCACCTGCCAGAGGCACGTGAGGCCGGGCCGCATCGACAGGCGCCGCCTTTGCCAGCGCTTGTACTCGGCCACTTCGTCGGGCACGGGAGGGCGTGGTCCCACCAGGCTCATGTCTCCCTTGAGGACGTTCCAGAGCTGAGGCAGCTCGTCGAGGCTGAACTTCCTCAGGAAGCGGCCGAGGCGAGTTACTCGGGGATCTTTGCGTAGTTTGAAGGCGGGGCCCCTCATCTCGTTGAGGTGTGCCAGCTCCTGCCGTCGCTGCTCAGCGTTGTCCACCATCGTCCGGAACTTGTACAAAGTGAAGAGCCGCCCGTTGAGACCGCAGCGGGTCTGGTGGAACAGCACGGCACCCCTCGATCCCACTTTGATCAACAGGGCGACGAGCAGCATCAGCGGGAGGGCGAGCGCTAGGAGGACCGCTGAGATCCCGATGTCTGTGAGCCGCTTCGACAGCAGAAGCAGCTCGTTGGTGGGCGTGGTCGAATAGGTCATCATGGGCAAACCGTCGAGGGTGCCCACCTCGACCTTCGCCCTGGCGTGCGGGAAGAGATTCAGGGTTATGCGGGTTCTGACGCCTTGCTCTTCGAGGCTGAGCAGCAGGTCCTCGAGGAGATTGAGGCGGCGTCGATCGAGGGCAAAGAAGACCTCGTCCACGACCTGGCGCTCGACGATGTTAGGAATCTCGGCGATAGGTCCGAGGACCGGATAGCGGCCGATCTGCCGGCGCCGGGTCTCGTCCCTTTCCGTAATGAAACCGAGGATCTTGTAGCCCCAGAACCGATGCCGTTCGATCGAGGCGGCGATGTTCTGGGCCGTCTCGTTGGTGCCTACGATGAGGATCGCGCGGTAGTTGTAACCGCGAAGGCGAACGAATCGTGCTATCAGCCGCACGAACACCATGCGGGAGAGGATGAGCAGCGTCGCCAGGACGACCATGATGAGGATCCAGAGGCGACTGACCTTGTCCTGGCCGAGAAGCCGCTCGTCCAGTCTGAACGAATAGATCACCAGCACGAGTATCACCGACGCTGCCAGGGAGGCGCGGATGATGTCCAAGCCTTCGTCGAGCAGCGATACCGTGCGTTGGGAGTGGTACAGCTTGAAGTGCACCAGCAGGGCACCCCAAAGGACCAGCGACAGAGGGAGTAAGGGCAGATATCGACTCAGAGGATAGAGCTGGTGCGGCACGACATCGAGCATCGGCAGAAGGGTGCTGCGGATCCAGAAGCCGAGGAGGAATGCCGCGGTGACCAGAAGAAGGTCGACCGCAAGAAGAGAAGCCCCGATAATCCGTGCGCGCTCTTTCAGCATCTTCGCAAGAGCTGGCGGCCCTGGCGAGCCGGCAACCTCGATTCTAGCCTGGAACTCTCACCAAACCCTCCTGCGCTGCCGTATCTGCCTGAATCTGTTGCGTTACGCGGCCGTCGGGCGCCTTGACGTGCTGGGGACACGACTCCATCGTTTCCCCAGGGCCGGCGTCGCCCTCCGGCCGAAAGCCCTGCATCTCCGGGCATCTAAGGCGTCTCGCGACCAGAGCCGGTCTAGCCGCGGCTCGCGGCGAGGTCACGGAACAGGTCGGCGTAGAGATCCGCCATCGCTTCCCAGGAGTATCGCCGCCGAGCTCGGTCCGCGGCCCTCCGTCCCAGGGCCGCGTGCTCAGCAGGGTGCCGACGGATGCGCTCCAGGACGCGGCTCAGGGTGGAGGGCAGCTCGGCCTTGAAATAGAGCGCCGTCTCGCCGGCCACTTCACGATTCTCGGGCGTGTCGTTCACCACTAGGCAGTTGCCGTAGCCCATGGCTTCGACCAGGGCGGGATGTGTGCCCCCCACCTCGGTGGCCTGAATGTAGGCCAGGGCGTTGGACTGGAGCTCGCGATAGC
>CAJIBT010000027.1_pt1 | contig 10753 bp, 11 predicted proteins | sample 9199421 | NCBI WGS metagenome assembly CAJIBT01 (sample SAMEA7708311, study PRJEB35096) | sediment metagenome | biome: marine neritic benthic zone biome [ENVO:01000025]; feature: sediment [ENVO:00002007]; material: shallow marine sediment [ENVO:03000034] sea grass bed [ENVO_01000059] ...
CACGATGGAATCTTGTTCCCACTAAGTCGATCGAGGGCGGTCGACTCGGCGCGCATGCGGGTGTAAGGTTTGCGGGTACAGATGCAGGCTAGGGGGTGCCGTTGATGAAGATCGAGCGAATTCTCTATCCCACCGACTTCTCCGACACGGCCACGCAGGCGCTGGGGCATGCTCTCTTCTTGGCCGAGCAGTTCGAGGCTGAGCTCCATATGCTGCACGCCGTGGTGCTCCACGACTACGACCCAGAGAGGTCAGATCACCACTTTCCGGAACCGGCAGAGATCTTCAAGCGTCTGTTCGATATAGCGGACTCCGAAATGGCTCGGCTGATCGAAGACCACGAGGCCAAGACCTTCGCGATCAAGGAAGTCAAGCGAAAGGGATTTGCCGTATCGGAGGTCATCCTGGAGTATGCCCACGAGATCGATGCCGATCTGATTGTCATGGGTACCCACGGCCGCCGCGGCCCCGCAAGGCTGTTTCTGGGCAGCGCGGCAGAGGAGGTGGTGCGGGTGGCGCCCTGCCCGGTCCTGACCCTCAGACACCAGGAGGAACCGCGGACCATCGAGTCCCTCGAGAGAATTCTCGTGCCGATCGACTTCTCCGAGCACAGCAAGAAAGCTCTCCTGCACGCCAAGGACCTGGCCCAGCGCTACGGGGCTCGCCTGCAGCTCCTGCACACCATCGAAGACCCCTCGTTTCCCTATTTCTACGGCCCGGTCGGTGCTTTCCCGGTGGCCAAGGTGCTGACCGATCTGCAGGAGAAGGCCGTCAGCGCCCTGGGCGATCTGGCGGCAAGAACGGGCGGGCCGGAGGTGCCTTTCGAGATCAGTGTGCGTAGCGGCCGAGCGGCAAGCGAGATCGTGCGCTTCGCCAAGGAGGAGGCCAGCGACATGATCGTCATTGCCACGCACGGTCTGAGCGGTCTCGAGCGTCTGATGTTCGGCAGCACCGCAGAGCAGGTTGTGCGCACCTCACCGTGCCCGGTCTTTACCGTCCGGTCATACGGCAAGAACCTGCTATCAGCTTGAAACGTGGGGCCTGAGCTCCTCGCCGGACCGCCCGGCTTGAGCTTCTCACCCGCATGACTTCCGCTTGCGCCGCCAGTGCCTACGAAGCCGTTGATGCGACTCGCGACGGCGAGCGGTTTCTGGTTCGTGCCATTCGGCCCGACGACAAGGAACGACTGCTGGATGCCTTCCGCCGACTCAGCCCCCGTTCTGTCTATCTCCGATTCTTCGAGTTCAAGCCGGAGCTGAGCGCTGAAGATCTCGTCTACTTGACGGAGCTCGACTTCGCACAGCACGTCGGACTGGTAGCGACTCTCGAAGAGGAGGGCCGAGAAACGATCGCCGGCGTGGCTCGTTACGTCCTCGAGACCGACGCCGAGCCCCAAGCCGCCGAGGCCGCCTTTGCCGTCGTGGATCAGCACCAGGGCGGCGGCATCGGCACGCTGCTGCTCCCCCATCTCGCACGCGTCGGCCGCGCCTGTGGCGTGTCGACCTTCGATGCCGAGGTCCTGGCCGAGAACCTCAAGATGATGAAGGTCTTTCTCCACAGCGGCTTCGAGGTCCACCGGACCCTGGCGTCCGGCATGATTCACGTCTCTTTTTCGATCGCGGAGGGCACCAGCAAACCGCCGGACGTCGAATGGCCGGATCGTTGAGGCAGCTCTCGCTGGGCCGTCTACCTTCCGACTCGCCAGGCCGCTCCGGAGATCGCGTACTCGGGGGCCGACCCGGTCAGATCCGCCGCGAGGGTCACGCTGAAGCTCCGCCCGGAGCCGACGAGGCGGCTCCGGGTGACGCCCGCCTGCGATCCGACATGCGGGCGCAGCCGGCTAGCCTGGACTTCTCACCGGCTCTCTACTGCGACGCCGTATCTGCCTGAATCTGCTGCGTTACGCTGCCGTCGGGCGCCTTGACGTACGGGTAGTACGCCGCCGGCGCCCGCCGGCTGCAAGCCTTGCATCTCCAGGCATCTGCGGCGTCTCGTGACAAGAGCCGGTGAGAAGTCCAGGCTAGCTAGGGCGAATCGGCTTGCCGGACTTTCTGTAGTGATTTCAGGTAGAGTACTAGTTCGCGGATCTTGTTCTTGGCGCGCTCTTCATCTCCTTCATCTCCGGAGCTGGAGACCAACGGAGTCTTGAACACGTCGCCCCAGATGGGCATCTCCCGCCGGCCATGGCCGGCAACTTCTTCCAGACCGTCAATAACCCGGCGAACATGCTCGGCGGGAAACTCTCCGTCGTTTTTCTCGCTCAGCCGGGTCAGATCGGTCGGCTCTACGGTGAGGAACTTGGCGATATTTCCCCTCCCCTGGGCATCAGAGCCATGGCAGTTGGCGCAGTAGACCCGGTAGGTCACTCGTCCCTTGGCAGCAAGGAAGCCTTCATGCACCTCGGGTTCGGTGGCGGCAGGCGCCGCCACCTCGGGCAGCAAGATCAACGAGGCCAGCAGCAAGCAGCTCGGGTGATTGAGGATCCGAGTCCTTCTTTCGGTGACGGGCTTCATGGCAGACCCCCTTGGCGTGGAATGAGATGTGGGTTCCTCCTGAGGGATATGGTACCCCGCTTGGGCGTCGGCGTCTCGCAGGCCGATAGGGCGGTATCCGATCGCGGGACTCCGGGAACCCAACTGACGAGCCGTGCCTCTCAAGGGGCAACAGCCGCTCCTTACGGAGGCGCAAATCAATGGACAAAAGGAGAGAGTAACCATGTCCGAGCAGCCCATCGCAGTCTCCGATGAACAGTTCGAGGCGACAGTGATCCAGTCGGATCTTCCCGTGCTGGTGGATTTTTGGGCGCCCTGGTGCGGGCCCTGCCGCCTGGTGGCGCCGGTCCTCGAAGAGCTGGCCCAGGAGTACTCCGGCCGGGTAAGGGTCGCCAAGGTGGACACCGATCACAACCATCTCCAAGCCCTCAAGTACGGGGTCCAGGGCATCCCCACGATGATCCTGTTCGACGGTGGCGCCGAGGTGGATCGCATGGTCGGTGCACTGCCGAAGACAGCACTGAAGCAGTGGATCGACTCGCGGGTGGCGAACTGACCAGCCGGGAGAGTGCGAGAGCGCCGAGCCCAAGGAAGCAACTGACCATGCGCCGATTCGTACTCGGATGGATGCTGGGGGGTCTGGCAGCCCAGGCCGCTCTCGGAGCCGGGCTGACTCTCGAGCAGGCCATGTCCACCGCCCGCCAGCAAGCCAGAGAGGTGGCGGCCGCCCAGGCGCGGGTCGCGGCCGGCAGCGAGCGGCTCCGCCAGGCGAAGTCTTACCGCTGGCCCAAGCTGAGCCTGCAAGAGATCTGGATGCGGACGGATTCGCCGGCCGAGGCCTTCGCCCTACAGCTCAATCAAGAGCGCTTCTCGTTCCCCGCCTTCGTTGCCAGTGACCCCAACTCTCCCGAGCCGGTAGACAACGCCCTGACTCGCCTGGAGGTCTCGCTGCCCGTCTATACCGGGGGCGAGTTGGGAGGCCGGATTCGACAGGCGGAGCTCGCTTCGGAGGCCGCCTCGGAGAGCGCCGTCTGGGTGGAGAACGGCGCCGCGCTCGCCGCCGCCGAAGCCTACATCCAACTGGCCCAGACGCGAGAGGGAGGGGCGCTTCTCGAGCGCGCGCTCGAGACTGTCGAAGCGCACGTCGAGCTGGCGCGAGCCTACGTCGAGCAAGGCATGCTGGTTCGCTCCGAGCTGCTGCGAGCCCAAGTGGAGCGCTCGCGCATCGAAGATCTCCTGAGCGAGGCCCGAGGACAGGCAAGAGTAGCGGAGGCCAATCTCTCGTTTCGCCTGGCCGCGGATCTGGCAAGCTCCTGGCAGCTCGAGGCGCTGCCCCACCCCGATTTGCTGACTGAGGATCTGGAGAGCTGGATGGCCAGCGCCGACTCGCGACCCGATCTGGAGGCGGCGAGACGACAGCTCCGGGCCGGAGAGCTCGAGGCCGAAGTTCAGCGCTCGGGTCTTCTACCCAAGATCGGATTGGTCGCGCGGCACGATCTGAACGACGACACGCTCTTTGGGGACAACGGCGACGCGACGGCCGTCATGGCCGTGGCGCAGGTCGATCTGTTCAGTGGTGGCCGCCACCGCGCGGCGGCGGCGGCGGCTCGCGCCGACGCGGCGGCTGCCCGGCACGACGTCGAGCGCTTCAGAGAAGGCATTCGGATCGAGGTCCGTGATGCCTTCGAGAAGGCGCTGACGGCGCGCGAGCGGCACTCCACCGCGCTGGAGGCCCAGGCGGCCGCGGCAGAGGTCGAGCGCATCATCGAAGAGCGATTCAAACGCGGCGTCGTCCAGATGGTCGACCTGCTGGACGCCGCGACCGCGCGTCACGAAGCCGAGACCAGGGAGCTCGTGGCGCGCGCGGAAGCCCATCTGGCGACTCTCAGACTCGCGGTCAGATCGGGCCGCCGACCCGAAAGCGTGCTGGCTCCGTCCGGCACAGGCAAGGATCGGAGCTAGCCGGTCCGCGGCAAGGAGCATGTAAGTCATGGTTAAGAACATGAAGAATGGAAGAGCCTGGCCACGACGGCCTGGGCTCGCTCTGATCACACTAGCGGTCATCGCACTGGGCGCCTGCGGCGAGCCGGCCACACTCGAGGATCGTCCCGCCGCCACGATCCGGGCGCCCCTTGCCCAGGCCGAGCGACTCGAGCTGCCGACGCGGGTCGAGCTCTTCGGCACGGTGGAAGCGGAGAAGACCGCCTCCGTCTCCACCCGGGTGATGGCCATGGTGACGGCCGTCCATGTACAGGCGGGCGACTCCGTGCGCCGGGGGCAGCTGCTGCTCGACATCGACCCGCAGGCCGCCCGCGGCCAGCTCGCGCAGGCGCAGGGAGCGCTGTCCCAGGCCCGCGCCGCCCTTGCCCTGGCGCAGCGCAACTACGAGCGCTTTCAGGGACTGCAGGAGGTGCAGGCCGCTTCCGAGCTCGAGCTGGACATGGCCCGCATGCAGTACGAGCAGGCACTGGGTGCGGTCGAGCAGGCCGAAGGAGCGATCAGCACGGCCGCAGCGGTGGCCGCCGACTCGCGGGTGATCGCTCCCTTCGCAGGACGCGTCGCCCGACGCATGGTGGAGATCGGAGATCTGGCCGCTCCGGGTCGCCCACTGCTGGAGCTGCAGTCGTCCGGCAACCGGAGGCTCGCGCTGACGGTACCCGAGAGCCTGATGGCCAAGTCGAATCTGAAGGTGGGCGACACGGTGCCTGCTCGCATCGATGCGCGCCCCGAGCTGGGAGTCATCCAGGGCGAGGTGGTCGAGACCACCCCCGGAGCCGACCCGGCCAGCCACGCCTTCCAGGTCAAGCTCGCCCTGCCGACGCCCGATCTTCCGAGCGGCTCCGCCGCGCGAGCCTGGCTGGAGACCGACCGGCGCCCGGTGGTGACGGTTCCGCAATCGGCCGTGCTGCGCCAGGGCGGCATGTCACTGGTGGTGGTGCGCAACCCGCAAGGGCGCGCCCTGGCCCGCATCGTCACCCTGGGTGAGCCACTCGATGCCGCAGGGCAGCGGGTGGAGGTGCTCTCCGGGCTGACGGGCGATGAGACCGTGCTGCTCGATCTGGCAGCGGTCCCCGCCCTGGGCACCCGAGTCGAGGAAGCCTCATGACCGAGTCCCGACCCTCCGGAGGCCAGCAGGCCGACGGGGCCCGTCGCGAGGCTCTGCGGCTGAAGCTGCAGCGCCGACCGCTGGGGGCCTCCGGCCGCATGGCCCGCGCCTTCCTCGAATCCAAGCTCACCCCGCTTCTGGTCGTCGCGTCCCTGCTGCTCGGCGCCTTCGCCGTTCTGGTGACCCCACGCGAGGAGGAGCCGCAGATCAAGGTGCCGATGATCGACGTCTTCGCCGGCTTCCCCGGCGCCACCGCCCAGGAGGTGGAGCGCCGGGTGATCTCGCCGCTGGAAAAGGCGCTCTACGAAATCGAGAACGTCGACTACATCTACTCCACATCGCAGCCCTCCGGCGGCATGATCATCGTTCGTTTCCTGGTCGGCAGCGATCCGGACGAGGCCGTCCTGCGGGTTCACGCCAAGGTGGCGGAGGTGGCGCCCCGACTGCCGCAGGGGTCGGTGGCGCCGGTCGTAGCGCCGCGCTCCATCGACGACGTGCCGGTTCTCGCCTACACGATCTGGTCGCGTGGCGCCTCACCGGTGGAGCTACGCCAGGTCGCGCAGGAGCTCAAGACCGAGCTCACCCGCCACCCCCGCGTGGCGCAAGTCTGGGTGATCGGCGGTAACCGCCGCGCGGTCCAGGTGCGCTTCGACCGCGAGCGCCTGGCCTCTCACAATGTCTCGATACTCCAGGTCTATCAATCCCTGGCCTCACTCAACTGGCGGCTGCCTGCCGGCAGCTTCGCCACCGCCGATACCGAGACCGAGGTCGAGGTGGGCAGCTTCTTCCGCTCCGCCGACCAGGTGGCGGCCGCCGTGGTCGGGGTCTACGACGGCCGCCCGGTCTATTTGCGCGATGTCGCCACAGTCGCCGACGGGGCCGACGAGCCGGCTGACTACGTGTGGATGGTCTCGGGTGCGGCCGGCGCCGAGAAGCACCTGCCGCCGGGCCTGGATGCGCCAGCCGTGACCGTGGCCGTCGCCAAGAAACCGGGCACCAATGCCGTCGATCTTGTGCACGATCTCGACCGGCGTCTGGAGTCCCTGCGCGGACCCGTGCTGCCCGACAACGTCGAGGTCACCAAGACTCGAGATTACGGCTTCACCGCCGACGAGAAGTCCTCCGAGCTGATCAAGCACCTATGGATCGCAACTTTCGCCGTGGTGGCGCTGATGGCCCTGGCGCTGGGCCGCCGGGAGGCGATCGTAGTGCTGGTGGCGGTGCCGGCCACCCTGGCGCTGACCCTGGCCGCGTCCTATCTCTTCGGCTATACCCTCAACCGGGTCACCCTCTTCGCACTGATCTTCGCCATCGGCATCCTGGTGGATGACGCCATCGTGGTGGTGGAGAATATTCACCGCCACTATCTGCTGGGCTGGACGCATCCGCGGCACGCTACGGTCTACGCCACCGACGAGGTCGGCAATCCGACGATTCTCGCCACCTTGACGGTGATCGCGGCGCTGCTGCCGCTGGCGTTCGTCTCCGGTCTCATGGGCCCCTATATGCGGCCCATTCCGATCAACGCCTCGGCCGCCATGCTGTTTTCCCTGCTGGTGGCCTTCGTGGTCTCGCCCTGGCTCACCCACCTCCTGTTCCGGCGCCACGCCGAGAAATTGGCGGAGGGCCCGGCCGAGATCGACGCCGAGACCGCCCAGGAGACCCGTCTGCACCGAGTCTACGGCCGGCTCTTCCGGCCGCTTCTCGCCAGGGCCTGGCGGCGCTGGGCGCTGCTCGGCGGCGTGGCGCTGCTGTTGCTCGCCTCGATCTCGATGTTCGCCCTGCGCTGGGTGACCGTCAAGATGCTGCCGTACGACAACAAGAGCGAAGTCCAGGTGGTCCTCGACATGCCCGAGGGCAGCACCCTGGAAGAGACCGCCGGGCTGGCGCGGGCTCTGGCCGACCAGACGCGCACGCTGCCGGAGGTCACCGACGTTCAGGTCTACGTCGGTACCTCGGCGCCGTTCAACTTCAACGGACTGGTGCGCCACTACTTCCTGCGCAGCGGACCGACGGTGGCCGACCTGCAGGTGAATCTCCAGCCAAAGCACCATCGGGACCGCTCCAGCCACCCCTTCGCCAAGGAGCTCCGGGAGCAGCTGCAGCCGATCGTCGCGGGTACGGAGGCCAATCTCAAGGTGACCGAGGTGCCGCCGGGGCCGCCAGTGCTGTCGACCATGGTGGCCGAGATCTATGGACCCGATCTCGAGCGCCGGGTGGCCTTGGCGGAGAAGGTGCGTGAGATCTTCGCTTCGACGCCGGGAATCGTCGATGTCGACTGGTGGATCGAGCATCCGGGGCCGAAGCTCGAGCTGGAGATCGATCGCGAGAAGGTCTCCCGTCTGGGCATCACGCCGGAAGCGATCACGCGCACCCTGCGGGTCGCTCTGAACGGCGCCGAGGCCGGGCTGCTCCGCGATGACCTCGCCCGCGAGCCGGTACCGCTGATGCTCCGGCTAGACCGTACCCAGCGCTCGACAGGCGACGGGCTTCTCGCCCTCACGGTGCACAGCCGCGGCGGCAAAATGGTGCCGCTGCGGGAGCTGGTCGACGTTCGTCCGGCCCGGCGCGAGCGCTTCATCTATCACAAGAATCTGCAGCCGGTGTCCTACGTCGTGGCCGAAGTGGCGGGCGCTGAAGAGTCGCCGGTCTACGGCATCCTCAACATGCAGCGTCGCATCGCTCAGCTCGAGGATCCGATCGGACAGCCGCTTGAGATTCTCTTTGCTCGCATGCCCGAGGACTCCACCGCCTACGCTCTCAAATGGGACGGCGAGTGGCAGATCACCTACGAGGTCTTTCGTGACATGGGACTGGCCTTCGCCGTGGTCCTGGTCCTGATCTACGTGTTGGTGGTGGGCTGGTTCCGATCGTTTGTCACGCCACTCATCATCATGTCGCCGATTCCCCTGACGCTGATCGGCATCCTGCCGGCGCACGCTCTCGGAGGAGTCTTCTTTACCGCCACCTCGATGATCGGCTTCATCGCTCTGGCCGGCATCATCGTGCGCAACTCGATTCTCCTGGTCGATTTCATCAACCTGGAGCTAGCGGCCGGCGAGCGGCTGGAGGACGCCGTGGTCAAGGCGGGCGTGGTGCGCTTCCGGCCCATAGCCCTGACCGCGGCCGCGCTCGTGGTTGGCGGGCTGGTCATCCTGCTCGACCCCATCTTTCAGGGCCTGGCGGTGGCCCTGATCTCGGGCGTGGTGGTGTCCACGGCCCTGACACTGGTGGTTATTCCACTGCTCTACTTCATGTACCTGCAAACCGTCGGACCGGAGAAGGTCGTCCCGCCTGCCGACTGAGCGGTGCTACCGCGATGCTGCAAGTACCAACCAAGGAGAATTGAAATGAGACTGAACGACTACCTGCGCGCCATTGCGGGCTTCTTCGTGCTGTTGAGCCTGGCTCTTGGTTTCTGGCTCCACCCGGCCTTCTATCTGTTCACGGCCTTCGTCGGGCTCAATCTCCTGCAATCGGGATTCACCGGCCGGTGCCCGATGATGAAGCTGCTCAAAGCGCTCGAAGTCCCGGAGTGAAGCCATGAAGATGCTCATGATCATCGTCGACGAGTCGAAGAAGGAGGAACTCGAGGTCTTCCTCAACCGGGCCGGCGTCATGGGCTACACAGAGGTCTCGCACGTCGCGGGAATGGGGACGACCGGCCCGCGGCTGGGCTCCGGCGCCTTTCCCGCGACCTCGGCGATAGTCTTCACGATCCTCAGCGAGGACGCTCTTGCCACGCTGACCCGGGAGATGAAGGAGTTCTGCGAGACCTGCAGCACCACGGTCCGGATGATCGCGTGGGCGGCCGAACAGGTCTGGTGACCTGACCGGCCTCGAGCTCGGCAAGCAGGATACGACGGGGACAGCCCGACCGGCTGTCCGCTCAGGCGGCTCAGGTGAAGCCGCCGCCCCCGCCGCAGGATCCGGCACCGGAGGACATCCCTGCAGCCGACGGTTTCCCGGAACTCTGACTGGCGAAAGTGGAGAGCTGCTTTTCCGGCCGCGGCGCCTGGCACTGAGGGCAGCTCAGGGCCTCGCCGTCTTCCCCGATTCGCTGCAAGACCTCGAAGCTGTGGCCGCACTCGCGGCAGGTGTATTCGTAGAGCGGCATGTTCCTCGTGACTCCTTCGCTGTCTCCTCAACCGGAATTCTACAGCCAGAATTCCCGCCTGGGGGGCAGGCTGCTGCGGTGGCCGGCCTACTGCAAGCCCTCGACGAAGAGCTGCAAGAGGTCCGAACTGCTGACAATGCCGACGACCTTCCGGTCGTCGATCACCAACAGCCGGTGAATGTGGCCCTCGAGCATCGAGCGAGCGATTTGCGAGATCGAAGCGTCGGCCTGAATGGCCAGAACGCTCGGCGTCATGATGTCGCGCACCAGGAGGCCCTCGTCCTGCAGGTGCAGCTCTTCCAGCTCCTCGAAATCCAGATCTTCTTCCTCCCAACCCCGGGCATAGAAGTGCCGGCCCGTTTCGTCGACCGGGCGCCCGCCCTCGGAAGCCGCGCGCACCACGTCGGTCACCGACACCACCCCAATGAGCTCGCCGGCTTCGTCCTCGACCGGAGCGCCGGAGATCTCGTGGTCGGTGAGAAAAGTCGCCAACTCGTGGACGCTCAGGTCGTCGCGGACGGCGAGAATCTGAGGATTCATGATCTCTCTGGCTGAAAGCTTCTGCATGGTTGCTCCTCCGGGGCCCGGTCCAGACTATGGAGGCGTCGGGGTCTCGGGCCACATCCAAAGGGAGAGTCGGACATGACGCCGAAGGGTAGCGCACGCCCGTGTATTTGAACGGGATGAGCTCCGCCGGTTACCAGCATCTGCAGGAAACATCAGCCGCCCCGGCGAATCATACCTACCCACACGGGTGGCTCCGAAGACCGTCCTTCGGTAGAATCCCGCCTACCCGAGTGGCTGTGGCACAAGGCCAATCCGACAGGCATCCTTCCGGGCGAGTTGCCAGGAGAGATTATGAACGACGATCCCGGTTTCACCAGCAGGCGCCGAGTCATCAATTGGCTGCTCGGCACCTCCACGGGGACTCTACTCGCTTCCATTTTCTACCCCGTGTTCAGATTCATCAGTCCCCCCGAGATTCCCGAGGCCACCACGCAACAGGTTCAGGCCGGGACCACCACGGATCCGCAGCTG
>CAJIBT010000028.1_pt1 | contig 10751 bp, 10 predicted proteins | sample 9199421 | NCBI WGS metagenome assembly CAJIBT01 (sample SAMEA7708311, study PRJEB35096) | sediment metagenome | biome: marine neritic benthic zone biome [ENVO:01000025]; feature: sediment [ENVO:00002007]; material: shallow marine sediment [ENVO:03000034] sea grass bed [ENVO_01000059] ...
GGCCTGCCTGAGCCCTCGACGGAGCTGCGCGCCAGGGACCTGCGAGGCGCAGACAAGGCGCGAGGAGGAGGCGATGCCGGGCCATCGTCGACGACGAGCAACGCCGTCTGCGCCCGCAGCCCCCTGGCGCCCGAAGGGTTGCGGCGTCGTGGGGCCGTCTGCGGCGTTGCTGCTCCTCGGCGATGAGCACCGCATCGCCTGCGTCGCAGCGCCTGGCATCCGACCCCGCGGCGCTCGCAACGCGACTGCGCCGAGGGCTCAGACAGGCCCCCAGCCGGATCGCCAACGCCGAACCCACGAAGCGAGGCGGGGCCGACCCGGGCCGATACTCAAGCGGACTGGTGACAGGGCCCGCCCCAGGGTGGGTAGGCGCGGCAGGTCGTGGTATCTTGACCAGCGCTCGGGCGGCAGGTGGCAGCCCGGCGCGCGCCATGACCAGCGAAGAAATCCGTCAGAGCTTCATCGACTACTTCGTCGACCGCGGGCATCGGCTGCACCCGAGCTCTCCTCTGGTCCCGCACGGTGACCCGACCCTGCTGTTCACCAACGCCGGGATGGTGCAGTTCAAGGACCAGTTCCTCGGCATCGACAAGCCGGCCTCCAAGCGCGCTGTGACCGTTCAGAAGTGCATGCGGGTGTCGGGCAAACACAACGATCTCGAAAACGTCGGACCCAGCCCACGGCACCACACGTTCTTCGAGATGCTGGGCAACTTCTCCTTCGGCGACTACTTCAAGGAGGAGGCAATCCGCTTCGGCTGGGAGCTGGTGACCGAGGTCTGGGGATTGCCGCCGGAGACGCTCTCGGCGACGGTCTTCGAAGAGGACGACGAGGCTGCCGAGTTGTGGCGCCAGCTCTCCGGGCTGCCGGCCGGGAGGATTCACCGTTGCGGCAAGGACGAGAATTTCTGGGCGATGGGGGAGACCGGACCGTGTGGCCCGTGTAGCGAGATATTCGTCGATACGGCGCCAGACAAACCCGAGGTCGACTGGGTCGAGGGTACCGAAAGTGGCAGGTATCTGGAGATCTGGAACCTGGTCTTCATGCAGTTCGACCGCGACGAGACGGGCAAGATGCGCCCGTTGCCCAACCCGTCGATCGACACCGGCGCCGGTCTCGAGCGGGTGGCAGCCGTGCTGCAGGGAGTCGACTCGAATTACGACACCGATCTTTTCCGGCCCACCCTCGAAGCAACGGCGACGCTGGCAGGCTCGGCCTACGGCCGCAACGCGGAGGGCGATATCGATATTCGAGTGATCGCGGATCACCTGCGCGCGGTCACATTCCTGCTGGCTGACGGAGTGATTCCCGGCAACGAGGGCCGGGGCTACGTGCTGCGACGCATTCTCCGCCGGGCGGTACGACATGGGATGAAGCTGGGATTCGACGAGCCGTTCCTGCACCGGCTGTTGCCCGTCGTGGCTGAAGTGATGGGGCGCCGCTATCCGGAGTTGGGTGGCGCCGAGCGGGCCTCCAGGGATACTGTCCGCGCCGAGGAGGAGAAGTTCCTCTCCACTGTGGCGATAGCTTAGCGTCAGGTTCAGGATGCCATAGACGAGGCTCGCCGCGATGGGCGCGCGGCGCTGGCGGGAGAGACGGCGTTTCGCTTCTACGACACCTACGGCCTGCCCCTCGAGCTGATCCGGGAGATCGCGGAGGAGGAGCAGATCGGGCTGGACGAGGAGGGATTCCGCAAGGCCCTGGAAGACCAGCGTCGGCGATCCCGCAGCGCCACCGCCGAGAGTCAGAAGCTGCTATCGGAGGTCCGCGAGGCTCTGCGTCGCCAGCAGGAGCTGCAGCCAACCGAGTTCCGGGGCTACGATCATCTGCAGCTCTCGCCGGCGACCGTTCTCGGTCTGGTGCGTCTCGAGGCCGGCAGTGTCGAGGTCACGACAGAGCTTAGCGCTGGGGAGCGGGGCGTCGCGGTGATCGACAGCTCGACCTTTTATGCCGAGGCCGGCGGCCAGGTCGGAGATCGAGGACGTCTGACCTGGGACGGCGGCAGCGCCCGGGTGAGCGATACCCAGAAGGATGCCGCCGGCACTCATTTCCATTTTCTCGAGCTGAGCACCGGGCGGCTTACGGTCGGGCAGATCGTGGCGACCGAGGTCGACGACGGCTTGCGCAACCCCACCCAACGCAACCACACGGCCACCCACCTTCTGCATCTGGCGCTACGGCACGTACTGGGAGAAGGAGTTCGTCAAGCCGGCTCTCTGGTGGCGCCGGACCGGCTGCGGTTCGATTTCACCTTTTCGCGGCCGCTCACCGATCAGGAGATCGCGCTCGTCGAGAGTCTGGTCAACCGGTGGATCCTTGCTGCCCGTCCGACGAGGATCGTCTCCGAAAGAGATTTTCAGGAAGCCGTGGCGGCCGGAGCGATGGCCCTCTTCGGCGAAAAGTACGGCGACCGGGTGCGCACCGTGGAGGTGCAGGATTTGACGGTGCCCGAGGGTAACGGCGGGCTGCGCAGTCTCGAGCTCTGCGGCGGCTGCCACGTTGGTAATACCGGCGAGATCGGCCTGTTTCTGATCACGCTCGAGCGCGGCGTCGCCTCTGGCGTCCGGAGGGTCGAGGCCCTGACCGGGGAAGGGGCGCGTGACCACGTGGATCATCATCGCAAGCTGCTGCAGGCGATCGGCCGGGAGCTCGGGGTGCCGGCGGAGCGCGCTCAGACCGAGATTGCCGAGTGGAGAGAGCGAAGGCGGTCACTGGAGCGTGAGCTGGCCCGGCTGCGGTTGGAGGTGGTCTCCGCCGGCCCGGCCGACGGAGTCAGGGAGGTGGCCGGTGTGAAGGTCGTGGCGCGAGAAGTGCCGCCGGCGCCGTCCGAGCAGATCCGCAACATGGCGGACGTGCTGCGCGGCAAGCTGGGATCCGGTGTCGTGGTGCTGGCCAACCGCGAGGAGGGCAAGGTGAGCCTGGTGGCCGCCGTCAGTCAAGATCTCAAGGCCAGGGTTCATGCCGGTGAGCTTGCCCGGCAGATCGCGGCCCTGGTAGATGGCAGCGGCGGGGGCCGCCCCGATTTCGCGCAGGCTGGCGGCAAGGCCCCGGAGAAGCTGCCGGCTGCGCTCGAGGCCGTAGCCGATCTGGTCCGGCAGGAGCTCGAATCGAATCCGGGTCAAGCCTGAAGGCGCCCTCCGGCGTGGAACGATGTGGAATGTCAACTTGGAAGGGAGCGACTTCTGCCCGTAGACTGTTCGCTGCGTGAGGTCGTAAGAACATGAGGCTCCGCTGCTTTGCACTCGGTGTTCTGCTCTGCGCCGCACCCGGCGCGGCGGAGGTAAAGCTGAAGGTGGGCCCTGACGGCTCGCTGGTCCTCTACAATGAGGGCCGGCGGCCGGTGCGCCCCAGCACCCCACCGGGACGCCGGCTGGAGCCCGCCGACCTTGGCGAGTTGATCGACAGCCAGGCCGGTCGCTGGCGGCTCGACCCGGAGCTCGTACGGGCCGTCATCGAGGTCGAGTCGGGTTACCGGCCGGAGGCTGTGTCCAGCAAGGGTGCCATGGGCCTCATGCAGCTCATGCCCGACACCGCCAGAGACTTCTCGGTACAGGATCCGTTCGATCCTCACCAGAACGTGGCAGCAGGTACCGCCTATCTCAGGCGGGTGCTGGACATTTTTGACGGGCGACTCGAGCTGGCACTGGCGGGCTACAATGCGGGGCCCGAAGCGGTCAAGCAGTACGGGGGGGTGCCGCCGTTCGGCGAGACTCGGAACTACGTCGAAAGGGTGATGAGGATTTACCGCCGGGAGCCCGGCTATAGCCTTGCCGCCTCAGGGAGCCTGCGAATGGGCCGGCGCACCTATCTTTCGCGGGACCGCAACGGCAGGCTGTTGCTGACGACTTCGCCTCCCGCAGCGCACTGAGTCGACCAACGCGCTGCCAGGCCTGGCCCGCGATCCTCACGTAAGGGGGGTTTTCCATTTCCAGATTCCAGTCCGTTCTGACCGTCCCCAACCTGCTGTCCCTGTTTCGCATCCTGCTGGTGCCGCTGCTGGTGGCGATTCTGCTGACCAAGTTCGAGGGCAAGGAGTTTTTCGGCCTGGCGGTGTTTCTGCTCGCCTCCTTGACCGACTTCCTCGACGGTTTCATCGCGCGGCGCCAGAAAAAGGTCACCCGCCTCGGAAAACTGCTCGATCCGGCGGCGGACAAGATCCTGACCTCGGCTGCCTTCATATCGCTGGTGGAGATGAACCCCGAGGTGACGCCTGCCTGGATGGTGGTGGTGATTCTGGCTCGGGAGTTCGCGGTTTCATCCCTACGCGCGCTGGCCGCCTCGGAGAATCTGGTATTGGCTGCAATTCCCTCGGCCAAGGTCAAGACCGGCTGCCAGATCGTGGCCATCTCCCTGCTGATCTTCTACAACCAGCTCGGCGAATTCGGGCGCCTGGCGCCGATCTCCCTGTGGGTAGCCATGTTGGCGAGCATCTATTCCGGGGTCGAGTACTTCGTTCGCTATGCCCCTGTGGTGGTTCAGGGTCGCCCATCGGACGAGGCCTGAATGGCTCAACCGGTCCTCAGGCGGCTGGCCCTCTACGCTCGCCGCCGCTACCGGCGAGTCTTCTGGATCACCGCGGTGCTCTTCGCGGTGTCGCTCGCTTTGGCTAGCCGGCTCCGTTTCGAAACCGATGTGCTCGATCTTCTGCCCCGCAACGAGCCGGTCGTAGAGACTTTCCGGCAGACGCTGGAGGAGCTGGGCAGCGCGGACTATCTCATCCTGGCAGTCCGGGTGCCCCCGGACGCGGCCCTCGATCCCTACGAGGCCTTTACCGATCGCCTGGGGCAACGGCTCGAGAGCAACGATCTGCTGGGAGAGGTGAGCTACAAGATCGGCGACTTGCAGGTTATCCTCGAGGCCTTTCTGCCGCAGGCCCTTCTATTCCTGGACGAGGCAGGTCGCAGCCGGTTGGTTGAACGGCTGGGTGATGACGCGCTCAAGAGCCGTGTCCAGGAGCTGCGACGGTTGGTGGCGACACCCCAGGCGATCGCGGTGAAGCGCCTGATACAGCTCGACCCGCTGGGGGTCTCCGACATCTTTCTCGATCACCTGAGTCGGTCGAGGGCCGGTCTGTCCCTCGATTGGACGAGTAGCTACCTGCTGTCCCGTGACCGACGGATGCTGCTGGTCCTGGGCCGGCCGAAGGAGCCACCCCAGGATGTCGCGTTCGCCCGGCGACTGATTGCAGCCGTTCAGGACGAAGTAGAGAAAACCGAGGCGCAATGGCCTGAGCTCAGCAATCAGGCCGGCAGTTCGCCTCCCGAGGTCGCGCTCGGAGGGCGGTACGTCATCGCGGTGGGTGATCACGCGATCATCCGGCGCGATGCTCTGATCAACGTGCTGACCTCGATGGGCGGCGTCCTGACGCTCTTTTTGTTCGCCTTCCGGCGATTCGGGCTCCTGCTGTACGCCTTCCTGCCGCTGAGCTGCGGACTCGTCATGACCTTCGGATTCTCGAAGCTCGCCTTCGGCGGCCTCAGCGCTGCCACCAGCGGAGTGGCTGCGCTGCTGGTCGGACTCGGAATCGATTTCGTCATCGTTTCGTACGGGCGATTCGTCGAAGAGCGCCAGCGCGGCGCCAGCCTTGCCGAGGCGCTGGCGACCATGAACGGCTCCTCGGGGCGGGCGGTGGTGGTCGGAGGCGTGACCAGCGCCGCCACCTTCTTTTCGTTCGGCGTGACCGACTTCACCGGCCTTTACGAGATGGGCTTTCTCACCGGGACCGGTATTCTTCTCTGCATGGTGGCGGTCCTGTTTCTCTTGCCTTCGATGTTGGCGTGGAGCGAAGACCACCATGAGCGCCGCGAGAGCTTCCCGCGCCTGTTCCTGCACGGGCTCGGCAGCGCCCATCTCATCCGCCAGTCGATACTCCATCCGCGCCTGGTCCTGGGACTAGCCTTGACGGTCTCGCTGCTGGCGGCCTGGCAGCTGCGCGACCTGCGCTTCGAGGACAGCGTTCAGGCCATGCGGCCGGCCGGCAACCCCGGCGTCGCGGTGCGGGACGAAGTGGCCGATCGATTCGGCGCCGGTTTCGACCAGATGATGTTGATCGTCGAAGGCGAGACCCTCGCCGAGGTTCTGGAGCTCTCGGAGAGCGCCGCCCAGGGGGCACAGAGGTTGGTCGACGAAGGAGTTCTCAACAGCCAGGATTCCGTCAGCTCGGTCGTGCCGTCGCCCGGTCGCCAAGAAAGAGCGCTCGAATGGCTGCGCCAGGCCCGCTCGGGTGAATTGGATTCGCAGCGCATTCGCACCGCGTTTGCAGCGGCGGCCGCCGAGGAAGGTCTCCGCACCGAGCCCTTCCTGCGGGGACTCGATCTACTGGAGCGGGCGATCGCCCGCAGCACGCCGATCCGCCTGGAGGATTTCGCGGGCTCTCCCCAGGCCCAGGCGCTTCTCGACCGCTACCTGCTGCAGGGCAAGGCGGGCTGGAAGAGCGTGGTGTACCTGCATCCGCCGGCCAAGAAGTGGCGTCGCGAGCCGCCGCCCGGGGTCGAGCGGCTGGCCCAGGAATTGGGGCCGCGCGCTGTGCTCACCGGAGCCAATGTGGTGAGCGAGTTCCTGCGCCGGCGGGTCCTGAGGGATGCGGTGGTAGCGGCGGTGCTCGGTTTGGTCGTGGTGGGCTTTCTGCTGTGGTTGGATTATCGGCGAGTTCGGGACACCATACTGTCGCTGGTTCCCTTGTCCGTCGGCGTGCTGTGGATGTTGGGCGGCATGGCGGCCCTCGGAGTGTCGATGAACTTCATGAACATCTTCGTCACGACCATGATCATCGGCATCGGGGTGGATTACGGCATCCACATCATTCACCGCTACCGTGAGATGGGGGAGAGGAGCATGGAGCGCCTCGGCGGCGGTCTGGTCGAGACCGGCAAGGCGATTGTCCTTGCAGCTTTATCGACCACCGTGGGATTCGGCTCGCTGGCCATCTCCCACTATCCGGGGCTGCAGTCGATGGGCAAGGTTGCGATTCTGGGAGCCATTTCGACGGCCCTGGTGGCGATCACTGTTCTGCCGGCCTATATCGCGCTGCGTCGCGCTGCGCGGGGAGAAGCCGTGAAGTTTCCGCCGCGGTAAGGAAACAGGTATCGTATCTCCATGTTCGATGGCCTCCAGGATCGGCTGCAAGACGTCTTTAGACGCTTGAAGGGCGAGGGACGGGTCTCGGAGGAGGTGCTGCGGGCAGCCCTGCGCGAGATCCGGTTGGCGCTGCTCGAGGCGGACGTCAACTTCCGTGTCGTGAAGTCGTTCATCGAACGGGTGCGGGACAAGGCCCTCGGCCAGGAAGTCCTGCAGAGCCTGACGCCGGCACAGCAGGTGATCAAGATCGTGCGCGACGAGCTGACCCTGCTCATGGGCGAGGAGGGGCGGGAGCTCGATCTCGGCGGTCGGCCGGCGTCGATTCTGCTCTGCGGCCTGCAGGGATCCGGCAAGACCACTACGGCAGGCAAGCTGGCGAAGCGGCTCGTCGACCGCGGCCGTCATCCTCTATTGGTGGCCGCTGATCTGCAGCGGGCGGCGGCGGTGGAACAGCTTGCCCAGGTCGGTGCCGCGGTGGGCGTGCCGGTGCTCGAGCCGGAGTCGGGCGACGACGTTGTGGACTTCGCGCGCCGAGCTGTCGGCTCGGCTCGGGACCGCGGGCACGACGTGGTCCTCGTGGACACCGCGGGCCGTCTGCACGTGGATGAAGGCCTGATGGCGGAGATTCGGCAGCTGGCCGATGTGCTGTCGCCGGTCGAGACGCTCTTCGTGGCCGACGCCATGACCGGCCAGGATGCCGTCAAGAGCGCCCAGGAGTTTGCCTCGGCGCTGCCCTTGACCGGGGTGATTCTCACCAAGCTCGATGGCGACTCCCGGGGGGGAGCCAGCCTGTCGCTGCGCAGCGTGGCCCGGGTCCCGATCCGCTTCGTGGGCGTCGGCGAGAAACCCGGCGACCTGGAGCTCTTCCGCCCTGATCGCATGGCGTCGCGCATTCTCGGGATGGGGGATGTGCTGTCGCTGATCGAGAAAGCCGAGGAGGGTCTCGACGCCGGCGAGACCGAGCGTCTGGCGCGGCGGATTGCCCGTCAGGAATTCACCCTCGAGGACATGCGAGACCAGTTGCGCCAGCTGCGCCGCCTCGGGCCGATGTCCCAGGTGCTGGAGATGCTGCCCAAGACAGGTCCGCTGCGCGGTCTCGAGGCGGGAATGGTCGACGACAGCCGTTTGCATCGGGTGGAGGCGATCCTCGACTCCATGACCCTCCAGGAGCGTCGGGTCCCGAGAATCCTCAACGCCAGCCGCAAGCGCCGCATCTCGCGTGGCTCCGGGGTCCCGGTGCAGGAGATCAACCAGCTACTCAAGCAGTTCCGGGGCATGAAGAAGGCGCTCAAAGGAGTGCGGGGAGGGTGGCTGAAGAGGGCCTTGGGCCAGCCCTGACCCCGGTCCTGTGGTGCTCAGCACTCGTTTCCTGCTAAACTCTGACGCTTCTCGCGGCGGGCTGGCCGGCGGATGAGTCGGGTCTGGCCTGTAGGTCTTTGTGAAGAATCGGAGGTTTTCTGGATTATGCTGATGATTCGGCTGCGCCGAATGGGAACAAGGAATCGGCCCTTCTACCGGGTCGTGGTGTCGGATTCGCGCAAGGCACCGACGGCGTCGGCTCTTGAAGAAGTGGGTTACTACAACCCACGGTGCAGGCCGGCGGAGATCAAGATCGACAAGGAGCGAGTCGAGCACTGGGTCGGCCACGGGGCGCAGCTCTCTCCCAGTGTCCAAAAGCTGCTGCGCCGCCAGGTCAACGTCTCGGTGTAGCAGTGGAATCCACTCACGATTCGCTGGCTAGCTTGATCGAGTTGATCGTCGATACGCCTGACAAGATAGCCATTGACGAGATCCCGGGACGGGATACCCTTCTTGTGGAGCTCGAGGTCGACACCGACGACCTGGGAAAGGTGATCGGCCGCCAGGGCCGCACTATCCGGGCTCTCCGAACACTCCTAGCGGCTCGCGGCACGAAGGACGGCGAGCGCTATGAGCTCGAACTCGTCGAAGACTAGTCTCAGACTACCCGCCAGAGTGCTGGTCGCTCGTGTTCGCCGTCCGCATGGGCTGCGGGGCGAGGTTTCGATCGAGGTCTTGAGCGACGTTCCCTCGCGACTTACTCCCGGAGCCGAAGTCGAGGTGGTGGGCGCCGACGGCTCGCGACGGGTGGCTTGCATTGCCAGCGCACGACCGCATCGTGCCGGACAGCTCGTCCGGCTCGAAGGAGTTGACGACCGCGGCGCGGCGGCGAGTCTGCGAGGGGCTGTCTTCGAAGTGCCGCGCGAGCGCGTACCCCCGGCCCCTAGTGGGTCGTTCTACTATTTCGAGCTCGAAGACTGCCTCTGTTTCGACGGCCAGGCCGGTGATCTTGGGCGAGTTGCCGAGGTCATTGAGGACGGCGGGGGGATTCTCCTGCGAGTCGTGCAGGGTGAGCGCGAGTTGCTGATTCCCTTCGTCGAAGCCTATCTGCGGTCGGTGGACATCGCCGGGGGCAGAATCGATCTGGATTTGCCGGCAGGACTCATCGAAGTATGCGCATCAAGGTCATAACCATTTTTCCGGAGCTGTTTCCGGCTTTTCTCGACACCAGCCTGGTGGGAAGGGCGGTCGAGACCGGGGCACTTGAAATCTCGATTCACGACTTGCGCGAGTTCACCGGCGACCGCCATCGAACGGTTGACGACACGCCCTACGGCGGTGGTAGCGGCATGGTCATGAAGGCTCCCCCGTGGATCCGCGCGGTGCAGGAGCTGGCGGAGGAGAGCCGTTCCTGGCGGGTCCTGCTGACCCCGCGCGGCGGAAACCTCACCGAGAGCAAGGTGCGCCAGCTGGCCGATTACCCGGAGCTGATACTGCTTTGCGGCCGTTACGAAGGTGTCGACGAGCGGGTGCGGCAGACGGTCGTCGACGAGGAGATCTCTATCGGTGACTACGTGCTGGCGGGCGGCGAGCTGCCGGCCATGGTACTGATCGAGGCCATATCGCGGCAGATTCCAGGCGTCGTCGGAAGCCCGGATTCGGTGGAGCAGGACAGTTTTCGGCACGGCCTGTTAGACTTTCCCCACTACACGCGGCCGAGGGTGGTGGAGGGTCTTGCTGTGCCCGAGGTCCTGTTGTCGGGGGATCATGCCGCTGTTCGCGCCTGGCGGGAGCGCCGGGCCTTGGAGGTGACGCTGCGCAGGCGACCGGACCTCCTGGCTTCGGCTCGTCTGACCGCCGGCCAGAAAAGGGTGCTCGTGGAGCTTGAGCAGGACGAGACGGCAGCGCAGACAGAGAATTCGGGCCGCCTTGTCAGACCCGGGAGTGGAACCGATAATATCGATAACTAGGAATGGATCCCTCGGTGTAGTCGTCTGCGGGGAATGAACAAGAGGGTCAACAAGAATGAATCAGTTGCAAGATGTCGAGAAGGAGTACCTGCGTTCGGAAGTGCCGGAGTTCCGTTCCGGCGATACGCTGCGGGTGCATGTGACGGTGTCCGAAGGGGACAAGCAGCGAATTCAGATCTTCCAGGGAGTGGTGATCTCCCGGCGGGGACATGGTACCGGAGAGTCCTTCACGGTGCGGAAAATCTCGGGTGGCATCGGCGTCGAGCGGGTGTTTCCGCTGCATTCGCCGGTCATCGACAAGATCGAGGTGGTTCGACGCGGGCGGGTGCGGCGCGCCAAGCTCTACTATCTGCGCGCTCTCCGCGGCAAGGCTGCGCGCATTGAGGAGCGCCGGGAGGACCGACC
>CAJIBT010000029.1_pt1 | contig 10727 bp, 8 predicted proteins | sample 9199421 | NCBI WGS metagenome assembly CAJIBT01 (sample SAMEA7708311, study PRJEB35096) | sediment metagenome | biome: marine neritic benthic zone biome [ENVO:01000025]; feature: sediment [ENVO:00002007]; material: shallow marine sediment [ENVO:03000034] sea grass bed [ENVO_01000059] ...
GGGGCCCTGCCCGCGCCCCTACCCCGCCGGTCCGCAGCGACCACGGCGGGGCGCCCGACGCGCCGAAATTCGAGCGGGCGTCGACCGGCTCCAGGATGGTGGCCGGGAGATCGACAACCGACACAGGGATTGCCAGGCGACCCGGTCGGACCCGCGGGCCCCAGATCATCAGGGGTATATGCAGCAGCTCTTGATACACCGTGTGACCGTGTTCGAAGCCGTCATGGTCGAACAGCTCTTCGCCGTGGTCCGAGGTCACAACGACCAAGAGTCGTCGCCAGAGGCCACGCTCCTCGAGGGTCGCGAAGAAGCGGCCCAGCTGGTCGTCCACGAAGGCGACCTCTTCGTCATAGGCGGCACCGATGAACGAGCGTTCTTCTTCAGATATCTGAGGAGCTTGACGTTGGAGGCGCTTGAGCCTGGCCACGGGCAGGCTGTAGCCCGCGAACTGTTGCGTGAACCGGCCCCGGAAAGGGGCCGGGGCCGAGTAGGTCATATGCGGATCGAAGAGGTTCACCACCAGAAAGAAGGGCTCGCCTTCCCGGGCCCCGATCCAGGCCAGGGCTCGGTCGATGACCGCATCGGCCTTCTGCTCGCGGCCCTGCGAGTGATAGTCGTAGGTCTCGAAGCCTCGCGCCAGCCCGAACTCCGGCTTGAGCCAAGGATTGTTGATGAAGGCCCCGGTGGCAAAGCCTGCGGTGCTCATCCTCTCCGCCAAGGTCGCCAGCAGCGGATCGAGTCGCCCCCACCTACTCGAGCCGGAGGCGCCGGTCCGGATACCGGCGCCGTGGCGAGCGGGTAGCTCGCCGGTAAAGAGCGAGCCGAAGGTGGGCAGGGTCCAGGGTGAAGTGGCATGGGCCCTCTCGAAAACGGCTCCGTCCCGGGCCCAACGCGTCAGATGAGGGGAGGTCGGGCGCTCGTAGCCGTAGGGCTCGAGACGATCGGCGCGCAGGGTATCGACCACAACGAGCACCACGCTCTCCACGCGATCTCTGGTGCAGCCGGCCGAACAGCAAAGCGCGCCGAGCATCGCCATGGAGCCCAACGCCCTCCTGCGGCGTTCGCTCCTCTTGCCTGGGGGCAGTAGCCTCATCTCCACGAGAGCAGGATCACGATTCTGGCGCCGCAGACACGCGGCGACGACTTCGCCTCTCCTCTTGAACGCGAGTTCTAGAACGGCAACGCCCGACTTGTCAAACAGCTTCTCGCCGCTCACCCCATGCTAGCCTGCACCCTGCATGGGTTTCACGCCACTTGCTCTTGTGCCACTGTCTGAAGCGCAGCCCAGGTAGTGTTCCCTGAGAGAGTCTCCTTCGCAGGCATTCCGGACCGGCCGCGATTGAGGGCTCGGAGGCCTCCCGGGCCATGAATCGGTCTTCGGCATCTCTGCCCACCGAGCAGCCGCGCTCGCGGAGCGACTGGTGCTGGCTGACCCTGCTACTCGTCGGGTTCGCCGTCTCCCGGTGGATCTCCTACCAGCAGGGAACCCACGCCTCGCTCGTCGGTGGCCTTCCCCAGATGCAGATCGCCGACCGCGACCTGCTCAGGAGCGATCTACTGGGGACCCTGTTCTACCTCCACATACAGCCGCCGCTCTTCAACGGTCTGGTCGGACTCCTTCTCAAGACCGCCGGCAGCCGATTCGTGCTGGCCGTGACCTGGTTGTACTGGGCCTTCGGAGCCTTGATGACGGTCACTCTCTATCGGCTGCTGCGGAAGTTCGGTCTGCGAGGCCTGTCCGCCAGCCTCGCCACGCTGCTCTTCATGATCAGTCCGGCTGCGATCCTGTACGAGACCTTTACCATCTACACCTATCCGACCGCACTACTCCTTCTCGCCACGACGCTCTTCGCCTACCGCCTCCTCGAGTCCGGCCGGCGGACCGATGCGCTGGCGACCTCTCTGCTGATCGCGGCGGTCGCCTTGACGCGAAGCCTCTTTCATCTGATCTGGGTCACAGGCGCCATCGTGATTCTCCTCCTTCTGCAACGCAAACCGCGGCGAATCGCTCCCTTTCTGGCCCTGCCAGCTTTCCTGTTGGTCTCGCTGCTGTACCTGAAGAACTGGGTCGTGTTCGACATGTTCGGCGCCTCGAGCCTGCTCGGCCTGAATCTCAACAAGGTGGCCACCTCACTGCTTGCTCCAGAGGACAGACTTCGCCTGGTCGAGAGCGCCATTCTGTCGCCCTACGCGCTGATCAATCCTCATCGTCCGGTGGCGCACTTTCCCATCCGACGCAAGATCGTCGATCGGGTCGATTTCTCCGCCTGGGCCGATCGGTCCCTGCTGCCGGCCGGCTGGTGGAAAAAGACCGAAAAGAGTCGTCAAACCGGTGAGTTCTTCCTGTGGAACGATGGTCAGCGATCGGTCCTGCTGGTGCCGATGCTCAGGGCCGACAGCCTTCTGGTGCAGATTCGGTGCGAGCCCTTCGACTATCCGGGATCGCCACCCCAGACCATTCGAGTCCGGTCGAGCGGTCAGGAGGTCACCTCACTCGCGCTTCGGGAAGGGGTCGCAGAGTATCGATTCGAGGTCCCGGCCGATCTCCTCAGGCCGGGTCTCAATGTGCTGACCTTCGAGTACGCCTACGCCCGGCGCCCCAAGGCGCTCGGCCTGTCGCAGGACTCACGGCGGCTCGCCGTCCGCTGGCTGGCAATCGAGTTTCCGCTGGTCGCCGGAGAGGAGGCGGAACAGGCTCGACTCGAGCGCGCCGCTGCCTTGCGGCCGATCGGACTTCCCGAGGTGCCCGTTCTGACACGCGTCATGAAAAGAGATCGGGGGCCCAACCTCAATCACGGCCTCTATCCGGCCGTCATGCAGGAGTACGTCGCCAACGCGCTGACCGTGATTCGCAGATTCCCTCGGGTCTACCTGCGCGCCATCGCTCGCGGCACCCTGATCTTCCTGGCCCCACCGACCGAGCATCCGGCTTGCAGGAGCAACCGCCGCGCCATCGAGAGGTGGGACAGGCTCTACAGCCAGCTGATCTACGGCGCCGCCGACGCCGCCTGGCCGAATCGGCCCTCTCCCGCGAATTCCCGTTGGGCGCCGCTGCGCGAGCTCCTGGGACGGTGCTCCTGGCACTACCTGGTGCTGGGAATCCTGATCGCCGTTCCCGACTTGGTGCGAAGAGCCAAGCGACCCCGGGAGGCCGCCAATGCGGCCCTGCTGTTCGCGGCTTTCAATCTGCTATTCGTGGTGGTGGCTGCCAATCTGCTCGAGTACGGCGAGAACAACCGCTTTCGAATGATGGTCGAGCCGCTCATCTGGCTGACGCTCGTGGTGTCGATCTCCGACCTGGCTGGCTGGTGTCGGCGCGGAATGCGACGAGTCCTGGCCGAACGGGCCGACAATCGATCGGGCTAGATGGTGACCCCGCGGCGGCGCAGAAGTCGCCGAAGCCGCTCGTACAAGCGCTCGCCCAGCAGTTGGTGGCCCGCCGCCGAAAGGTCCCGGAGCACCGTCCGCAGCTTCTGCGGCCCGCTCCAGTAGCGCTCGGCGTAGGGCTCCAGCTCGCCGCCCAGGGTATGGGCCAGCACCGCACAGGCGAGCACCAGGTCGTCCACGAACCCGCCTACGCCGACCACGGCCTCCGGTAACAGATCCACCGGCACAACGAAATAGGCCAGGGCACCCAGGATCAAGCGTCGCGATTTGGGCGGTACGTTGCGGTCGAGGCTGAGGCGGGCCAGCAAGATGAGAACGTCCGGCACCAGCAGAAGCGTGTCGGCGGTCAGCCGCCCCAGCCGCCCGGCCCGACCCTCCAAGGCCTCGCCCACTCGCCGCCGCAGGCGGTCGTAGAAGCTCAGAAGCCCGGTCGAGGCCAGCGCTTGCTCTGCGCCAGGGACCAGCCGTGCGGTGTCGGACGGAGGTTCCATCTCCCGCTCATTCTAGCCCGTTGGGCTCACCCTGCTGCGCGGAGCGGCAGGCCACGATGCGTCTCATCCCCCTCGCGTCAGAAGGGCGGCGACCAGCGCTCCGCTCAGGGTATTGACGAAGTTCACCCCATGGTTGTCGAGCAGTCCGCGACGCTCGACCGTAGCCCCCACGACGCTCTCGATCAGCGTCGCCAGGAATCCGGCCAGGGCGATCTTCCAGACCGAGCCCGAAGCGATCAGACCGGCACCCCAGGCGCCGAGTGCCACCAGGGCGGCGGCGACCAGGGCGGCTGCAGTGCCAAGCCAGGTCACGCCGCCATCGGTGCCAGGCGCCACCGGGCGGAAACCGGTGATCAGCACCGGCCCTCCGCCCCAGGCCTGGCCGATCTCGCTCGCCGCCGTATCGGCCGCGGCGGCGGCCAACGAGCCGACGAAAGCAAGGATGAAGATCCTGGCCTCCGGAACGACTCCGGCCAGCACCGCCGCGGCGGCGGCGACGCCGAGGTTGGCGACGGCATGAGCAGCGCTTCGACGGCCGCCGTGGGGCTCGGCCAAGCCCAGGGCCAGCTTGCGCGGGTAGCCCAGCCGCGTGCAGCCAGCCGCAACGAGAAGATACGCGACAAGCACCGCCAGGCCACCGCCGTGCAGGAAGGCAAGAACCGCGGTGCCCAGAAGGGTCCCGGCCACAGCGCCCGAGCGGTCCACGACGCGCAGGGCATAGGCCAGAACTGCGAGGGCTGCGTTGATCGGCAGACCCAGGGCAATCCGCCCGAGGAGGAACCCAACCTCGAGGTCCTGCCAGGCTCCCTCGGTCTGCAACAGACAGAACAGCAGCAGGCCGCTCACCAGAGGCACGCCGAGGTTGTCGTCGAGGCGCTGCGGCGCCGACTCCACCAGGGCCGCCACCAGACCGGCCACGGCGGCCACTCCCAGGGCGAAGGAGAGCTCATAGCGTCCCGGCGCCGTCCACAGCAGCAGGACGGCGGTCGCAGCGGATCCGAACAGCCAGCAGGCGCCGCTTCCCAGCCAGCTCTTCTCCCGGTTCCACGGCGGCCGGCGGCCGCCCCGGGCGACGCCAACCAGCGAGGCCATTCCGTCACCGAAGGCCAGCAGCCCCCAGGCAGCCGCGACCACCTCCAGGCGCCGATGGAAGACTACGGCCAGGATCAGTACCGAGAGCGGATAGAACAGGATGCCCAACGATCTTCCCGCCTGCAGCTCGTCGTCACGCCACAGGCGTCGCCCGCCTAGCCGGGGGAGGAGCGACAGGTTGAACAACAGTCCGCCCAGGGCCAGGAGCACCGACTGCCAGGGGCCCAGGAAGCGCAGCGCGAAGGCCACCCCGCCGGCACCGAGGTGGATCGCTCGCCGTAGCAGCTCGCCTCGACTCAGGGCTGCCATGACAGGAAGCCGGCCAAGCGCTCAGCCTGAGAGCATGCTCCGGATCACGAAGGCGACGCGGCCTGCCAGAGGTCTCGCAGGGCGTTGTCGAGAGACCTCTCGGGACGCCACCCGAGGCCGCGCAGGCGCCGGGTGTCGGCCTGCAGCAAGGGTACGTCCACCGGCCGGAACTTGCTCTCGTCGATCTCTACCCGCACTTCGATCCCCGACAGGGCAATGAGGCGCTGCAGCGCCTCCTCGATGCTGACCGCCTCACCGCTGCCGAGGTTGTAGACCGTTCTCGGCTCACCCCGTTCGACCAGGATCCGGTAGGCCTCGACGGCATCATCAACGTGCAGGAAATCGCGCCGGGCCGCCAGGTTGCCGACGCTCAGAACCGGGGGCAGGCCGCGCTCCCGAATGGCGGCGAGCTGCGCCGCAAAGGCCGGCAGGGCGAAGTTCGGCGCCTGACCGGCGCCGGTGATGTTGAAGGAACGAGCCACCGCCGCGCCCTGCAGCAGCATCAGTCGCTCCATGGCCGCCTTGGTCCAGGCGTAGGGGCTATGCGGAGCCACCGGGCGTTCTTCTGATATCGGCTGCTGCGCCTCCGGCACCTCGCCGTAGACCGCGGCGCTGGAGGCCGCCACCAGTCGGACTCCCGCCGCCAGCTGCAGTAGGTTCTCGGTGCCGACCACGTTGACCTGAAAGTAGAGCGCCGGGTCGGACCATGACTCCCCGATGTGGCTCAGCCCGGCGAGGTGGACCACGGCCTCCGGAGCGGCGGCGTCGATCGACCGCGCCAAGGCCTCGGTATCGAGCAGGTCGGCCTCGTGGAGCTCGACCCCGGGCAGCTCCGGCGGCTCGCGTATGAAGGTACCCGCCACCTCGTGCCCGCGCCCCTGAAGGTACCCCGCGAGACGGCTACCGACGAAGCCCGAGACGCCGGTGATGAGAACTCTCATTCCGCTGCCGTAGGAGCGCCCAGTTCCTGGCGTATCTTCCGCCGCCAGAAGTCCAACAGATCCTGCAGGGTTTTCTCGAACGGGATGGCGGGCTGCCAGCCGGTATCGGCCCGGAACTTGGAGTAGTCGCCCACCAGAACCTCCACATCCGAAGGGCGCAGGCGATTCTCGTCGAGCTCGGTCTTCACCTCGACTCGGGCAAGCTTCAGCAGCCGCCCCAGCACTTGGCGAATAGTGATGCCCTGGCCTGAGGCAATGTTGTAGGCCTCCCCGGGACGACCCTTGGTCGCTGCCAGCCAGTAGGCGCGCACCATGTCCCGCACATCGGTGAAATCCCGCACCGCATCCAGGTTGCCGACCCGAATCACCGGCTCCTGCAATCCGGCCTCGATAGAGGCCACCTGCTTGGCGAAGTTGGAGGTCACAAAGACGTCGCCCCGCCGGGGGCCGGTGTGGTTGAAGCCTCGTGTCCGGACGGCCTTGACGCCATAGCTCTTGAAGTACTGGTACCCCAGCAGATCCTGCGCCACCTTGGAAACGGCGTAGGGTGATAACGGCCGCAGGGGATTGCTCTCCCGGATCGGCACCTCGTCCGGCTTCACCAAACCGTACTGCTCACTCGAGCAGGCGAGCTGGATGACCGGATCCAGCTCCAGCTCCCGCACGGCCTCGAAGATGTTCGTCTGCCCGATGATATTGGTGGTCAACGTCTCGCTGGGCGCCCTCCAGCTGGTAGGAACGAAGCTCTGCGCCGCCAGGTGAAAGATGACGTCGGGTCGCAACCGAGCCAGGGTGGCGTGGACCGACACCGCGTCTCTCAAGTCGGTCTCCGCCAGCTCGATCCGGCCCTCGAGATGCTCGACGTTCTCCATCCGGCTGCGCCAGCGACGGGTTCCAAAAACCTCGACCTCGGGCTGCTCGGCCAACAGATAGTCGGCCAAATGAGAGCCGGCAAATCCGGTAATGCCCGTTATCAGTACTCGCATATCTGTCTCCTGAGTAGCTGCCGCCCCGGCGAGAAGGTCGGGCTAGAACATCGTCGGCTGGAAGCCGGTTCGCGTGCCGCCGGTGAGGTCGACGAAGGTCCCGATGTTCTTCAGCGACAACGCAAAGCGGAAGGTCCGATCCTGTCGATCGATCAGCTTGAGCTCATGCACCTCGAAGCGCAGCCCGAAGCACTGGGCGAAGAACTGCAGAACGTGGCGCTGACTCTGCAGCAGCTCGGTCTGAATATTGTAATTCAGCTGAGAGTCGATCTTCACCCGGCCCGGCCAGGGCTGAAAGCTGGTAAACAGCTGTGCCTGATTGCTCCGGGTCTCACCGGAACCGGTTTAAGTTGGTGGTCCAGGAGGTGCCCTCCGCCTGGCTGCCGAAGCTCAATCCGCCCGAGAGGGAGGTCGAGTTCAGCCGGCCGAAGAGCGTGTTGTAGGACACCCGGGTTTCGAGGCGCACGTCCGGACCGGGATTGAAGCGCAGGCGGGCGGTCATCGGTCCACGACTCGACGTCCGCCCCCCTCCCTGAGGAAACGGCCGGGCTTTGTCCAGGCTGATCGACTGATTGATCTCGAACGACAGGATCTCGCGCGCCCCGCCGTGAAGGTCTTCGTCCTGCGGTTTGGCGAGCAGCCGGTTGACCAGGGCCCAGCTGAAGATATCGGCGCCTCGCACCCGGTCGACCTGGTCAAACAGGGGCACCAGACTCTGATCCTCGAAGTCGTCCACCCGCAAATAGCTCCAGCGAGGCTCGATGATGTGCTTGAAGCGACCGAACTTGCCCGCCTTCATGTCGAACACCCGCGAGAAGGAGGGGCCGACGATGTTGGCACTGGCCGAGGCGAGGGTCCGGGTCAAGCTCTCGCCGCTGACGCTGCCGTCCTCGGCCACGCTCTCGCTATACCAGGTCACTCTCTCGGCGACGCTGAGCTTCGCCGACAGCCAGGGCAGGGTGCTCAACGACGCGGAGAGCTGCGGCGCCAGGTCGACGCGACTCCAGCTCGCCTCGACCCCGCTCCGCTCCGTCGAGAAGTAGCTAGCCGAGCTCAGCAGCTCGATGTAGAGCGGCAGCTTCCAGATCTGGGTAGCCCGCAACCGATACTCCGCCTCCGGTAGCTGTCTCAAGGCAACTGAGCTGGTTTCCGAGCGGAACGTCTCGTTCTGTTCGACCAGAAGGTTCAGCGAGTGCTGTCCCCAGTTGCCGGAGAGGAAGCCCGCCGACCGGATCTGGCGGGTCGACACACGGCTGAAGTCGCGCTCGAAGTCACGGAAGAAGTTGAAATCCGAGAAGTTCTGATAGCTCAGGACGGCGCGCAAGCCCAGCGGCAGGTTCTCACTGGTGTGGTTCCAGGAGATCTTCCAGCGGACCTCGTCCTCGATCGGGTCCTCGATTCCATACGCCTCGAACAGACCGAGGGTACCGGGCGTGGGGTTGTAGCGGACCTCGTTGCCGAACCCGAGAAACTCGTTGTCGTAGGCGTCGAAAAAGAAGGTCGTGTCGGCACTGTTGCCCAGCGTCTGGAAGTAGGCCAGGCCCAGGTTGGCTCCGCGCAGCTGAGAGTAGCCGAAGTTGGGGAAGAGGAAGCCGGAGGTGCGCTCGGTCTTGGCCGGATAGAGGATGTAGGGAAAGTAGAGCAGCGGCAGCTTCTTGACCCGGAAGGTGGCGTTGCGGACGCGGGCGAAGCCCTCCAGTCTGATCTGGGCATGGGTCAGGCGGAAGCTCCACCCGGGGCTGTCGGCTGTGCACGAGGTCAAGGTGCCCTTGGCTACGCGGTAGGTCTCCTCGCCGACCTTGGTTATCGTCCGGCCCTCGAAGTAGATGTCCGGATCGACGAAGGCCTTGCCGTTGGTCACCTCGCCGGTCTTGGTCTCGAGATCGAAAGTCAGCGACTCGCCAGCCAGCCGCCGCGGACCTTGATCCACGATCACGTCTCCTTCGGCGAACAGCTTCTTGGTATTCAGGTCCACCTCGATCCGGTCGCCCTGGAAAGTCATGTCCTGATAGCGAAACTCCACGCCCAGGGTCGCCACTACGTAGTCTTCCCGAAGGTACTCGACGTTGCCGGCCGATCCGGTGGCCGTTCCCCCACCCCGCTCGGCCGGAAAAGGAATCTGAAAAGTGATGCGATCGATGACCGGTCGAGTCGCCGGCTCCTCGTCGGTCCCTGGAGGGGCTTGCCCGGAGTCCGGCGAGATCAAGCCGGTTTCCTGGTCCCCGGCGTCCACGGATTGCTCTTTCTCTACCTGGGCCCCGAGGGGCAGCCCGAGGAGCAGCCCGGCGAGAATCGCCACCGCCCAGAGCGGCGCCGCTCCAGCCTGCCGACAGGGGCTTCCGAATCCTCTCAAGCCTCCGGCTCCCGCTCCAGAACCACGGCGGTGGCTTCACCGCCGCCAATGCAGATGGCAGCACAGCCGCGCCGTGCCTCTCGCTCTCGCATGGCCTCCAAAAGGGTCACCAGGATCCTGGCTCCTGAGGCGCCGATAGGGTGGCCGAGGGCCACGGCGCCACCTCGCACGTTGACTCGATTCGCCGACAGCTCCAGCTCTCGAATAAAAGCCACCGCCACCACCGCGAAGGCCTCGTTGACCTCCCAAAGATCGATCTGCTCAGGGGTGAGCTCGGCTCGCTCCAGTGCCTTGCGGACCGCACCTGCCGGCGCGGTAGTGAACCACTCCGGCTGTTGCGCCAGCGAAGCCTGCGCCACCAGCCGCGCGATCGGGCGGCGATCCAGCCGTTCGGCATGCTCGGCGGTGGTCAGGACCAGCGCCGCCGCGCCGTCGTTGATCTTGCTGGCGTTGCCGGCGGTCACGGTGCCGTCCTTGTCAAACGCGGGCCGCAGACTCGCCATGCGCTCCAGATCGACGCGGAAAGGCTCCTCGTCACGATCCACCGCGACCGGCTCGCCCTTGCGTCGCGGAGCTTCCACCGCCACGATCTCGGAGGCCGTGAGCCCGCTCTCGATGGCCTCTCGGGCACGACGGTAGCTCTCCAAAGAGTAGGCGTCCTGCTCCTCCCGGCTGAGGGAGTACTTGGCTGCGCACATCTCGGCGCAGCTTCCCATATGAACGTCGCTGTAGGGGTCCCAGAGCCCGTCTTGGATCATTGAATCGATGAACTTGCCGTGACCCAGGCGCAGACCCTCGCGCACCCCTGGCGCCAGGTAGGGAGCGCGGCTCATGCTCTCCATGCCGCCTGCCGCGACCAGTGAAAAGTCTCCACAGCGCAGATCGTTGGCGGCCGTCATCACCGCCCGCATGCCTGAGCCGCAGACTTTGCCCAGGGTCACTGCCCCGGTGGACGCCGGGCAGCCCGCGGCCAGCGTTGCCTGGCGGGCCGGGGCCTGGCCGACACCGGCCGTCAGTACGTTACCAAGGTAGACCTGCTCGATCTCCTCCGGCTCGACGCCTGATCTCTCCATCGCGCCCTCGAGGGCCCTCGCCCCGAGGAGGTGGACGGGAACCTCACCCAGTGCGCCGCGAAAAGCCCCGACGGGAGTCCGGGCCGCACCGAGAA
>CAJIBT010000030.1_pt1 | contig 10712 bp, 7 predicted proteins | sample 9199421 | NCBI WGS metagenome assembly CAJIBT01 (sample SAMEA7708311, study PRJEB35096) | sediment metagenome | biome: marine neritic benthic zone biome [ENVO:01000025]; feature: sediment [ENVO:00002007]; material: shallow marine sediment [ENVO:03000034] sea grass bed [ENVO_01000059] ...
GGGAAATGTCGCCCTCCGCCCCTTTTTCTTTGCGCACCACCAGGCCGAGCCAGAGCGAGTGCCACAACCTGGTGAATTGCAGCCCCTTGAGCCGTACGGTGAGAAAAAGACCGGTCGGCAGCAACAGCAACGGCAAGAGAAAGGGGCCCCAGACGAAGTCGCCGATCTTCTGTACGAATGCGGTTAGCTCCGAGAACAAGGGCTCCTCCTTTCCTCCGCTGCGCTGGTATGGGTACGGCTAGCCTGGATTATTCACGACCGAGAGATCATGAGCAATCCAGGCCAGACCTAGATATCGAACAAAGCGTCGAACGCCGCCTTGGGGTCGTCCGGCTTGCCGCTATCGGATTCGAACTCCTGGACCATTTTCGGCGCGAAGAGGCCGCAGTCGTTGCGCGCCGCCTTCTTGGCAATCCGCTCTGGCACATCCTCTCGACACTCGTTGGGAGCGCTGCTGTCGAAGTGGAGACAGTTCGTGCAGGTATGCAAATCCTGGGTGCAGTCCGGACAGGTCGCATCGCTGCCGATCGGGCCGGTCAGCGTCGATTTGTGGCCGCAGCGGGCGCACCGGAAAACCGTCGCGGTGGGCGCTCCCAGACCTCTGCCACGCGGTCGCCCGTCGCTCTTCGGGGGCCCCTTGGAGCGCCGGCGGCGCTCGTGTTCCGCCTCATCCATGTAGCCTTTCTGACGATATTTGCGAGCGCACATGAGCCCCTTATAGCAGATTCGATGGTCGCGCGCCTCACGCCTTCACGGGCCCGATGGCCGGGATTGCCGCCGGCACGGGCTCCGGCTCCGCCTTGGCTTTCTCCTGAGTGGGCACACTGCCCTTTCGATTCTGGCAGTGCGTGTGGTATGAATAGAGCGGTAGGATGAAGGGACCCGAGGATCGGAGCGGCGGAGGCACAGCCGCCGGTCGGCCCGCGCGGAGCAAGGCCGGGGGGTTCGAGGAAGAGTCCGAGCGGCGGGCCTGCGAGCGCCATCTCGTAGAAGGCGTCCAGGGCATCTTCCTCTCCAATATCGACGCGCGAGTCGTCAATCTGAGTCTCGACGGCATCGCTGTCGAGACCAATCACTACCTCCAGGTAGGTCGCGAGTACGCCCTCAAGTTGAATAGGGGCGACGAGAACATACCCCTGAGGGGCAGCGTCGTCTGGTGCTCGCTGGTGCGCACGACCAAGGACGAGAAGTTGGAGGTCCTGCCTGTGTACCGAGCGGGAATCCACTTCGAACAGGCACTGAGCGGTCCGGCGACCAATCTGCATCAATTCATCGAGGAAAACGCCGTAATCAGCCTGGAAAAGAGGCTGTTCGGCCGCTTCAAGACGAAGTCGGACGAATCGGCCGACGTGCAGTACGAAGCCCGGTTCGTCGTCCGCCAGCTCAGCCAGTCGGGCATGCAGATCCAGACCGACGTCTTGCCGGCAGTCGACTCCTCTGTCGAGCTGGAGATGATTCTGGACAGCAAGCTGTTTCAAGCGGCCGGCCGCATCGTCCACGCTCAGCAACGCAAGCGGCAAGGGGAGCAGCGGCTGCGGGTCGAGGTCGGAATCGAGTTCCCGAAACTCTCCGTCGCCGCCCAGAGAACGCTGGACGAGTTCATCGGCAAGCGGATCAACTGATAACTTGTCGGGCTAGTCGATATAGCCCAGGGCCCTGAGCTCCTCGACCGTAGAAGGATCGAGTGCGATCTCCTCAGTGATGCGATCCAGGCGCCGCTGCCCGCGCTCCCAATCATCCAAGATTCGGATCAGCTCCGCGGCCCGCCGGGGCTCCTGCCCTGCCAGGTCGTGCAGCTCACCGGGGTCGTGCTCCAAGTCATAGAGCTCGACCTCGATGGGGGCACGGGGCGCGGCCCCTGAAGCGGGTGCGGGAGGACCGGACAGGTCACCGCCTTCCCACTCCGTCTCCTCGTCGAGAACGAGTTTCATGCCCGCCAACCGCAAGGCCACGGGTTCGTCTCCCTCTAGCAGCACCTCCTGAATCGGCGCCTTGATCTCGGCCACGCCCTTCAGGGGTCCGGCGAGCAGCTCGACCTTGCGGAGCTCGAGGATCCCTTCGTCCCACGAGCGGCCCCTGGCCTTGATCCAGTCCCCAGCGCCCAGTGCCTGACGCCCGAGCCGGGCGCCCGAAGAATCGAGGACTGTGGCGTCAGGCCGCAGCCGGCAGCGCACCCCGAGCAGCCGAAACTCCTTCTCCGTGCTGGCGAACTGGACTATCGGAGCGAAGATACGAATGTCGTCGCGCGGTTCGATCCGCTCGATCTCGAGTGCGGTGTGGCTCAGCTCGCTTTGCGGCTCCACCTCGGCTTCGACCCAGACGCCAGGACCCATTACCGAGCCGTCCTGGCCTGACGGGTCGCCTCCCATGGAGGTGGGAGGCAGGGTCCGGATAAGCTTGTGCCGGCCGGCACGGACACTCTGTCGAATGCGTCCCGAGCTTCCGTTCGGACGATGGTCCGCGAAGACCGGGCTGTCCTCGGCCCGGTTGTCTCCCAGCACCCTTCCGAGGTCTCTCCCCGGCAGATCCACCGGTGCCTCGATACCCACCAGGCCGAGAATCGTCGGCAGTATGTCGATCAGCTCGACCCGAGCGGCCACCCTGGCGGGCTCGAGCCCGCCACCTCGGATGATGAGCGGCACGTGGAGCATCTCTTCGTAGAGCGTATGGCCGTGACTGACTCCGCCGTGATCGAGGAACTCCTCGCCGTGGTCGGAGGTGATCAGAATGAGTGTGTCTTCGTAGAGGTCACGGGCGCGCAGGGTGGCGAAGAGCTGGCCCAGGACAGCGTCGGTGTAGCGGATCTCCCCGTCATACAGCGCCTTCATGGCCTCGACATCTGCTTCGGCGGCCGCCAGCTCCCCTGTCCGGACCTGACGCTCGAAACGCTTCCAGGTCTCCTTGTCGTTGAAATCGAGATCCGCCTTCGGGGCGTCGAAGAGGTCGCCGAACGGGCCGGGAGGGGTGTAGGGCCAATGCACGTCGAGGAGATGCAGGTAGGCAAAGAACCTCTCAGTGGGTTCGCTTCCCTGCCAGCCAAGAAACGTCTCGACGATCTCCGTGGCTTCGCCCAGATCGGCGTCGTAGAGATCAAACCCCTGGTCGAAGCCCATGAAGCCTCGCAGGTGGGCATTGCGCACGAAGCCCCCCGTACGGTAGCCGGCAGCTCGCAGGGCCTCGGCGACGGTCAGGAGCTCCGCCGCCAGGACATCCGAGGTGACATGCCCCTCCTCGTCACGCTTGTTGCCGGTAAAGACCCGGTGCTGCAGGGGAGAGAGGCCGGTGAAGAGGGACGCCACCGCCGGCTTCGTCCAGCTTGCCGGGCTCACTGCGTTCTCGAACAACAGCCCTTCGCGGGCAAGGTCATCGATCGCCGGGCTGGTGTTACGCGAGTAGCCGTAGGCTCCCAGATGGTCCGCTCGCAGCGTATCGATAACGATCAGCAGGACATTGGGCGGGCCGCTGGTCTCGCCGGCCTTGCCACAGGACGCAGCCAAGCCAAGGAGGCCCAGGGCGACCGGAAGCCCAAGACAATATCGGAGCCAGGCTCTCATCGTTGCTCCGCAAACTCCGATCCTAGCCCGACCTTCTCACCAAGCTTCTACTGCGGCAGCGGAAATGACCGAATCTACGGCGTTTCGCTCCCGTCGTGCTCCTCCGGATTGTCGGTGAGCCCGGTCTCGCGCGGGCACACGATTCGAGCGGGTCCCGGCTATGTGCTCTGCCAGCCTACGCGCTCCGCCGCTCGCTCTCCTGGGTGTAACTAGAACACGAAGAAAACACCGGCCTCGATCCGGTTCCTGCTGAAGTTGCGATCCGGGCGCGAGGAGTCGCCGGTACGGTAGCTGTCGAAGAGCTGCACGCCCCAGCGCTCGCCGGTGCGCCACCATTTGAAGCCCAGCCTACGACCTCCTCCTTCCGGCTCCTCATCCTGGACGAGGCTAGTGCCGCCCAGGCTCCAGCGGATCCTGACCCTGAGCTCTTCGATCGTGTCCTCGCGCCTGAAATTGCGGTCTTCTTCCGGCGCGTCTTTGTAGTCGCGCTCGCTTCGCTTGTAGCGGGCGGCGAGTCGCAGATTCCTGTGAAGCCGCCTGTCGAACCGCACCGCGAACCCCCATCCCTCGCGGTTGAAATCCGGCGAGTTGGCATCCTTGGTCTCGGAGAACAGGCTGCCACGGATGCCGGAGCGCTCGCCCAGCGGGAATCTCACCGTAGCACCCACGCTCTCTTTGTCGGCGTCGCGATCGTTCTCGATCTCCTCCCAATCCCACGTTTCCGACTCGTAGGCGACTCGAACCCAGATTCCGCGACCCAGGTCTCGGCGCACATTGATCTCATAACCCTGAATGTCGTAAAAGGCCGCCCGCTGTTGCTGTTCGAAGAAGGAAAGACGGTCGGGGTTGGTGAAGAACCCGGCGGTGAACCGATTGCGACCCCGTTTGTACTGACCACCGAGGTCGAGCCGCTGGTGGTCGCCGTCGTCGATGTCGGGAGCGAAGAGCGCCTCGCCCCGCAGAAAGGCCTTGACCTTTCCCCTGCCGACTCGGCGCTCGAGCTCGGCTGCGCCATAGATGTTCAGGATGTCCGAGCTCACCCGCGGCTTGTCGGTACCACGCGAGAAGAAGTTGTTGTTATGACCCAGCGACAGACCCACCTCCGCCGACCAGGGTCTGTCCTGGCCCATGGCCATGGGCGACGCCAAGATCACGGCCAAGAACAAAGCGATCAAGAAGAGACCTGCAGTTCTCATTGAGTTCTCTGCCTCCCGTCGATCCGAATTGAACCGGGTTCCGAGGGAGTAGGTATAGCGGATTCCAGATAACAGCACAGTGACAGACGTCACACCCTCGATTGTCGTATCGGCTAACCCCGCCGCGCCGGCGGATGGCGGAATCCGCGCCTGGCGTAGAATGCTTGCCGGGAGCTCAAAATGCGGCTCGGGCTTACCCTGACCCTCGCCTTCATCGGCCTGGCTTCCCTGGTCGGCCTGGTGGGCTATCTGTCGGACGTCGCCAGCCAGCAGGTGCTTCACGAGGTGGAATCGCTGCGGCGAGGCTCGATCGCCGAAGTGGTCGGCGCGACCGAGATGACTCTCGCACTGCAGGCCAGCCAGATCGCGGCTCAGCGCCTGATAGCCGAGCGCTACCGTGCCCGCGTCGAGCCCGATCACGAGTCGGAGTGGGGCAGTGCCGAGGACATCGATGTCGATGAGATCCGCGACAGCCTCGACGAGTTCGCCGAGGAGCTGAGCAAGAGTTGGGACGCCACGCGGGCCGCCCGCGAGCTCGCCCGTCAGACCGGCGCGGGGGAGGACGACCTCGAATCGGCGCGGGCCGTCAAACGTCTCGTTGACCTAGAGCGCGAGTTCGCCGTCCACCGGACCAAGATGGACCGCTTCATCCACCTGGCCCGGTACCATCCCTCCGACCATGTTCGCGAGTACGTGGTAGACGAGCTCGAGCCCCACTACCGGGACAAGATGCTGACAAAGATTCGCGCCTATGAGAGGGAGGCCAAAGAAGGGCTGGCCGAGGACGTCACCACGATGGAGATCGCCCTGGCCGCCGCCAATCGCCGCAACCGCAGCATCACCCTCCTGGCCCTGTTGAGCGCCGTCGCTCTGGGCTTGCTTCTGGCACGATCCATCTCGCAACCACTCGGAAAACTGGCAGCCGCCGCCCGGCAGATCGGTCAGGGCCGGCTCGAGGTTCCGATAGATCTGCAGGCTCGCAATGAAATCGGCGTGCTGGCCCAAGCCTTTCGGCAGATGATCGGCGACCTCAAGGCCACGACCGTGTCGAGGTCCCACCTCGACAACATACTGCAAACGATGGAAGAAATGCTGATCGTCACCGACGCCGAGGATCGAATCCGCACGGTCAATAAAGTGGCTTTAAAAGAGCTGCAGTACACCGAGGACGAGTTGCTCGGCAGGCCGGCGAGCGAAATCCTCGGCGACGACGCGATATGGAGCGGTGAGTCCGAGACCGACCAGCCGCGGGGACGGGAGGGAGGCTTCTTGACCTCTCAGGGCGCGAGGATCCCCGTCTACTGCACCAGCTCGGCCCTCAGGGATTCCTCCGGCAGCGTAGTGGGCTTCGTCTACGTAGCGCACAACGTGACCGAGCAGCGCGAGTACGAAGCCCGCCTGCGCAAGTCTCTAAGGGAGAAGGAGATCCTTCTAAAAGAAGTCCATCATCGGGTCAAGAACAACCTCCAGGTGGTCTCGAGCCTGCTGGATCTTCAGAACACAGAAGCCTCGGACCCGGAGCTGTCGCGGGAGGTTCGCAATAGCCAGCGGCGAATCCGCTCGATGGCGCTCATCCATGAGCAGCTCTACCGCTCCGATGATCTGACCAGTATCGACTTCGGAGAATACGTCGAGCGCCTCACGCGTCACCTCGAGCACACCTTCGGAACGGCCGCCAGCAGCGTCTCCACCGAGCTGGACATCGACGCCCACCCGTTGAGCATCGATCAGGCAATTCCCCTCGGGATGATCGTCAACGAGCTGGTCGGTAATGCTCTCGAACACGCCTTCCCTGACGGCCGGGGCCGGGTTGTCGTCCAATTCTCCACCGAGGACTCTCGCCACAGGTTAAGGGTGAGCGACAATGGCATCGGTCTTCCAGAGCACATCAACCCGGTGGCAACGCAGAGCCTGGGCCTCAGGCTGGTCCGTGCGCTTGCCGATCAAGTCGGCGGCAACGTCAGCTTTCGTGTGGCAGATGGCACCAGCGTGACCGTCGAATACCAGGCCAACCCTCCATCGACCACGAATCCCGCATGAGCGAATCGGCAGCACCTCGAATCCTGATCGTCGAGGATCAAGCGGTGGTGGCGATGGACATCCAGAACCAGCTGCAGAAACTCGGCTATACCGTGGTGGGGACCTCCTCAACAGGCGAGGAGGCACTTCGCCTGGCCCGACGGCACGAACCGGATCTGGTGCTGCTCGATATACGTCTGCAGGGCAATATGGACGGCGTCGACTGCGCTGCCCAGCTCAGGAAGGAGCTCGGGATTCCGGTGGTATTCCTGACCGCCTTCGCCGACGAGGAGACCCTGAGCCGCGCCAAGGCGACGGGACCTCACGGATACATTCTCAAGCCCTTCGATCAGAACGACCTGCACGCCACGGTCGAGATCGCGCTGCACAAGCATGGCATGGAGAAGGTCCTGGAGAAGAGCCACCGCAACCTGCTCGCCGTGCTGGACGCTCTACGCAGTGGAGCCGTACTGCTCGACCCGGACGGTCGAGCCGTCTTCGTGAGTCGAACCGCCCGGCAGATGCTCCACATCGATGCTGAGCAGGAGGTCGGCCGCCCCTGGCGCGAGGTCTTGAACCTCTCGCCCGACAACGAGGCCGCCCTGGCTGCATCCCTCGAGGAGAATGCGGAAAACCGGAAAAAGGTGCAGATCGAAACCCGCTCGCCCAGCGGCAGTTCCGGCGTCCTGGAATTCGAGATCGTCGACGATCCGGCCGTAACCGGGCGCCTCATCCTCTTCCTCTACGATGTCTCAGAGTTGTTAGACCTGAGGAGGCTGGTCGACGGCAAATCCCGATTCGAGAACATCGTGGGTGAAAGCGAGTCCATCAGGCTGGTATTCCGCACGATCCGAGAAATCGCCGGCGTGGACTGCTCGGTTCTCATCGAGGGCGAGACCGGAACCGGCAAGGAGCTGGCAGCCGAGGCGATTCACCGGCGGAGTCGCCGCAGCGATAGACCGTTCGTCGCCGTCAACTGTGGCGGGTTGAGCGAGGAGTTGGCCGCGAGCCAGCTTTTCGGCCACCGTCGAGGTGCCTTCACCGGCGCCGTGCAGGACCACGCCGGGTACTTCGAGACCGCCCACGGGGGCACCCTGTTCCTCGATGAGATCGCGGAGCTCGCGCCCCGGACTCAAGCCCTGTTTCTTCGCGCCCTGGAGGAGGGCGAGGTCGTGCGCGTCGGGGACTCTACTCCTCGCCGCGTCGACGTCCGGGTCATCGCGGCCACGAATCGAGACCTGAGCACCGAGATAGAGAAGAAGAACTTCCGCAGTGATCTCTTCTACCGGATCCGGGTCGCACGGATACGGATGCCGGCTCTGCGGGAGCGACGTTTCGATATTCCTCTGCTCGCCCACACGTTCCTCGCCGAGTCGAGCCAGAGAAGCGGCAGAGAGCTGAGCGCCCTGAGCGACGAGGCACTCGACCTGCTGCTGAGTTATGACTGGCCCGGCAACGTTCGGGAGCTCAAGAACGCGATGGAATTCGCTTCCATCCGATCCCGAAGCGCGGTCCTACAGCCCTGGGAGCTGCCTCCCGAGCTCCTGCGCAAGCTGCCCGCGAGCGGAGGCGAAGAGGAGCTGATCAAGGCCGCCCTCCTGCAGGCGGGCGGCAACCGCAAGCGAGCGGCCAAGCTGCTGGGGTTCAGCCGGGCCACTCTCTATCGACGGCTCGAGCAGTACGGACTCAAGGACTTCTGCTGATCGTCCCGATCACCTGATCTGTCTCAGGGAGACACCCCTGAGACACTCATGAGACACAGTGACCGGCTGCCTGGCGGCCGGAATCGCTCCTGAACTCCGCCTCCGCCGGGGCCCGTGCTCCTCCTCCACCTCTGGCCCGGGGCTTGCTCTACCGTTCGGAAACGATGTACCGCCTAGCCTTCTACTCGCACGACACCTACGGCCTCGGGCACTATCGAAGGTCTCTCAAGATCGCCGACGCGATCGCGGCGCAAATTGGTCCGCTCCGGGGACTCTTCCTTACCGGATCCTCCTGGTCTCACCTCTTCACGCCGCCCCGGGGCTTTCGCGTCGTCAAGCTGCCGCCGGTCGTCAAAGTGGATCGCGGCGTCTACGCCAGCCGCGAGCCCGGGAAGCCTCTTGCAACGACCCTGCGACAGCGAGTTCGCCGAATCGGCAGGACGCTCGCCGCCTTCGGCCCCGATCTTCTGATCGTAGACAACGTGCCCTGTGGTCTGCACGGCGAGGTTCTCCCTGCCCTCAGAGCCCTCAAGAAAGGCGGCGGCGTTCGGCTCATTCTCGCGCTACGGGACATACTGGATCGCTCCGACGCGATTACCGCGGAGTGGCAGCGGGCGGGCGCCGAGGAGGCGCTGGTCGAGCTCTACGATGAGATCTGGGTGTTCGGGGACGACGAAGATGTCAGAACGCTGGTCCTCAGCGGTCCCCTCGCCCCTGCCGGGGAGAAGGTCTATGCCTGCGGGCGACTGGGACACCGAGCCGGCCCGGAAGCAGGACCCCAGCCACGTCGGCCGCAAACCCGCAACGGGAAGCCGGCGATTCTGGTCACCGGCGGCGGCGGCGGCGACGCTTCGCCCCTGATTCGCACCTATCTGGAGGCTCTCAGGCTCTATCGACCGGACGTCGTCAGTCGCGTCGTGCTGGGCCCCGACTTCCCGACCGCGGAGATCGCCGAGCTCGAATCCAGGATCGATCGGTCGACCAACCTCTATCGATTCCTGCCAGAGCTCCCCACCGCCATGGCGGGAGCCAATCTCGTGGTGGCCATGGCAGGCTACAACACCGTCTGCGAGATACGGGCCACGGGCCGACCGGCGGTCCTCGTGCCCCGGGTAGAGCCCCGCCAGGAGCAGCTCCTGCGGGCCCTCAAGATGCAGCGCGCCGGCAGGGCCAGAGTCATTCATCCCGATGTGCTGACGCCGTCATCGCTCTGGACAGCTGCAACAGGAATGCTGTCCCACCCTGCCCCAAGCTCCGAGAGCCAGCCGGGAGGCTGGGTGGCCGCCCACCGGGCCGCAGTGCTTCTCGGCGCACAACCCTGAGGAGAGTCAGTGATGCCCCACCTGCATGTCGGATACATCCTGAAGCGATTCCCACGGGCCTCCGAGACCTTTATCGCTCAGGAAATCCTGGAGCTCGAACGGCGAGGCGCCGAGATCGATATCTTTACGCTCTGGCCGAACGACCAGCCGGCGCCCCACGGCTGGATCCGAGAGCTCCGGGCACAGGCTTCAGTCTGCTCGAAGGCCTCCCTGAGCGAAAGTTGGGACTGGCTCCACGCCAGAGGGCGCGCGGAGCTCGCATCAGCATCCGGAGTCCGCGAGGCGGTCCAGCTGGCGTTCGACTATCCCTCGGAAAAGGGCCGACGCTACCTGGGCGAAGCGGTCGCCGTCGCCCGCGCCGTGGAGATGACCGGCGTCCAGCATCTGCACGCTCACTTCGCCAACCATCCGACCTTTGTGACGCTCCTCGTTCATCTCATCACCGGGATTCCCTTCTCCTTCACCGCTCACGCCAAGGACATCTACGCCAACACGGCGCCGCCTGAGCTGTGGCGGCGTCAGGTCGCCGAGGCTGCCTTCGCGGTGACCGTTTCCGAGAACAACCGCCTCTACCTCGAGCAACAGCTCGGACAGGAGTTCAGTCCGAAAATCCTGACGCTCTTCAACGGCGTCGACCTTCAGATGATCCAACCGGCATCCGAGCCGACTGCCAGAGCCGCCCCCGAGATCCTCTGCACGGCTCGTCTGATCGAGAAGAAAGGCGTCGATCTTCTGCTGGAGGCCATAGCCATCCTGCGTCGCCGCGGCATCGCTCTGCACTGCACGATTGTCGGCGACGGACCTGATGAGAAGCAACTGCAGCAGAAGAGTGCCGCCCTCGCGCTGCCGGGAGTCGTGGATTTTGTCGGTGCTCGCTCCCATGAGGAGGTCATCTCGCTCCTGGGTCGAAGCGACCTT
>CAJIBT010000031.1_pt1 | contig 10602 bp, 8 predicted proteins | sample 9199421 | NCBI WGS metagenome assembly CAJIBT01 (sample SAMEA7708311, study PRJEB35096) | sediment metagenome | biome: marine neritic benthic zone biome [ENVO:01000025]; feature: sediment [ENVO:00002007]; material: shallow marine sediment [ENVO:03000034] sea grass bed [ENVO_01000059] ...
GTTGTGGGCGCCCGCCCCAACTTCGTCAAGGCCGCTCCGGTGATCCGTCAGGCTGCTGCCGCGGGCGTCTTTCGCAGCAAGCTCATACACACCGGCCAGCACTATGACGCCAGCCTGTCCGAGTCCTTCTTTGGTGATCTGGAGATTCCCGAGCCGGACCTCCACCTGGAAGTGGGCTCTGGATCCCACGCCCGGCAGACGGCGGACGTCATGCAGAGATTGGAGAAAATTCTCCTGGCCGAGCATCCCGACTGCACGGTGGTCTTCGGAGATGTCAACTCGACTCTGGCCGCCAGCCTCACGGCGGCCAAACTCTGCCTGCCCCTGGCCCACGTCGAGTCCGGGCTGAGGTCCTTCGACCGCACAATGCCCGAGGAGGTCAACCGTCGGGTCACCGACTGCCTGAGCGACTGGCTATTCACGACCGAGGCGAGCGGCAACGAGAATCTCCTTAGAGAGGGTGTCCTTGCAGACCGGATTCACTTCGTGGGGAACACCATGGTGGACAGCCTGGTTCGGCACCTGGAGGCCGCCCGTCAGAAGCGCTCGGCAGTGCTGTCCGGGCTGGGGCTGAATGACGGCCACTATGGAATCCTGACGCTCCATCGGCCTGCAAACGTCGACGATTTCCGGATGCTCGAGAGAATCTGGCGAGCCGTCGTCAAGATATCCCAGTCGTTGCCGTTGGTCTTTCCAGTTCATCCGCGCACCAGGAGGCGGCTGGAAGACAGCTCCGAGCTGTTCGCCGCCGGGCCGCCCCACAACGCGATTCGCCTCACAGAACCTCTCCCCTATCTCGCCTTCCTAGGCTTGCTGGACGGAGCGCGGCTCGTGCTGACCGACTCCGGCGGTATCCAGGAAGAGACTACCGCGCTCGGCATACCGTGTTTGACCCTGCGGGACAACACCGAGCGCCCGGTCACAATCGATCACGGAACAAACGAGCTGGTGGGCCGCGACCCCGACGCCATTCTGTCAGCCGCGCAAAGATCTCTCGCAACACCCAGACGGGACTCGACGCCGACCCTGCCCCCGTTGTGGGACGGTGAAGCCGCCGCTCGCATAGTGGAGGTGCTCGGAGAGCACCTGGGAAGGTGATCCTTGCGGATCCTCTACCTGTCGATCTCCTATGTTCCATCCCGTCGGGCCAGCAGCCTGCAGGTCATGAGAATGTGTGCCGCCCTGGCCCGCCAGGGTCACGATGTGACCCTGGTCACGAAGCGATGCAGGGCAAGGCAGGAGCCTGGCGTGGAGGACGACTACCGCTTCTACGGAGTCGAACGGCTATTCCGCATCCTCAAGCTGCCCAGGCCGGCGGCAAGAGGGGGCGGCCTGCTCTATTCTGCCCACCAATGGAGAGCCCTGAGGGCTACCGAGGCCGATCTCGTCTACAGTCGTGACCTGGTCGGTGCTTGGCTCGCGGCGAGGTCGGGCCGAGCGGTTCTTTTCGAGGCTCATGGTCCGCCGCAGGGCGCCTTCGCCCGGAAGATTCAGACCGGACTGGCTCGATCCCGCCGCCTGCGGCGTTTCGTAGTGATATCGGAAGCTCTCAAGGCCCGCCTACACGCCCTCGATCTGCTGCCCGCACACGGCGACTTAGTCGTAGCGCACGACGCGTCCGACCCGCTGCCGGACAGCGCTCCTCCACGCTTCTCCGCCGCTCGAACCAAGCAAATCCGAATCGGATACGTCGGGCATCTCTACCCGGGTCGGGGAGTCGAGATTGTCCTCGAGCTGGCTCGCCGGCTCCCCGCCTGCCAGTTCGAGATCCTCGGCGGCAGCGCCCAGGATCTCGCCCGCTGGCACCGGTCGAGCCGCCCGGAAAATCTCGAATTTCGCGGCTTCCTGCCGCCTTCGGACTTGCTTCAATCCTACAGTCGATTCGACCTTCTTCTTATGCCCTATCAGGAGCGCGTGGGGGTCGCCAGCGGGCGCTCAGACACCAGTCCGTGGATGTCGCCGATGAAGATGTTCGAGTACATGGCTTCGGGCAAGCCGATGATCGCCTCAGCTCTGCCGGTGCTCCAGGAGGTCCTGGAACATCGCCGCAACGCCTGGCTCGTGCCACCCGATGACCTCGCTGCCTGGCAGAACGCAGTCGAGATCCTGATCGGGGATCCCTCGCTGAGGCGGCAACTTGGTGAAGCGGCGCGTCAAGATCTGATCGAGAAGTACACCTGGGACGCACGGGCCCGAGCAGTCATGAATGGCCTCTGACCTGCACTCCACTCCGCTCGAGACTCTCGTCCTGCGACCAGCGATGGGGCAAGGCGGGGCGGACAGGGTCACGCTGACCCTTTTGAAGGGCCTGGACCGGGAGCGGTTCCGACTCTCTCTTGCCCTTCTCAAGGGCGCAGGTGAGCTACTTCCCGAGGTTCCGGAGGACGTCCGACTTCTTACGCTGGGCGCTGGCAGCCTATGGACTGCGTGGTTGCCCCTGGCCCGAGCCGTGCGTCACCAACCACCCGACCTCCTGTTCTCCACCTCCAGCGGAGCCAACCTCATCGCCTGCCTGGCACGCTTGCTGGCTTCTTCGCCGTTTCGCCTGGTCCTGTCGGAGCGCACAACTCTGCAGCGCAGCGATCAGCCCGCCAAGAGAGCCGTCCTTCGACTGGCCAAGCGGCGGCTCTATCCATTAGCCGACCTGGTTACCGCGGTTTCCGATGGCGTACGACGCGATCTGGTCTCCCGATTGGCACTGCCGCCCGACAAGGTGCGAGTCGTCTACAATCCTCTGGTGACTCCCGAGTTGCTCGCCTTGGCTCGTGATGAAGTGCCTGAGTATGCCGCCGGCGACGAGCCGATGATCCTGGGCGCCGGGCGGCTGGTTCCGGAGAAGGGTTTTTCGACGCTGATCAAGGCCTTTGCCCAGGTGCGCGCGAAGCGGAATGCCCGCTTGATCATTCTCGGCGACGGTCCTCTGCGGCCACGACTCACCGCGCTCGCCGATCGCCACGGAATTCAGAACAGCGTCAACTTCGCCGGTTTCGTCAAGAATCCATTTTGCTTCATGGCCCGCTGTGAGGTCTTTGTCCTGCCTTCTCTCAACGAGGGGCTGCCGGGTGCGCTGATCCAGGCGATGGCCCTGGGTGCCGCGGTCGTGTCGACCGACTGCCACTGGGGGCCAGCAGAAATCATCGACCATGAACACAACGGCTACCTGGTGCGGGTAGACGACCCCGAGGCCATGGCCAAACGGATTCTCTTGCTGCTCGACAACGAGGCCCTGCGAGAGGAGATCGGGGAGGCTGCGCGGCGCTCGGTCGAGCGCTACAGCCTTCGGGCAGGCGTAGCGGCCTACACCGATGCCCTTCTGAGCACTGTATCGCCACCGGGAATCGCGTCGCGCGGATGAGCCGCCAACCGCTTCGCATAGGACTAGTCGGGGCCGGACATATCGCCCGCGCCCACCTCAAGGCCTGGCGATCCGCCCCAGGCTGTCGTGTCACTGCCGTTCTCGATCGCGAGCGCTCCGCAGCCGAGGCCCGGGCTCGCGAGTTCGGCATCGGCCAGGTGCTCGACGATCTCGAGAGCCTTCTGGCCACATCGGACGTCGTCGATGTCTGTACGCCGCCCCACACTCACGCGGCAATCGCCAAACAGGTCGTGTCTGCAGGAAGGCACCTGCTGATCGAGAAGCCTGTCGTCACTGACCTGTCGGACTGGGACGAGATCCGCCGCCTGCTCAGCCGACACTCCGTCGAGATCGCCGTGCTCCATAACCTGAAGTTTGCCCGCTCCATACAGCAGACCAAACGCTGGCTGGAGCAAGGACGCCTGGGCAGAGCCCTGCGCTTGACTCGCCAATTCTTGACGGATCCCGGGAACGACCGCATGCTCACCGCAGACCGGCACTGGTCGCACGAGCTTCCCGGAGGAAGGTGGTTCGAGACCCTTCCCCACGAGCTCTATCTAACCCATTACCTGGTGGGGCCTCTGCAATTGTACCACGTCACGGTCGCCCATACGGAGAATGCTCCGGCCGGCGCACAGGCCGACGAAGTCGTCGTCACGCTGCGCGGTGAGCAATGTCTGGCGACTTTCCACTACTCGGCCAACTGCAAGCTGAACAGGCGCGATCTGATAATTCACGGCACGGAAGGGAGCGCCCTTGTAGACGTACTGAGTGACTCCGCGACTCTTTCACGGCGCCGAGATGGCCGCTGGCTTCGCGCGGGCTTCGGCGCGCTGATAGATCAAGGGCTCGAATTCGTGCATTGGGTGCCCGACCGCGCGGCATACCTGGCCGATCGCCTGCACGGCAAGACAGCCCATGCTCGCCTGATCGCAGATTTCGCGCGGCACCTGCGCGGCGACGGTCCGCACCCTACCCCAGTCGAAGAGATCGACTACGTGGCACGCAACTGTGATCGGATCGGCCGCGAAATCGATCGTCGAATCAGCGAGGTCGGTGGTGCCGCAAATTGACTTCGTAATCTCCAACAATCGCCACCATGTGGCGATGACGCGCCCCGTGATCGAGCGTCTGGCGAGGGATTCCCGTTACGACTGCCGGGTCTTGTCGCTTTGCGAGATCAGAGGTCTGAGCTCGCCGCAGGAGGCCTTCCAGATAGCCTCAGTGGATTTCATCAGCTTACTGCCCTATCGAGTCCGCTGGTCGCCTTCGCTCGGCCGCCAATCGCGTGAGGGCAGTCCCGGGGTGATCCGGCGCCTGGTGCGGACCCTGACCTGGCGCCTGTTCCTCGATCGGGCTCTCCGTGCCTTCTTCTCACGGCAGCCACAGCTTGTGGTAATGCCGAACGACGCTGCCTTCCCTTACGATCGCCTGTCGCGGCTCCTCAGGTGTCGCGACATTCCTTTCTTGCTTCTGCAGGAAGGGATTCGATTCCCGATACCTGCTTTCTCACCCGAAGAGGAATACGGCCAGGGGGGCGCCATCGCCATGGCCGTCTGGGGGGAGGCCAGCGCCCGGTACTTCCGCCGCCAGGGACTCCCGAGCGACAGAGTGATCATCACCGGAAGCCCACGGTTCGACGGCCTTCCGGGCTCGGATCTCGACGAGCGAGCTCGGCGAGCGAGAGAGCAGTGGGGCCTGAGTGAGAAGACCCTTCTATTGATCACCAATCCCATAGACGACCAGGGCTTCTGCACCAGCCAGGAGAAGAAGGATCTCGTGCGCAGGTTTATCGCCGAGACCGAGCCGCTGTTCGAGGACCCCGAATTCCATCTGGCGATCAAGATCCATGCTCGCGAGAGTGTGTCCCAATATAGGGCCCTCATCGGATCCTCGAGATCAAGGCGCCGCATCACCATCCTCGGAGACGCGCCCCTCTACTCCCTTTTTTCAGCCGCCAGAGCCGCTGTAGTCCTGGCCTCGACGGCCGGCCTGGAGGCCCTTCTCTTCAACCTGCCTCTGGCGGTGCTCGAGATTCCCTCGACCGGCTTCCCGTATGATTACGTCGACTCGGGGGCAGCACAGGGTTTGAGCTGGGCTCAGCCCGTGGCGCCACAAATACATCTGCTGATGACCAACCCGGCCCAGAGCAGCGCTGACCGCGAGGCCTACGTCAGTCGGCAGCTCGCCTGCAGAGACGAAGCGGCGATAAGAGTCGAACAGCTCATCCGTCGGCTGGTCGGGACGGAATCATGAGGCTGCTGGAGACCCCGTTCTTTCCCGGTCAAGTCCCGTGGACGCTCCGAATCCTCTTCACCGCCCAGATCTTCACGGTGTTTATGACCGGCACGAAGCTGGTCCCCGGGATCCGCAACAATGTCGGCGCCTTCGAGCTCGTGGGTCTACTGGTTTTCCTCTTCTTTTTTGCCCAGCGTCACCGTTTCCCAGAGAGGCTCGCGGTCCCGATTGTGATCCGACTACTGCTGCTCATGAGTCTGGCCGCCACGGTCTCCCTGCTCCGGCTCCCGGCGGATCGAGCTCGTATGGGAATCGTTCAGACTCTCTTGCTTTTTTTCCTTTTCCTTTTTGTACTCGTCTTCTACAACCTGATGCTGCGCTATCAGATCAGCCCCTCGCACCTGCTCCGCCTCGTTACCTACGCTGCTCTGATTATCGGCCCATGGGTCCTGTTCTCGGGCGTGGCCTCGGGCGGCGGCATTCAGGCGGCCGGCCCCTTCCGTAACCGTGCCCACATGGCCAACTACATGCTCACGGCCTTCTGGCTGGTCCTCCTCTACAGTTTCTGGCCCGGCATTCGGAAACGGGAGCGTTGGATCTCGTATCTGGCTCTAGCCTCGGCCCTCTATCCCGTAGCGGTCTCCGGGCGGCGGTCGGTCTATCTGTCGCTCATCCTGGGGCTTGCCTGTGTCTGTATCGCCTTCCTGACTGCCAGTCGTGGGCGGCGAGCCAACGCCTTGATAGCCGCAATCGTGATCTTGTCGGCCGGCACGTTTTTCTACACCGTGGGCGGAAAGTGGCTGCCCCAACTCGAGTTCTTCCAGGCCAGGGTCGGTGGTATCGGCGATCGACTGGAGCAGGCTGCCGGAGGGGCTGGAGCCGCCGTCGGCGAGAGCAACTTCTTCATCCTCCAAAGAGAAGGCGTCGTACAGGCCTTCCTGGATAGCCCCATCATCGGCATCGGCTGGGGCGGCTTCTACAGATCTCAATACTCGCCCACCGGGCACGAGGTTCACAGCACCCCCATGCGCTTCCTGGCCGAAATGGGAGTGGTGGGCATCCTGCTCTACGCGGCCCTGATGGGCACCCTGCTCCTGGGCTCGCTGAGGATTCTGGCGCTCGTTCGTCACGGGCCCTTGCGCATGCCCGCCCTGGTGCTGACGATCGCCCTCTGGAGCTTGTCGTTGAGCTGGGTCTATAACCGACACATCACGGAGAGGACCTTCTGGCTCCTGCTGGTCGTCTACCTGACCTTCGAGGCTCTTGCCACGAGTCTGCGCAGGCGGGCTCAGCCGCAGCAGAGTGAAACTCGCATCGCCGCAGCCAGTCGGAACCGTTCCAGAAGTATCGCGGCCCGGAGGCGGCGTGCAGGCCGGAGCCGCTCCCCGGCTCGGCCGCTGCGTCTCCCAAACGCGCACCGAACCCGGCACAGGCTGCCCCACGACCGTCCGAGGTAAGTGCCCGCAGCGCGTGACCAGACCATGGTACGACTGGCTCTCGTCGTCACCAGCGGCCTGACCGCTCGCATTCTGCTGCGCGGTCAAGCGGCATTCCTCGAGCGCATGGGGTTCGACGTGCAGGTCGTCTGCTCGCCGGACTCTGATCTGGAGACAGCCCGGCGCCGGGAGGGATTGGCGGCTGTGGGAATATCCATGAGCCGCGGTATCAGTCCCCTGCGGGATCTCCTGGCCCTTGCCAGCCTCTTCCGCCACTTCCGCGATTCAAGACCGCAGATCGTCAACGCGGGGACGCCAAAGGCAGGACTGCTCGGCATGCTTGCGGCTCGAGCGGCTGGTGTGCCAATCCGTCTCTATACTCTGCGCGGACTGCGTCTCGAGACGACTGCCGGCTGGAAGCGGCCGATCCTCCGCCTGGCGGAACGGTTGACGGCATCGTCGGCCCACCGGATAGTCTGTGCCAGCGAGAGTCTTCGCCGGCGCTATCTGGAGCTCGGACTGGCCCCGGAATCCAGGACGACGGTGCTCGCCGCCGGATCATCGAACGGCGTCGACTGCGAGCGCTTCCATCCCGACACGGCTTCCGATCCTGAGACTACCGACCTCAAAGAGCGACTGCGAATCTCTGCCGGGGCCGGGGTTATCGGGTTCGTGGGCCGCCTCACCCGGGACAAGGGAATCGAAGATCTTCTTTGGATCTTTACGACTCGGATCGCTCCCTACCTGGACGACTGCCGTCTCTTGATCGTCGGAGATTTCGAGATGGGCGACCCGGTGGCGCCCGACGTCCGCCAGGAGCTGCACCGGCACCCAAGAGTCGTCATGGTGGGATCTGTGAACGACTCGGCACCCTACTACGGACTGATGGACGTCCTCGCGTTTCCGTCCTATCGTGAAGGATTCCCCAACGCTCCGCTGGAGGCGGCGGCCTCGGCTGTTCCGGTGGCCGCCTACGCCGCCACAGGCACCGTCGACGCCGTGGTCCACGCCACCACAGGTAGCCTGGTGCCGGTAGGCGACCGCAACGCTCTGGCGGAGGCCCTCATCAGGTATCTCGAGGACGGTGAGCTGAGGCGCCAGCACGGTGCCGCGGGTCGCCTCCGGGCCGAAGCACATTTCGAGCGCACGATAGTCTGGCATGCCTGGGTCGACGAGTACCGCCGGCTGCTGGCAGACCGAAGACTCGGCGCAAGCGAGCCATGAAAGTGGAAGGCATCTATCGCAGGCTCGGCAAGAGGGTCTTCGATCTGGCTCTCGGCCTGCCGTCCTTTCTCCTACTGCTGCCGGTTACAGCCGCCGTCGCCCTTGCCGTCCTGATCTCGCTGGGCCGGCCGCTCCTGTATCGGCAGCGCCGGCCTGGCCTGGACGGGAGACCGTTCGTACTCTACAAATTTCGCACCATGACCGACGCCCGTGATCCGCGCGGCCAGCCTCTGCCCGACGCACAGCGCCAGACCCCCTTGGGCAGGTTGCTGCGGCGCACGAGTCTGGATGAGCTCCCCGAGCTGTGGAACGTGATCCGCGGCGACATGAGCCTGGTGGGACCGCGGCCGCTTCTCATGGAGTATCTGGTCCGCTATTCACCCGAGCAGGCCCGACGTCACGAGGCCAAACCCGGGATCACCGGCTGGGCGCAAATCAACGGCCGGAACGCTATCGAATGGCACGAGAAGTTCGCTCTCGACGTCTGGTACGTCGACCATCTGACCCTCTTGCTCGACATCCAGATCCTGGCGGTGACCGCCTGGAAGGTATTGAAGGGAGACGGGATCAGCGCTTCCGACCATGCCACCATGCCGAGGTTCAGGGGAACGCCCCATGACTGAGACGGCGAGCTCCACTGCGCCCGATTCTCTGCGCTTCGCTCCTCCCGCATTCACCATCTCCGCCGAGCTTCGCTGGCTTCTGGCGCGGGCGTTCGGTCCACCGGAGACCCGGAGGCCGCAAGCCCTCGATGCCGCGCGCCTTTGGCGGCTGGCGACGATCCTCGACCTTGGCCCTCGGATCGGCGCTCGCTCGCCGCACGGCGCGCTCCAGCGGGAGGTCGGACAAGAGCTGGCAGACGACTTCCTGCAGGAGCGCCGCAAGGCGGTGGCCGTCGCCCTGATCTACGAACAGCTTGCCACCCAGATCGCGGGCATGGCTGCCGCCAGATCGATCTCGCTGATCTTCCTCAAGGGATTCGCCCTGCACTTGATGAACCTCGAGCCTACGGGCGGGCGGCCTTTCAACGATCTGGATCTACTCGTGCCGCGGGAGCAGGCGGAGACTCTACACGCCGAGCTTGTCGCCAGTGGATTTCGTGCTCCGGATGCTCCACCCAGCGACCAGCACCTGCCCCCCTTGAGCCCGCCCGATGGGGGAAGCGTGGATGTCCACTACCGGCTGGCGCATCTTCGCATCGGCGACCGCGAGGGCGCGACCGCAGAAGAGCTACGCAACGCCGGATTGCTGACGGATCTCGAGCGGTTCGCCGGTTCGTGTGCCGTACCTCGCGGCGATCTGATGGCTGCCCACCTGTTGAGCCATGGCATGGTGCAGCATGCCCACCGACCTAACACTTATCCTCTGCTGCGCATGGTGGCCGACCTGATGGACCTGCTGCCCGACGGCGCTGCGTGGGACCGCTTTCGCAACGGACCCTATCAGTGGATCCACCATCGTATTCACGGCAGAGAGCTCGAGGCTGTCGGCCGCCTCTGCCAGAGGCTGGCCGCGGGAGGGCTTCCCGACCCCGACCGGGAATCGGAGCGGGATGCCGAGATCCTGCTGCGGCATCTCTTGGCAGGCCACCTCGACGAGGCGTATCGCCGCTCGCTGCGCATCGACTACACCCAGTCACGCCTGCGTCAAGCCCGCCGCGAAGGAAGGCTTCTCGGCTATCTCAAAGAAAAGATCTTCGTCACTGACGGTCATGTCGAGTTGCGCCACGGCAAGCCTGCTTCGCGCTGGGGCTATCTCGGCCGCAAGCTCTGGCGACCGATCGACCTGGCCGTGCGCCTGGTCGAGGCAGCCCTCGGCAGCCTGCGAGTGAGGGCTCGCCACGCCAGGGGCGCCAAAGATCGCGCTGATATCGAATAGGATAGGGCAATGCAAGAAGGCCTTCCCGCTTCGCCGGCGGCGCTCCCCGCCCCACCGCCGGCCGGCTCCGGACCTATCTGGACACGGCACCTGAGGCGCGAGGTGCAGTACCTGCTCGATCTCTGCGTACTGGCCTCTGCCTTCGTCCTGGCCTACCTGCTGCGCTTCGATTTCAGCGTCCCGCCCGAGTATATGGTGCGCGGCCTGGTGCAGCTTCCGGTGGTGACGCTGCTCCAGTTCACGATCGCCCTGCTGACCGGCGTCTACCAATTTGTCTGGCGCTACATCGGCATGGCCGAGATTCAGACCTTTGTCCGCGGCGCGTTTTACTCAGCGGCACCACTCCTCTTGCTGCGCTTTGGTCTACCCGAGGCCTACCAGCAGTGGCGCATCCCGGCATCCATTATCCTCCTGGACGTCCTGCTGGCCTTCGGCGGCCTGCTCACTCTGCGCGTGGTCCGCCGGGCGGTC
>CAJIBT010000032.1_pt1 | contig 10503 bp, 8 predicted proteins | sample 9199421 | NCBI WGS metagenome assembly CAJIBT01 (sample SAMEA7708311, study PRJEB35096) | sediment metagenome | biome: marine neritic benthic zone biome [ENVO:01000025]; feature: sediment [ENVO:00002007]; material: shallow marine sediment [ENVO:03000034] sea grass bed [ENVO_01000059] ...
CCCGGCCCCGCTGCCGGAGGCCGGCGCGGGCCTGCATCCCCTGCGCGGACCCAAGGGCATGGAGCTCAAAGTCGGGGGGCGCCCGTTGATCGATCTGCTGCTCGAGCGCCTCGGGGGCTCCGGCTGCTTCGACCCGATCTTCATCGCGGGTCCGGTGAGCGTCTACGGAACCGAGAGGTCGGGCGCGCAGGTGATCGACACCGACGATACCTTCGGCAGGAATATCCAGACCGGGCTCGAGTACGTGGCCAGGGAGTTTCGGGGGCAGCCCATCGCCCTGACCACCTGCGACATCCTGCCCGAGCCGCAGGAGCTGCACGATCTGATGGACGACTACTACCAGCACGCCCCCCTGGACTTCTGGTTCCCGATGATTCTCGCCCCGCAGGAGACCCGAAAGCTCGGCGCGTCGGCCTGGAAGCCGCAATACCGGATCGTGCCGCACGCGGGTGAAGAGCCCAAGTCCCTCCTGCCGGGCCATCTGCTGGTGGTGGACCCGGAAGCCCTGCGACGACCGCTGGTGTACCGGTCGATGAATCTGGCCTACAGCGGGCGAAATCGGGGGATTCTCTACCGCTTGATGCTGATCGTGAGCCACGTCTTCGTCGGCCTCCTGGTTCAGGACCTGCGCCATCTCGTGAGCCTGCGCCTGCCCACTCTGACCTTCACGGTGATCTCCAACGGGATAGCGCTGGCCCTGCATCTCCGGGAAGGAGTGATCACCCCTGACGAGTTGGCCGAGCGCCTGCGCCGGATCTTCGTCAGGTACCGTCACCGCCGCAAGTACCCGCACCGCCGGGGTCGGCTGCCGCTGAAGAAGGCCCTGTCGCTCGCCAAGGACATCGACACCGTCGAGGAAGCGCAAGAGATAGCCAGCGAGCTGGGGTGAAGTATGAATAACCGGACCCTTTCTCGACCCATGATCGTCGCGGGAGCTCTCCTGGGTGTAGCCGTTCTCGGGGTGGCGGCGCCGCCTGCAGCCACGCCCGAGGCGTCTACCCTGGTCCTGGTGGTGCACGGCGGCGCCGGGACGATGCGCAGAGCGGAAATGTCGGCGGAGGTCGAAGCGGCCTACCGCGAGAAGCTGGCCCAGGGTCTTCTGGTCGGACACGGCATCCTGAGGGATGGGGGCACCAGCCTCGACGCGGTCGAGGCGACCATCCGAGTCTTCGAGGACTCGCCCCTGTTCAATGCGGGCAAGGGAGCGGTCTTCACGGCCGAGGGCAGGAACGAGTTGGATGCCTCCATCATGGACGGTGCCACTATGCGGGCCGGGGCCGTGGCGGCAGTCACCAACGTGCGTCATCCCATTTCCGCGGCCCGGGCGGTCATGGAGCAGACGCCGCACGTCATGCTGGCCAGCCGGGGCGCCGAGACCTTTGCCGAAGGCGCCGGTCTGGAGATCGTCGAGCCTTCCTATTTCTTCACCGAGCGCCGGTGGCAGCAGCTCGAGAAGGCGCGGCAGAAGCAGGACGCAGGGGAGAGCGACGCCGCCGGTGAGAATGGCTCGCCGACGGGAACGGTCGGAGCGGTGGCCCTGGACAGGTTCGGCAACCTTGCTGCGGGCACCTCGACCGGCGGCATGACCAACAAACGCTTCGGCCGCGTCGGGGACTCGCCGATCATCGGCGCCGGCACCTACGCTGGCCGGAGCTGTGCAGTATCCGGCACGGGGCACGGCGAGTACTTCATTCGCTACGCGGTGGCCTACGACATCTGCGCGCGGGTGACCTACCTGGGGAGCGGCCTGGCGCGAGCGGCCGAGGCGGTCGTCATGCAGCGGCTGCAAGAGGCCGGCGGCACTGGCGGCGTCATCGCTCTGGACGCCGAGGGCAACCTGGCGATGCCCTTCAACACCGAGGGCATGTACCGCGGCTATATTCGCCAGGACGGCAATCCCCACGTCGAAATCTTCAAATAGCTGAAGGCGCCAGGCAGGTGCTCACTTGCCGGGGACACGATGGAGTCGTGTTGCTGGGGACACGATGGAATCGTGTCCCCAGGGATCGAATGTGGACCAGATAACTGCCGGCGGCAGGCGGAGATATTAGCCTGTTTGGTGCATGAGCGTGGGCTCATGAGGGACTCAGGCTGGCGCCTGGGACTTACGGAGGCACCGTTGACCGCACGGATGAGATGGCTCGGGCTCGCGCTGACGCTGTTGACGGCCCCGGTGTACGGCCATATGCCCGGACCGTCACGGCAGAGCGAAGCCGTCACTGGGACCGCTGCCAGCGTTGCCTTCCTGAGGCGCTACATCGATCTCGACTACGGCGGCAACGGCAGGCCCGGCTGGGTTCACCCGGCGGATGTCGATCTGGACGGGGATCTGGACATCGTGGCCGGCGGCGGCTTCGCGCTCTTCGTGTACGAGAACGCCGGACGGGCCGACGGATGGCAGCGCCACGGCAACCTCGACTCCACCGGTTCCATGGGGGCCAACGGCGCCGTCGTGTACGACGTCGATCGCGACGGCGACCCCGACGTCGTGTCCGCCCTCTACAACTCTGACCTCGGTTGGTGGGAGAACCCTGGCGGAGCCCCGGGTCCGACGCCCTGGGCCTTTCATACCCTGAGTCAGGAGACCCGGTATCTGCACGACTTGATACGGGTCGACCTCGACCGCGACGGCAAGGCCGAGGAGTTCGTAGCCAATCTCAACCAGGGTTACTGGAACGCCCGCATCACCCTCAAGTGGTACCGGCCGCCGGCCGATCCCTTCCAGCTCTGGGAGCAGCACGTCATCGAGCCGGACCGCGCCGAGGGAACGCCGCATGGGCATGCCGGCCTCGACGTGGCGGATATCGACGACGATGGCGACCACGACCTCGCCTACGCCAACGGCTGGTACGAGGGCCCGGTCGACCCCGCCGGCAGCTGGGCCTGGCACCAGGTCACCGATGAGTACGGCATATCCAATGCCCTGATCAGGGACATGAATGAGAACGGAGCTCCCGACCTGCTGGTCTCCGCCGGCCATCACGGCGACGGCGTGTTTTGGTTCGAGCGCCCGCCCGATCCGGTCAACGACCCCTGGCCCCGCCACGAGGTCGATCCGGCTCTGCACCATCCCGAGTGCCTGCAGACCGTCGACGTCTCCGGCGACGCCGACCTCGACGTGGTGACCTGTGACCTGTTCTTCGGTGAGGAGCCGGGCGAGCCCGATTGGTCCGACGAGGCGCACAACATCTACCTCTACGAGAACCTGCCGGGGCCTGACGGATGGGCGGCCTCGACACTCAGCCCCAACTCCTACCCCAGTCACCTGCTCAAGCTGGTCGACCTCAATGAGGATGGGCGCTGGGACATTCTGAGCGAATCGGCGGGCACGTCGGTGATCAGCTACTACGAGAATGCGTCCGGCACGCGCCACTTCGAGCTCGAGGTCGTGGACGCGGCCTATCCGGGCAACGGCCGGCCCGGATGGTCGGCGGCGGGAGATGTGGACGGGAATGGCCAGGTCGACGTCGTCGCCGGTGGAGGATCGGCGATTCAGTGGTATCGGGCGCCTGATTGGACCCGTTTTCCTCTGGAGTCCCCCTCGACAGCCGGCGGCAACGGCGGCGTGGTCACCGATGTGGATGGCGATGGCGACGCCGACGTCATTTCGGCCCTGTTCGAGTCGGATCTGGTCTGGTGGGAAAACCCGGGCCCGGGCGGCGTGACCGGACCCTGGCCGCGACACACTATCGATCCGACCGTCAGCCACTACAACCACGATCTCGAGCTGAGCGACCTCGACGGCGATTCCTCGCTGGAAGTCGTGGCACTCTACGTCGACGGGGAGGTGCGCTGGTACGACGTGCCGGCGGATCCGACCTCGAGCCCGTGGCCTCGGACGCGAATTCTGGCCCTGATCCAGGATCCCTACGTCGGGCTCGCCGCCTGCGACCTCGACGGGGACGGCGACCAGGACGTGGTGGCCTCCTCCTCCTGGTACGAGAATCCGACCGATCCCGGCACCCCCGACTGGACAAGCCGCCCCCTCTTCGGCCAGGCGGTGCAGAACGTCGCCTGCCACGACGTCAACGGGGACAGCCGCCACGATGTGGTGGGAGCCCAGGGGTTCGTCAACCCGGCTGGCCGCATCTACTGGGCCGAGTCGCCGCCCGATCCCCGCGGTGATCCCTGGACCGAGAGGGTAGTCGCCCAGGACCTGGACGGGCCCGAGAACCTCTGGGTCGGAGACCTCGACGGTGACGGATTTACCGACGTGCTCTCGGGGGAGATGGGGACCTCCAACGGCTTCGGCGACAACGACAGCAACGTGGCTCTCTTTCTCGGCCGGAACGCCGATGGTCTGGCCTGGGAGCGCCGAGACCTGGGCTGGGGAGTTGGCGTCAGTGCCCGCCTCAAAGAGACCGATATCGACGGTGACGGCGACCCCGACTTCACCGCCGACGGCAACGCCGAAGGGCACATCTATCTGTGGCGCAACGTCGAGGCCGCCCTGTTCGCGGACGGCTTCGAATCGGGCGACACGTCCGCGTGGGGTGTCACGGTACCCTGATCCCGAGCCTGGCCCTGGACTGGCCTGAATTCGCCGCCAGGCCTCTGACTCTCGTCTCGGCGGGCGTGTTATCCTCTGCGGCCCGCCGCGGAGTTTCGCGGCGGGCGCTCGAGAACAGATCACAGGCAGATCTCAAAGGAGGCAAGAAGATGCCAGTACGAACGGCCGAGGCCGTGTGGAACGGCACTCTCAAGGAAGGCAACGGCCAGATGAGGCTCGGCAGCGGCGCCTACGAAGGGGGCTACTCCTTCGGCTCGCGCTTCGAGGAGGCCTCGGGCACCAATCCCGAGGAGTTGATCGCCGCAGCTCACGCCGGCTGCTTCTCGATGGCGCTGTCGGCGGGGCTCGGCAAGGCCGGCCACAACGCCACCCGCATCCAGACCTCGGCCAAGGCGCACCTGGAGAAGGTGGGCGAGGGTTTCAAGATCACCCGAATCGAGCTCAAGACCGAGGGCGAGGTGCCGGGCATCGACGAGGCCACCTTCCTCGAGCACGCCGAAGGTGCCAAGGCCAACTGCCCCGTATCCCAGGCCCTGGCCGGTGTGGAGATCTCGCTCGACGCCAAGCTGGTCGGTTGACGGCCGATAACCCGCTCTATTTCGCCCGCCAGCGGGGCTCGGGGAATACTGGGCGGGTCCTGTCACCGGGCCGCCTGACCACCCGCCTAGTACAGGCCCGCCTTGGTTTACTTACCGGCGGCTCGGTCTGCCGGCCTCGCTCCTGGGTGCGCGCGGGCTGATCCACTAAGGCGGCCGCCTGCGGGGCTCGCGGCGCCCGCAGGGCACGCGCTGCGCGCTTGACGGCCCGCGCCCCGGGGAAGCCTGGGGATCAAGGGGGCGCGGGCCTGCTCTGCGGGCTGGATCCCGCGAGCTGCCCTTGTCGCCCGCCCGGTGGAGCCTCAGCCCGTGCTCATGTCGCTCGGCCGGCAGACTGGCCGCCGTTCGGACTACGCAGTCGGAAGCCTCGGCGTCAAGCAGCCTGGGCGGGTGGCGACGGGCCGAGGGAAACGGACCGGTGACAGGACCCGCCCAAGGCCGATCTGACCTACACTGGGGGTCAGTCTTTGCGGCGATCGTCGTCGCCGCGCCGCGGGTTTCCCGTCGACTCAGGCGGTCAGCCTCGGGACGGGTCCAGATGGGCCGCGGCGCGGAGCAGGGCGCACACCGACTTGCCGTCACAGATGCGGCCGTCGCGGGCCATGGCCACGGCTTCCGGAAAGGCCACCTCCTCGACCGTGAGCACCTCGTCGGTCTCCAGGCTCTGCTGTGCCGGCCGGAGGTCGCGCGCCAGATAGAGGTGAATCTTCTCGTCGGTGAAGCCGGGAGTCGTCCAGATCCAGCCTAAGGAAATCAGCTCTTCCGGCCGGTAGCCGGTCTCTTCCGCCAGCTCTCGCCGGGCGCACTCCTCGGGCTCCTCTCCGGCGTCCAGCTTGCCGGCCGGCACCTCCAGCAGCCAGTCGCCTGTGGCGTAGCGGTACTGGCGAACCAGGAGGACGGCTCCCGCGTCGCTCAGGGGCACCATGGCCGTGGCGCCCGGGTGGCGGAGGACCTCGAGCTCGGCGACTCGACCGTTGGGCATCTCCACCCGGTCGACGGACAGCTTGAGAACGCGGCCGTCGAAGGCGGTCTTCTTCTCGAGAGCTCGGGCCTTTCTCATGTGACCCCCCCTGGCTCGCAAGGCCGGGGGTCCGCCGGTGAGGAACCCAGACGCCAGCCTAGCCGTCCCGGCGCTTGCGACCGAACAGGCCGCCAGCGCCGCCCTCCTCCTGCTCACCGCCTTGCGGCATCATGTCGACCTGCTGGAAGCCCGCCGGGATCTCGTAGGTGGCGGCGGCGATACCGGTCTCCTTCAGCTCTTCCACCTCGGTGATCGTTCGCGTCACCTGTTGCCGGCCCTTCTTGTCGGTCGTAATGACCTCGTCGACCGTCTTCAGCGGGAAGCCCTTGATCTTCTCCTGCTCGGCCTGGATCAGCTCCTGCAGGCCGGCGTCGCCCATGTCCGGTGGCTCTCGCTTCAGCCAAACGCCGAAGGCCTCGTGGTCGATGTCATCCGTCGACCAGATGTCCTGCACCGACTGGTGCTCCTGCGAGCGCTTCATCCCCATGATCTTCATGTGCATGGTGTAGGTGGTGCGGAAGCGGTGGTGGACGGTCGAATAGCCGTGGATTTTCCCGCCGTCCTCTGCCAGCAGGGTCTCGACCCTGGGATTCTCGAATTTGAAGTTCAACATCGGGCCCATGCTCTGCATGACGTTGCCCGCCATCTGCAGAATAGCGTCCAGATCCCATTCGGAGTAGGTTCGCTCCTCGGGATCGACCAGGTAGAGTGTCTGGCCGCCGTCGCTGGTCAGCAGGTAGGTTCCCTTGGTCATGAAGGGATTGCCGCTCTCCTGGAAGAGGATCTTGGCGTTGGGACCGTCGATCCAGGCCTCGACCGTCATGTTCATCTGCTTGGCTGTATTGGCGCCTTCCTGATAGGTGCGGGCTCGGTAGTGAAGGCCCGCGAAGGCGCTGCCGGCGCTCAGCATCCCTACGATCAAGACCGCTGCAAGTCTCCTCATTCTGTCTCTCCTCTCATTCTCAAGAATCGGCCGCCTACTCTCGCACGAAGAAACGTGCCGGTTCAAGGAGGCGTAAAATTGACAGGTACGAGCGCTGCCTCCCGGCTCGCTACCGGGCCTCCGCCATGCCCTCCGATTCTTCGACCTACGACACCCTGACTCTCGCCCTGCGTCTGCTCTCCAAGGAGCTCCGACGTCGGGTCGCGCGTCACCCGATGGGTCATCTCCTGACCGCTGAGCGCAGGCCCGTGCGACTCGAGATCGGTTTCCCATGGCGCGACGCCGACGGGGGCCTCGAAGACCTGCGACGGCAGGCGGCGGATTCCCTGGATGAAGCCCTCCAGCGGCGAATACTCCATCACGGCGTATTCCGTCCCGGCCGCGTCTACTGCCTGCGCTGCCTCGATGCCGTGTGCGAGCACTCGTTGCCCAGCCACTGCCAGGAGGTGTTCGGTGGCTACAGCCCCAGCGGGGTGCCGCGCTTTCTCGATTTCGGCCAGTGGCTGCTGGAAAGGCAGGAACCCCGGATCGACCGCATCTACCTGCCCAGTCCAGCTCTCATCACCCACGTTACCGCCGGAGCCGAGCTGACTCGGGAGCTGCTACCCGCCTTTCGTGATCTGGACAGCGGCTACCATATCCATGGACAGGTGGCTGCAGGTTGGTACCCCTGCCCGACTGCCGACGGCCTGAGCGAGAACGTAGCCCTCAGCTTCCAGGTGATCTCTTCCAAGCCTGCCGAGGGGAGAGTCCGATTTGCCCTCAACCTGATCGGCAGAGGGCCCGGCGAAGAGCCGCTGGAGAACCTCTTCGATCGCACCGGTGAGCTGCCGTGGGCCGCCGCCGCCCGCTGGGCGCAGGGGGTGCTGGGACAGATCGAGCGCGCCGCCGAGAAGAGCTCGGGCTCGGTGGAGGAAACGGCGCGCGAGCGACTCGAAGGCATGCTCAACGGCCTCGCCCGCCGGTTGGAGCGCCGCCGCCGGGCCCGCGATAGGCGCACCCGGCACGCTGACCAGCGCCACCGGGAGCGAAACCGGCCGACCTGGAAGGCCCAGGCCGACGCCGCCAGAGCGCGCGACGAGGATTTCCTGTTCGACGTCCGGCGAGAGACCTTCGTGGTGCTCGGCCAGCGTGGCCGCGCCCACGTCTTCAATCCGGCCGGCAAGCTGGTGACCTCGATCCGCTATTCGCCGTCTTCGATCGATCGGCGGCGCAAGAGCGGCTTGTGGCGGTCGGCCACGGCAAGGGAGGTCGCCGGATTGCGACGTCGGCTCGCCGCGGCCTCACAGCCTTCGGCTTAGGGGCACGATTACCCAGGGGACACCATTCCCCAGGGGACACGATTCCTTCGTGTCCCCTGCCGGTCATGAGCCGCTCGCTCCGAGCGTCGCCGGCCGGAGAGCGTCCGGCTACGATAACCTCCTCTGGCCATGCGAGTGCTGAGCGAAGGTCAGAGCGAGCTGCTCACCGAGGAGCGACGCCTCCTGCAAGAGCTGCAGGCGGCCCTCGTGCGCTTCGAGGCGGCAGCCGAAGATCGATCCACCCTGGAGCACTCGATTCGCCAGCTCGACGAGCTCTTTCTCCTGGTGGTCGTCGGCGAGTTCAACTCCGGCAAGAGCACTTTCATCAACGCGCTGCTGGGCTCGAGGATCCTCGACGAGGGAGTCACCCCGACGACGACCCGGATCCAGCATCTGGTCTACGGCAAGGAGGTCGAGCGGGCCGGCGGCGCCGATGGCATCGACTCGGTGACGGCGCCGGTGGAGCTGCTCAGGGAAGTTCACATCGTCGACACGCCGGGCACCAACGCCCTCGATCGTCACCACGAGGCCCTGACCCAGGAGTTCGTGCCGCGCTCCGACCTGGTGCTGTTCGTGACCTCGGCCGACCGGCCCTTCACCGAGAGCGAGCGCGCCTTCATGGAGCGCATTCGCGGGTGGGGAAAGAAGCTGGTGCTGGTCATCAACAAGATCGACTTTCTCGAGAGCGAGCCGGAGCGCCAGGAGGTGCTGGACTTCATTGCCTACAACTCTCAGCGGTTGCTGGGTTTCGTGCCCGAGGTCTTCGCGGTGTCCTCCCGCCGGGCCCTGGCAGCAAAGCTGGGCGACGGTGAAGGCTCTCTCCTGGAGGAGAGCCGCTTCGGGCCCCTGGAAAGCTATCTGGTGTCGACCCTGGACGAGCAGGAACGGGTGCGACTGAAGTTCTTGAATCCCCTGGGCGTCGGCCAGCGTCTGGCCGGCAAGTATCTCGAGGCGGCAGACGGGCGCCTCGCTCTACTCACGGACGATGTCAAGACGCTGGAGGATCTGGAGCGCCAGCTCGGTCTCTACCAGGAGGACATGGCGCGCGAGTTTCGCTTCCGGCTGACCGACGTCGACAACATTCTGCACGAGTTCGAGAAGCGGGGCCTAGAGTTCTTCGACGAGACCTTCCGTCTACCGAGAGCCATCGACCTGCTCAACAAGGTAAGATCAAAGCCGACTTCGAGCGTCGGGTGATCGCCGATGCGCCGCAGCGCATCGAGGCCAAGGTGGACGAGATCATCGACTGGATGGTGGCGGCCGAGCTGCGTCAGTGGAAGGCGATGAGCGACAGTCTGGCCCGGCGCCGCGAGCATCACTCCGGCCGGCTGGTGGGCGAGATCGGCACCTTCGACTACGACCGCAACCGGCTGCTGGAGACGGTGGGCCGGGCCGCCCGCCGCAGCTTCGAGAGCTACGACCGCGAGTCCGAGGCCAGCCGCATGGCCGAGGGCGTGCGAGCGGCGGTGGCGGGCACGGCCCTGCTCGAGGTCAGCGCCCTGGGTCTGGGCGCCGTGGTAGCGGCTCTGGCCACGACGCAACTGGCGGACGTCACCGGCATCCTGGCGGCCGGCACCCTGGCGGTGCTGGGACTCTTCGTGCTGCCCGCCAAGCGGGCCAGGGCCAAGAAGCAGCTCACCGGCAAGATCCTGGCGCTGCGCGAGCGGCTCATGCAGGCTCTGACCGAGCAGTTCGATCGCGAGATCGAGCGCAGCCTGCACCGTATCGAGGAGGCGATCGCCCCCTACACCCGCTTCGTGCGCGCCGAGCGCCAGCGTCTGGAGGAGATGCGCGGCGAGCTGCAGCAGGCCGGCGACGCCCTGCAGAGCCTCAAGCAGCGAATCGAATCGGCTTAGGCAAGGTGCGACGGGTGTCGCGGAGGCCGCGAGGGCAGCCGGCCTCGCGTCCGGGTGCGCGCGGGCTGATCCACCAGGGCGGTCGCCGGCGGGGCTCGCGGCGCCCGCAGGGCACGCGCTGCGCGCTTGACGGCCCGCGCCCGGCTCTGCCTGGGGATCAACGGGACGCGGGCCTGCTCTGCGGGCTGGATACCGCGAGCTGCCCTTGTCGCCCGCCCGGTGGAGCCTCAGCCCGTGCTCATGGCGCTCGGCCGGCAGTCCGCGCGGCCTTCAACC
>CAJIBT010000033.1_pt1 | contig 10451 bp, 9 predicted proteins | sample 9199421 | NCBI WGS metagenome assembly CAJIBT01 (sample SAMEA7708311, study PRJEB35096) | sediment metagenome | biome: marine neritic benthic zone biome [ENVO:01000025]; feature: sediment [ENVO:00002007]; material: shallow marine sediment [ENVO:03000034] sea grass bed [ENVO_01000059] ...
CCAGGAAGCGCGGCAGCCAGGTCGCGATCTCCGGTATGAGAGAGACCAGCGCCAGCCCCACCAGCTGAATGACGACGAAGGGAATGATGCCCTTGTAGATATGCGAGGTCCGGACGCTGGGCGGCGCGACTCCCTTCAGGTAGAAGAGGGAAAACCCGAAGGGCGGTGTCAGGAACGACGTCTGCAGGTTCATGGCGATGAGAATGCCCACCCAGAGCATATCCATGTCGTACAGGAGAAAGATGGGGTAGGCCACCGGCACGTGGATGAAGGTGATCTCGATGAAGTCGATGAAGAAGCCGGCGATGAAGATGACGATCATGAAGACCAGCAGAAAACCCGTGGCGCTGAAGCCGGCCTGGGTGACCAGATGACGGAGATAGTCGTCACCCTGCAGACCTCGGAACGCCAACCCGAAAGCCGTCGCGCCGACCAGGATGATGAAGACCATGCAGGTCAGGTAGACCGTCTCTCGCATCACACTGCGTGCGGTCTTCAGGTTGAGCTTGCGCCTCGCCAGAGTCAGCAGGGTCGAGCCCAGAGCGCCTACCGCCGCGGCCTCGGTCGGCGAGGCGACGCCGGCAAAGATCGAGCCCAGGACCGTGACGATCAGGAGCATCGGCGGCAGCAGCGAGTAAGCGGTGCGTCGCACCGCCGCGAGGCCGCTGAAGTCGGCCAGGTCTTGAGCCGGCATGGCGGGGGCGAGCTGCGGCTTGACCAGGCCGAGAACCAGAACGTAGACCAGATAGAGAGCCACTAGCACCAGACCGGGCACAACCGCCGCGATGAACATGTCGCCGATCGACAGTTGCAGTTGGTCGCCGAGCAGAACCAGGACGATACTGGGCGGAATGATCTGGCCCAGGGTGCCGGAGGAGGAGATGGTCCCCGAGGCCACGGCCGGGCTGTAGCCGCGCTTGAGCATGGTCGGCAGGCTCAGCATCCCCATCGTCACCACGGTCGCCCCCACGATGCCGGTCGAAGCAGCCAGCAGGGCGCCCACCACGATGACCGACACCGCCAGGCCGCCTCGCAGGCGGCCGAAGAGCAGCGCCATGGTCTCGAGAAGCTCCTCCGCCAGGCCCGATCGCTCGAGCATGACGCCCATGTAGACGAAGAGCGGCACGGCCATCAGAAGCTGGTTGGACATCACCCCGAAGACGCGCGATGGAAAGAAGCCCAGATACTGGGGCTCTAGAAGCCACAAGGCCACCAGCGAGAGACCGCCCAGGCTGAAGGCCACCGGGTAGCCGGCCAGCAGCAGAATGAAGACGATCAGGAAGAGGATCAGTCCGGCCATGCGGTGCAGTCTTCTCGGATCAGGTCACCACGATCACGGTGAGGCCGACCGGGCCGTGAGCGCCGTAGACCAGGATTTTCTCGATGTCGGCCGTCTTGCTGGGACCGGTGATCTGGGTCCAGCTCGACGGCGGCTCGCCTCGATCGAGCCAGTCGCCGAGGGTCTCGTACACGCGGCTCGCACGGACGATAGCAACGTGGTGCTGGGGCAGCAGGGAGACCAGATGATCGGGCTTCGTGAGGTCGACGACGATGGAGCCGCTCTCGGCAATCGCGGCCTCGACCTCGCTGAGTCCGAGTAAATGGTCCGCGAGGCCCTCTTTGGAGAGGGCCTCTCCGCTGGCGCGGGCGTCGACGACCCGGCCGGCGTCGATTCCCGCTGCCAGTGAGCCGACTAGAGGCTCGAGAGCCGCGGCCGCGACGACGTGGACGGTGGTATGGACCGCCTCGGCCTCCTGCTTGAACCTTCGGATCTGCTCGTTCACGATCGGGTCTCGAGAAAAGTCCGAGCCGCGAGCCGGGGCACCCTTCTGGCGCGGCTTCCCCAGCGCAGGCGAAAAGGGAGCAGGCGGAGCAGGCGGCGCCCGAGCCGCAGCAGGGCCGGACGCTGCATGAAGAAAGCCCAGATCTGCCAGAGAATCTTCTCCACCGATAGGCCCTTGGCGTGCGCGACCTGCTCGCGGGTGCGCAGCAGGAGCGCCGGAAGAGGGATTCGGGTGGGGCAGATCTCGCCGCATTTTCCGCACACCGAACAAGCGTAGGCGTGATGCGGAGCATCCTCCGGCCGGGTCAGATTCGGGGTCAGGACCGAGCCCATCGGTCCGGGATAGATCGAGCCGTAGGCGTGGCCGCCGCCACGGTGATAGACCGGGCAGATGTTCAGGCAGGCGCCGCAGCGAATGCAGCTCAGCATCTCCCAGCTGGGCCCGGCCAGCATCCTCTGGCGTCCACCGTCCAGGATGACGACGTAGAAGTGCTCCGGGCCGGGCCGGGCGGTTCCGTCCAACACGGTGATGTAGCCGGCCATTTTCTGACCGGTGGCGCTCGCCGATAGAGCCTTGAGCACGTCAGCCAGTGAGCCGGCCGACGGCAGGATCTTCTCGATTCCGGTGAGCGCGATATGAACCGGCGGCAGGAGGCTAGAGAGTCGGATGTTGCCTTCGTTCTCGACCAGGACGATCTGACCCGTATCCGCCAGCATGAAGTTGGCGCCGGAGATGCCGATCCTCGCGTCGAGGAACTTGCGGCGGAGAAAGATCCTGGCGTGGCGGGTCAAGACGGCGGGATCGTCGCTGTAGGGAACCTCGAGCTCCTGCTCGAACAGCTGTCCGATCTGTCGGCGATTCTTGTGCATGACCGGGGCGATGATGTGCACCGGCTTCTCGTGCGCCAATTGAACGATGAACTCGCCGAGATCGGTCTCCCAGGTCTCGATCCCCTGGGCATTGAGATAGTCCGACAGCTCGATCTCCTCGGAGACCATCGACTTGCCCTTGACCACCAGATCGCCCTGGTGTCGGCGAATGATGTCCAGGATCTGACGGCGGGCCTCTTCGGCGCTCTCGGCGCGCAAGACAGTGCCGCCACGCTCCTCGACTCGCCGGCCGAAGCTCGCCAGCAGCTCATCGTTCTGCAGCAGGCCCTCGCGGCGGGCCGCGGCCACCCTGTCGCACAGCGCTTCCCAGGCGGGAGGATCGGCATCCCGCAGCCTGGCGCGAGCCTCCAGAGCGTGCATCGAGGCGGCCAGCAGATTCGTCCGCAGATCACTATCCTGCAGGGTCTCCCGGAAGTTCTGCTTGAGAGCCCTGGGCTCGAATCGCGTGCTCAGCTCAGTGCCTCCGCTAGGAGCTCGACGACATGCCGGCCGTCCAGGCTGATGCCCATTCCCTGGGCGGTGGCCTCGATGTTCATCAGACATCCCAGATCGAGCGAGACCACCGTGTCGGTCCCGGTTCGCTGGATGGCGGCGACTTTTTCCTGCGCCATGTCGAGAGACAGATCGGCCATCTTCACCGAGAACGTGCCCCCGAAACCGCAGCACGCCTGGTCGTCGTCCAGCTCGACGACGGTCAGACCCGGGATGCGGCCCAGCAGGTGGCGCGGCTGTCGCTCGACGCCCATCTCCCGCAGGGCGTGACAGGAGTCGTGGAACGCCACAGTCTTGTCCAGGCCCTGGAACTCGAGGGCCTGTCCGTGGAGCTCGAGAAAATCGGTGATCTCGATGACTTGCAGGTGCCGCGGCAGGTCGATGTCGAGCGTCTGGTAATGGTTCTTGAGCATCGACAGGCAGGAGCCCGAGGGACCGGTAATGACCTCTGCGTCGCGGAAGACCTTCGCCGAGTACCGGGCCACCGCCTGCGCCTCCGCCCAGTAGCCGGAGTTGAAGGCGGGCTGCCCGCAGCAGGTCTGAGCTTTGGGCACGACCACCTTGTGGCCGCTCCCCTCGAGCAGCCTGACGCAGGCTTCGGCAATCCCGGGGGCAATCTGATCCACCAGGCAGGGGACGAGCAGGTGGACTCTCATACGCCGACGTGGGGCGGCTCTTCCGCGGCGGGCTTCAGCTTCGCCCCGGTGAGAACCGACGCCGATCGGGCGGCGCCGGCGAGGCCTTGGATAAGGAGGAGGAAGAACCCCAGCGGGATCATCGCCTTGAGGGCGTACCGCGCCGGTAGACCTCCCGGATTCGGGGAGCCTTCGGAAGCTGCCAAGGAGGCCTGGGTGTAGTCCCAGCCCAGCTTGATGCCCAGGAGACAGAAGGGAACGAGGAACAGGACGGTTCCCAGGAGATTCACCCAGGCTTTCAGCCGCGGCGAGAAATTGGTGTAGAGCACGTCCACCCGCACGTGTCGATCGTGCTTCAGCGTGAAAGAGGCTCCGAGGAGAAAGAGGGTGCCGAAGACGTGCCACTGGGCTTCCTGGACGGCAACCAGGGTGAAGTTGAACAGGTAGCGCGTCGCCACGTCGAAGCAGACCACGGCGACCAGCAGCGTGGTCAGCCAGGAGACGACCGAGCCGACGCCTTCACTGATTCTCTCGACCCCTCGGACGAAGGTACTCAGGTACCTCAACTGGCAACCCCCTCGCGCCCACCAGACCTCGGCACAGCTGCTCGGTGGGCAAGACGGTTTGCGGCGGACGATCGGCTCAGGCTCGCGCTAGATATTCTGGATCGCGTTGTAGAACGGCTGCTCGGAGAGCCGCCCCCAGGCCGCCACGTTCTCCCGGAACTTCCTGAACGAATCGTAGACCTTGGCGCTCATGGCGTCGCTGGCGGCGACCCCGTCGATCACCTGCGCGGCGGTCTTCTTCAACGCCGCCATCACGTCTTTGGGAAAGGGGCGCAACTGCACCTTGTGCTCATCGACCAGCTTTCGCAGGGCGGCGTTGTTGCGGGCCTCGAACTGGCTCAGCATCCAGGTGTTCTGAGCATCGGCCGCGGTGCGGATGATCTGCTGGAGGTCGGAAGGCAGCGCCTCGTACTCCGACTTGTTGACGAACAGCTCGAGCACCGTGCCGGGCTCGTGCCAGCCGGGGTAGTAGTAGTTCTTGGCCACGTTGTGAAAGCCCATGATCTCGTCGTGATAGGGGCCGACCCACTCGGTGGCGTCGATGACGCCGCGCTCCAGGCTGGTGTAGATCTCGCCGCCCGCCAGCAGGACGGCCGAGCCTCCGAGCTCCGAGATGACCTTGCCGCCCAGACCCGGGATGCGCATCTTGAGGCCGTCGAAGTCGGCGACCGAGTCGATCTTCTTCTGGAACCAGCCGCCCATCTGCACGCCGGTATTGCCGGCCGGGAAAGGCGTCAGGCCGAACTGGTCGTAGACCTCGGCCCACAGCTCCAGGCCCCCACCGCCGTAGAACCAGGCGTGCATCTGCTGGGCGTTCAGGCCGAACGGAATGGCGGCAAAGAACTGTGCAGCCGGCGCCTTGCCTGCCCAGTAGTAGGCGGCGCCGTGCCCCAACTGGGCCGTGCCGCTGCTGACCGCGTCAAAGGCCTCGAGCGGCGGTACCAGCTCGCCGCCGCCGTAGACCTTCACTTTCATGCGGCCCTGGGACATGGTCTCGATCTGCTCCGCGATCATGCGGACGCCATCCATGAAGATGGGCAGGGTCGTCGGCCACGTGGTGACGAAGGTCCACTCGTAGGTCTTGCTCTGGACTGCTGGGGCTTCCCCGGTCCCGCCGCCGGAAGGCCCAGCAGCCGGCTTACAGGCAGCCAGCCCGGCCGCGCCCCCGACCGCGGCCACGGCCGCATTCTTGAGGAGCTCGCGGCGTCGGATCTTGCTCATAGACGTTCCCCCTTGGTTTTGCTCCAGGCCGGCCCGCGGCCGGTCCGGGAGATCCTGTCTGGATCCTCGAGGCTCGTAGCCTACTATACAGAGCCGCGATACCGGCCGGGCGCAGTGCGCCCACACTGGCGTGGCCGCGACGGTCGATGCGGACTAAGATCCAGAGAGGCAACGGGTCATGCCGGCCCGCTGGAACAAGGGGAGGAGCTCATGACCAGAAGTCCGTGTCCGGTAACCGCCTTTGCAGCGCTGCTGGTCGGCCTGACGCCCTCGTCGGCAGCGGCGCAGGCCACCGTGCCGGCCGAGCTGAGCGAGGCGTCGCTGCAGTGCGTCGAGTGCCACGTCGACGAGTCGAACGCCATCTACCAGCAGTGGGGCTCGTCGAAGCACTTTCGCGCCAACGTGGGCTGCTTCGAGTGCCATCGAGCCGAAGCGGGGGAAGCCGACGCTTTCGACCATCTGGGCTACACCATCAGCATCATCGTCTCTCCGCGGGACTGCGCCGGTTGCCACTCGAAGGAGGTGGCGGAGTTCGATGAGAGCCACCACGCCAAGGCGGGACTCATCCTGGGCTCGCTCGACAACTTCCTGGCCGACGTGGTCGAGGGTGACAAGAACTTCTACGGCGGCTCGGCGCTGACCGTCAGCGGCTGCAAGCAGTGCCACGGCGGCGTCGTCGAGATGGACGACCAGGGCCGTCTGCTGCCGACCGGCTGGCCGAACACCGGCATGGGCCGGCTCAATCCCGACGGCTCGATCGGCGCCTGCACGGCCTGCCACCAGCGCCACGCCTTCTCAGCCGAGCAGGCCCGCCGGCCGGAGAACTGCGGCAAGTGCCACCTCGGTCCCGACCATCCGCAGAAGGAGATCTACGAGGAATCCAAGCACGGCATCGCCTACCGCGCGCACGAGGACGAGCTCAACCTCGACAGTCCGAAGTGGGTGCTGGGCGAGGACTACACCGCGGCGCCGACCTGCGCCACCTGCCACATGTCGGCGGTGCGCACCTCGGGCGGCAAGCTGGTGCCCGTGACGCATGACGTGGGCTTGCGGATCAGCTGGAACAACCGGCCGCCCAAGTCGATCCGGCCGGAGGTCTCGGACAGGAAGCTGGGACTCGACAAGATGGCCCAGGTCGACTGGCAGACCCGGCGGAGCAACATGATCGAGGTCTGCACCGTCTGCCACACCCGGCCGTATGTCGACAATTTCTATGAGCAGTACGACGGCGTCATCCAGCTCTACAACACGAAGTTCGCCGAGCCGGGGATCGCCTTCATGAAGCTGCTCTACGAGAATACTCTGATCACCGACACCCAGTTCGACGAGCAGGTGGAGTGGACCTGGTGGGAGATCTGGCACCACGAAGGCCGGGTGGCGCGCCATGGCGCCTCCATGATGGCCCCGGACTACACCCACTGGCACGGGCTCTACGAGGTGGCCAAGCACTGGTACACGAAGTTCATCCCGGAGCTGCGGGAGGTGGCCGAGCACAACCTCGGGTCCGACGATTCGGCCAAGGTCGAAGGGGCGAGAAAGCTCCAGGCGGCCATCGACGAGCTGCTGGCGCGGCCGGAGCACGCCTGGTACACGGGCAATCTCAGCCCCGAGGAGCGCGAAGCGCGCCAGAAGGCACAGGAGGAGTTCCGCCGGCGCTATTCGAAGGAGTAGCTGAGGCCGGATCTCGCTGAAACCGGGTTGGTCGGCCGCTCCAAGCTGGCGCCGATCTGTCCAGGCTAGCCGTGCTTTAGAAAGGTACCTGCCTGAAACTCGGCGAAGGCCTGTTGCAGCTCGGCTTGCGTGTTCATGACGATCGGGCCGTACCAGGCGACAGGCTCCTGGATCGGCTTGCCTGAAACCAGCAGGAACCGGATCCCGGTCTCTCCGGCCTGTACGGTGACCTCATCGCCGCTGGCGAAGAGCACCAGGGAGCGGCCGTCGGCCTCCTCCAGCATGGAGGTGTCGGCCCAGCCGACGCCCTCGGTGGGCACGGCCAGCGGCTCGGAAGCGTTGCAGAACCTCCCGGAGCCGGCAAAGACGTAGGCAAAGGCCTGCCGCGAGGCTCCCACGGGAAGGCCTTTCTTCTTGCCGGGCGGCACCCAGACGTCAATGTAGTTGGGCTCGGCCGCGATGCCGTCGACCGGTCCGGTGGCACCCCAGATCTCGCCGCAGATGACGCGGACCCGGGTCCCGTCGTCGTCCACGACCTCGGGGATGTCGGCCGAGCGGACTTCCTGATAGCGCGGCGCAGTCATCTTGAGCGCCGACGGGAGATTGGCCCAGAGCTGAAAGCCGTGCATCCGGCCCTCACTGTCGCCGTGGGGCATTTCCTGGTGAATGATGCCGCTGCCGGCGGTCATCCACTGCACGTCGCCGGCCGCGATCGCACCTTTGTTTCCCAGGCTGTCGCCGTGATCGACGGTGCCCGAAAGGACGTAGGTGATGGTCTCGATGCCCCGATGCGGATGCCAGGGAAAGCCGGCGAGGTAGTCTTCCGGCCTGTCGTTGCGAAAATCGTCCAGCAGAAGGAATGGGTCGAAGTCCTGCGTTCTGCCGAACCCGAAGGCCCGACGCAAGCGCACTCCCGCACCCTCGATCGTGGGCTTTGCCTTGATCAGTTGCTTGATGGGCCGCACGGACATGGCTTCCTCCTCAAAGGTAGGTCTCGACACTCGGCTCCAAGACGGCCAACTCGACGCCGGCTTGCCGCAAGATCTCCCGGCTGTCCTGGGCGGCATGGTAACGCCGTTTGGCCACCACTCGGCAGATCCCGACGCTGGCGATGAGCATGGCGCACACCCGGCAGGGTTCCATCGTGCAGTAGAGGGTGGTGCCCTGCAGGGAGAGGCCGTAGCGGGCCCCTTGGCAGATGGCGTTCTGCTCGGCGTGAATCGTGCGGAAGCAATGCTCGCGGGTGGTGCCGTCGTCGTCCACCATCTGTTTGAGCTGATGGCCCTCCTCGTCGCAGTGGGGGAGCCCTGGAGGCGAGCCCACGTAGCCGGTGCAGATGATCCGCTTGTCGCGCACCACGACGCAGCCGCTGCGGCCACGGTCGCAGGTAGCGCGGCTGGCCACTTCATCCACCAGCCGAATGAAGTACTCGTCCCAGCTCGGCCTGGCTGGCCTTCGCTTTATCTCTGCGGAATCGGACATGAGCCCGACTCTATCCCGTCCAAAACGGGCCAGTCGACTCTACTACCGCCAGGAGTCGGCGTGATCCGCGGCGAACTCCGCGAAGGCTCTCGGGGCCGGCCGAGGACCTCTTGCACTTCGCAGCTGACGGCTGCGGTGTGGCCCTCACGGATGATGTTGTTGAGCCCCATCAACAGGTCCACCATGGCCTCCGGTGGCCCATCGCCAGCATCGCTTTCGGGCCGCGTCGTCCGGATCCGCGACATAGCGGATCTCGCGTCCCAGAGTCTCAATCAGAATCCGCGGCACGGCGTGGCGCCATCGGAGATCGCGGAGCGTAGAATCGTCGCGCACCGCGTGGGCGGCAGCGCAGGCCGGCCGCGAAGCGAAGATGTGGGGGTATCGGGCATGGCGACAATCGAGCGAGCGATGGGGCTCGATATCGGCGGCAGCGGCGTAAAGGCCGCGGTGGTCGACATCGCAGGCGGGGAGCTGGTGAGTGAGCGCGTGCGGCTGAAGACGCCGCGGCCGGCAACTCCGGAGGCTGTGCTCGAGACCGCCGCCGAGATCCGGCAGCGGTTGGAATGGCGGGGCCCGGTGGGATGCGGTTTCCCGGGATCTTTCCGCGGCGGAGAGGTCACCGCGGCACCGAATCTGGATCCGTCGTGGATCGGCCGGGACCTGGCCGCGGAGCTGCGGCAGAGCCTGGGTGTCGAGACCGTGGCGATCGGCAACGATGCCGATGCCGCGGGCTTGGCCGAGATGCGTCTGGGGGCCGGACGCGAGGCAATGGGCACGGTGGTGGTGGTGACGCTGGGCACCGGCATCGGCACGGCGGTCTTCCGCGACGGGTGGTTGCTACCGGGCACCGAGCTGGGGCACCTCGAGCTGGACGGCGAGGATGCCGAGCTGTTCGCCGCCGAGAGTGCCCGCAAGCGCAACAACTGGAGTTGGCAGCGGTGGAGCAGGAACGTCGACCGGTACCTGGCCCGCCTCGAGTTCCTCCTCGGGGTCGACCTGTTCATCATCGGCGGTGGTGCCAGCAAGAAGGGTCACAAGTTTTTGGACCGCATCGAGAAGGTCGGCTGCGAGGTGGTCCTGGCGCGCATGGGCAACCTCGCGGGTATCGTCGGCGCGGCCCTGATGGCGGCGCAGGGCGCCGAGCCTGCTGACTGAGCTCGCCGGAGTCGGGGCCACGGCTCGCGCTACTGCATCAAGCTCTGCAGGCTCCGGTGAATGGCGGCAAGCCGTTCGGTGAGGATGCGGGACATGAAGTGGTGCAGAGCGATCGCGAGACGCGGCTCGTCGGTCTCCATGCGGTGGAGGGCCCCGGCCGAGAGGCGGTAGAGCGTGCTCGGAGTGTCGGTGATCACCGAGGCGGTCCGGGAGCTGCCCAGGTAGAGCTCCTCCTGCCCCACCACCGCGCCAGGCCCCATGGTCAAGAGGCGGACCGCCTTTTCAGCTCCCATCTCCATCTGGACCGTGACGCGTCCAGATTCGACGAGGTAGATGTCGTCGGCCGGATCGTCCTGGAGCATCAGGAGATGACCCGCCGGGACCTCCATTCTTTCCAGGTATCGCATCAGCTTTGGAGTGTCGACCCCGACGAGAATCCTGGCGAGTCGCTGAGCGAGCGGCAGGTGCGGCTCTTCGAGAGCGAAACCGCGGGCGAGAAGAATCTGATCTTCGCACCACTCTACGGCGCGGTCGAGCTCCGGGAACCACCGGATG
>CAJIBT010000034.1_pt1 | contig 10390 bp, 8 predicted proteins | sample 9199421 | NCBI WGS metagenome assembly CAJIBT01 (sample SAMEA7708311, study PRJEB35096) | sediment metagenome | biome: marine neritic benthic zone biome [ENVO:01000025]; feature: sediment [ENVO:00002007]; material: shallow marine sediment [ENVO:03000034] sea grass bed [ENVO_01000059] ...
GGCGTTGCCGTTAAACACCAGCACGGCGGCGCGCGCTTCGCCGCTGGCGGCGGGCAGGAACCAGGCCTCGAGATCGAGAGCGTCTGCCGTCCGCAGCGTGATCTCGCGACCTCCCGGCAGGACCGCCTCGATCGGCGGCACGCGCTGCGGGAACGGCAGATAGATGAGCCGCCGCTGGAAGAGCCAGGCCAGGAGCACCAGCAGGGCGAATCCGCCTGCGATGACCAGTAGCAGGGAGGCGAGATCCCTAGCCTGCATCATTCACCAGCCTCCTGATCCGAGGGCCGATTGCCGGCGGCTAGTCCTCTTTCCAGGGATTGGTGGCGAACACGGCGAACTCGGGCCAGAGCGCGCGGCGCTCGGCCGAGAGCACGCTCAGGATCGCGTGCGCGATGTCGGGAGCGAAGAGCTTGTTGGGGTTGTTGCGCCCGGTCTTGCCGCCCCAGTTCGTCTGCACCTCCGAGGGGCAGATGCAGATGACCCGGATGCCGTGCGGCCGCAGCTCCGCCTGCCAGCACTGGCTGATGCCGCGGACCGCCCATTTGCTCGCCGAGTAGGCGGTCCCCTGGGCGTGGCCCTTGAGACCGGAGGTCGAGGCGATGTTGACGATGTCGCCGTCTTCCTGCTCTTTCATCATCGGGACGACGCGGTTGGTGAGGTCGACGAGGCCGAAGACATTGGTGCCGAACTGCTGCTTCATCGCGTCGACGTCGAGCTCACCGATGGGCGCGAAGTAGCCGTAGCCGGCGTTGTTGATCAGCACGTCGACGCCGCCCATTCGGTTTTGGCACTCTTCCACCGCGCGAGCATTGTCCTCCGCGACAGACACGTCAGCCCGAATGCCTGTGGCCCCGGTGGCATCGGCAACCTTGGCGATCAGCTCTTCGTTGCGACCGGTGAAGACCACCTGGTTTCCCGCCGCCTGGGCCGCTTCGACGATCGCCTCGCCGATACCCTGGCTGCCGCCCGTCACCAGAAATCGTCTTGAAGTCATGGCTTCTCCTTTTCGAACGCGCTCATCCTAGCCTGTACTCCTCACCAGCCCTCGACTGCAACGCCGTATCTGCCTGAATCTGCTGCGTTACGCTGCCGGCGGGCGTCGGGCAATCTCCGCTCGCCGGCTCTCCGCCGCGCCTCTCAGCTCGAGGAGATCTGGTAGGGGAGACCCGGCGCCGTATATTGTGCCGTTGTCGCGCCGCGCAGAGCCGCAGCAGTGGTAAAGACATCGGCCGGCCTGCCCTCGTCAAAGCCGAGGACCCGCCCGCGCTTCATCACCAGCAGCAGACCGAGCTCATCTCCGATCGCGGTGAACTGATGGCTGCCCCGCCGGTACGGCGCCAGGCCGAAGGTCTCTTGCAGGTCCTCCGCCATGCCGGGAACGTCGTCTGCGATCAGACCGATCTCGCTGGCGTAGAGAATGTCGCTGCTCGCGAAGGGCCCGTCGGCGGAGTTCTGGAGGTCGTGGCGCGCGATGTACTCGAGGAGGTTGCCGGCGGGATCCCAGAAGAAGACCGAGTGAGCATTCCAGCTCGTGAAGTGCACGACGTCGTCAGGATATTGCGGGTCGCGCAGGCGAGCGTAGGGCGGAATCAGGGGTGTCCGCTCCCTCTGCCACGCTCTGGCGGCGAGGATCTTGTTCTCCGGGATGTTGAAGGCGAAGTGATAGAAGGGCGCACCTTCTCGGCCCGGCCCGGCCGTCACGAACGTGATCGGCGTCTCTCCGGCCTTGATCGTGAGCTCGTTTGAGCCCTCCCCCAGGATCCCCAGCCCCAGGAGATCCCCGTAGTAAGCCTTCATCTCGGACAGCGGCGCAGCTGTGTCGAGCCGAAGGCTCCGAATCCGCGCTCCTCCACCCTGGCCGACCGAAGCGTTCGGCACACCTGGCGAGGCGCCCGAAGACGCGAAGGAGTGCGTGGCCGCCAGCCACGCAGAAAGCGAGGCGCCGGTAAGAAACTGCCTGCGGCTCAGCCCGCCGTGCGGCTCTTTCATCGTTTTGCTCGACGGATCATGGTAGCAGCTTCACTGGCGACATTCGCGATCCGACGCGGTGGGTGGGTAGGTCTCTCACGGAGCCAGGAAATCCACGATCGGCAGATCGATCTCGAAGTCGAGGTAGAGGCGCTGGTCGGTGGTTCGCACCAGGAGCTCCTCGTCGGCCGCGTCGACGACACGCCAGTGGGCGCCGAACGGAAAGCCGAAGAACTCCTCGGTGCCCGGGTCCTCCAGGACGGGGTGGCTGAAGTAACGCACCCGCTGCCGCGGAGACTTGCGAAGACGCTCGGGCGCGAGGGTCGATAGCTCGTCGGCGAGAGCCTGGCGCAGCTCGCAGTTCGAGATCAGGATGCTGGGGCAGCGGACGACGAGGATCGACCCCCCGGAGCTCGGGTAGAGGATCTGCGCCGGGGTCTGGTTGTCGATCGAGAACTCGAAGCTCGGAGGGATGGCCGGGAAGATCGATCCGGCGGGGGGCGACCCGAGCCCGATGAAGAGCTCACCGCTGAACCCGAGATCGACCTCGAGGTCGGCGGGCGACTGGCTGACGAGCGCTTGGGGCCGGACGATCCCGGGCGAGAGCGGAACCGGGCTCAAGCCCTCGATCATGTCGAAGAAATCCGACAGCACGTCGCCGGTGGTCGCTTCGCGAAACGGGTAGGACTCCCGGTACTGAGCCTCGATGCTTACCTCGACCGGCGCCAGCGGGCTCTCCACGGGAAGTCCGGAGAGGCTCGCGGGCCAGTCGATCCGTACGTTGCCGGCACCTACCTCCACGCGTCGGCGTCGTCGCGCCGGGCTCCTGAGCAGCACCTCGCCCGGCTGCCGGTCCGGGAAGGCATCTCCACCGACGTTCTGAAGGGCGTAAAAGGCGTCGATCCAGAGGGCGACGTCGTCGAGGTAGTCGGCCCAGGCCTGCGCGTCCCCGGGACTGAGGTAGCCGGCTTCGGCGAGTGTCGCCAGCATGTCGGGGCCGAGCCGCTCGAAGCCGGTCAGGTTGGCGGGTCCGGTGGCCGGCACATCTTCGGGAATTGGCAGGCCGTCGGCCGCGAGGCGCGCCAGAATCATTTCTTCCAGAACCTGCTTGTGAAAAACGTAGGAGCCATCGGCCTCGGCGTCCAGCTCCAGCGCCTCCGGCAGGCCCTCGGCGAAGGCCACGTCGTAGATGCCGCGGTAGTAGCGCGAGGAGTCCTGTTCCACCAGGTCGGCCAGCTCGGGTGCGGCGAGAAAGGCGTCGGCGCCGTCCAGTCGGCGCGGAGCGCCAAAGGGCTGACCGACCTCGAATTGCTCGATGTCGAAGGCGTGGTTGCCGGCCGTGAACGAGTTGGGAAAGTCCAGGAGGGTGAGAAGCGAGTCCAGGGCGGAAGTGACCTTCTCGGTCATCTCCCCTACACCCGCGTCGCCGAGACTGGCGCCGATCGAGACGATGAGGTCGAGGATATCGCTGACGGGGTTGAGGCCGATCATGAAGAGGTTCGAGTGCACACTCGACTCGTCGGCGAGAAATCGTGTGGCGTGGGAGAGGCGAGCCGGCTGGCCCTCGCCGCTGGCGGCCTCGATGGAGGTCTCGAAGAGGGCCTCACTGTCTTCGAGCCAGTAGCTTCCGAGGCCGAGGTTGAGCGACGCGACACAGGAGATGCCCAGGGTCACCATGCAGAGCGCCGCCGTGGCGTTGTGGCTGCCCGGGCTGGTGAGAAAGCCGAAACCGACGGACAGCTCGTCGTGCGACAGGGCGGTCCTGTAAACGTCTTCGTCGAGCGACACCTCCGAGAGGATGTCGTCGGCGAAGTCCAGTTGCGGCGAGATTCCGAAGATGTCGACGTTCAGAAGGAGAGCGACGTTGCGCGCTCTGATCGAGAACTTGTCGTGGATATTCCAGCTGCGGCAGTTTACCGGCGCGCCGGGCCCGTACTCCTGGTTCTGGGGTGACGCCCAGGGGGAGACGACCGAGCAGTCAACCGGCACCATGGAGGCCAGGAGGTCCCCGTCCTTCAGGTCGATCTCCAGGGCTTCCGGCGGTTCCTGATCGGCGGCAGAGAACACGCCGGCCCAGAAGTCACTGGCCCTCGCCACGTCGGCGGGATCGGCGGCATCGAACTGGAGAAAGAGGTTGGGATCCATTCGGCGTCGCAGCTCCATAAACCAGTCGAGCTTGAACACCGGAGGCAGCTCGGGCTCGATCTTCAACGGATCGAGGGCGTCGGCCAAAGACGAGGCCAAGACGCCGGCCTTCTGCAAGAGACTTGGCGTCAGCGCGATGCCAGCGTCCACGAACTGGAATCCGGGCTCGGGCTCGAGTGCCTCGAGAAGAGCCGCCGGTGGTGCGAGGTCGAGCTCGAAGCCCGGACGAAGCTTCGCTTCGTGACGGCCCTGCGGTTTGAAACCTTCAGGGATTTCGAAATCTTCGGACAGCGGCGCGTAGGGGCGGATTCGGGTCACGCGGAAGCTCGCGATGGGCTGGCGTCCGAGAGGCTTGCCGGGGCTCTCCGAGGCATAGAGGGCGGCGCCCACGATCGGGCCGGGGAGCTCACGGAAGGCTGCCGCCAGGGACTCTGACGCCGGCAGAGCTTCGGCAACGAGCTCATTGAATCTGGCCGGGCTTTCGGCCCTTGCCGAGCCGAGAAGCCGCGCCTGGCTTCTTTCGGAGAGCACTTCCAGATTGAGTCCGAGGCGGCTCCCATCGGACCTGACGAGGTCCAGGGAACGGCCATGGGTCCCGCGGAAGCTCGAGACTCTCACGCGCGGTCTGCGCCTCGAGATCTTCCACTGCGGCGGTGTGCCGGAGCGATCCGGAAGCGGCAACGATTGCCGCAGGCTCTCGAGGAGCTTCAGGGGCCGTTCACTGTAGAGCTGCCGACGAGGGTTGAGAAGCAAGGCCGTCTGGGAGTCCGCGATGAGGGCGAGCCGATCTTCGCCGAGAAGCGGACCCGCCTCGATGCGTGCGCGGTCGGCGGCCAGCACCACGCGGCCGGTCAAGGGCTTCGCCTCCTCGTCCAGGAGCTTGGCCAGATCGTCCCTCAGAGAGGCCTCGAAGGCGATTTCCAATCCGGCGCCGCGGGTCGGGCTCTCAGGGATCTCTCGATCCTGCGCCATCACCGCAGGGGTGAGGGTCAGCGCACACAGGACCCATCCGATCGTGAAACGAGACATCGATTCCTCCGGGATGAATGGTCAGGATTCTCGCACAGGGCGCGCTATCCGGTTCACCAGCCACGGGTCCCGGCGCCGCCCTTGAACGGCCCGACGATGTCCCGGGTTATCCAACCGCCGTAGAAGTCTCCGTCCTGCGCCAGCACGCGCTCTCCGCCGACGAAGCAGGCCATCTTCGACGGGTAGAAGGCGATATGGTCTCGGATCGACTCGAAGGCGGGAACGGGATCGGGATAGCACCAGGCGGCGTCCTCGACGGTGGCATCGTCGACCCGCAGGTCATAGTAGCTGGCGGCTCCCTTGAACTCGCACCAGGTGCGCCGCCCGGACGGCACGAGCAGCTCGATGCGAACGTCCCCGGGGGGAATGTAGTAGACGGGCGGGTGGCTGGTCTCCAGCACGCGTCGGGCCTTCCGCGAGTCCGCCACGCTCACCCCGTTGAAGCGGACCTCGACCCGCCGCTCCGTCGGCTCGACCCGTGGCGGTCTCGGATAGTCCCACACCGACTCCTGGCCTGCTCCGGGCTCGCGTCTCTTCATGAGGATAGGGGGCTGACGATTCGGGATGGCCCAAAAGAGGGCTAACGTTATCCGTCCACCGCACTTCTGGGCAAGGCTGCCGCCACCTCTCGGCGCTGATCGTCGACACCGGCGACTCAGCCGTGCATCATGCCTCTTCCCATAGAATGCGGCCCCGACTGCTCCGCGCCCGCGCCACTCCCGTGAGGGCTCGCGGGAGGCTGTATGGATTTCGACTGGACCGAAGACCAGCTCAATCTGCGCCAGGGTGCCGTGGAGTTCGCCTCCCGGCGGCTGGCGGAGGAGGTGACCGAGCGCGATCGCGAGGGCGTCTTCCCGCGGGAGCTGTGGGATGCCTGCGCGGAGTTCGGACTGCAGGGCCTCCTGGTGCCGGAGGAATTCAACGGCGGCGGTCACGACCTGCTGTCGGCAGTGGCCATTCTCGAAGGGATCGGCTACGGGGCGCGGGACAACGGGCTCGTGTTCTCGGTGACCGCGCATATCGCCTCGGCCGAGGGTCTGCTTTCCGAATTCGGCAGCGAGGAGCAGAAACGGGAGTGGCTGCCGCGCCTGGCCGACGGCTCGGCGATCGGCGCCACCGGCATCACGGAGCCGGATTCGGGGTCGAATGCGCTCGCCCTCGGCACGACCGCGGTCGAAAGCCGGGGCGACTGGCTGCTCGACGGCTCGAAGACCTTCGTAACCAACGCGCCGGTGGCGGATCTGTTCGTCATCTACGCGCGCACCGGCGGCTCGGGCTTCGCCGGCATCACCTGTTTCTTGATTCCGCGGGACGCCGACGGGCTGACGGTCGGACCGTCGATGGAGAAGATGGGCCTGCGCACCAGTCCGATGGCGCAGGTGTTCCTGCAGGATTGCAGGGTGCCGGCGTCGGCGGTGGTGGGCGGCGTGGGCTCGGGCGCGATGATCTTCAACCAGACGATCGACGTCGAGCGGCTGCTGGTGATGGCGCCGGCCGTGGGCGTCATGGAGCGGCTCCTGGAGCGTTGCGTCGCCCACGCGCGGGAGCGCAAGGCCGGCTCGGCGCCGATCGGCAAGCACCAGGCGATCGCGCACCGCATCGCCGACATGGAGCTGGAGCTCGAGGCGGCCCGGCTGCTGCTCTATCGGGCCGCGTGGCAGCGGACCCGTCGCGGCACCGCGACGCGGGAGTCGGCTCTCGCCAAACTCGCCGTCAGCGAGGCCTACGTGGCGAGCTGCCGCAGTGCCGTGCAGATATTCGGCGGCTACGGCTACATGGTCGACTACGAGCTGGAGCGCGAGCTGCGCGACGCGCTGGCGGCCACGCTCTACGTGGGCACGTCCGAGATCCAGAGAAACCTGATCGCCGGCCTGCGGGGACTCGGGCGATGACCGCGCCGGACGGCGATCGGGCCGGCAGGTCCGCGCGGCGGCGGGCTCGCACCGCCCTGCGCTGGGGCTGCTGTGGGCTTATCGCGGCGTTCGCGGCCGGCGAGGGTCGCGCCCACAACCTGGGCGACAGCTACCTTTACCTGCAGATCTACGAGGACTCGGTCAGCGGCCGCTTCGAGATCGCCCTTTCCGACCTCAACCCGGCCCTCGGGCTGTCCGGCACCGAGCGCGAGATCACGGCGGAGAACCTCGACGAGAGGGCGGGCTTCCTGCAGGACTACTACCGCGGGCACGTGACCATCTCCGATGAGCGGGGCCCCCTGGCGATCGACTTCGAGGAGCACGGTCTCCTCGAGGCGCGGGGCGGATTCGTGCTGCTGCCGTTCGACCTGGGCGGGCTCGACGGGGTCCCCGACGCCCTGACGTTCGACTACTCGGTCCTGTTCCAGGAAGACCCGAGCCACCGCGGTTTCCTGCTCGTCGAGCACAACTGGGCGACCGGCACCTTCGCCAACGAGAACCGCATCTCGCTGGTGTTCAGCCCGGGCTCGAGCCGACAGGAGCTCGACCTGACGTCGTCGGGCCGCCTGCGCGGCTTCCTGGCGGTCGTCCGCCTGGGCGCCGAGCACATGTTGCTGGGCCTCGACCACATCTTTTTCCTGGTCGCGCTGCTGCTGCCGGCGGTGCTGCGGCGCGAGGACGGGAGCTGGCGGTCTCTCGATCGCTTCCCGCCGGCGCTGTGGAACGTGGTAAAGATCGTGACCGCCTTCCTGGTCGCCCACAGCGTGGCGCTCGGCCTGACGGCGCCGGGAGTGGTCCGCCTGCCGGAGCGGCTGGTCGAGACGGCGATCGCCGCCTCGATCGCGATCGCGGCGGCCAACGTCTTCCTGCCGCTGTTCGGGAAACGGTTCTGGTGGATCGTCTGCGGCCTCAGCCTGTTCCACGGCTTCGGCTTCGCGGCGGCGCTGTCCGACCTGGGTCTCCTCGCGGAGCACCTGGGGCTATCGCTCCTGGCGTTCAACCTCGGGGTCGAGATCGGGCAAGTGGCCATCGTGGTGGTCCTGGTGCCGCTGCTGTTCTTCGTCCGTCGACTGACGCTCTACCGAAGGGTGGCGCTGCCCGTGGCGGCCGTGGGGATGATCCTCGTCGCCGGCGTGTGGGTGACCGAGCGGGCGTTCGACGTCGACATCCCGATGCGGGAGCTGCTCCCGCCGGCCGTCCAGAAGGTGATTCCGTGACCGCTGGCGCCGAAAGAGCATCCGAACGGTGGGCGCTGGTCGCGCGCCGGAGCGGCCGGCCTGCAAGGAGACCGACATGCCGCAGCTGTTGAGCCGGATGATCGACGAGGCGGCGTCGCGTCGTCCCGAGGCAGTGGCCGTGCGCTACGCCGGAGCGTCGCTGACCTACGAAGAGCTGGCCCGCCGCGCCAACGGCGTGGCGCGGATCCTGCTCGACACCGGGGTCCGGCGGCAGGATCGCGTCGCCGTGCTGCTCGGCAGGGGCCTCGACGTGCCGGTGGCTTTCTATGGGGTGCTGGCGTCGGGCGCCGCCCTGGTGCCGATCGACCCGAAGTCGCCGCTCGAGCAGGTGGTCCGCATCCTGCGCGCCACCAAGGCGACCCATCTGGTCTCGGAGCCCGCCAAGCGCGACCTCGTCCGCGAGGCGCTCGCGGCCTGCCCGGAGGTGTCGCAGGTGGTCGGCCTCGAGCCCGAGGAGGAGGCGCCGCATGGCTCCATCCCGTGGGCGACGGTCGCCGAGGAGGCCAGCGACCGGCCGCCGGCGGTGGCGACGATCGATGTCGATCCGGCCTACATCCTCCACACCTCGGGCTCCACCGGCGTCCCGAAGCTCATCCTGCACACCCACCGCAGCGCCATGAGCTTCCTGGACTGGGCGGTGGCGGAGTACTCGCTGACCGGTGACGACCGCCTGAGCAACCACTCCTCGCATCACACCTGTTTCGCCACCTTCGACTACTATGCCGCCGGCCGCGCCGGCGCGACGACCGTCATCCTGACGCCGGCGGTGCTGATGATGCCGGGCAGCCTGGCGGCCCTCCTCGAGGAGGAGCGGGTCTCGATCTGGTACTCGGTGCCCACCGCCCTCGTCCAGCTGTCGCTGCGCGGCGATCTCGAGCAGCGCGACCTCGGCGCGCTGCGCTGGGTGCTGTTCGCGGGGGAGACCTTTCCCGACAAGCACCTGCGGCGGATCATGCAGCAGCTCCCCGGCGCTCGCTTCAGCCACGTCTACGGCTCGACCGAGGTCAACGTCTGCACCTACTATCACCTGCCGGCGGCGAGCGAGCTGGGCAGCCCGCTGCCCATCGGCCGGGCCTGCTCCACCTCGAGCACCCTGGTCGTGGACGACGAGCTGCAGCCGGTCCCCGACGGCGGGGTGGGCGAGCTGCTGGTGCGGGGCTCGACGGTGATGTCGGGCTATTGGGGCGACCCCGACGCCAGTCGCGGCGCTCTCGTGCGGCGGCCGACGGCCGGGGGCTTCGAGGAGGTCTACTTCCGGACCGGGGACCGGGTGCGTGTGCTCGAGGACGGCAACCTTACCTTCGTGGCGCGGGCCGATTTCCAGGTCAAGGTGCGCGGCCACCGCGTCGAGCTCGAGGAGGTCGAAGCGGCGCTCCTCTCGCTCGAGGCGGTCGAGGAGTCGGCCGCTTTCGCGGTGCCCGACGGCGAGGGCAGCTCCGCTCTGCGGGCGGCGGTGGTGGTCGGCGGCGACGGCCCGTCGACCCCGCCGGAGATCCTGGCCGGCCTGCGCAAGATCCTGCCCTCCCACGCCGTGCCGGCCGAGGTCGCGGTTCTCGAGTCCCTGCCCCGCACGCCCACCGGCAAGGTCGACCGCAAGGCTCTGCGAGCCCGCTTGACGGCACAGGACGGTCGCGATGGTGCCTGACGCGAGCCCGGCCCCGGAGACCCAGGAGGTCGAGAGCCGGATCCTGGACTTCCTGCAGCGCGAGCTGCTGGCTCCGGGGGCGACCGTCCAGCGGCACGACGACCTGCTCTCCGGGGAGCTTCTCGACTCGGTCGCGGTGCTGCGCCTGGCCGCGTTCGTCGAGGAGGAGTTCCGGATCAAGATCGAGCCCGCGGACTTCGTGATCGAAAACTTCCAGAGTGTCGCGGTGCTGGCCGGGTACGTCGCGAGGGTCGCCGGCCCGGCGGGTCAGCCGTGAGCCGGCGCCGGGCCATGAGTGACGATCCTCGGCCAGGCTCCGCAGCGGAGAGCGAGAGGGGCCCGGTCGGCTCAGCAGGCGCGGCACTGAGCCACAGCCAGCAGCAGATCTGGATCGGTCAGCGGCTCGAGCCGGAGAGCCCGCTCTACAACATGGCCTTCGCCTTCGTGTTTCC
>CAJIBT010000035.1_pt1 | contig 10384 bp, 8 predicted proteins | sample 9199421 | NCBI WGS metagenome assembly CAJIBT01 (sample SAMEA7708311, study PRJEB35096) | sediment metagenome | biome: marine neritic benthic zone biome [ENVO:01000025]; feature: sediment [ENVO:00002007]; material: shallow marine sediment [ENVO:03000034] sea grass bed [ENVO_01000059] ...
AGCCGGACCTTGGCCACGATCCGGACCCGGATGCCAGTCCCGGCGGGCGCTAGCGGCTTGGCTCGCGCGGCTCGCGGCCGCCGCGACGGCGGCCGGAGAGCAGGACGCCGAGGCCCCAGACCACGATCAGCAGCGGCAGGGCGATCTGCCACCAGGCGGCGGTGATCCATCCGAGGTTGGCCGCCAGCCAGGCGACCCCCAGGATGATCAGCGCCACACCGCAGAAGATCCCTCCCCAACGGGCCCTCCCCATCCAGGGCGCGCAGCACGAGGAGTAGTAGTGGTGAACTTCCTTTCTCTCTTCGTTCGTCATTTCCTGATCTCCTTTCTCTTATACGACGTTCGTAGTATAAAGATTCAAAAAAACTCGCCCTCGGAGCTCGCTCTCAACCCCAGTGCACGAAAATCAGTGCGATGGCGGCGGCCATCACGATGCACCGGCGCAGCCACGACACCCTGCCCGGCTGATCGGCGGACCGTTCGAGCAGCCGCTCGAGGCGCCGCCGGAGCAGCGGCCTTCGCCCCAGGAGCTGCGCCACGGCCACCGGCACCAGGCCGCCGGTGCCGCGCTGGAACTTGTAGGTCTTGACCAGGGCAGCGGCCAGGGCTTCCGGACGGCCGGTGACCTGGGCCGCGATCTCGTCGCAGGCCAGCTCTTCCTGGCGCGCCAGCAGACCGCCGAGGAGCAGGCTGATCGGGTTGGACACCGCCAGGCGGCTCACGCGGTCCGACTCGCACAGGCCGCCGCACGGATAACGCAACCAGAGGTGGGCCATCTCGTGAGCCAGCACCCCATCGAGCTCCTCGTCGTCGAGCTCGCCCTCGAGGGCCCGCGGCAGCACCATTCGGGGAGGCCGATCCTCTACCAGCAGCGGCGAGGTGGCGCGCTCGCTCAGGTAGAGGCGGGGCGACTGCTCAGTCGGGCGCGGCGCGCACGAGGCGCAGGTCACCGCGCGGCGCCGGCTGCGGAACAGACCGCGCAGCCGATCGAGCGCCCGCGCGGCCCGCGAGTCGGCGGGCGCCTCCTGGCTGCGCCGCAGGGCCCAGCGGACGCCGCGCCGCCGGAGCAGCTCGAGGCCCAGGAGCCCGAGGCCGGTCCAGATGATGAAGACCGGCGCAACGCTCCAGAAGGGCAACGCCTCGGCCTTGATGCCTTGCCAGAGGCCGGGAGGAAAGGGCATCACGCTGACCAATCCGAGCAGCACCAGGGTCGATTTCACCAACGGCAGAACCAGCAGCTCGTTGCGGAGAGCCGCGCTCTGTACCCTGCCCGCCCAGGTCACGCCATAGACCACGGCCACCCCCCAGAGGCCCGCCAGCACGCTGGCGCCCAGGTTGTAGGTCAGGAAGCGGCCGAGCGTCTCGCCCATCACCGCCGCTCCTTCCGGCGCTCGCGGATAAGCCGCTCGAGCGCCGCCAGATCCTCCTCCTCGAGGCTCTCGTCCTCGCTCAGGAGCTGCGCCACGGCCCGCTTGCCGAGGCCGTCGTAGAAGCGCTCCACGACACCCCGCAGGGCCGAGCCGGCGATCGCCTCCTGCCCCACCCGGGGCGCGTAGACGTAGAAGCGTCCCTCCTTTTCGCGCTCCAGGAGACCCTTCTCCACCAGCCGGCTGAGCACCGTCATCACCGTGGTGTAGGCCAGCGGCTTGGGCCAGCGAATGGCCTTGCGCACGTCGGGCACGGTCGCCCGCTCGAGGCTCCAGACCACCCGCATGACCTCGGTTTCGAGCTCGCCCAGGGCGGTTCGCTCAGGCTTTCGCGGCTTGGCCATGCGAAAATTATACTACGCAGGTAGTATGACGGCAAGGCCGCGCCGGCGACCCAACCGCCGGCCTACTCGTAGTGCTTGATGCGCGGCCAGGCCTCGGCCAGGGGGGCCTTGGGAGAGCGGCAGATCCAGATCGGCAGGTTGTTGCGCCAGGGCATGGCGTAGCGGTGGCGAGCCACCGCGGCGAGCTCCACCTGGTCGAAGAATTCCCGCAGCGTCGCCTCCTCGATCCCGATGACGATCATGACCTCGCCGCTCTTTTCGCCGGGGCCCCAGAGCCAGTAGCTGTTGTGCCCGGAAATCGCCTTGGGCAGACCACGCCGGGGCCCGAAGAAGTCGACCGCCGCGGCCTGCGGATAGGCCATGCCGAAGATAACGGCCCGCTCGCGCTCGCCCTCGGGCAGGCCGTCGTAGACCGCGGCTACGACCTCCACCAGCTCTTCGTTACCGAACATGTCGGCGAAGTGCTGCGGCAAGGGCCCCACTTCCTTGCGCTCTCCCGATGGCGGCGGGCCGCCGAAGAGCTCGAAATAGCGCACCAGGGCCTCCACTGGCAAAACGGGCAGCGTCAGCGGGGCCGTGGCCGCGCCGCCGAGCGCCAGCACGGTTACCACGGCCGCCCGCGGCCAGGTATGCCGGCTCCTGGCGAGGAATCCCTCCAGCGCCACCGCTCCGCCGGCCAGCATCAGCGGATAGATCGGGCTCAGGTAGTAGGCCTTGGTGTTGCGCGTCACCAGCACCACGAAGACGGTCAGATAGAGCCAGCCGAGGGGCCGCCAACGGCCCCGCGCCGCGAAGAAGAAGAAGCCGAGACCGAGCAGCAGGAGCAGAAAGTTGAGTGGGTGGATCTCGAGCGCCTGCGTGGCGAGGAACTCGGTCAGGGCCATCGGCCGGTTCTTGAGCTCCGTGACGTTGCGCATGAACTCGCGGGTCGGCCAGCCGTTGAGGGCCTGCCAGACCAGGTGTGGCAGGAAGAGCCCCATGGCGATCGTCCCCGCCAGCCAGGGCCCGGGCTCCTTCAGGTACCGCCGGTTGGGGGTCAGCAGCAGGCCGACGGCCAGCCCGGCGCCGAGAAAGAGCACCGAGATCTTGTTCTCGAGGCCGAGGCCGAGCACGACGCCCAGCAGCAGCCAGTCGCGCCGCTCGCCGCGCTCCAGAATCCGAATCAGCAGCCAGGCGGCCACCGTCCATAGCAGACCGTCGAGGGCGTTCATCGACAGGATGGTGTTCATGAAGAGATAGATCGGCGACACCAGAACGGCCAGCGACGCCACCAGCTGCGCCCAGCGCCCGCCCCCCAGCTCGCGGGCGATGAGGCCGGCCAGGATGACCGTGGCGACGCCGAAGAGGGCCGGCCAGATGCGCAGAGCGCCGAGCGAGTCGCCCCCGAGCGTCCGCGCCAGCCAGGTGAGCAGCGCGATCCCCGGCGGGTGGTCGACGTAGCCGAAGTCGAGGTGTTCGGCGCAGGCCAGGTAGTAGAGCTCGTCGATGAAGATGCCGTAGTTGCGCAGGGTCAGCAGGTGAGCCAGCAGCTTCACCCCGGCCACCGCCAGGATCGCTCCCCAGGCGATGGCCTGTTTCCGGCTCTCCGGGCGCTCCTTCATCGATCGATCTCCGCCTCAGAGCCCCCCGGGGCACGGCTCGTGACCCGCCGCGGGCGCTTGAACACCGCATAGAGATAGACGAAGGCCGGCGCCAGGAGAAGGGCGCCGAGCGCCAGGATGACGAGCAGCGGTCGCAGCACCGCGGGCTCGGCCGCAGCCTCCGACAGGGTGAGGTCGGGCACCAGCAGGTAGGGATACTGGGCCAGCGCCCAGCCCCAGACGATGAGGGAGACCTGGACGACGGCCAGAACTCGCGCCAGCCGAAATCTCCGTCGCCAGAGCGCCGCCAGCGCCCCCACCGCCGCGGCGCCGGTGACGATCTGGAAAGGCACCGCCCAAGAGCTCAGCGCCAGGCCCGCCAGAAGCCACGGCGCGCCCTGCCGGGCGAGCGCCAGGCTCAGCCAGGCCAGCAGCCCGACGACCAGCCCGGCGGCCAGTGCCCGGCGGCGGAAGTCCTCGCGCAGCGTTGGCTCCTCTGTCTCGACGCAGAGGTAGACCGCGGCCAGGAAGACGAACAGGGCGAGCGCGAAGCACCCCATGGCCCACGGGAAGGGCGCCAGCCAGGGTCGGAAAAAGCCAGCCGTGGGCACGCCGCTCGCGGCGTCGAGCCGGATCGCTCCCGAGATCGCCGCGCCGAGGCTGACGCCGAGCATCACCGGCGTCAGGGTGCTGGAGACCGAGAACACCCGGCTCCAGCGCCGCGTCGCCGCGCCCGGCTGAATGCCGTAGGAGCGGAAGGCGAAGGCGGCGCCGCGCAGCACGATGCCCACCAGCATCAGGGCCAGCGGAATGTGGAGCGCCGTGCCGAGGGCGGCAAAAGCCGGCGGAAAGGCGGCGAACAGCAGCACGATCACCACGATCAGCCAGACGTGGTTGGCCTCCCAGATCGGCGCGATGGCCTCGGCGATCGTCGCCCGTTGGCGTTCGGCGCGCGGGCCGGAGGCCAGGAGATCGAGAACCCCGCCGCCGAAATCGGCGCCCCCGGTCAGGGCGTAGAGGTTGAGCGAAACGACGATGGCCAAGCCGACCCAGGCCTCGAGCCCGATCACTCCTCCTCCTCGGCGAAGTCGCCGGCTGCCGGGCTGGCAAAGACCTGGCGCCTCATGAGCACAAAGACCACCACCGAGAGCACCAGATAGAGCAGGGTGAGGACGGTGAAGGTGACCGTCAGGCCGGGCATCGGCGTCACCGCGTCGGCCGTGCGCAGGATGCCGTGGATCACCCAGGGCTGCCGCCCCACCTCGGTCACCGTCCAGCCCGCCTCGATGGCAATGAAGCCGAGCGGCGTCGACAGCGCCAGCAGGGCGAGATACCAGCGGCGATCGGGCAGCCCCCTGGCGCGCCAGGCCAGCCCGGCGCCCACCAGGCCCAGGACCGCCAGAAAGCCGCCGATCGCCACCATCAGCTCGAAGGCGGCGTGCACCACGGCCACCGGCGGCCGCTCGTCGGGTGGAAAGCTCTTGAGTCCCCGGACCTCGGCGTCCGCATCGCCGAAGGCCAGCAGGCTGAGGGCGCGCGGGATCTCCACCGCCCAGCGGGTCTCCTGCCGCTCCGCGTCCGGCCAGCCACCGAGGCGCAGCGGCGCGCCGCGCTGGGTCTCCCACTGTCCCTCCATGGCGGCCAGCTTGACCGGCTGGTGCCGGGCCACGTGGCGCGCCGAAAGATCACCGGACAGCGGCTGCAGAAGGGCGGCGATGCCGGCAACGGTGAGGGCGATGGCCAGGGCCCGACGGTGAAACGGGTTCCGCGAATCGTTCAGCAGCCGGTAGGCGTGGATGCCTGCCACTCCGAAACCGACCGCCAGGAAGGCGGCGATCGTCATGTGCAGGACCTGGGTCGGTGCTGCCGGATTCCACATCGCCTCGAAGGGCCGGACGCCGGTGATCTCGCCGTCTCTCAGGTCGAAGCCGGCGGGCGTGTTCATCCAGGCGTTGGCCGTGACCACGAAAACGCCCGACAGAGTGCCGCTGAGCAGAACCATCAGTGCCGACAGCCAGTGGACCCTCTCCGGCACCCGGTCCCAGCCGTAGAGGTAGATGCCCAGGAAGATAGCCTCCATGAAGAACGCGAAGCCCTCGAGCGAAAAGGGCATGCCGACGACGTCGCCGGCGTGCCGCATGAAGGTCGGCCAGAGGAGGCCGAGCTCGAAGGACAGCACCGTGCCGGAGACCGCGCCCACCGCGAACATGATGGCGGTGCCCCTGGCCCAGCGCTTGGCGAGCTCCAGGTAGACCGGCTTGCGGCTCTTCAGCCAGAGTCCCTCGGCAATGAGCATCAGCAAAGGCATGGCGATGCCCACCGCCGCGAAGACGATGTGGAAGGCGAGCGAGACCGCCATCTGCGAGCGCGCTGCCAACAGATCGGTCATCGGATAGCGTGATGCGCCGGCTCCTGGCGACCACCCGACGCCCGGCTACGGCACCGTCGACGACCAGGCCGAGGTGTCGCCCGACTCGAAGCCGTCCGCGAAGATCGAATCGCTCTCGCAGGCGGAGCCGAAGAAAACCCGCACGTCGTCCACCCACCAGCCCACATCGGAGACCGACGAGTCGCAGCCCATGCGCCACCGGAAGAGTATCGACTGGCCGCCGAAGTCGCTGACGTCGACCTGGGTGCGGATGAAGCCGCCGCTGTCACCGTGCCACGCCTGGCGGCCGCCCAGCGGATTCGAGCTGTTGTTCAGCGCCGAGACGTAGCCGCCCTCGAGGAAGCGATCGGGGTTGCCGTCGAGAATGTCGAGCCAGGAGCTACCGCCGTCGGTCGAATACTCCAAGACGCCACCGTCCCAGTTCGACTCGGTGTCGTGATAGTGCCAGAACTCCAGCACCACGGGGGCGGTCGGCAGGGCGATGGGCGCGGCAGTGATCAGCAACTGGTCCTTGACGACCGGCTCATCCTCGACAAACCAGGAGTGGATCGGCGAGTGACTGGCCGTCGTAACGATCTCCCAGGGTGAGGTGTTACCCGGGTCGCCGGGGCCCGCTACCGTAATCCAGTTGCCGCCGCCCGACTCGATGTCGTCGGCGAACTGCTCGACGTCGGGGCCGGTGGCGACTCCTGATTGCTCGACGGTATTGTCGTCCTGGTTGCCACCGGCGCACTGGCCCGAGCCGTTGCCCGAGTCGTCCTCGGCCCGCACGACATAGTAGTAGGGCGTGTTGTAGCCCACCGACCCGTCCTGGAATGTGGTTCCGGCCAGGCAGGTCGCCAGCGGCGGTATGGCATCCGGATCGAAGCCCGGAATGGTGGAGCGCCAGACGTTGTAGACCGCGGAGGCGCCGCAGTTGAGGGTCGCCGGACTCCAGGCAAGCTCCAGGGTGCAGGAGGCGGCGCCGGGATTGGTGACCGACTCCAGGCCGCCGAAGGTGGGCGCCAGGGTGCAGAGGCCGCTGGCCTCGGCGTCGGCGCAGTTCGACTCGAACGACTCGCAGCCCTCCGCCGCGTCGAAGGCCTTTACCACGTAGGCGTAGGTCGTGCCTCCCGAAACGTCGAAGTCGGAGTAGGTGGTGCCGGTTATGCCGGTGGCGATGAGCTGATAGCCGGTCTGGGGACAGGTGCCGATGGCCCGGTAGACGTTGTAGCTGTCGGCGCCGACGCTGGCGGTCCAGGAAAGGTCGATCCGGTTGTCGCCGTTGGGTGTGGCGGTCAAGTCGGTGGGCGGCTCGGGTGGCACGCACACCGCGCAACCCGGCAAGTTGGCGCCCAGGTCGGCGATGACCGCCTCGATGGGCACCCCCCGGTTGGGGTCGTCGGGGGGCGAGTTGCCGGTCGTGCAGAAACCGCTGCCGCGGCAATGGTGGAGGGCCACCACCCGGTGATCGGCGTAGGCCAGGACCGGCGAGCCGGAGGAGCCGCCCTGGGTGTCGGCCCAGTAGCCCACGTCGCCGGTCGGCGGGGCGCCGCTGCAGGCCGGCTCGGAGAGGCTGACGGCGCTGGCGAACGGCGGATTGGGCTCCAAGGGATAAGTGGACTCGACCGAGATGTGTTTGCCCCAGCCGGCCGGGTGGCCCGGGATGTAGATCCGTTCGTTGAGCACCGCGCCCGTGTCCCGGAGCTGCATGAAGCCATAGGTGGCGGGAAGATTGGTGCCGCCGCCCGGCGTTGTGTCGGGAATGACCAGCGAGTAGTCGAGCGGCGCGTTGACGGCCACCAGGGTGCCGCCGCTGGCCTCGATGACGCCGGGGCAGGCCAGAGGAGCCTCGCAGTTGGTGGCGCAGTCGGCGCCCTCGGCCATCCACTCGAAGTCGATGTTGTTGAGCTGGCTCTGCGTCCCGATGCAGTGCTCGTTGGTCATGACGTGGCCGTCGCAGCCCACCAGCCAGGCGGTGCAGTGGGCGTTGCCGTTCAGCATCAACCGCGCCACCGCCCGCGACCGGTCGTAGATCTGGGGCTCGCTGAGCTCGTAGCACTTGGCCTCCTCCGAGTCGTCGACGGTGCAGATCGACTCGGTATCCTCCGGCAGGCGCGGCAGGTTCATCTTCTCCCCCAACCCGGCCTCCCAGAAGGCGCGAATCTCTTCCACGCTGTACCCCCGGCCGTAGAGGTCGAGCTCGTAACCGAAGCGGGGCTCGCGACTCACCGCCCACAGCTCGATGAGCGCCCTGTCGCCCTTCAGATGCACGGCGAAGAAACCCCCCTCGCTCCGGCCGAGGTCGGCCTTGCCGAGACCGCTGTAGGTCCACTTCTGCTGTCCATCGGGAGACCGGATGACGACATAGTCACCCGGCGACAGCTCGAAGCGGGCAAAGTGGGGCGCTATATAGGTCGCCTCGGGATGGAAGATCTCGTCGCTCCACACCAGGCGGATCGTCTTGCCGTCGCCGGCAGGATAGGGGTGAGGCGTGGCGAGATTCGCCTCCACGTGCTCGCCGACGATGACCGGCTGCGCGACCAGCGGCGCCGCCAGCAGAAAAGCGACAACTGTCGTCCGAAGATGGGGCTGCATTTCACGAACCTCCTTGAATCCGACCTTGCCTTGATCGCCCTCAGTCTATTCGCGGCCGGCCTCCGGCAAACCACCCCATGAGGTAGGCATCGGCGTTTCCGCTCAGCCGGCGACGGGACGTCACGTCCGTCCAAAATGACGGGGAACTCTCGAAGGCAGGCGGTACCGCCCGGCCCGCAATCCTGTCCGGGTGATGCCGGATCTCGAGAGTGCTCGGGCGGTCGCCGAGGGGCTACGGGACCTCCGGTATCAACGGAGCCGGCGCCGGAGCCGGCGTCCCTCCGCCGTGGAATATGCACCTCTCCGGCTCGGTCGGGTAGTTGGTGCAGAAATAGATATTGCCCGCGTGCCAGTCGATGACTGTGCCCGCCGACTTCTGGACGGCGAATGGGCTCCCGTTCATGAAGGTGTCGTAAAGGGCGACATAGTCGCCGGGTCCGTAGACGCTGAGCGAGGCGAGATAGTTGACCAGCATCTGGGTATCCCGGATTACGTGACTGCCGCCGTCCTGCACCTGGATGCCGTAGCCTCCCCTCTCGTCGGGAGGCGGGGTTGGATAGTTGGCGTGCAGCTCCGAGTCTTCGATGAGGGCCGACCCACCACTGATCAGGAGGCCCGCCCAGACGTTGTTGTGGGCATAGACATCGTAGATCCAGGTGTCGGTGCAATCGGCCGCTGCCAGACCGGTCATGCCGTTCGAGTGCAGCGTGGCGATGAACACGTTGACCAGCTGAGAGTCCTTGAGCAAAACGCCCGCACCGGCGTTGTGGGTGCTCGTGACGTAGGCCACCCAGGTCTCCGTCACGTCCTGCACCACGACGCCCGAGCCCAGGTAGGGATCGTACTCGGCCGGCACATCAGCAGGCGCAGATGAGGTGACATGCATGGTCCCCAGACCGGTGACCGGGCGCCCGCCGGTCTTGCTCGGGTCGGGTGCATCCCATTCCGGCATGCCGGCGAGGGGGTCGTGTGTTCCGATCATCAAGACGTCCGCGACATCGACGTCCTGGCTGTCCCACACGTGGAGGGCGGCCGTGGTGTTCTGATTGAAGGTCGAATCCGACACGAAGACCGCCCCCGCGTCGCCGACGGCCAGTGCCGCGAAGCCGCCGTTCTGCCAGAAGAAGGTCGAAGCGACGTCGACCGTGTCGGCATCGCTGACCATCACCCCCACCTCGCCGAGCGAGTGCGCCACGATCGACTGCTCCATCGAGAATCCTGGCACGTCGTCCGCCAGCACCGCGTGGTGGTTGCCGGCGAAACGGGTGTAGAGAAGCTCCACCTGCGCCTCACTGACTTTCAATCCCACCTTCAGGTTGTCCCAGAAGTCACAGCTTTCGAGAGCCACGGTGCCCCGGCCCGTCACCTCGACGCCGATCTCGTTGTCCTGCAGGCTGAGGCCCCGAAGCTGCGTCGTCCCCTCGCCGTCGATGCGCACGCCGACCGGCGCGCCCCGAATGGCGAGGTTCTCGACCGTCACCGACGGACTGTCGACCAGGGAGACCGCCGCTTCGGCCCCTGGAGGAGCGCCGATCGACGGCAACGCACACCAGGTGGGGCGCGGGGGGCAGATCTCCGACCTGCCGCAGTCACCCGGCACCGGGTCACACGGCTCGCCCGGCGGGTATCCCGCGGGCACCCCGACGATCTGCAGGGTCTTGTCGGTCTCGAGAACGATCGCTTCCTCGAGGTCGGCGGTGAGGTAGATCGTGCCGCCGTCCGCCACCAGCTCGACGGCCTCTGCCAGCGTGCGGGCGTCGCCGGGCACGAAGACGGTAGACGGCGCGGTTTGCGCCCAGGCGAGTTGCGTCAGCAGAGCACAGCTGACCGCACAGACGGCAAACATGGCGGGTGACGGGACCCACCGTCCTTGATCCCGAATCGACATGATGGCTCCTTTCGATTGTCCGTCGAGACTGGTTTCTTGCCTGCCCTTCGGCAGCCCGGCGGACCTGGGATCTTCGTGGCGGATGCCGTCGCGGAGAGGCGAGGACCCGTGGCTTTGCGGCCCTGGGTTTCCCCAGGTGAGCCCTTTTCGAGGCAAACACCACACTACACCCGGGACCG
>CAJIBT010000036.1_pt1 | contig 10271 bp, 9 predicted proteins | sample 9199421 | NCBI WGS metagenome assembly CAJIBT01 (sample SAMEA7708311, study PRJEB35096) | sediment metagenome | biome: marine neritic benthic zone biome [ENVO:01000025]; feature: sediment [ENVO:00002007]; material: shallow marine sediment [ENVO:03000034] sea grass bed [ENVO_01000059] ...
AAAAAGAGCAGCAGACCGCCGCCTGCCAGCGCGAAACCGAGTGGCTTGGTGAGGCCGAGCCAGGCGCTCCCCGTGTGCGAGAAGTGGGGCAGAAAGAAGCCCGTGAGCCAGGCCGTTGCGGGCCACAGGTGGAGGACGTTGAGCGTGGGGCCGTACGAGGAGTAGAAGTAGAGGGCGAACGGGCTGATCATGAACAGGAACTCGAGGACGATAATCAGGTAGAAGGCCCAAACGGCTGGCCGCACGACTTTCCTGTAGCTGGACATGGGGGGTTCTCCCTGGGATATGGCGCGGTCCATGACAACCTATTTGCCACTACGACAGAAGGGACTGGCTGGTTATCAAGCTACCGGCCGATGACGAGCCGCCGGCGCACGCCCTCGACGAGGGCACGGCCTCCGCCAGGAGCTGCACGATGCTCCCTAAAGGTCTTGAAGCTCCTTGACCGACCCGAGCAGGAGCACGGCGCCACATTCCCTACCCAAACGGGTGGGACAAAACCACCCTATTGGGTAGTGGCAAACAAAGCTTAACCAAGGGAAAATATTTCCGGCGGGTAAATATTTCTCGAGGGAAAGTATTCCTCAACCATCGTCGGTTTCCGGGAAAAGGAGGCACTATGCCTAGACAGTCGATCCTCGCCCTCGCCCTGCTGCTCGCCCCTCTGGGGGTCGCCCAGGCGAGCGTCTGCCCCACCACCAACGTCATCCAGGATCCGCCCGCTTTTCAGTGGACCAACGCGGGCGCCTACTGGAGCGGCACGCTGGAGATCGGCGAGGCGAACCTCGTGATCGGCGCCGACACCCTGACCACCCGGGCGTACCGTCAAGCGGGCGGCAGCTTCTCGATCCCCGGGCCGACGATCTCGATGTCGCCGGGCGAGACCTACGTCCTCACGTTCAAGAACCTCCTCGCCTACGAGGAGCCGAGCCCGATCCACAACGAGTTCAAGGACCCCAACATCACCAACATCCACACCCATGGGCTGCACGTCTCCCCGGAGACCCCGGCCGACGACATCACGCGTCTGATCAATGGCGGCTACTGCGGCGACTACGTCTACGAGATCCCCTGGAACCACATGGGCGGCACTCTCTGGTACCACGCCCATCATCACGGCTCGACCTATCTCCAGGTCGCGGCGGGCGCTTTCGGTCTGCTCCTCGTCGACGACTCCCAGGACGGCATCCCGGCGGGGGTCGCCGCCATGACCGAGCGGCATCTCGCCATCGGGTTTCTCGATCCAGACGTGGCCGGCACGGGCGGTGACACCCTGATCTCCGGGACCCTGTCGCCCACCTGGACGGTGAACGGCGGCGTCGGCGGGAACCTCTGCGCGCCGGCGAACGAGTGGCAGCACTGGCGCGTCCTGCTCGCCGACCGCGACGCTCGGATGAAGACCCTGTCGGTCGGAGCCGGGTGTGAGGCGGCGCTTCTGGCTCGCGACGGCGTGTGGAGAACCGTGGCGCCGCTGGTCCTCTCGGACGGCTCCATCGACCTGACCGGGGCGTCGCGCGCCGATCTCGCGGTGCGCTGCAGCGCCGATTCCACCCTCGACGTCAACAACACGACGGTCGCCAACATCTTCGCGGATGCCAACCTGCCCGCCGATCCCACGGTCGGCCCCTGGGCCGGCGGCGCCACCGGCGGCACCTGGTCCGCGCCGCGGCCGGCCTACCTGCGCGACCTCCGCGCCGAGACCCAGGTCGAGAATCGCAAGGTCAGCATGGGGGCCCGCACCATCAACGGCTCCAAGTGGGATCCGGACGTGCCCACCTTCTCGATCCCCGCGGGCGCGGTGCAGGAGCTGACCATCAAGGGCGCCACCCAGCACCCCTACCATCAGCACGTCTACCACCTGCAGATGAACGGCGCCTGCGGAGCCTTCGAGGACGGCGAGTACTACGACACGATCGCGGGCAGCTGCACCGCGCGCTTCGATCTGAGCGGCGCCTCGAGCGTCTACGACGGCCGCACCGTCATGCACTGCCACATCCTCTCGCACGAGGATCAGGGCGCCATGGGCTGGATGGACGTCATCGGCGGTCTCGCTCCGCCGCAGTTTCCCGATCCCGCCAACCAGCAGGCGCTCTACCTGTGCGGCGACTGCCAGCCCAGCGAGCCGTCGGAGGTCACCTGCGACGACGGCATCGACAACGACTGTGACGGCCTCATCGACAACGACGATCCCGACTGCCAGGGCGCGGGGTGCTTCCCCGAGGGAGAGCCCTGCCGGCGCGACAGCGACTGCTGCTCCCTCAATTGCAGCAGCGGCCGGCCGTCAAGTCGCGTCTGCCTGCCGTAAAGCCAGACCCAGCGAACCTCCAACGGGGCTCTTCGGAGCCCCGTTTTTCTTGGCTCGAGTGCCGGTTGATATGTGTGGGTCGGCCGCGAAGTCGGACGACCAGACTATGAAGCAGCAGAGCTCTTGCCGGCCGACTCGCCCTCGGTGGCTGCCTCCTCTTTCAACCACTCGATCACCGACCGCGTCGCCGGCGTCGGTAGCTTGTGCCGGGGGAGGACGATCCAGTAGGCGTCTTCGAGGCCGACGGTGAGGTCGCCCAGGGGACGGATGAGCTGACCCGAAGCGATGTCCCCGACGGCCAGCTGATGCCGCGCCAGGGCGACGCCCTGGCCGTGCGCCGCGGCCCGCAGAACCAGATCGGTCGAAGTGAACCGCGGGCCCTTCCGAACGTCGAGCTTCTCCGGACCGTGAACGCTTCGCCACTCGCCCCACGACGCGTCCGGGTCCCGGTCGTGAAGCAGCCGCAGCCCGACGAGGTCCTCCGGCTTCGCAGGCCGCCGGTGCCGGGTCCAGAACGCGAGGCTCATCACCGGGTAGAGCTGGTCTCCCATCAGTCGCTGCCAGCGCGGGTCGGGCGGCCGCCGCGGCCCCATGGCGATCGCCATGTCGAGATCGGTGCCCTCGAGGTCGCTCAGCCGGCGATCGACGATGACCGACACTTCGATCTGCGGGTGGCGCGCTTCGAGCTCGGGAATCCGCGGCAGGAGCCAGCGCACGGCGAACGAGGGGTGGGTGCCGATCTGGACCGAGGTGTCCGATCTCGCCTCGCGCGCCGACGCGACCACCGTGGCCAGCTCCCGCAGGCTGCCCACAACGGCCTCGCCGAGAGCCTCGCCCTGCGCGGTGAAGCGGAGCCGCCTGCGGCCGGTGCCTTTGCGGGTCAGGCTCGTCCCGAGCCACGCCTCGAGCTCCGTCAGGTGCCTGGAGACCGACGAATGCGCGATCCCCAGCTGGCGCGCCGCGGCACGAACTCCGCCCGAGGAGTAGATCGCGGCGAACGCTCGGAGCGAGTTGAGGGGCAGATTCCACATGGTCTTTTAATTAGACCATATGTCGACTTCGCTGAACCAGCAAATCGTGCAAGAGTTCACGCATGAACCAGATACTAACAAACAAGTGGCGGCACTGGGCGACCGATCGGGGGCGCGGAGCGTACCTAGTTCGGTCTTATAAAGAGTCCGATAGGACAGGCCGGAAGACGCCGGCGGGAGATCGCGGATGGACCCGCTAGCCGCCACGGCCGGCTTGATCGCGGTCGGCGCGATCACGCCGGGACCCAACAACCTGATCGTGCTTCGCGAGACGGCAGAGCGCGGCTGGAAGGGGGCTCTTCCCGCGGTCACGGGCATCCTGTTCGGCGGCTTGGCGCTCCTGGTCGCGGTGGTCGCCGGCGCGAGCGCGGCCTTCGACCGGGAGCCCCGACTGGCGGCGATGCTGAGCGCCGGTGCCTGCCTGCTCCTGGCCGCCCTGGGGCTCGGCGCTATCGTGCGCAGCTTCTCGCCCGCCGGCCGTGTAGGCGAGCCGAACCGTGGCGCTGCGGTCTTGAGCTTCGGCGGCCTGCTCGTCTTCCAGTTTCTGAACCCGAAGGCGTGGATCCTGGTCATCGCCGCCGTGGCGTCAATCGGCGGCACGGCGAGTCGCGCTGTGGCGTTCGCACAGCTCGCGGCGCTCTTCGTTCTGATCCCCGCCCTCGGTCTGGCGCTCTGGTCCTGGGCCGGCGTCCTGGCGATGCGTCAGCTCGAGCGCCGGACCGTCCGGATCTGGTTCGACCGCCTGACCGGCGGCCTGCTGATCGGTTTCGCCCTTCTTCTTCTCTACCGCGCCCTGGAGGTCATCTGATGAGTGCAAGAATAGAAGCCAAGAGTCCGGCGACCGCCGGCCTGCGGGTGCTCGGCCTGGCGGGCAGCCTGCGCCGCGAGTCGCACAACCGGCGCCTTCTCACCGCCGCGAGCAGCCAGGCACCCGTGGGCATGACCGTCACCCTCTTCGACGACCTCGCGTCGGTTCCCCTGTACAGCGGAGACCTCGACGGCGCCACCGACGGCGGGCCCGCACCGGTGGCTCGCCTGCGTCAGGCGGTTCGCGAGTGCGACGGCCTGCTGATCTCGACGCCCGAGTACAACCAATCCGTGCCGGGGGTGCTCAAGAACGCCATCGACTGGTTGTCGCTCGGCGGTCCCGACCTGGTCCTGGAAGGCAAGCCGGTGGCGATCATGGGCGCCACGCCCGGCGCCTGGGGCACCCGGCTGGCCCAGCGCACGCTGCGCCAGATCCTCTTTTCGACCGAATCTCTCGTCCTCACCGGGCCGGCGATCTACCTCCGGAACGTGGACAAGTTGATCGATGCAAGCGGCGCGCTGTCCGACACCAAGACGCTCGAGCGTTTGTCGGGCTTTCTGGCGGCGTTCGCCGCGTGGATCGAGCGGCTGTCGGGCGTAGAACGACAGGAGAAACCCGATGCAAGAGCTGGAGACTGAAAGACTGATCCTGCGCCAGTGGGCGGCGAAGGACTTCGCGCCCTTCGCCGACTACTTCGCCGACGAGGAGACCGCGCGCTACGTCGGCGGCGTCGCCGACCGCGATCAGGCATGGCGCCGCATGGCCTCACAGATCGGGCACTGGGTTCTGCTCGGTTTCGGCTACTGGGCGGTCGAAGAGAAAGGGAACGGCATCTTCGCCGGCTGCGTGGGCCTGTGGCGCTCACCCGGCTGGCCCGAGCTGGAGCTCGGCTACTGGCTGGTCCCGGCGGCCTGGGGCAAGGGGTATGCGACCGAGGCCGGGGCTGCCGCGCGGGACTTCGCCTGGGAGGTCGTCAAGGCCGAGACCCTGGTGAGCTACATCGCGCCCGAGAACGAGCCTTCGAAGCGCGTTGCCGAGCGGCTCGGCGGCCGCTTCGAGGAGGTCATCGACCTGCTGTCGCACGGTCCTCACTGCGTCTACAGGTATCCACGGCCTGGGGAGTAGCGGCGATTGGCAGACCGCTGCAAACGAAGCGCATGAAGCTGAAGCAGATCACCGGACCGGCCGCATCCCGGACCCGCCGTGCCTACGAGCGCAACGCCGCCCGCTACCACGACCGGTTTTCAACCTACGCACCATACCGGGAGAAGATCCTCGAATTCGTCGGGCGGATCCTGGCGGGGGGCGCGGTTCTCGACCTCGGCTGCGGCTCCGGCGCCAACGCCCGGCTGATGGCCGGCGCCGGGCTCCGGATCAAGGGCTACGACTTTTCGCCGCAGATGCTCGAGCTGGCCCGCCGCGAATGCCCGGGCGGCGTCTTCGAGCTCGCCGACCTGAGAGACCTCCCGGAGACCGGCACGTTCGACGCGGTTCTGGCGTCCTTCTGCATCGTCCACCTTCTCGACGGCGAGGCCGCGGCCTTCCTCGGGCGACTGCCGGCGCTCATGAAAGCGGACTCGGTCCTGCACGTGAGCTTCATGGAAGGTAAGGAGCCGACCTGGTCGACCACCACGTTCTCTGACGAGCCTCTGTTCTACAACTACTTCGACCGCGGCTGGATCGCCGAGATCCTTGCGGGCGCCGGCCTGGAGCTGCTCTCGACCGCGACCCACGACTATCCGGAGCAGGACGGTTCGACCACCACCGACGTCTTCCTCGAGCTGGGTTGGGCCTCGCCTGCACCTCACCCCGAGACCGAATGAACCTGAATCGCTATCTCGAGCGCATCGGCTACGACGGCCCGGTCGAGCCCGGCCGCGAAACCCTGCGCCGCCTGCATCGCCAGCACCTGCTCCGGGTGCCGTTCGAGAATCTCGACATTCACCTGCAGCGCCCGTTCACCCTGGAAACGCCGGCCCTCTACGACAAGATCGTCGAGCGGCGCCGCGGCGGCTTCTGCTACGAGCTCAACGGCCTGTTCGCCTGGCTCCTGCGCGAGCTGGGATTCGATGTGAGCCTGCACTCGGCGCGCGTCGTGGGAAGCGACGGCCGGCCGGGGCCCGAGTTCGACCATATGACGCTCCTCGTCCGGCTGAAGCAGAGGTGGCTGGCGGACGTCGGCTTCGGCGAGAGCTTCCTCGACCCCATGCGGCTCGACTCCGAGGAGCCGTACTTCGACGGCCACACGACCCATCGCATCGCCGCGCGGGGCTCGTCCGCCTTCGCTGTCGAGCAGCTGGATGCAGGACAGGAGTGGGCGCCGCAGTACGTCTTCACCACCCGAGCCCGGCGGATCGACGAGTTCGACGAGATGTGTGTCTACCATCAGACCTCACCCGATTCGCACTTCACCCGCAAGCGCCTGTGCACCCTGGCCACCGCCGAAGGTCGGATCACCCTGGCCGGACTCACGCTGATCGAGACGGTGGGGGGTGAGCGACGCGAGACCCCGCTGGCCGGGGATGCGGAGTGGCGGCGGACGCTACGAGACGTCTTCGGGGTGAACGTCTAGCGCATCGCGCCAGGAGCGAGACGGATTCGGCGATCGATCGACTAGCACCCGCAGGATCTGGAAGAGGTCGGGCCGTCGCTGCACTTCGTCGATCAGGACCAGCCCTAGCAGGCCCTAGAGGCGTGCTCCGTCGCCGTTGAAGGGAACAACCAGGAGGGTCAACTCCATACTCGTCTCCGTCCGCAGCCGAGTAGCAGCGCGGGTCACGGGCGTCTCGCGACGAAAGCCGGTGAGAAGTCCAGGCTAGAATCTGCGAAGAAAACCTGACTGGAAGGAGATGCCGATGAACTGGAAGAAGCTGCTGACGGACGAGCTGGAGTACCTCTACCGAGTGACCGACGGGCTCTTCGGCCAGGTCGACGACGATTCACTCGACTGGAAACCGGCCACCGGCGAGAACTGGATGACGACGGGTCAGCTGCTGAAGCACATCGCGACCGGCAACGGACCGGGGTTCAAGGGCTTCGTCACCGGCGACTGGGGGCTGCCCGAGGGAGTGAGCTTCGAGGACATGGCCCCCGAAGACATGCTGCCCCCGGCGGAGACGATGCCGACGGTTGAAAGCGTCGCCCAGGCTCGCGAGCTGCTGGCTCAGGACAAAGCTCTGGCCTTCGAGGTGCTCGAAGGTACGAGCGAGGAGCAGCTGGCGACAACGGAGCTGGCCGCACCCTGGAATCCGGGCGAGACGTTCGCTCTGGGTCGCCATCTCCTCCATTCGATCCGCCACACGCTGCAACACAAGGGCCAGCTGTTCTACTACCTGAAGCTGCAGGGGAAGCCGGTCGATACCCAGCACCTGTGGGGGATGTGAGCCCGCCCTACCGCCGCTCACTCCGCAGCGGGCCCTAATCCGCTTCGAGATAGCCGACCAGCACCGCCGCCATCGACCGGGCACCCACGAAGATGGCCTCCTCGTCGGCCGCGAACTCCGGGCTGTGGGACAGGCCGCTACAGGACGAGCCGGGTATTCGGAAACGCCGCGAACCAGCCGAACCAGAAGGCTCGCTGAGCGGGTAACCGCTCGAGCCGGCGGCCGTCCGGCGCGACCAGGTGATCCTCGCTCAAGATCCAGGTCTGTCCGTTGGTGTCCGTGACCGCACGGTCGAGGTCCCAACTTGCGAACCGCTCGCCTTGGGTCCTGTAGACGCGGTTGGCGCCGGAACGGTCGGTCAAGACGACAAATTCGATGCCGCCGATGCGGTCGTGGTAGACGTTGGTCTTGGCCAGGAAGTCGGCGGAGATGGCGAGCGGCTTAGCGGCCTCTTCCGTCAGAACCAGAGCCAGTACCTCGTCCTTGTTCTTGAGGCGGCGGTCGACCTTCGGAACATTGAACATCAGATCGTCGGTGGCGAAGTATTCCCGGTAGGCCGCACCCTCCGAGTAGTCGCGCTGGTGGCCGGTGTCGAGCGACAGCACCCGGGTGTTGGGGTGGCGCCGCCGCCACTCGCCCCAGGTGGTGGTGACGACACTGCGCCGGGCGAGCTGTATGGACTCCCGAGCCAGGGGCCCGATGACCGGCCGTCCCCAGATGGTGTTCCATAGAGACTGCGTCGCCCGGTCGTACATGAGCTTGTTCGAGCGATAGAGAAAGCCGCTCGTGCCCAGGTCGTATCGCACCCCGTCGAGCTCGATCTCGTAGAGGATGACCGTGCCGCAGAGGGTGCAGTAGACACCGGCCACGGGTACTCCACCGATCGTATCGGTGAAGAGCTCGTGCCAGGCCAGAATCCGCTTCGGATAGGCTCGGGCATTGCCGTTGACTTCCAGTCCGAAAACGACGTTGTCGTCGTCGAGGTAGTCGGCGGCGGCGGCGCTGATCATCTTCGGTGACCGCAGCGGCGGGATGCCGTCCTGCCGAACGCCGCCCCACCGGACCTCGTCCAGGCGGATCTCGGTCGGTCTGCCCAGCCCGAAGTAGGCGCCGAACTTGGGATCGATCAAGCGGTACAGGCGGCTCTTGAACTCGGCGTACCGGGGATGAGCCTGGGCCGGACGTGACCAGAGCCACTCGTACCAGCGTCGAATGTCGCCTCCGAAGCGCTGGCCCGTCTTCTCTTCGAGAGTGGAGACCAGGAAGCTGCTCAAGGACGGGTCTCGACTGAAGTAGAGGATCTCGAGCGCCATGACGGCATAGCCCGGTTGCCACGTACGAGCGATCTTCTGTTCGGTCGGCTGACGAGCGTCAGGCTCTTTGAGCAAGAGGGAGATGAACTCATCGGGCGCTACCGCCTCGACGCGCTCCGGAGGAGCGCCATTCTGAAAAGTCCAAGAGACCGTGGCGAGCAGAAAGGCGCCGCCGAGTATGGCGAGAACTGTCTTGCTTCGCATAGATAGATCTACGTTCGCCGAACGGTTGGGGGTTCTGCTCGCTTGCGAGAGGGCGGACAGGCGAGTCTACGTCGCCCGTAGAACGACCAGGGTGACGTCGTCCTCGAGCGGCCCCGTAGACCAGGATGCTACGGTCTTCATGAGCTCTTCGACGACCCTGTCCGGCGTGTCCACCCTCGCCGCCGCCTGTTCAAAGGCGCGCTCCGCGGAGTCGTAGCCGAGCTGCTCGCCGCCGCTGCCGCTCAACTCGGTGAGGCCGTCGCTGGTCAGCAGAACAGTGTCGCCGGCCGCCAGCTCGAGCGTATTCCGGCGATAGGGAAAGTCGAGTGGGCTGCCGAGCGGCACGCCTCCCAGATCGACTTGCTCGACCTCGCCTGTCGCCCCGCGGTGGATCAGCGCGGGCGGCATGCCGGCGCCGACCAGCTCCAGGCTCGGTCCCCGCACGCGACCCAGGGCAAACGCCATGTTGAGACGCCCGAGCTTCATTTGCTTGAGGGCTCGGTCCATCTCGCGGAGGGCTTCGACGAGATCGGACCGGCTGGCGGCGACGGCGAAGAGACCCTTGACGGCCGCCGCCATCATCCCGGCCTGCAGGCCGTGACCGGTGGCATCCCCGATGGCGAAGGTGACGGCGCCGTCGACGTGCTCGATCACGTCGTAGTAGTCGCCCCCCACCTCAGTCGCGGTCTGCATGTGGGCCGCCATCGCGAGGCCCGGGAGCGACGGCATCTCCTTCGGCAGGAGCGAGAGCTGCAGGGTGCGAGCCTGGTCCAGCTCCTGACTCTTGCGGGCGTCTTCCTGCTCGAGGAGGCGGCGCTCCAACTCCGCCTGGCGCTGGAGTTGGGATTCGCGCCGCAGGCTCACGGCGCGGGCCGCCAGGGACGTCGGCAGCGCCAGGACCAGCGAGAGGATGAGGGCACCGGTCAGGAGCCATACCCGCAGGGTCCGGAGCTCCGCGTCGATTCTGGCCAGGTTTCCGTGGGTCGAAATCGTCCAGGCCGTACCCGGAACCGTGGTGAAGTAGATCATCTCCTGTGCCATGTCGGGGCCGAAGCTCAAGTGGCCGTTCGCGGTAAGGCCCTGGCTCAGGAAGGACCGCCACGGTGCGGTGTCCGACGGATCGGGCGCGGGGGTGAAGATGGCGCCCGGTTTGACGTCCATGCCGAGCAGGTTGGCGTCGGGATGGCCGATGTATCGGGCCCCTTCCTGTTCGATCAGGCAGACATA
>CAJIBT010000037.1_pt1 | contig 10260 bp, 9 predicted proteins | sample 9199421 | NCBI WGS metagenome assembly CAJIBT01 (sample SAMEA7708311, study PRJEB35096) | sediment metagenome | biome: marine neritic benthic zone biome [ENVO:01000025]; feature: sediment [ENVO:00002007]; material: shallow marine sediment [ENVO:03000034] sea grass bed [ENVO_01000059] ...
CCATCCTCATCGCCCGCGTAATGGTGGATGAGGGTTCCGCGGGGCGCTTCGACACAGCCCACTCCCTCCCCGGCCTTGACCTCCACCTGCGCTCGGATATTGCGGCCGGTGATCTCCGGATCCTCGAGCAGCTCGATGGCCCGCTCGCAGTTGTTGACCAGCTCGATCAGGCGTGCCCAGTGATAGAGCAGCGTGAGCTGCGCCGGGCGACCGAACTGCTCGCGGAACTCTTCGAGCTCCTTCTGCGCCTCCGGCGTGCTCATCCGATCACAGACATTGATTCGCGACAGCGCGTTGCTGCGATAGATCCCGACAGGATTCTCCAGATCCATCGAGAACTCCCCTCCCGCCCATTGCTTGGCGAAGGGCATCTTGACGTAGCTCCAGGGCTCGATGTGCTCGCCGATGTGGTCGGTATAGTCCTCATAGGGGAAATCATCGTAGGTGCCGTCCGGCTTCATCAGCCGGATCTTGCCGTCATAGATGTCGTGGCTACCGTCCTCGGTCACCGTCCCGATGAAGCCGGTGTTGATGACGCCCAGCGTCTTGACGCTGTCGAGGTACTTCGGGAAGACCTCGCTCTTGGCGTAGTCGATGCTGAACTTGGCGAACTCGAGCTGCTCCCGGGTCTCGGCCAGGAACTCCTGCCGCTCCTCCTCGAGTAGCGGCCTGGAAAAGCCGCCGGCCACGGCCGCGACCGGGTGGATGACCTTGCCCAGCCAACGCTCCAGAACCATGGCTCCCCGATAGCGGTGGTGCACCACCTTCTGGGCCAGCTCGGGGGCCTCCTTGGCAATGCCGATGACGTTGCGGACGGCGGGATCGGCATCCGGCCCGAGCACGAAGTCGGGCGCGGCGAGAAAATAGAAGTGCAGCAGCTTGTCCGGAATCCAGGCCAGATGCTGCGCCAGCCGGCGCAGCTTCACCGCCGTCGGCGGCGGCTGGACTCCGAAGACCCCGTCCGCGGCCTTGACCGACGCCAGGTGATGATTCCAGGGGCAGATGCCGCATATCCGATTGACGATTCGAGGCATCTCCTCCACCGGCCGGCCCTCGCAGAACTTTTCGAAGCCGCGCAAGGCCATGACGTGGAATCTGGCGTCGGCAACGTTGCCGGCATCATCGAGCTGGATCGCCACCCGCGCGTGGCCCTCGATCCGCGTTATCGGCTGGATGTTGATGACTTGTCCCATGACGTCGCCTCCTCTACCTGCGCTTGGCCGGCAATGGCCGCAGATTTCCGTGTGAGCCGACGAAGCGGTTGAGCATCGCCCGCCGATCGATCACGCTCCTGGCCTCCAGGCCGACGGAGGACATCGCGCCCATCATGTCGACCAGCGGCTTGGCGCCTTTTCGGATGGGGCCGAAGCAGCCGCGGCAGGATTGGCGAGCGGTGATGCACCGCGGCGCGCCCTCCTTGCCGGCACATCCGGCCCGAGTCACGGCGCCGAGACACATGTAGCCCTGCTCCATGATGCAGCGCATCTTGTCGAGGGGCTCTTCGGGGTCGTACTCGAAGTTCACCAGCGGCCGCTTGACGGGCCCACCGCCCGATTTCTCCTCACGGATCACGGGACAGGTATCGCAGACGCTGCGCTCGGGCAGAGCCCACTCCGTCTTGCCGTCAAGGAGCGCCAGCAGAGCGTCGGCGATCCAATCCGGGTGTGGCGGACAGCCGGGAATGAAGATGTCAACCTTGACGATCTCGTCGATCGCCTTGACGTTCTCCGTATAGGCTGGCACGACCTCGAGCGGCGTCGCGGCCGGCTCGTGGGTCGGGCAGCCGCGGAAGACCTTCTCGAAGATCTCTTCGTTGGGGAACATGTTGGCCTGGGCAGGAATCCCGCCGTCGGTCGCGCAGGTGCCCAGGGCGATGAGGATGTCCACCTTCTCCCGTATCTCCTTGAGGACCTCCTCGTGCTCGGCGCTGCGCACGGCGCCGGAGACCAGCCCGACGGTGGCCTTGGGGATTGTGATCTTCTCGCCCTCGCCCACGGACCCGAAGTACTTGCTGTCGACTAGCGCGGGAATATGCACCAGCTCGAGCTTTTCCGGGATGAGATCGAGAATGGGCTCCCCGATGTTGAGGATCGAGATCTCACAGCCCGAGCAGGCGTTGAGCCACTCCGAAGCTACTGTCACAGCCATCGTGCACCTCCTGGTTCTAGAGCCACCTTGTCACGGCGCTATACCGGCGGGGAGCCCTCCACCACAACCTCGCGAACGACTCTCCGGGTGTAGACGTGAACCTTGTCTTCTTCTTGCAGGATCCGGACCTCGAATTTGTCCTTCTCGTACTCGGCCCTGGCTTGGTCGGCCGCCTGCGAGCTCTCGTATTCCCTCCCGTCCCACATGAACTTCTTGCCGCCGATCAGCCGCGCTCTCGGTTCTGCCATGTCGACCTCCTGAACCGCCCGCCGCACGTTCTGGGGACACGATTCCATCGTGTCCCCAGCAGCCCCGGCATCCGACTACGCATAAGGACTCGGGCCGAGATCCTCGATCTCCTTCGTGAAGCTCTCGACGACCTCGGCGAAGCGCTGTCCCTCGGACGCCGAGACCCATTCGAGCCGGAAGCGCTCCGGCTCGATTCCGAGGTCCTCGAGAATCAGCTCGATCGCTTCCGAGCGCTGCTGGGCTTTCTCATTACCATCCTGGTAATGGCAATCACCAGGATGTCAACCGCAAGCCAGAACGCCGTCGGCTCCGTTGGTCAGCGCATTGACGATCAGATTCGGGTGGATCATCCCCGAGCACATCACGCGGATGACGCGGATATTGGGCGGGTACTGCGACCGTGACACCCCCGCCAGATCCGCTCCGGCGTATGCGCACCAGTTGCAGCAGAATCCGATGATCAGCGGTTGGAAGCCGTTGTCGCTCATCCTCTGCTCCTTCCTGTCTCAACCCTGCAGCGCGGCATTGACCATCGCCTCGATCTGCTCGAGCCGAAAATGCTTGATAAATATCCCCTGCTTCGGGCAGGTCGCCTGGCAAGAGCCGCATCCTTTGCACAGCGACTCGTTGACCTCGACGGTCTTCCTGACCGCTCCATCACTCATGTACTCAAGCAGTGTGATGGCGTCGTAAGGGCACGGGGCGACGCAGTAGGCGCAGCCGTCGCAGTTGGGGTCATAGACCGTCGATACCGAACCTTCGAGCTCCAGCTCCTCCTGCGCAAGGATGGTTGCCGCGCGAGAAGCGGCCGCACCAGCCTGAGCGATCGACTCGTCGACAGCCTTCGGCCAGTGGGCCAGACCGCACATGAAGACGCCCTCGGTGGCGAAGTCCACGGGCCGCAGCTTCATGTGCGCCTCGAGAAAGAACTTCTCCTGGCCCTGGGAAACTTTGAGCATCTTGGCCAGATCCGCGGCGTCGTCGTGCGGCACGATGCCGGTGGAGAGCACCACCAGGTCCGCTGCGAGTCGGACGTGGCGATTCAGCATGCGGTCGTAGGTCGTCACCTGGATCTGGTCGCCGACCTTCTCCACCACGGGCTTGCTGTCGACGTCGTAGCGCAGGAATCTCACACCCCGGGCGCGCGCCTGTCCGAAGTACCTCTCTCGCAGCCCGTACGTCCTGATGTCCCGATAGAGGACGTAGACCTCCGTCTCGGGATTGAGCTCCTTCAGCTTCAGGGAGTTCTTCACCGCATGCGAGCAGCAGATGCGGCTGCACCAGGGCCTGTCCGGCTGACGAGAGCCGACGCACTGGATCATCACCACCGACTTGAGTCTTTCCGTCCTGGGATCTCCTGAGGTCAGGGCTGCCTCGAGCTCCTTCTGGGTCAGGACAGCGTCTTCCTCGCCGTAGAGACACTCGGTCGGCCGCCTCTCCCTGGCGCCGGTCGCGACGAGAATAACTCCGTGCCGGACGGTCTCGTCTCCCGAGCCGTTGCCGATCGTCGACTCGAAGTTGCCGTAGAAGCCGCTGAGCGCGGTCAACCGGCTCTCGAGATGGAGCCGGATCCTCGGGTGTGCGGTCACCTGCTCAATAGTCCGAGCCAACGCGGCCTGCGGGTCGGCCCCGCCCAGCAAGAAATAGACGTTGCGCAGGTTGCCTCCCAGCCGCTTGGACTTCTCAACGAGATGGACGTCGAAGCCCTGATTGGCCAGCTCGAGGGCGGCGGTCATGCCGGCCATCCCGCCGCCGATGACCAGCGCGTCATGGTTCACCGGCACCCTGATTCGAGACAGGGGCTCGAGCAGCCGGGCCTTGGCCACGGCCATCCGGGTGAGATCTTTGGCCTTCTCGGTCGCCCGCTCCGGCTCGTGCATGTGCACCCAGGTGTTCTGGTCGCGAATGTTGGCCATCTCGAACAGGTACTCGTTGAGCCCGGCCTTGCGGCAGGTATCGCGGAACAGGGCTTCGTGGGTGCGCGGGCTACAGGACGAGACCACCACCCGGTTCAGGTCGTGCTCTCGGACCATCTGCTGGATCCGCAGCTGGGTATCCACCGAACAGGTGTACAGGTTGTCCTCGGCGTGCACCACGTTGGGCAGAGTCTTCGCGTACTCGACGACCGAGGGCACGTCGGCGACGCCTCCGATGTTCTTACCGCAGTGGCAAACGAACACTCCGATCCTCGGCTCCTGGCCGTCGACTGCCTTTTCCGCCGGATACTCCGTGCGCGTAATGAGCGAGCCGCGCGCCTCGTCGAGCAGCGCCATCGCCTTGGAAGCGGCACCGCAGGCCTGCATCACGGTCTCCGGAATGTCCTTGGGCTCGGTAAACGGGCCGCAGGCATAGACCCCGGCGGTAGAGGTCTCGACGGGAGACAGCCCATGAGTCGCGCAAAAGCCGTGCTCATCGAGCTCGAGGCCAAACTTGTCGGCCAGCTCCCGGACGCCCACCGAGGGCGACAGGCCACAGGAGAGGACCACCATGTCGAACTCCTCGGTCATGAGCTCCTTGCCGTCGTCCACGTAGACCAGGCGAAGGTTGTGGCTGGCGGGATCCTGGTGAATGGCCGATGGCTTGCAGCGGATGTAGCGCACCCCCGCCTGTCGCGCGCGCTCGTAGTAGTCGTCAAAGCCCTTGCCGAAGGCGCGCATGTCGATGTAGAAGATCGTGCACTCGAGGTCCTTGTCGTGCTCCATCCCGATGAGGGCATGCTTCGTTGCATACATGCAGCAGACGGAGGAGCAGTAGTTTCTGCCTTCCGCCTCGCGAGAGCCGACGCATTGGATGAAGGCGATTCTCTTCGGAGACCGCCGATCCGACGGCCGCAGAACCCTGCCTTCATAGGGGCCGCTGGCCGAGAGGATGCGCTCGAACTGCAGGCTCGAGACGACGTTGGGGTAGCGACCGTAGCCGTACTCCTGGACCAGCTCGGGATCGAACATCTCGAACCCCGGCGCCAGGATCACGGCGCCGACATCCAGCTCCTTGGTCTCGTCTTGCTGGGAAAAGTCGATCGCCTTGGCGTCACAGAAGATCTCGCACGCCCGGCAGACATCCTCGCCCTGCCGGCGCAGGTGCATGCAGGTATCGGGATCGATCACCGCGGCCCGTGGCACGGCCTGAGGATAGGGAATGTAGATCGACGGCCGCTGCCCCAGGCCTATCTCGAACTCGGCACTGATCGGCCGGGCCTCCCTGGTGGTCACCCGGGCCAGGTCAACTGTCTCGAGCGGGCAGACGACGCTGCAGGCACCACAGACGATGCATCTCGGAGAGCGCTTGTCGTAGGCCGGGGAGATGAGCTTCTCGGTCCCCCGGCTCATGAAGTCGATAGCCCCTACCCCCATCCTCTCCTGGCAGACCCTGACACACAGTCCGCACAGGAGGCAGTCCTCCTGCTTCTTGGGGTAAGGGGTCTCTTCTACTCCAAGCTCCCGGGCCAGCCTCTGAATCGGCTCGATCTCGGAGCAGCGAGCCAGCAGAAGCTCCATCATCACCTTGCGAGTCTTGAGCACCCTCTCGGTGGCCGTTTGGACGACCAACCCCTCGTGCACCGGATAGACGCAGGAGGCTTGCAGCGTCGGTTGGGGGCCGCCCAGCTCCACCAGACAGAGCCGACAGGCGCCGTAGGGTCGCAGGGCCTTGTGGTGGCACAGGGTGGGAATCTGGATTCCCAGCTTCTCGGCAGCCTGCAGCACGGTGGATCCGGCCGCCACTTCCACCCGCCTGTCGTCGATAGTCAAGCTGACCATGATCTATTCCGCCACGCTCGTCGAGGGCTGACGGGTGTCCAGGCTGGCCACGACCTCGCCGTCGCGCAGGTATTCGAAGCGCAGATCGAGCTCTGGTCGGCCGGCCAGAATCGCTCGCAGTGTCGCCGCCAGATCCCCCAATGGTTTTCGATCCGGATGGCTCAGCTGAAACTCCGCCGAAACGATCGTTCCACGCTCGGGTGCCGAGTGCAGTTCGAGCGTGCCGCCGCTTTCCCGCGCCGCCTGAACCAGGAGGGGCAGGCCCAGGCCGACCCGGCGTGTCGTCCTGGTGGTGAAGAACGGATCGAGCGCTTCGCTCTGCATCTCGCGGCTCATTCCCCTGCCGTTGTCCGAAATCTCCAGCAGCAGGCGATCCTTCGGGGTCTCCTCGACGATCCGGATCCCTACCTCGGTGGACGCCGCCGCGACGGAGTTCTCCACGATGTCGAGAATGTGAAGAGAGAGGTCTTCCATGACTAGTGCACCAGCACCTTACGGTCGTCTTGCCGCATCAGCGCTCTTCTGATCTCCTCGAAGCTCGACTCGACGGCCAGGAAGGAGGTCGTGCTGCTCCCGATGTCTGCCAGGCGATGGGCATCCGATGAAGTGATGACCGGAAAGGCCCCGCATTGCTCCACCCACTGGCGGTGCGACACGCGAGGCGAGACTTCCAGGGCATCCAGACCCAATCCCGGGGGGATGAAGCCCAGTTGGCCGATCAGGCCGAAGCCCTCACGGTCGATGTGCGCCGCGATGGCCAGGCCGCCGCAGCCGTGAATCGCGCCGACCACCTCCTCCAGGGTCAGCGCGGTCGCCCCGATGAGCAGCTTGGTCTCCACCTCCGTGGGCTCGTCCCATTCGTTGACCACCACCTGCAGGCCGAAAGCCTCCTCGTCGTTCTCCCCCGGCAGATTCTGGTCAATCAGCAGCTGGAGCTCGTTCAAGTCCAGTCCGGGCTGGAACAGGCCAAGGATGTGCACCTCTTCCCGGGTCGTGATCTCGACGCCGGGCACGACGGAGAGCGACTCTCGCTCGCCGGCCCTGACCACCGCGGCGGTGTTGGCGAGGGAGTTGTGATCACAGACCGCCACCATGTCCAGACCCAGGGTCTTGGCCTGTCTGACGATCGCCGTGGGCACCATCTCCAGCTCCCCGCAGGGTGAGAGACAGGTGTGCAGATGCAGATCTGCCTTCAACTCACTCAAGACCCTGCGGCCCTTCTGACTCATCGCGATACCTCTGCCCTGTCCTGCACCGCGCTCCGAATCCCGAGGGCGTAGAGCCTGCCGACCAGCTCGAAGGCCGGCAGCTCGGTGACCAGTATCGGAATGCTTTCCGTTTCCGCCTTCCTCAGAGTCTCCTCCTCGGGCTCCCTACCGCCGACCAGGACGATTCCGGCAAGCCCCTTCAGGCTGGCCACCGCGACGACATTCTGATGCCGCTGGAGGGTGATCCAGAGGTCTCCCTCCTTACTGTGACCCATGACGTCACTCAGCAGGTCACTGACATAGCCTCCGGTCACCTCCCTGTCGAGGCTTCCGGCGGCGGATCGCACCGCCAAGTCCATTCTGTCGGCCAGGTCAATCAGTTTCATGCTCACCCTCGTCGACCGCAAAAGAGAGTCTCAAAGTGGTCCCTTCACCCTCCCGCGACTCGAGCTCGAACTCGTCGCTCATGTTCTGGATATTGGGCAGCCCCATACCGGCTCCGAAGCCGAGCTCCCGCACCCAGTCCGGTGCCGTGGAGTAGCCGGGCTGGAGGGCCATTCCTACGTCGGCGATGCCCGGCCCCGAGTCCTCCACCTGGACGAGAACCTGCGACGGCTGCACCCTGACGCGCAGGGTGCCTCCGTCCGTGAAGATGGCCAGGTTCATCTCGGCCTCGTAGCTGGCTATGGCCACGCGACGAACTATGTCCGGCCGGATACCCAGGCGGCCGAGGCTCCTCTTGAGACGACTGGAAACCTCACCGGCCCGCTTAAAGTCCTTGCCCGACACCGCGTACTCGAAAACCAGCGTCGTGCTGTCGGCCTCTATGTCCTCGAAGACATGGCTTGCCCTGTAGACGTGGGTCTCCTCCTGGTGATAATCGCTTTCGAGCTTCTTGAGGAGTCCCTCGATCACGTCTCCCTTGGTGACGATACCCACGAGTCTGTGGTCCCCGCGCCGGATTACCGGGAACCGCCCCAGGCCTGAAGCCTCGAACCTGCTGACTGCCGAAGACAACGACTCGTCTTCCCACAGAGTCTCGACTTCCTTCGTCATCTTCTGCTCGACCGCACAGTCAGCCTGCCTGCCGGCGAGGAACTCGATGAAGTCCTCCACGCTGATGATCCCGACCAGTCCACTTCCGTCGACCACGGGGAGTCCGGAGATGCGCTGGGCACACAAGATCTCTCGCAGCTCGCTCATGGAGTCTTGCGGGTGGACGGTGATGATCTCTCGGGTCATGACATCGCCGACTTTCAGCTCGAGGACCAGCTCCTGAAGCTTGCTGGCTTTCACCTCCTAGGGCCTCTCGGAGCAGCCGGGGAGCCCCTCCCTGTACAGCCGCCCACAGCTCTCGAACATCGGCAACTCGGTCGCCAGGAGAGGGACGCCCATGCTTTCCGCCAAGGCGACCGTTTCCGGAAACGGCCTCTTTCCGCGCACGAAGCAGATCGCCCGCACGTTGGCCATCTCAGCGGTGCGCACGACCTGAGGATTGGTCAGCCCCGTCAGGAGAAGGGAGCCTCCTTTTATGTGCGCCAGCACGTCACTCATCAGATCCGCTCCGCAGGCCATTTCCACGGACACAGAGTCGAGGCCGTTTGCCGCGATGACCTCGGCGTTCAGAATCCTCTGCAGCTCGCGTACACGCATGACGGTTCGATCTCCCTGCTCGTCAGCAGCCCGTTCAGTGGACGACGACCGCACCCTCGATACGGCAGACGTCTCGGCAGACCCCACACTGAATGCACTCCTCCTGGTCGATCGCGTGCGGCACCTTGATGTCGCCCGTGATCGCGTCCTGCGGGCATTCCTTCAGGCACATCAGACAGCCGACACAAGCCTCCTCATCGATGGTGTAGGTGATCAACTCCTTGCATACCCCTCCCGGACAGCGGTGCTCCCTGATGTGCGCCTCATACTCGTCGCGAAAGTACCTGAGGGTCGAAAGAACCGGATTCGGAGCAGTGCTGCCCAGCCCACACAGCGAGGCGTCCTTGACCGCCACCGCCAGCTCCTCGAGCATCTCGATGTCGCCCACTCGGCCCTTGCCCTCGCAGATGTCGGTAAGGACCTTGAACATGACGTCCACGCCCTCGCGGCAGGCGGTGCACTTGCCACAGGACTCGCCCCGCAGGAACTCGAGGAAGTAGCGGGCCACGTCGACCATGCAGGTGTCCTCGTCCATGACGATCAGACCGCCCGAGCCCATGATCGACCCCACTTCGGCGAGCCTCTCGTAGTCGACCGGCAGGTCGAGGAGCGATTCCGGCACGCAGCCTCCGGAAGGGCCGCCGGTCTGCACGGCCTTGAATTTCCTGTCCTCCTCGATCCCGCCCCCGATGTCGTAGACGATCTCTCGCAAGGTGATGCCCATGGGCACCTCGACCAGGCCGGTGTTCTTGACCTTGCCCACGAGAGCAAAGACCTTGGTGCCCTTGCTCTTGTCGGTGCCGATGCCGGCGAACCAGCTTCCCCCACGGCTGATGATCTCGGGCACATTGGCCCAGGTCTCGACGTTGTTGATGTTGGTGGGCTCGCCCCAGACTCCGGACTGGGTCGGGAAGGGGGGTCGCACCCGGGGCTCGGGAGGTCGCCCCTCGAGGGAAGCGATCAAAGACGTCTCTTCACCGCAGACAAAGGCGCCGGCGCCGCGGGTAATGGCGATGTCGAAGTTGAACCCGGTCCCGAGGATGTCCTCGCCCAGCAGACCGTACTCGCGGGCCTGCTCGATCGCCTTGATCAGCCGCTCGCGGGCCAGGGGATACTCGTGTCGGATATAGACATGTCCCTGGCTGGCGCCGATCGCCCAGGCGCCGATCGCCATGCCTTCCAGCACGGAATGCGGATCGGATTCGATGATGCTCCGATCCATGAAGGCCCCGGGATCACCCTCA
>CAJIBT010000038.1_pt1 | contig 10244 bp, 6 predicted proteins | sample 9199421 | NCBI WGS metagenome assembly CAJIBT01 (sample SAMEA7708311, study PRJEB35096) | sediment metagenome | biome: marine neritic benthic zone biome [ENVO:01000025]; feature: sediment [ENVO:00002007]; material: shallow marine sediment [ENVO:03000034] sea grass bed [ENVO_01000059] ...
CGGCATGTGAGGTCGCCTCTTTTGTTTCGGCTGCGGGTTCCTCCAACTTCTGAACCTTGGGCCGGCGAATGCGTCGAACGCGAGCCGGAATCAGCTCGCGCATTGATTCCAGCTTGCCGAAGCAGAGAAGCCGATCTCCAGCCTGCAACTCCCGTTCGGCCCGGGGGTTGGGAACCACCGCCGTGCCACGATGCAGTGTCAATACATTGATGTCGCGCTCGCGGAGGCCAGAGCCCGCGATCGTCTTGCCGACGTAGTGCGAGCCCTCGGGGACATGCAGCTCGGCCACGCCGTAGCCGCGGCTCAGGGTGAGTCGTTGGCGGATGTCGAGCTCCGGAAAGCTTACCTGGGCGGCGATGTAATCGATGACGGCACCCGCGATGTCCAGCTTCGTGGCCGTCTCGATGCCCTCCAGGCCCGGCGATGAGTTGACCTCCATGACCAGCGGGCCCTCGCGGCTCTCCAGCATGTCGACGCCGGCCACCCGCAACCCCATGATCTGGGCGGCGCGCACCGCTACCCCCTGGGAGGACTCGTCGAGCGTCACCAGCTCGCTCGTGCCACCTCGGTGGATATTGCTGCGAAACTCCTGGCCCTGGGCCATACGGCGCATGGCCGCCACCACCCGGTCTCCGACCACGAAGGCGCGTAGGTCGCGGCCCTTGCTCTCGGCGACGAACTTCTGCACCAGGACGTTCTGCTTGGTGCTCTGCAGGGTTTCGATGATCGCTTCGGCGATCTTGACCGAGTCGGCGAGGATGACGCCGACCCCCTGGGTACCTTCGAGCAGCTTGATGATGACGGGCGCGCCGCCGACGCGCTCGATGGCAGGCAGCACATCGTAGCGGTCGCGGACGAAGGTGGTCTTGGGGATCCCTATCTGGTGGCGGCTGAGGATCTGCAGCGAGCGCAGCTTGTCGCGCGAGTTTACGATCGCTAAGGAGGAGTTGGCGCAGAAGACGTCCATCTGCTCGAACTGCCGGACGACAGCGGTACCGAAGTAGGTGACCGAGGCGCCGATGCGGGGCAGCACGGCGTCGTAGTGGCTCAGGTTTTTCGAGTGGTAGAGCAGATCGGGCACCCCCGGTGCCAGGTCGATGGCGAACTTCAGGGTGTTCAGCACCCTGACTTTGTGGCCGCGATTGGCGGCGGCCTCGCGGAGGCGCCGGGTGCTGTAACTGCGTGGACTGCGCGACAGGATGGCGAGCTTCATCGGGGGTCCTTTCTCGAGCGTGCGGTTGGTTTCTTCTTGGGCTTTTTCAGTCGTCGCTTCTTCTTGCTGGCCGGTCGGCCGCCGTAGAACGAGCGGCCCGGATCGACCAGGCCGCGGCCCCGAACCGCCTCCCGGCCGAGCAGCATCCTGAAGCCCATCTCGTCGCGGTTCGCCAGGGTCAGCTCGATCGGCCAGCGCCTGCCCAGCAGCTCGAGCTCGGTGACGATCACCGGCCGGTTGGTAGCGTGTCCGCTGGAGCTTCGGACCCGGCGGAACTCGAGGACCTCTGCCTCCGATTCGACCGTCTCCCTGGCGTTGCGCTGCAGCGGGTGGACCTTGAAGCGGACGAAGGTCCTGCCTCGGCGCTCTAAGGTCCGCAGATCGAAAGCGTGGAGGGAAGAGGACCTGGCGCCGGTGTCGATCTTGGCCTTGATCCGGGAGATACCCAGCTCGGGCAACGCGACCCACTCGCGCCAGCCCAGGACAACCAACTTGTCGGGTGAAACGGCGCGAGGCATCCGCAGAGTCTAGCCGAGGCCAATGCAGGCAGGGGGGAGGGTCCCACCGCCAGCCGGAGGAGCAGCCGACTCCTAGGCCGTCGGGATCGCTTCTCTGGCATCCAGCGCCGGCAGGCGATCCATGCCGGTCCCCTTCGCCTCGGCCGCCATGCGCTCGTGGAGAAAGCGCGCCACCGATTCCTCCAAAGGCTCCGGCGTATGGCTGGCGAGGATTGCGCCGACCCTCTCGCTTGCCCGGGCGGCGGCGTCCTTGCGCCCCAGGCTCTCCCATTCGTCGAGGGTGGCGCGGTCGATCACCGGGTCGGGATAGTAGGTCTCCTCGCGGAACCAGCGGCCGGTGTGGGCAAGGGAGAGGAAATCCTGCGCCTTGATGCCCTCTTCGAGGAGGGGCAGGGCGATGGGATCGTCGCGCAGCTCGATGCCGCGGCTCAGCCGCAGCACCATGCCGCAGATCTCGTGATCCAGCACCAGCTTCTCGAGGCTCTGGCAGGACTCGAAGTCGTGCATGCCGGGCCCCGAGAGGTTGTTGATGCCGCTTACCGCCGCCAGGGTCGCCCCCATGGCGCTCTCCATGCCGGCCTGAAAGTCGACCACCTTGGAGTCGCTCAGACCCATGTAGGCATGGGTCGGCAGGCCGAGGTGCTTGCCGATCTCGGCGTAGGCGCCGTCGATCATCTGGGTCTCGACCGCGCCCATCGGCGTCGTCGCCTTGCGCATGTCGAAGCAGGCCGGCGAGCCGCCGTAGATGATCGGCGCCCCGGGCTGAGCGAGCTGGTGGATGACGATGCCGCTCAGGCTTTCCGCGCAGTGTTGGGTGACCGCGCCGGCCAGGGTCACCGGCGCCGTGGCGCCGGTCAGCGGCATGGCGACCAGCTCGGCCGGCAGACCGGTGCGGGCGCAGTCGATGAGCGCCTGCGCCGTCAGGTCGCTCCACTTCAAGGGAGGCGAGGGGCAGCAGTCGAAGATGGCCAACGGCTTGGCACGCAGACGCTCGGCATCGCCGGCCACGGCGGCCAGCATCTCGTGCATGGCGCGAAACGCCTCTTTCTCGAAGGTGCCGGTAACCAGCGGCTTGCGACAATAGAGCAGCCCGACATAGAGCCGAAAGCGATCGGCGATCGACTCGTGTACATCACCGGGAATGATGCCGGTGCTCTGGGCGGCGTAGTTGGGCAGCGCGTCGATCAGGGTGGCGAAGGCGACCAGGTCGGCGGTGACCGGAATCCGCGCCCGGCTCTCGCCGTAGTCGTAGACTCGCAAGGCCGCCGAGCCGGGAGTGAAGTGGACCCGGTTCTCTCCCAGGTCCATGACCACCTTCCCGGAACGGTCGAAGACCTGGATGCGGCGCGGTGCGGTGGCCAGGGCCTTCTCGACCAGCGGCTCCGGAATGCGGACCCGCCCGGCCTCGACGCGCGCGCCGGCACCGTCGAGGAGCTCGAGCGCCTCGGCATTCTCCACCAGCACCCCCACCCGCTCCAATGCGGCAATCGCCTCGTCGATGATCTTGGCTCGTACGTGGGTGTCGAACCAGCTCACCCGGGGTTGAACGGCCATTCCCTATTCCTCCCCTCGTTCTTGAATCAGGAACGGCGCAGGTCGAAGGACGGCGACCCGGCGACCCGCTGCCACCCGCCAAGTTAGCAGCATCGGCGGCCGCTGCCACCGTCTGTTGGGGTAGGTCTGGCTGCTGGACAGACTTCGGGGCCATTGCTACGGTCCAAGTCAAAGGCTTGATTCCAGTGCCCTTCTACGCCGACCTGCACATCCACTCGAAGAACTCGCGGGCCACCAGCCGCGACTGCGACCTGGAGCACCTGGCCTGGTGGGCGCAGCGCAAGGGGATCACGGTGGTCGGCACCGGCGACTTCACCCATCCGGCCTGGTTCGAGGAGCTGCAGGAAAAGCTGCTGCCGGCCGAGCCGGGGCTCTTTCGCCTGCGGCCCGAGCTGGAGCGGGAGGTGGAGACGACCCTGCCGCCGATCTGCCGGGGGCCGGTGCGCTTCATGCTGCAGGTGGAGATCTCCACCATCTACAAGAAGGGCGAGCGCACTCGCAAGGTGCATCACCTGGTCTACGCGCCCGACTTCGCGACCGCCTCGCGCTTCCGGGAGAGCCTGGGGCGCATCGGCAACATCGCCTCCGACGGCCGGCCCATCCTGGGGCTCGACTCGCGGCATCTGCTGGAGATCACGCTCGAGAGCGGCGACGGCGCCTATCAGGTGCCGGCCCACATCTGGACCCCCTGGTTCGCCGTCCTGGGCTCGAAGTCGGGCTTCGACTCGGTGGAGGAGTGCTACGGCGACCTGGCCGAGCACATATTCGCCGTCGAGACCGGCCTGTCCTCCGATCCGCCCATGAACTGGCGGGTCTCGCAGCTCGACGGCTACCGGCTGGTCTCGAACTCGGACGCCCACTCGCCTCCGATGCTGGGGCGGGAGGCCTGCGTCTTCGACACTGGGCTCGATTACTTCGCGATGCGCCGGGCGCTCGAGACCGGCCGGGGTTACGGCGGCACGGTGGAGTTCTTTCCCGAGGAGGGCAAGTATCACCTCGACGGGCATCGCGCCTGCGCAGTGCGGCTCGAGCCCGGCGAGACCCGCGAGCGGGGCGGCCTCTGTCCGGCCTGCGGCAAGCCGGTGACCGTGGGGGTGCTGCATCGGGTGGAGACCCTGGCCGACCGCGCGGCAGGGGAGCGCCGCGCGACCGCCGACCCCTATCGCAGCCTGCTGCAGCTACCGGAGATCGCGGCCGAGCTGCACGGTGTGGGAGCACGCTCGAAGCGGGTGGAACGCACGGTGGCCGGCCTGGTCTCCCGACTGGGGCCGGAGCTCGGGATCCTGGAGCGATTGCCCCTCGAGGAGGTCGAGCGAGCCGGCGGGCCGCTGCTCGGCGAAGCCGTGCGCCGCTTGCGCGCCGGCCGGGTACGTTGCAAGGCGGGCTACGACGGCATCTTCGGCACCATCCGGCTCTTCGAGCCGGACGAGATCAGCTCGCAGATGGGCCTCTTCGCCCTGCCGGAGGAGCCGCCGCCGCCGCCACGGCCTACAGAACAAGGGGAAGACAAGAAACGGGGGCCTGTTTCGACAGGCGCCAAGCCGAAAGAGGCGCCTGCGCCGTCTTTACGCGGCTCGACCGGCGGCCTTCTCGGGGGTCTGGACTCCGACCAGCGAGCCGCCGCGGAGACCGGGGAGGGACCGCTGCTGATCGTCGCCGGTCCGGGTACCGGCAAGACCCGCACCCTGACCCATCGCATCGCGCGTCTGGTCGAAAGAGGCGTGCGGCCCGAGGCCTGCCTGGCGGTCACCTTCACCCGCCGCGCCGCGCGGGAGATGCGCGAGCGGCTGGAGGTACTGGTTCCCGCGGTCGCCCAATCGATCCGGGTGACCACCTTCCACGGGCTCGGGCTGGCGATCCTGCGGGAGCAGCGGGCCGAGGTCGGGCTACAGAGGGATTTTCGGGTGGCGGACGAAGCGACCTGTGCCGACATCGTCCGCCGCCGATTCGGTCTGGGGCGGTCCGACGCCATAGCTTGCCTGGCCGAGCTTCGCCGCCGCCGGCTCGAATCGAGCGAGAGCGACGGCGGCGCCCACGAATCCGGGGCAGCACCCTCGCTTGCCGACTACCGGCAGGCTCTACGTGAGCGCAACCTGGCGGATTTCGACGATCTGTTGCTGCTGCCCGCAGAGCTTCTCGCCGAGCGACCCGACCTCGTGACGATCTATCGTCGTCGCTTCCGCTGGATCTCGATCGACGAGTATCAGGACATCGACGCCGCCCAGTATCGGCTCCTGCAATTCCTGGCCCCGGAGGACGGCAACGTCTGCGCCATCGGCGATCCCGATCAGTCGATCTACCGCTTCCGGGGCGCCGAGGTGGGCTTCTTCCTGCGCTTCCAGGAGGACTTCCCGGGGGCGCGGGTGGTCGAGCTGCGGCGCAACTACCGCTCGCAGCGCACGATCGTCGAGGCGGCGCTGCAGGCCATCGCTCCCTCCAGCCTGGTGGCCGGGCGGCGCCTCGAGGCGGCGGCCGAGACCGCTGGCGAGCGCATCGTCACCCACCGGGCCGCCAGCCCCGAGGCCGAGGCCGAGTTCGTGGTGCGGAGCATCGAAGAGCTGCTGGGGGGCACCTCCTATTTCTCGGTCGACAGCGGCCGGGTGGCCTCCCACGCCGCGACCGAGGTCGAGGGTTTGTCGTTCGATGATTTCGCCGTGCTCTACCGTACCCACGCCCAGGCGCCGCCGCTGGTCGAGGCCCTGGAGCGCGCCGGCATGCCCTTTCAGCAGCGCACCCACGAGCGCCTCATGCAGCGCCCGGCCGTGCGGCTGCTGGTGCGGACGATGGAGACTCTGCTCGAGAATCAGGGGCCAAAGGACGCCGGGCGCAGCGTCGGCGAGTGGCTCGCAGCGGCTGCTGACCGCTGCGGCTCGGAGTCCTCGAAGGACGAGGGTCCGCCGATCGCGGCGGCGGTCGATCTGGTGGCGCCCCTGGCCGAGCGCCACGGCGAGGATCTGGAGGGCTTCCTCGCCGAGCTGGCCCTGGGGGCCGAGGTGGACACCTGGGATCCGCGCGCCGAGCGCATCTCGCTCCTCACCCTGCATGCGGCCAAGGGCCTGGAGTTTCCGGTGGTCTTTGTCGTCGGCTGCGAGGACGGGCTGCTGCCCCTGACCTGGGCGGAGGGCGAAACGGATCTCGAGGAGGAGCGCCGCCTCTTCTTCGTCGGCATGACGCGGGCCCGCTCGCGGCTCTTTCTCACCCGAAGCCGCCGTCGCCGGTGGCGGGGCGAGCTGCGCGAGCCGGCCGGCTCGCCCTTCCTGCGGGACATCGAGGAGGGGCTCCTCGAGCAGCGGCGCGCCACGCGACGCAAGCGCCGACCGGCCGCGGCGCCGGACAGCGATCAACTCAGGCTGCTCTAGCCCGCCAACCGTTCAGTTTCTCACCAGCAAGCTCTTGGCGCGCTCGGTCGCCTTGACCACCGCCTTGATCAGGGTGACGCGGGTCTTGCCCTCCTCGAGCTCCAGGATGCCGTCGATGGTGCAGCCGGCCGGCGTGGTCACCTCGTCCTTGAGCAGCGCCGGATGACTGCCGCTCTCGAGCACCATGCTGGCCGCGCCGAGGGTGGTCTGGGACGCCAAGAGGGTTGCCACCTCACGGGGAAGACCGACCTTGACCCCCGCCTCGGCGAAAGATTCGAGGATCACGTAGACGAAGGCCGGGCCGCTGGCGGAGAGGCCGGTGACGGCGTCCATGTGCTTTTCGTCGAGGATCACCGTGCGACCGACGGCGTCCAAGAGCCCTTGCCGGAGCGCGACGTGCTCCGGCCGCGCGAAGCGGCCCGAGGAGATCCCGGTCATGCCGCAGCCGATGACCGCCGGTGTGTTCGGCATGGCTCGCACCACCGGCACCTTCCCCAGGATCTCCTCGATGTATTCGGTGGGAACGGAAGCGGCGGCCGATATCACCAAGGTGTCCTCGCCCACCACCGGCGCGATCTCCTCGCAGACCTGGCGCACGGTGTGCGGCTTGACGGCCAGCAGGACGATGTCGGCCTGGCCGGCGGCCGCCGGATTGTCAGTGCCGGTGGCCACGCCGAGCTCTTTCTGCCGCGCCTCGGCGCTGGGCTCGTGATGCACCGTGGCGCGGACGCCGTCCGGCTCGAAGAGCTGCTTGTCGAGAAAAGCGCGCAGCAGAATGCCGCCCAGCTTGCCCAGGCCGAGAATCGCGAGTCTTTGGCTGCCTATCGGTCCGCTCATCGTCTGCTCCCTCGAGTCGTCATGCGCCCCAAGACCGGCGGCGGGGGCGCCAGTTTAGCGGAGGGACCGGCCCGCCGGGTACGCTGTCTCAACGAGACGCTTCGTCGACGACGAAAGACACCCTCTGCATCCTCCTCGCTCCTGCTCTGCCCTCCGCAAGCCCCAGGCGCGCCAGTCCGTGGAGGGCTCGGACAGGCTCCGAAGCTCCCTTGGGACTCGCCTCGGGCGATTCGAGATCTGCGCTCGCCTACGGCACGCTCGAATCGCTTGACCTTGGCTCGTCGTCGCTCACCCAGCCGGATACCTCGCCACGCCTCGAACGTCCGCTCGGTCGGGGCCGCCCAGGCCGGTCGCTTGCGTCGGCCGCCGTCAAGGGTCGAGGGGTGTCTCCCCGAGGCGCATAACCATCGCCCAGCGCCGAAGGGAGACACGCCGTGGCCCCAGGCGGCCGGTTCGGCAATGCCGCCTATGCAGTGGGCGGGGCCGCTTGTGGCTGGGGATAGGGCAGCCCCGCCGGCGAGATCTGGTCGCTAGAGAATCGAGCGCAGGGTGTCGAGGCTGATGTTGCCGCCACAGATCACGATGACCACGGTCTGCCCGGCCAGGTGCTCTCGGGTCTTGAGGTAGCCGGCCACCGCCACCGCGGCGGCGCCCTCGATCAGGTAGGGGTGGGCCTGCATGAAGCTCACCAGGGTCTCGCGGATCTCGTCCTCCGAGACCGTTACGTAGTCGTCGACCAGGGCCCGACAGAGCTCCAGGGTGATCGCCCCCTGCTCGATGCCGCCGGCGGTACCGTCGGACAGGGTGGGGAGCGAGGGCAGCTCCACGATGTGGCCGGCACGCACCGACTGAATCATCACCTGGGAGTTCTCTGGCGAGCAGCCGATCACCCGTAGGTCGGGGTTGGAGGCTTTGAGATAGGCGGCGATCCCCGCTATCAGCCCGCCTCCCCCGAGAGCCACGTATACCGCGTCGATGGGCTGGCACTGACGCTCCAGCTCGACGCCGACCGTGCCCTGACCGGCGATCACCGGCCAGCTGTTGTAGGGGGAGACGTAGTGCATCCCGCGCTCGGCAGCGTAGGCGCGAGCCTGGACCTCTGCCTCGACAGGATCACCCGCGATACGGCGCAGTCGGGCCCCATGGCGCTCGATGGCGCGGACCTTGCCCGGCGAGGCGTCTTCGGGCACGAAGACCACACCGGTCGCGCCTAGTCGGCTCAGGCTGTAGGCCACTGCCGCACCATGGTTGCCGGTCGAGGCGGCAACGACCCCGCGATCCCGGTCGGCTTCCGAGAGTGAGAGGATCTCGCTCATCGCGCCGCGCGTCTTGAACGAGCCGGTGTGCTGGAGATTCTCCAGCTTCAAGAGCACCCTGGCGCTGCCGAGGGCGCTGAGATCGGGCGAAGGCTCGAGATAGGTCTCGCGCACCAAGGGCCGGACGCGGCGCTCCGCCGCGGCTACCATCTCGGCCAGCTCCTGGACTGTCGTCATGCGGTGTGCCGCCCGCCCGGTGACAGGGTGCGCGGTCGGCTGCCTCGGGCGACGGGATCTCGGACGGATCACTCAGGCCCGCACCGGGTCCTCGGCCAGCTCCGCGATAAGCTCGTGGATCCGCTCGAGGCCGGCGGCGAGGTAGTCGGGCGGCAGGCCGAAGCTGATCCGCAGGCAGCCGCTCAGGCCGAAGTGATCGCCCGGCACGATCAGGACGCTCTTCTCTTCCCGCAGGCGCTCCGCCAGGCGGATGGAGTCGATCCCGAGGTCGTATTGCACGCAGGCTATGGCCGCCGCCCGGGGCGGGGTCGAGCTGAAGGTGCCCGGATGCTCGTTCATCCAGCGCTCCAGGATGGGGTGGCCGCGGCGAATGATGCTCCGCGTGCGCTGCAGGATCCGTTGCCGTCTCGCCGGCTCCAGAGCGAGAGCGGCCAGCTTGTTGGACAGCATGGTGGCGCACAGGGTGATGTACTCGTGGCGCGCCCAGATCTCGTCGATGGTCTCGACCGGCGCCACCGCCCAGCCAACCCTGAGACCGGGCAGTCCGTAGGCCTTGCTCATGCTGCCGACGGCGACGACCCGGTCATAGATGCCGTAGAACGAAGGGGTCTCCTCGTCGGTGGTGCGCTCCGCGCCGGCATAGACCTCGTCGGCCAGGATCCAGGCGCCGACACGCTCGGCGGCGGCCACGATGGCGTCCATCTCTTTTCTGGTGAGGATCGCGCCGGTGGGATTGTTCGGATTGCAGACGGCAATCAACCGCGTATCCGCCGTCACCGCTGCCTCGAGCTCCTCGACATCGAGCGCCCAGTCTCGATCCTGTCGCAACCCGAAGGTGCTCAGTCGAAGGTCGTGGTTCTTGGCGATGCCCCAGATCTGCAGGTAGTTGGGCATCATGACGCTGATCCCGTCGCCGGGGCCGAGCAGAGTGCGGGTGGTGATGTAGTTGGCCTCGATCGCTCCCACCGTGACCAGGACATTGGCGGCAGTGGCGCCGGGGTAGAGTGCCGCGATCCGCTCCCGCAGAGCGGGGACCCCATTGACGTGCGGGTAGTTCAAGTCCGTGGCCAGGAGATCGTCCAGGACCTCTGGTTGGTCCTCCAGAAGCTCACGCAACAACAACGGGTGGACGCCGCTTTCCGAAAGGTTGTAGTCCACGTCTTGCTCATGGGCGGACATCATCCGCTCCATGTCAAATGGCTGGAATCCTTGCATGGTTCTGACCTCGCTCCTGCCGACCTCAGCGGAGCTCCGAAAGCCCGTTGCAGGA
>CAJIBT010000039.1_pt1 | contig 10211 bp, 7 predicted proteins | sample 9199421 | NCBI WGS metagenome assembly CAJIBT01 (sample SAMEA7708311, study PRJEB35096) | sediment metagenome | biome: marine neritic benthic zone biome [ENVO:01000025]; feature: sediment [ENVO:00002007]; material: shallow marine sediment [ENVO:03000034] sea grass bed [ENVO_01000059] ...
TCGGCTGCCGCGGCCCGAGGGGCCGACGTGAGTGGAAGGGTCTTTCTCACCACCGGCAGCTCGGAGAGCGGCGGCGGCGACACCGATCTGCTCGAGCAGCAGTACTCATTGCGCCTGTCGCAGGTCATCACGCCGTTCCTCAACCTCTCCCTGAGCTGGGGCCTGCAGGATTTCGAGTCCCAGGCCAGTGGGGCGAGTCCGTTGACGAATCGAACCGACTTCACGACCCTGAACCTGACCTACTCTCGCAAGACCGTGTCGGCGGATCTCTCCCTGGTCGAGAGGTCGTTCGACGGCCCCGGTGCCTCCCTGGACTTCGAGGCCGAGTCGACGACCGTCGGGCTCGGCTGGCGCCCGACCTCCAGGGTCGGGCTCTCGGCCACTTACCGGGAAGCGGCCAACGTGGCGGATGTGGCCGTCTTCGGTCGGGACTCGACAACACGCTCGACGACAGCGCGTGCCTCGTACCGCCGCGACCTGTGGTCCGCGGGGTACAGTCTTGACCGATCGGTCTTCGAGAACCCCGGCGCCTTCCGAGCCGAGCAGGATCGCCACGAGATTCGTCTCGAGGCTTCCAGATGGTTCTTTTCAAATCGGTTGTCCCTGGGCCTTTTCTCCACGGTCAGCCAGCTGGAGCGGCGAGACCAGGTGAGCGAGGAGGGCGAGTTGGTCGCGCCGGTGCCGGCCCGGAGCGGCCTGTTCGCCGTCGACACCTCCCCGGAGATCGGGGAGCTCGAGATCAACCCGGGGCTGATCGACGGCGATCTCGTCACCGCCGCCGCGCCCGGAATCGACATTGGAGGGGGTGCCACCTTTCGCAATCTGGGACTGGATCTCGGCGTCAGTTCGCAGGTCACGCGGCTCGAGATCACGGTCAACGCGCTGTCCGGCCCCGAGGTCGTCTGGCAGGTCTTTCAAAGCTCCGACAATCTGGTCTGGATCCCGGTGATGGGCGTCGCGCCGTCCTTCGACGAGACGCTACTGCGCTACACGCTGATCTTTCCCCAGGTCACCAGCCGCTTCGTCAAGGCGGTCAACGTGTCGCCCAACTCGGAGCCGGTCGTTCGCGTGACCGAGCTGCGGGCTCTGGTAGACGTGGACGGAGCCGGACCCGAGGCGACCTCCGACTCGACCCGCTATCGCGCGCGGCTCGCAGCGTCATTCCGGCCATCCGACAGGGTGACGGTCAATGCCGACATCGGCGGCAGCAATGACGAAGATGTCAGCGAGGGTCTGGTGCGCCGCGAGTATCGCGATCTCTATGGCGGCGTGCGAATGGCGATCGAGCTGCCCAAAGCCCTCGACCTGAATCTCTCCTACCGTTACGAGGATGTGGAGGACCTACGGGAGCCGGCTTTGCTGCGGACCGTCGACACCTATTCCGCCAAGCTGCGCTGGCGTCCGATGCCGAGTCTGGATGCCGCCTTCCGGGCGTCGCGAAGGGAGGAGCTCGAGGAAAGCGATCCTCTGCAGCTGGTCGACTCGCTGAGTCTCGAGGTGACGGTCGAGCTGCTCCCGGGCCTGCGGCTGACGACGGACGTCCTGACCTCGGAAGTGGTGGATCAGGTCTCGCGCCTGAGTCGAACTTCCGTGGCTTGGGAAGAGAGAATCACCGCCCAGGTGACCCAGAATTGGAGTGTTGGCGGCCGGTTCCAGCGCAGCGAGTTCGAGTCCGAGGAGTTCCCCTTGCAGACGCGGCAGTCCGCGAGCCTCGACAGCAGTTGGCGAGTCTCACCGCTCCTCAGCCTGATCGGATCCTGGATCTGGGTCGACGACGACATCGACGACTTCCTCCAGCAGTCCTATAACATCGCGTACAGTCGTGGCAAACTCACCGTGACGGGAGGTGTTGCGACGAGCGAGAGCCGTGGCGTCCGATCCACCCAAGTGGCCAACTTCAACGCCCGGTACAGGCTGAACCGGCAGGTGCAGGCCTACCTGGCCTTTACGACCTCGCGGTCCGAGGGCATCGGGTTACCCACGGCGGAGAGCACGACCCTACGGGCGAGTCTTCGCGTGACGTTTTGAGATGACGGCAAGATACCGCTCGGTCCTTCTGTTGAGTCTGTTCCTGGCCGCTCTCGCTGCCTGCCGCAGCGGCCTGCCGACCACGCGCTTCACCAACACAGCCTTCGACTTCTCGTACGTCGAGCGGGTCGCCGTTCTGCCTTTCGACAACGTGACCGGAGACCGCGGCGCGGCCGTGCGGGTGACGCGTGTGATGATCACGGAGCTGCTGGCCAGTGGCGCCGTGGACGTCGTCGAGCCCGGCGAAGTGCGGGCCGCGCTGGAGCGGCTGCCCTCCACGCGCGCCAGGGCCGCGCCAGCGCCCAGCACCGAAGAGATCGTCACCCTGGGCAAGACGCTGCGAGTGCAGGCCGTGATCCTCGGTACCGTGACCCAGTCCGAGGTCGTGCGCTCCACCGGAGTGCTGATGCCCGTCGTGGGGATCGACGCTCACATGGTCGAGACGGAGACCGGAGTGCCGGTCTGGGCCGGCACCCACACCGAGACCGGTGGCACCGTGGCGGCCAAGGTCCTCGGCACGGGGGGCAAGCCGATCGCCGACACTACCCGCCGTTGTGTACAGGCCCTCCTCAGAACCCTCATCGAGTAACGGATTCATGGTCCGCCAAGCTTGTTTGGCGCTGCTGGGTGCCCTGTTCGCTCTCACCGCGGATGCCGGAGCCGCCCAGGCTCCCGCCGACCGTCGGCTGGCCCTCATGCCGATCCGGGACCGCGTCGGCGATACGCGGCTCGTACGGACGACCTTCGAGCTGCTGCAGCAGGAACTCACGCGTCGAGGCACCCTGATCGACGCGGCGGCAACGAGGGACGCCGCTCGACGAGTGCGGCTGCGAAACGCCGACACCGCCAGCCCAGACGCTCTGCGCCGTCTCGGCGCGGAGCTGCGTGCCGAGTGGATCGTCTCGGCCACCGTGCACGAAGCCGTGCGCGCCGGAGTGCCCCGCCTGACGATGTCCGCTCGCGTGCTGGATCCGGAGACTGGCGAGCTCTACTGGGCCGGTTTCGAGGCGGCCAGCGGCCTCGACCGGCGAGGGCTGCTGGATCTGGGGGTGGTCTCCGAGATCGACACCCTGCTAGGGAGGGTGACGCCAAGACTGCTCGAGGATCTACCTGCCGTGGGGCAGCCGGTCACGAAGAGTGCCACGGCGAAGAAAATCGACGCGTCCCGTGTCGGGACGGTCGCGCTTGTGCCGCTCGCCGGGCTGGCTAAGTACGGCGCCACCGTCAGCGCGGAGGCCGTCACCGAGGCGGTGCGCGCCACGGCCTTTCGGTACGGCCTGCGACTGGCGTCGCCCAACGGCGTGAGCCGCGCCCTGCGCAGTGGAAGAGCCGTCTGGGGGGAGGTCGATGAGCCGATCCGGGTGGCCCTGCGCAAGTCGCTCGGTGCAGACATGATCCTGACCGGTGTGGTCGAGGACTACCAGGCGGGGAGCGGCAGCGACCCCAAGCCCCGGGTGAGTGTCGCCATACGTCTGGTGGACGCCCGCACCGGACGACTCGTGTGGGCCAAGGGAATCGAGCGCGGCGGCGCGGATCGGCCGCGACTTTTCAAGACGGGTCGAATATACTCCGGAGGCGTGCTTAGCCGGCGGGTCGTGGAGTCCCTGCTGCGGCAAATTCTTCTTCAGGCGGGCCGAGACGACGAGGGATGAGAATCCGTATCCCGACAGTGGTTTTGTGCCTGGCGCTCGCCGTGAGCGCGGCGCCTGGCGTCCAGCTGGATGGCTCAGAGGTCGGGGTGGTCGCGACCGTCAACGGCGAGCAGCTCTACTTCGAGGACGTCGAGCGCCAGCTGCGCGAGCTGCACACCGGACTCGCCGAGACGTCGCGCGCCGCATTCGATCTCGACCGGCTCATGGAGCGGGTGGTCAACGATGCCTTGATCGCCCAGGAGGCACGCGCCCTCGGGATGCACGAGGAGCAGCCGATTCCTCAGCGGCTGCGAGAGCGCCGTGAGGCGATGGCGCGCGACCGCCTCGAGAAGGAGGAGATCTGGGGGCGTGTCGAGTTGAGCGAGGACGAGGTCCGGCGGGACTTCGAGGACGCGTACCAGTCGGTCTCGTTTCGGATCCTGACGACATCCGACAAGAACGAGGCGGAGCTGCTCCGCCGACGCCGCGACGACGGTGAGGACTTCGTGAGTCTCGCGGCGGAGCCTTCGGCAAGCGGGCAGCCGCATCGGTTCGAGTGGTTCGACAGCGTCCATCGGGTCGATGTCCCGTCCGACATCGAGGAGGTTCTGCTGGGTCTCGAGAACGGACAGATCGGGGGACCGTTTGCGACCAATCTGGGCTGGTCGATCGTCCAGGTCGAGAGCTTCGCAGAGGCCGATCCGGAGGAGTTCGGGCGATACGAGGCCCGGATCCGCGAGCGGGCGCGGTTTCGCAAGGCGGACGCCCGGCGCAAGGAGCTCGCGGCCGAGCTGCGCCAGAGCTTCGAGGTGACGATCGATCAGCAGGCGGCCGACATCGAGTGTGAGAGCCCGGAGGGCGGTCGCCTCGTTCCCATCATCGAGCAGCCCGATGCTGTCGTGGCAAAAGCCGGCGGTCGCACCATCACGGCGCAGGACTTCGGTCAGGCGCTGACAAAGCGGTGGAAAACGGTTACCAACCCGGAAGCCGCGCTCGCCTCCCGATCGATCCTGCTCGAGCGCCTGATCGACCGCGAGCTGCTAATCGCCGAGGCGTTGCGGCGCGGCTACGGCGAGACGACTGAGGTGGAGCGAGAGCTACACTCCTACCTAACGGGCTTGCTCGTACCGCGCTTCCTGAGCGAGGTGCTGGCGCCCACGGTCGAGATTTCCGAAAAGGAAAAGACCGACTACTACAACGAGCATCGCGAGCAGTTTCGACGGTTGCCGAGACTCAAGCTCGGTCAGGTCACGGTGGAGGATCCCGATCTGGCGGAGCGGGTTGCCGAGCTCCTGCGCAAGAAGGCCGATCTCGCCTGGGTGGCGAGGGAGTATTCCGTCGACGGCGTCAAGCACAAGGGCGGTGACGTCGGCTGGGTCGTCCCCGGAGTGGAGCTGGGTGGCTTGCAGGAGATACTGGTCGAGGCGGAGCCCGGCGCCGTGCTGGGCCCGTTTCCCCTGGCGGAAGGCCGCTTCGTGGTGCTGCGCGTCGACGCCAAGGAGGGTCAGGGGTACTACACCCCGACCGAGGTATCCGGGAATCTCCGCTCGGCGGTCTTCGCGATCAAGTTCAGACAGACCCTGGACGAGTTCTTTTCGAAGCTGCGCGAGCGCTCCGAAATTGCCGTCCACCAAGAGATCCTGGATCGAATGAGGATCACGGGAACCGACGCTTCGGAAGATGTCCACCCCGCGGGGAAGGCCGACGGCCATGCCGATGGCTGAGCGGCGCGAGGTCACCGGATGGAGCGGAGGCGCGGTCCGGCGCCGGACTCTTCTCCTCGGAGTCCTGGGGATCTCCTTCTTAATGGTCTCCAATTTCGCTGCGGCCCAGCTCACCCGAGGCAAACGCCAGAAACGGGCAGGGTCGTGCTTGGAGTGCCATGCTGAGATCGCAACGGAGGTTCGTAACCGGCATGCGCCGCTGGCCGGCGGTGAGTGCGAGACCTGCCACAAGCCCCACGGCCTGGTCGGAGCCCTGCGGCTGCAGGACGACGAGCCTGGACTCTGCCTCGGGTGCCACGAGGAGAGCGTCCGATACCTCGAGGCCCCGCATACTCATCCAGGGGTCGAGAGCTGTTCGACCTGCCACGACCCGCACGGTTCGGATCACCCCGGGATCCTCTCTTCGTCGGAGCAAGAGCTCTGCTCGGGCTGTCACTCCGATTCCGAATTCTCCGGCAAGGTCCTCCATCCTCCGGCTGCGGAGGGCTGCATGACCTGTCACGAGCCGCATGGCGGCGCCGAGGACTTCCTGCTGACCGCCAGTCGGGACGAGCTCTGCGGCACCTGCCACGACTCCGGCAACGGCTTTGACGCCGACCATGGTGGCTTCTCGGTGGCCGGTGCTCGCTGCAGCACCTGCCATCCACCGCATGCGGCAGCGAGCGAGGGACTGCTGCGCGCCTCGGTGCACCAGCCGTCGGATTGCGACCTCTGCCACGAGTCCGGCCAGCCTCTCGCGGCCACGACAACCGGGGAAGAGGTCTGCCTCGATTGTCACGAGCCCCCATCGGACGCCGCCAATCTGCATATGCCGGCCGCTTCAGGCGCCTGCCTGGACTGTCACGCGCCGCACACTTCGGATCACTCGCCGCTGCTGGCGAGCGCCGAGGCCGAGCTCTGTACGTCATGCCATCCCGGTGTCGGCGAGGCGCTCGCCGGTTCCCATCCGCACGCCGTGGCGTCGGAATGCACCAGTTGTCATCAGGGACATGAGTCGGAGCACACGAGTCTGTTGCTCGCCGAGTCGCGGGCTCTCTGCGTGACCTGCCACGAAGATCCCGATGACGGCTCGCAGCAGGTGGTCCACATGCCCGCCGCCGGGGAGTGCCTGGAGTGTCACAATCCGCATGCTTCAGGACGCGAGGCGATGCTCACGGCCAACGTCGCGGACCTCTGCGGCGACTGCCATCCCGATGTGGGACTCCGATCGGGCCTGCCGGTGATTCACTCGCCGGTGGCCAGCGGTCGCTGCGCCAGCTGCCACGAGCCGCACGCGGGGGGCTCGCAGCTTCTCAAGGCGGAGGGTGAGGCGTTGTGTCGCGAGTGCCACGAGAGCGTGCTGGCTACTGCCAACACCATGGCACAGCACATGCCGTTCGAGGCGGGTGAGTGCGAAACCTGTCACCTGGTGCACGCCAGCGATGTACCGAAGCTCCTGAGCGGCTCGCAAGGGCAGCTCTGCCGCGACTGCCACGAAGTCGCCACGGAGACGACCAGCGGCGTCTCGGTTCACCCTCCGGCTGTCGACGATTGCTCGAGCTGTCACCAACCCCACGCCAGCGACAATCGCGCCTTTCTCCTGGCACCGCAGCGAGCGTTGTGCACGACCTGCCACCCGGACATCGAAGAACAGCTCGTTTCGCAGACGGCCCACGTGCCTGCCGCCGAGATGGACGGCTGCGGATCGTGCCACGGACACCACGCCACGAGTCATCCCAATCTCCTCCTGGAGTCGGCGGCCGAGACCTGCCTGACGTGTCACGACGGGGGCTCGCCGAAGTTCGCCTCGCTTCACCTCGGCTTGCCGGCCGAGCAGATCGACTGTGGGGGGTGCCACGATCCGCATGCCTCGTTGAGCGCCGGCATGTTGCTGCCGGAAGTGCACTTCCCGTTCGCCGAGGGTGAGTGCTCGGATTGCCATCAGGACGGCCAGAGTGCGGGAGGGGCGCCATGAGGCCGCTCCGCCCGCACGGTCCGCTGACTCTCCTGACGCTGGGCTGCGCCCTGCTTGGGCTACCCAGGCTTCTCGAAGGCCAGTCACCGGCGGCGCACACCGTCGACCAGCGGCAGGCCTGCTTGAGCTGTCACGATCTCGCCCTCGAGGCGCGGGTTCAACATCCTCCGGTCGAGGCCGCCGAGTGCTCCGCCTGCCACAACCCGCACGCGGCTCGGATGAGCGCGCTGCTGCGCGATCGGCCGGCGATACTCTGCGGCCGCTGCCATGGCGAGATGGCCGAAACCCTGGCGCGGGCGAACGTTCATCCGCCCGTGGCCGAGGGCCGCTGCGGCTCCTGCCACGATCCGCACGCCAGCGAGCACGACGGCCTGCTCATCGCGGCAGGCGTCGAGGTCTGCTCCTCCTGCCACGAGCAGATCGGAACCTGGCAAGGGCGCGACATCCAGCACTCGCCTTTCCGCCGCGGGCAGTGCGTCCGCTGTCACGATCCGCACGCGGGGAACTTTCCGGCGCTGGCTCTGGCCAGCTCTGCCGCGACCTGTGGCAGCTGCCACCCGAACAGCGCCAAGTTCCGCGCCGACCATGGCGGCTTCCCGGTCGAAAAGGCAGCGTGCGATCAATGCCACGATCCCCATGCGTCGTCGGGCGCCGGCCTGTTTCGAGGCACTCTGCACGCTCCCTTCGAAGGCGGAGACTGCTCCACCTGCCACGCGGGCTCAGGCGGCGCGCAGCCGTTCTCCCTGGTCAGCGAACAGGCGGAGCTCTGCGGGGACTGTCATGGGGAGCAGGTCGCCGAGTCCCTGGCCGCAGCCTTTCCCCATGTCTCGGCGGGAGGTGGGGGCTGTACCTCTTGCCACAACCCGCACGCCGGAGAAGGGAGCGCGCTGCTCAACGACGAGCAGGCCTCGGTCTGCCTCAGCTGTCACGATCCAGGTGGTAGCAAGTCCGGGATGAAGGGAAGGTTCACGTCGCACTCCGGTCTCGACTGCGCCCAGTGCCACAACCCTCACGGCGGCGGCCGCCCGTTGCTGCTCGCCGACGACCCCATTCTGATGTGCAACGAGTGCCACGGACATCAGCACAAAGTGTCGCATCCAATGGGTGCCGACCGGCTGGATCCGCGCAGCGGACGGCCACTCGACTGCCTGTCGTGCCACGGCGTCCATGAGGCTCCGGCTGAGGGATACCTACACGCTTCAGGCAAGGGGGAGCTTTGCATCGGTTGCCACAAAGATATCCCCTACTGACCGGGGCAGGCGGAAGTCGTCTCGCCGCGCGGGCCGCGATCTTCCTCGCCGTGGGGCTCTTGGCGGCGGTGGGCCCGGCCGCGTCTCAGGCCTCGCCGCCTAGGATTCTCGGTTGGGTCGAGACGATCACCGGGACGGAGGAGCACGCGCTCCGCTGGCCGGTAGCCGTAGCGGCGTCTCCGGGCGGCAAGATCGGCATAGCGGACGCCTTCGGGTCTCGGCTGTTCATCTTTCGACGGGTCGGTGTGTCGTCGGAGATCGAGCGCGTGGTGGAGCTTCCCGGTCCACCGGCCGGCCTGGCTCATGACGGCGAGCGCTTCGTCGTCGCTCTCCGCGGCGGGGGCCTGAGGGCCCTCGAGGGCTCCGCGGCGAGTCTGCGCCAGCTGCCTCTACCACCCGATGTGGTGCCGGGAGCGATCGCGGCCTCGGGTGACGGCGAGATCCTTGTTTTCGACGCTGCCGCCCAGCGGATCCTCGCCCTGTCCGACGGCGGCACGGTGCAGCGTGACATCGAGGTGGGACGCTACGTCAGTGCGCTGGCGGCCGGGAGTCAAGGACGCGTCTTGGTCTCCGTGCCCGAGCCGCCTACGGTCCTGGCCTTCGACTCCAGCGGCGAGCTGACGGCCACCTGGCAGCTACCAGGAGACGGTCCGACCCCGGCCTGGCCGATGGGCATCGCCGTCGAGCCGAGCGGAGACGTTCTGGTGTCGGATCGACACGGGGCACGCATCCTGGTGCTAGATGCGAGCGGCAAACTGATCGGGCTCGGTTCCCGTCGGGGTTGGGAGCCCGGTCTTCTGCGCTTCCCCGGCGCCCTCTCTCGTCTGGCGACCGGCGAAGTTATCGTCGTGGACCAGGGCAACGCCCGTGCCCAGATCTTCCGGCGGACCGATCGCGGCACGGGGCCATGACCTGTTGCCGCATCGCAGGGGCGATTCTGGTTGCTGTGGCGCTGGCGATGGTATCGCCTGTCGGCGGCCAGGAGGCCGACAAGGTCCCGTATCTCAGAGCGCTGCGGCTTCCCACGCAGGGCGACCAGATTCTCTATCCGACTGCTGTGACGGCCGACCTCCACACAGGCGAGATCTTCGTCTGCGACCCACGTGCGAATCGCATCCTGATCTTCGACGAGGACGGCGTCTTCGAGTTCGAGCTGAATGGGGGCGACGTCTTCCGAGCGCCCCGTGATGTGGCGGTCGATCCGGACGGCTACCTCTACGTTCTGGCGAACCATGAGCGTCGGACAGCCATCCTCAGGCTGGATTTCGACGGTCTGTTCCTCGAGGAGATCCGTCTTGCAGGCCTTCCTGAGGGAGTAGACACTCCGCGCCTGCTCTCGCTGGCGTTGTCGGCGGGCGGCGACCGGCTTTTCCTGCTGGATCAGGCCAATATGCGGGTCTGGATCAGTGACACTCGAGGTGCCATCCAGGGCTCGATCGACCTGGGCGTCGACCTGACCGAGGAGGAGAGGCGGGATGCCATCCTGGGGAAGGTGGACGTATACGCCGAGAGAGTCATCGTCGCTTTTCCGAGAGTTGGCAAGATCCGCAGTTACGACCTCGACGGCGCAGTCTTGAGCACCACGGGAGATTCCGGTACCGGTGCACGTCAGTTGCCGTCCCCG
>CAJIBT010000040.1_pt1 | contig 10076 bp, 5 predicted proteins | sample 9199421 | NCBI WGS metagenome assembly CAJIBT01 (sample SAMEA7708311, study PRJEB35096) | sediment metagenome | biome: marine neritic benthic zone biome [ENVO:01000025]; feature: sediment [ENVO:00002007]; material: shallow marine sediment [ENVO:03000034] sea grass bed [ENVO_01000059] ...
TGGTCGGCCCGCAGACCAATCTCCTGCTGGTGTTGCATCACCAGGTCGGGCGCAAAGAGATGCTTCTCGAAGGCCGGATTCTTGCCAGGCTCAGGCTGCCGCGGCTCCTGTGCCGCCACCGGAGCGGCAATCAGCAGGGTCAACAGCAGTGCCAGGCAGTACGGATATCGCGACAGGCGGGGCGAAGTATTCATCAGATTCTCTCCTTTCTTTCAGAGACGTGCTCGGAGTCGATCCGGGGTAGGTGGTCCCAGTCGCCGGTCAGGCGAGGCGGCGCGCCCAGCAGGTCGGAGCCGGGCGTCACCAGCAGGAAGTCGAGCGGCGTTTCGGCCTTGGATAGCGAGCGGGCCAGGGCCAGCTCCGCAGACGATGCTGGCGGAGCCGCAAAGGGCGTTTCCGACACGAGGTCGCGCAGGGCCCAGCCCCCGAGCAGAGCGAAACCCAGGGCGGCGGCGGTGGCCCACTTCCAGACCAGGGGCTGCCGCCGCGCTCGAGACCGGATCAGTTTCTTGAAGGGCGGCGGGATGTCGCCGGCGTGCACCTCGGCGAAGAACTCCTGCAGCTTTTCCCGCTCGCCGCGCTCATCGCTCATGATCGGTATCCTCCTCGAGCTGTCGTAGCAGCTCCTTCTTGCCCCGGTCGTAGTGCACCCGAGCGGTGCCGATCGAGACACCCAGCACTTCACCCGCCTCACGGACGCTCAGGTCGTGATAGAAGACCAGCTCCAGGACCTGGCGTTGCCGCGGACTGAGCGTCGCCAGCGCGGCGCGGACCCGGGCCCGCCGCTGATCGCCCTCGAGCCGCTCCTGGGGCCCCGCCGAGGTTGCGGCCGGCGCCTCGCGGCTCCACCGCACCAGCAGCCACCTTCTCCACTCGCCTCGCCGCCGCTGCGATTGCGCGGTGCGGCGGATCACCGCGAACAGCCAGGTCTTGAAGCTGGAGCGTCCACCGAATCGGGCGCGGCCTTCGAGCACCTTGAGGTAGGCTGTCTGGAGGATCTCCTCGGCCTCGGCCGGGTTGCCGCGACAGCAGGCCACCGACCAGGCGAAGCTCGCCGGATGGAGCCTCTCCAGATCCTCCTCGAGCTGTGCTCTGGACATCGCCTGCGAAGTGTAGCCCGGCTCCCCCGACGCGACGCGCTCCCTGACGCTTGCCGAGGCGGCGGACAGGAGAGCCGGCGACCGAGCAGCCGCCGCCCTGGTGGGTGACATCTCGAGGGGCCCGAAGGGGCTCAATGCGGTGGATCGATGCATGCTCGCCGTCTCAGCAGATTGTCGGTGCCACTCGGGGCTTGTTCCGAAATGACCGACTTCACTCAGCTTAGTGTTGCCGGCGCGCGGGCCGTATGACAGGCGAGGCTGCACGGAGCACACCGCAAGGTCCCTCTTGACGACCTGCCGGGGCTATCGGCCGGCAGCCCGTGGCAGAGACAGGCGTGGTGCCGCGCTTATCTCTGCCACGGGCTGCTATAGTAGGGTGCCCTTGTTCCTGTGCAACTTCCGGCTGCGCGGATCTGCTGGGCACGACGAGCCGGTCGCACGAGGCCACGCAGGCGGATGACGGTGACAGGAGCCCAACGACATCGCAGCGCCCTACGAGGCCTGGTGCTGGCCGGCCCTCTCCTGGCGCTCTCCTGCGCTCTCAGCGTCGCAGCCGGCGCCACCAGCCTGAGGGGCTCGACCCGCTCGCTCGACCTGCAGAATCGCGAGGCGCGGCGCCACGACTTCACCTACTTGAAGAGCTCGGCGCAGGTCCGACACTTCGTCGACCAGGGCTACCTGTCGATGGTCGAAGGCAATGCCGATTTCGTGCTCCACCGCGTCTCCTTTCCCTTCGCCAGGCCCGAGGTCGAGCTGTTCATCAACCGCTTGGCGCGGCAGTATCGAGCCGCTTGCGGCGAGCAGTTGGTGGTCACCAGCCTGACCCGACCGCGCAATCGGCAGCCGTGGAACGCCTCACCGCGCTCGGTCCATCCCACCGGGATGGCCGTCGACCTGCGTCGACCCTGGCGCCGCGCCTGCCGCCGCTGGCTGGAACAGGTGCTGCTGTCGCTGGAAGACCGCGGCGTGCTGGAAGCTTCCTACGAGCGGGGCCTTCCTCACTACCACGTGGCGGTGTTTCCGCGACAGTACGCCCGCTACGTCGCCCGGCTCGCCTCGCGAGACGCCCCTCTGCTGCGGGCCGGCCGCTACATCGTGCTGCGCGGCGACACGCTGTGGAAGATCGCCCACCGGCACGCCACCAGCGTCGAGGCAGTGAAGCGGGCCAACGGGCTGCGCTCCAACAGGATTTTCCCGGGTCAGGTGCTGCAGGTTCCCAGCGCTCGCTGAGGTCACCATTGCCGCCGGCATCCCCCTGGCGGGGACACGAAGGAATCGTGTCCCCGGCACGTCAAGGTGCGTGCCGGGGGGGTAACGCAGCAGATTCAGGCACCTGCGGAGTCTCAGCAGAGGGTTGGTGGAGAGGGTCGGGCCGGTGAACCACCCGCCGGCGATCGGGGACCTACGCTGCAGAAGAAGCACCGCGACCCTCAGAAGATCAGAGACAAGGAGAGCCTGATGCAGCGTGCCCTATTCATACCCGTCTTCGCCTGGCTGGCGGCCTTTTCGGCGGCAGCACAGACCACCCACACCGTCGTCGCCCGCCCGAACAACACCTTCGACCCGGCCGAGCTCACGATCCAGGAGGGCGACAGTGTGACCTGGACCAACAACGGTGGCCTGCACAACGTCCAGGCCGACGACAACAGCTTCCGCTGCGCCAACGGCTGCGACGGACAGGGCGGCAACGGAGCTCCCTCCTCGGCCAGCTGGAGCTTTACCCTGACCTTCAACGACTCGGGCGAGATCCCCTATTTCTGCGAGATTCACGGCAGCGCCGGAGGCGTCGGAATGTCGGGCACGGTCACGGTGCAGTCCGGGGGCGGCGGTCCGCCCCCACCGGCTCCGAACCGCTTCAAGTCAGGCTTCGAGGCCGAGGACTTCACCGATTGGGACGATCACGTCTGCCCGTCGTGTAACGTTCTGGCCGCCGTCATCGCGGAGGGCGACAGCATCTTTCCCCAAGGCGGCAGCGGCTACAAGGTCGATCGAGCCGGTGAGCACTGGGCCCATCTCGAGGGTCCGTCCGACTCCGACTTCGACCTCATCCTCTGGTGGTGGAACGGCTCGGAATGGATCTCCGTGGCTTCAGGCATCTCGCCTTTCTCCGAGGAGACGGTGGCCTTTCAGGGCGAAGCGGGACTCTACCGCTGGGAGGTGCGCTCGGCCTCCGGTGAAGGGGCGTTCGTGCTCTCCCTCGCCCACCCGAACCTGGTGGAAGGCGCCACGAATCAGCTTATCCGCAGCGCTGCCGCCCGCAAGAGGGGCGGCTTCGGCGTCGAATCGGTCTATTTCGAGATGACCCGCAACCGGGACTACCTGCTGGATGAGCTGCCCGTCAACGCCCGCCGCTATGAGGCCGTCTTCTGGATCAAGCCCCTGGAGGGCCTCACGGTGGCCGGCAAGAAGCAGCAGATCCTGCAGCTCCGCCAGGGAGGCCGGGCGATCGTGAACCTGTTTCTCTGGGCCCCGGAGGAAGAGGGCGGCGACCACCGGTTGGCCCTCAGGGTACGCCAGGGCAACGGAAGATTCACGCCGCCGGCGAGCGCCACGCTCAAGACCGACAGGTGGCGAAAGGTCACCGTGGAGTGGCGAGCGGCTTCGGAGCCCGGCGCCGCGGACGGCGAGGTCAGCCTGCGCGTGGGAAGCCAAGTCGCCTTCTCCCGGGAAGATCTCGACAATCAGAGCCACCGGATCAACACTGTCCGCTTCGGCCAGGTGAACAAGGGCAAGAAGAGGACCGCCGGGCAGGTCTACTTCGACAACTTCAACTCCAATTGGGAAGAGTAGAGGCCCGGCCGAACAGGCGGAAAACTCGGACGCCTACATCAACTGCAGCGTGGCCGGGGCGACCTCGAGCGCCCCGGCCGGGATGCCCCGCAGGCCCGGCAATCGGTCTGCGGTCCGGACGGCGGCCCGGCGACTCGCCGCCGTGATAGCGTCCGAGGATCACAACCGGGTAGTTTTCGATGACCGGATGGATCTCAAAACGCCTGCGGCAGCGCTGTCATACCGCGTATAGCCTCCTCCCCTGCTTCGCTGCGGTCTGCCTCTTCTCGGTGCCCGGAGCCGCCACCGCCGTGCCCCTCGAAGACTGGCAACAGACTCTCATGCAGAGCAGCGGCCGCGTCGGCGAAGGCCTGATCGAAGCCCTCTCGAGACAACCGAGCGTCCGCGTCCTCGTCTCGTTCGAGGTCCGCTCACCCACTCGAGGCGGCGCACTGACCCGCTTCCGGTCTCCCGAGCAACGCGCGGCTCTTCTCGAGGCCGGCGACGGCGTCCTGCACTCGATCCGGGGCAGCAGCTTCACGACAGAGCGCCGGTTCGCAGCCATCAATGCGCTGGCGGGCCACATCGACGCGAACGGAGTGCTCGATCTTCTCGACAATCCGGCTGTCGTCTCGATCGAACGCGACCTGGGTGGCGGGGCTACCCTCACCGAGGCCGTACCGCTCACCGGCGTCAACAGCGTCCGACGGCAAGGCTTCAAAGGTAAAGGAGTCACGGTCGCAGTGCTCGATTCCGGTATCGATGCGACCCATCGCGCCCTCAAGAAAGCCCGCAAGGCGGAGAGCTGCTTCTGCAGCGGGGGCGGGGGGTGCTGCCCCGACGGAAGCAGCACCCAGCTGGGAAGGGGGAGCGCCGAGGACGACGAGGGCCACGGCACTCATGTGACCGGCATCATCGCTTCCAGGGGGAGGCAGTCCCCTCGCGGCGTGGCCCCCAGATCCAAGATCGTCGCAATCAAGGTGCTGGACGAAAACAACCGTTTCTGCTGCTCTTCAGACATTCTGGCGGCCCTCGATTGGATCATCACCGAGCGGCCCGACGTCGACATCATCAACATGAGCCTCAGCACCGATGCTCGCTTCAAAGGGCACTGCGACCGCAAGAGGCGTGCTAGCGGTCCGGCCTTTGCCACGGCGATCGATACGCTGCGGGATCAGGGGATTCTGGTCTTTGCCTCGTCCGGCAACGAGGCATCGAAGAAGATGGGCGTCCCGGCCTGCATCGCCAATACCACCGCGGTGGCAGCCACCTACGACGAAGAGTTCGGCTCCGCGGACTGGGGGAGCTGTGTCGACCCGGACGCCGACCCCAATCACGTGACCTGCTTCAGCAACGCCAACAAGCGAACCGATCTCGCGGCCCCGGGCGCCATGATCACCTCGAGCAGGTTAGGCGGCGGTGCGGTGATATTGGCCGGAACGTCCATGGCTTCGCCGATGGCAGCCGGCTGCGCCGCCCTCCTGAAGCAGGCTTTCCCGGACGCCACTCCGCAGCAGATGGAAGGGGCCCTCAAGAGCTCCAGCACTATCGCAACCCACACCAGGACCGGTCGCGGATTTCCCCGGCTGGACTGCGAAGAGTCGCTCGCCGTCCTCACCGAGGAGATGGAGCCCTAGCCCGGCTAGCCTTCCGGGGTGATGTCCAGCCGGTGCCCGGCCGAGTAGGCGGCGAACTCCGGCGCATACATCGACTGCAGCGTGGCCGGGGCAACCTTGAACGCCCCGGCCAGGTTCGCCCGCAGGCGGTACTTGAAGGTGTACTCGCCGGCCGGCAGCCAGTCGAAGAAGAAGTTCGTGCCGCTGTCGCGGATCTCTTCGTACCAGCCGATCCCCAGATCCCACTTGTAGCGCGAGGTCGTCGACTCGGGCTCGAAGCCGGCGCCGCGGGGATCTCGCAGATGGACGTACTCGGCGGCGTGTTTGGCGCGGATCGAAAGGTGCACCTCGACCTGGTCGCCCGGATCGAGCCGCGCGCCCTCGTCCAGGGGCCGCAGCACCCACTCCTCGCCGGTGTTGAATCGCCGGAAGAACCGACGCTGCACCGAGAAGAAGTCGCCCCTTGCCTCCTCCGGCAAGCGCTCGGTCGAGAAGTGCCAGGTGGCCGAGGCGAAGAGAAAGCCGGGCGTCTCCTTCTCCACCACGATGGTCGAGGCGGTGGCGGGATCGATCTCCTCGGGCAGGAGCACCAGCTGGTTCCGTTTACCCGTGTAGCGCTCGGGCTCGAAGACGAATGTCTGGCGCCGCGGGCCGGCCAGGACCGTGGCCTCCTCGCGCACCGCCAGGGTGCCCTCCCGCTCCAGGTAGTGCACCAGGGCGTAGACCACCTCGGCCGTGGCGCGGGTCGACTTCCAGTGGTTGAGCTTCTTGTTGAGCAACAGCCACTGGACCAGGCCATGTCGCCGGGCGTCGTCGGGCTGGAGCTCGGTCAGCACGCGCAAGGCAAAGGCGTGGGTCTCGATGGTGTCGTTGTACCAGAGCCAGGCGCGGTCTTCCGGCGCCCAGTAGGTGCCCAGGTCTTCTTCGGTCCTGGCCGAGTCCATGACGCTGTCGAACACCAGCCGGGCGTCCTCCGAGCGCCCAGCACGCTCCAGGGTCAGGGCGAGGTAGCCCTTGAGCAGCGGCGAGTGGCCGCGCCAGTGCCGGAAGGAGAAGTCCAGCATGCGGCGGCGGTCCTCGTCGGTGAAGACGCCGCCGGTCCAGGAGTCGTCCGGATAGCTCGACAGCACGTAGTTGAGGAAGGTGACGGTCTCCCAGCAGCAGTCGTTGGCCATCATGATCTGGACCATCTTGTCCAGATAGTGGCGGTGCATGTAGCTCCAGGCTCGCACCACCAGGTTGCGCGGCACCTCGACCTCGAACTCGAGAGCCCGCGACAGGCCGTGCAGGATGTAGAGCGTCATGTAGGGCGAGGGTGGGCCTCCCGGCCACCAGGGAAAGGCCCCGAGCGAGGTCTGCGCCTTACGCAGCTTGGCCAGGGCCGCTCGGCGCTCCGCCTGCGCGATGCGTGGGTCCAGCACCTTGACGAGATCCTCCTCCCCGGCCCCACCCCGCGCTGAGCGCAGCCAGGGCGTCTCCTCCAGAGCCATCTTGCGATTGGGATCGACCGCGTCCCAGGTCTCAAAGCGTGTTTCGCGCTGCGAGAACTCCTCCGCCATGCGGGCCACCGCGGGGTAGCTGCCATAAAGGCTCGACAGGATCCCGGTCGAGACGAAACGGTTGAGCGTCTGCTCGGTGCACTCGTAGGGGTAATCGACGAGATAGGGCAGCGCGTGCAGAACGCTGTAGAAGAGCTGCGCGTCCAGGGTGACGACCAGCTGCTCGTTGAGCAGGGTCGGGTCGTCGCCGGCCTCGAGGTCGGCGAAGTGGAGCTCGCGCCGATCGGCGTCCCGCAGGGTGACGAAGCGCGACTGGCTCAGATGCATCCGGCCGGGCAGCAGCGGCAGCGGCCGCAGCTCGCCGTCCGAGAAGTCGCCGGCCCGGGCCACGACCCGGAAGGCCACCGTGCCCACCCGGTCGGGCACTCGCACGGCAAAGCTCAGATCGGCGCCGCCGCCGGGCGCCACCGAGAAGGGCACCGCTCGGGTCTGGGCCGCCTGCAGTCCGAATTCCGCCAGCAGGCTCGCGTCGGTTTCAGGATCCAGGATCTCGAACTCGAGCTCGCCGGCCAGCGCCTGCTCGCCCGCGTTGTTGACCAGCACCTTGATCGCCGCCCGATCCCCTTCGCGCAGGAAGCGCGGCAGATAGGGCCGCACCATGAGCTCCTTGACCGATCGGGCCTGGCGCTGGACGGAGCCCGAGCGCAGGTCCCGGGTCAGCGCATGCACCCAGACGTTCCACTCGGTGACCGAGTCGGGCACGGTGAACTCGAAGGCGACCGAGCCGTCCTCCTCGGTCAGCAGGTGGGGGTGCCAGAAGGCGGTCTCCGAGAAGTCGGTGCGCAGTCCGTCGGGCCCCTCGGTCGCCGGCGGCTTGGCCTCCTCGGCCTCGGCAAGCGCCTCCTCGCCGGCCTCCGATGCTCTCTTCGCGACGGCGTCTTCCGCGGTGAGGGCCAAGGCCTGCGGCGCCGCCGGCATGGCTCGCCTCTCGGCCATGGCCAGGCCTTCCACCATCATGTCCGTCCGTCCCCGGCGGCCCATGCCGCCGATGGCGTAGCCGTCGAAGAACTTCAGAGAGTCTCCCTGCAGGTGGGGATAGCCCGGCAGCCGCACGAAGCCCTCTTCCCAGCGCCACACCTCGCCGCCGCTTCCCAGGCTGGCCTGCAGACGCCGCACGCCGGTCAGGTTGGGATAGAGCTGCTGCGGGTCGGCCGGCTGATGCGGCGCGAAGAGATCCAGGCTGCGGTCGTACATGTAGGCCAGCAGCTCGGCGCCGCCGGCTCCCAGGGCCTCCTCGTCGGAGCCGTGCACCCGCACCCGCCAGGTCTCGCGGGAGCCCGGCTGCAGGCGGTCCCGGAAGGTGGCGAACTGCACGCGCAACCGGCGGTCGTCCCAGGGCACGAAGACCGTTCCGGAATAGGTCATGAGCTGGTGGTCGCGCAGGCAAGTGAGGACGACGCCGAAACCGCCACGGTCGGCCTCGCCGATGGGCAGCTCGATGATCCGCGCCCCGTCCGCCGATCGGATCACCCGGCGCTCCACCCGGCGACCGGCCCGGAAGCGCTCGAGCACCAAGTCCTGATCGGCCAGCCCGGATTGCACCAGCAGGCGGGCCGTCTCCCCCACCGGCACCGCCGGGCGCTCCACCAGCAGCACCGCCGGCAGGGGCAGGGGCGTCTCGCCCGGTGCGACGACGATAAAGTCCTTGGCCGTCTCGAACAGTGCGCCGAAATCGTCCTGAGTGGCGTAGTGCAGCCGGTAGGCGCCCGGCGAGAGTCTCGGCCAGACGAGCTGCGCGGTGCCGTCCTCGCCGTGCTCGATATCGCCACGGTGGCGCACCCTGCCGTCCGGCCACGAGCGCAGGATCTCCCGTGGAGATGGACTGCCGGACCAGCGCGGCCGAAGCCGGTCGCCGGGTGTCCGGTAGACCTCGGCGTCGCTTTCCGGGCCCGTCGGCAGTGGCTCCGGCAGCGGCTGCTCCGCCGGCAGAAGGGCTTGCTCCGGCAGCTGCAGCTCCACCAGCCGCCAGCTTCCGCGGCCCGGCTGGGGGACGCCGTTCAAATCGGCACGGGTGAGCCGCAACGCGATCTCCTCACCCTGGACGAAGAACTCCGCATCGCTCGCCAACGCCGTCTCCACCGACACGAAGCCGAGGCGGAAGGAGCGAGACGCCGAGCGGGTCTCGCCTCCCTCGTCGGTCACGTCGACGCTGACCCGGTAGCGGTAGCTCAGGCGCTGCTCGGCCTCTCGCTCGTCGGCCTCCGGGGTGAAGCGGAAGCGGAAGCGGCCCTCGGCGTCGAGCTGGGCGCTGCCGGCCGCCAGCGTCTGGCTCTCGACCGTCGGGCGCACATAACCCCAGTACCACCAGCGAGGGTAGATCGGCTCGCGGCTGACCCGCCAGGCGACCTCACCGCTCACCACCGGCAGACCGAAGTAGTAGCGCACCTCGCCGCCGACCGCCGCCGGCCGGTTGAGTCGCCAGGGCGTCTCCGGATCGAGCAGCTCCACCTCGAAGGTCGGCCGCTTGTACTCCTCGACCTGCAGCCTGGCCTGGCCGCCCAGGGAGGAGCGCAGCGCCCAGTTGCCCAGCAGCCTGCCGGTGGGGATCGCGAACTCTCCGGAGACCGAGCCGAAGAGGTTGGTCCTCACCTTTGCCGACTCCACCACCTGGCCGTTGGGGTCGACCAGCTCCACGGTAAGCGCTCTCGAGGGCAGGGTCCGGAAGCGGCCCGCCTCGCCGCCACCCCCGTAGCCGACCACCTTCCAGAAGATCTTCTGCTGCGGCCGGTAGACGCTGCGATCGGTGTAGATCAGCGCGCCGGTGCGCTCAGCCACTCGCCGGATGGGCTGCGGCCGCAGCCAGCTGGCGTCGATGGCAAGCTCGTCACCGCGGCGGGCGACGAGGAAGAATCTCTCGCCCCGTCCGGAGGCCGAGCCCAGGCTCACCCGGCCCTCGGTCCCGGTAGTGTTGGAAGCCACCCGGCGATGGCCGCGCCGGTAGTCGTAGCGGTAGAGCGACACCTCGACTCCCGCCAGCGGCTGACCGCTGTCGCCGGACCGGACGGTGACTTCGAAGGCGTTGTCCACGAAAC
>CAJIBT010000041.1_pt1 | contig 10059 bp, 8 predicted proteins | sample 9199421 | NCBI WGS metagenome assembly CAJIBT01 (sample SAMEA7708311, study PRJEB35096) | sediment metagenome | biome: marine neritic benthic zone biome [ENVO:01000025]; feature: sediment [ENVO:00002007]; material: shallow marine sediment [ENVO:03000034] sea grass bed [ENVO_01000059] ...
TGAGTCACAAGCTGGGCATCGAGACCGGGCTCTCGGTCGCGCTCTTCCCCCTGGTGATCCTGACCATGGCCATCGAGCGCATGTCGATCGTCTGGGAAGAGCGCGGACCCGGAGAGGCTTTGCAGGAGGGCGCCGGCACCCTGTTGGTGGCGGCTCTCGCCTACCTGGTCATGAGCCTGGACACAGTCCAGCACCTGGTCTTCGTCTTCCCCGAGCTACTGCTCGTTGTGCTCGCCGCGACGCTCCTGCTGGGCCGCTATACCGGTTATCGCCTCCTCGAGCTGGTGCGATTCCGGGCGCTGGGGTCACAGTGATTGCCTCTCGCCTGCGCACCAGTGGCATCCTGGGCCTCAACCGCCGCAACGCGGAGTACATTCTGCAACTCAATCCGCGCCGGCTCTATCCCCTGGTCGACGACAAGATCCGCACCAAGGAGCTGGCCCTGACGGCCGGCATGGCCGTGCCCGAGCTCTACGGCGTGATCTCCACCCAGCACGACATCCGTCGGCTGCCCGAGTTGCTGCAGCAGCGGCAGCGCTTCGTGGTCAAGCCGGCTCACGGCAGCGGCGGAAACGGAATTCTGGTCATCACCGGGCGCCACGGTGAGCTCTATCGCAAGTCGAGCGGTCTGCGCATCGACGAGAGCGAGCTCAGACACCATGTTTCGAATATCCTGAGCGGTCTCTACAGCCTGGGAGGCCAGCGCGACCGGGCGCTCATTGAATACTGTGTTGCGGTCGATCCCTTCTTCGAAGAGATTACCTACCAGGGCGTTCCCGACATTCGGGTCATAGTGCTCATGGGCTATCCGGTCATGGCCATGGTCCGTCTGCCCACGCGCTCTTCGGACGGCAAGGCCAACCTGCACCAGGGAGCGATCGGTGTCGGCATAGATCTGGCGACCGGGGGAACTCTCGGAGGCGTGCAGGGCAACCGGGTGGTCAGCGAGCATCCGGACACCACCGAGCCCATCGGCGGACGCTCCTTGCCCGCCTGGGAGAAGATCCTCGAGCTCGCCGCACGCTGCCACGACATGACCGGGCTGGGCTATCTGGGAGTCGACGTGGTGCTGGACCGCGACTTCGGCCCCCTGATTCTCGAGCTCAACGCGCGCCCCGGACTCAACATCCAGATTGCCAACCAAAGGGGCCTCGACCGGCACTTGAGCCTCGCGGCGAGCAAGGTCGCGGAGGACGATGGCGTCATCGCGCCGCTGACCGAGCGCCTGGCCTATGCCCGCCAGCACTTCCGAGACGCCTGAGGCGGCACGGGGAAGGTGGCTGCCGGCTTCGGTTATGCTCAGCTCGCCATGAACAACCGGCCCGGCAAGACCAGGTCCTCGATCGGTGGAGTATCCGAGGCCGAGGTGTTCGACGCCTATCGTCGCTGGGGATATTTGCAGGCCGATCTCGACTGGCTCGGCCGCCTCAAGCCCCAACCCCACCCAGAGCTGGCCGCGCGAAGCCCCCTCGTACAGGTCACCCACCGCTTGTACTGCGGCACACTGGCCGTCGAGTTCATGCACATCCCGGATCCGGTGCGCCGCCGCTGGGTCCAGGAGCGCATGGAAAGCGAGCCCGAGCCGGTGGACCGCTCCATGGTGCTGGAGCTGCTCATCCGGGCGGCCACATTCGAGAAGATCCTGCAACGCCGTTATGTCGGCAACAAACGATTTTCCATCGAGGGGATCGAGGCCCTGATCCCGCTTCTAGCCGAGTCGCTCGAGACCGCCGCCACGCATCCGGCCGAGATGTGCGTTCTGGCCATGAGTCACCGCGGCCGCCTCAACGTCATGGCCCATATCGTCGGTCGAGACCCCGCCGAGCTCTTTGCCGGCTTCGAGGATGTGGATTCCCGCAACGTCATGGGCGCAGGCGACGTCAAGTACCACCTGGGAGCGACCGGCGTGTTTCGGGCCAGGAACGGACGAGGGATCAATGTCCACCTGGTGTCCAACCCGAGCCACCTGGAGGCGGTCAATCCCGTCGCCATGGGCCGAGTTCGGGCCAAGCAGGTCCGGCTGGGCGATGCCGAGGGCCAGCGGGTGTTCCCGGTCGTCATGCATGGCGACGCCGCCTTTGCCGGCCAGGGCATCAGCGCCGAGACTCTCAATCTTGCCGAGGTGCCGGGATTTTCGGTAGGCGGAACGATCCACGTCGTGGTCAACAACCTGATCGGCTTCACCACCGAGCCACGGGCTCTGCACTCCGGTCGTTTTTCCTCGGATGTGGCCAAACGCCTGCCGGTGCCCATCTTCCACGTCAATGCCGAGGATCCGGACGCCGTGATGCGGGCAGCCCGGTTGGCCACCGACTTTCGCTTCACCTTCGGCAGCGACGTGGTCGTGGATCTCATCGGCTATCGCCGTCACGGACACAGCGAGATCGACGACCCCACCGTCACCCAGCCGGTGCTCTACCGCAAAATCGCGCAGCGCCCACCGCTCTGGGAAACCTACGCCGAGAGGATGGGCGCAGAGTCGAAGGAGACCCGATGGCGGGCCGAAAGGATCGCCGACGAGCTGGAAGCTGCCAAGGACCGCGCCGAGGAGCTGCAGGAAATTCCGAGTCTGCGCACGCTACCCGACTACTGGTCTTCCTACGAGGGGCTCAGCTACCGACCCGAATTCGAGGTGGACACGGGTCTTCCGGCCGAGGAGATCGCCGCCCTGTCCGAGAGTCTCACGGCCTACCCGGACGGCTTCCACATCCATGCCAGGGTCAGCAAGCTCCTCGAGCAACGCCGGGAGATGGGGCACGGTCAACGGGCGGTCGACTTCGGCATGGCCGAGAATCTGGCCTACGCCTCGCTGGTCGGAGCCGGCATCCCCGTGCGGATCAGTGGCCAGGATACCCGGCGGGGGACCTTCGGCCATCGGCATGCGGTCTGGATCGAAACCGAGAACGGGAGGGAGTACTGCCCGCTCCACCACATCATCACCGGCCAGGCCTCCTTCGAGATCTACGACTCGGTGCTCTCCGAGGCCGCGGTGCTGGGTTTCGAGTACGGTTTCAGCCGCGACTACCCGGAGGCCCTGGTCGCCTGGGAAGCCCAGTTCGGCGACTTCGCCAACGGCGCACAGGTGATCTTCGACCAGTTCGTGACCGCCGGCGAGGACAAGTGGGGCCTGCTCTCCGGGCTGGTGGTGCTGCTGCCGCACGGTTTCGAGGGCCAGGGGCCGGAGCACTCGACCGCCCGCATCGAGCGATTCCTGCAGCTCGCCGCCGAGGACGCCATCCAGGTGGTCCAGCCCTCCACCGCCTGCCAGCACTTCCACCTGCTGCGCAGGCAGGCGCTGCGCAAGTGGAGAAAGCCCCTGATCGTGTTCACGCCCAAGAGCATGCTGCGCAACCCGGCCGCCGCCTCTCCGGTTGCGGAGCTCTCGCGCGCCCGCTTCTGGCCCGTCCTGCCCGAGCGCGATCTGCAGGAGGCCCAGCGGGTGCTGATCTGCAGCGGCAAAATCGGCCATGAGCTGCGCAGTGAGCGCCAGCGGCGCGCTGAAGCCAGCGCGGCCATCGTCTCCATCGAGCAGCTCTACCCCTTCCCCGAAAAGGAGCTGGCGGCCGAGCTCGACCGCTTCTCGACCGCCCGCGACCTGGTCTGGATCCAGGAGGAGCCGGCCAACATGGGGGCGCTGTCCTTCGTTCTGCCGCGCATCGAGCGTTTGGCCCGGGGCCGCCACGTCAGATCCATCAAGCGCTCGGCCAGCGGCAGTCCGGCCACCGGCTCGCCCAAGGCCCACCGCATGGAACAGCAGACCCTCATACAGCTCGCCTTCAGTTGACAGGAGGAGATTCATGACCATCAGGCTCTACGACAACGACAGCGGCGCCGAGCTGGGCACCCTGGCGGAGGAGCAGCTTCAGTTCCTGATCGACCAGCTCGAAGAGGAGACCTCGGACGACCAGGACTACTACCTCAACCCGGCGACCCTCGAGCTGCTGGAGAAACGCGGCGCAGACGCCGAGCTGCTTGCCCTGCTGCGCAGGGCGCTGGGCGACCAGGAGGGCGTCGAGATCCGTTGGACGCGGACGGAATGAGCGAGCTGGCCCGGACACTTCATGAGCGACAACAGACCACCCGAGATCGGCTCCATCGGCTGGCTCGATCTGACGGTTGACGAAGCCGAACAAGTCCGCGACTTCTACGCTGCCGTGGTGGGTTGGCAACCGAGCCCGGTCGACATGGGCGGCTACAGCGACTTCAACATGCAGTCCCCAGGCCGCGGTCAGGCCGTGGCCGGCGTCTGCCACGCCCGCGGGATCAATGCCGATCTGCCGCCGGTCTGGCTGGTCTACTTCGTCGTCGAAGACCTCGATCACAGCATCCAAGAGTGTCTCGATCGCGGCGGCAAGGTGATCGCGGGACCGAAGGAAATGGGCGGCCAGGGACGCTACTGCGTCCTGCAGGATCCGGCCGGAGCGATCGCGGCCCTCTGGTCGCAGGCCCCTACTCGCCAACCACCAGAGCCCGACTGACGAACGAGGCCGTCCCCGCCAGGGGATCCGCCAAGCCGATGGCCACCCTTTGGGGTCCCTCAAGCAGCTCGAGATTCAGCTGTACCGTGTAGCTCTGGCCGCTGGCCGCCTCGTGATCGCTCACCTCGATGCGCAGCGACAGCCCCTGCACTGGAGCGACGTCTCCCTGCGCATCCCTGGCTGCGACGAGGACCTGCAGATCGGCCACGAATAGATCCCCTCTCCGCCACCAGGGTCTCGCCTCGGCGCGCCTTCACGTCGGCGAGCGAGATGCCCACCGGATTGTCGTACTGCTCGAGGAGCAGGGCCTAGAAACTGAACCGGCCGCCGAACTGGATCTGGCGCTGGCCGAAATCCTCGACCCGCTGGCTCGCCAGCCCGAACTCGTCGGAGCGGGGATTGAGCGGGCATGGTCGGTAAAGCGTCCGCGCTAAACTGGGGCCATGGACTCACAGAGATCCACATCACAGTCACTCGACGAGCGTCCAACCTACAAGTTGCGGCCGAGCTCCCCCGTGCACCTCGGGCACCTCACCCACGAGCAGCTGGAGGAGCGTTACAGGGACCTCGCCAACCACGCCATCGAGCTCAAAGAGATCCTCAACGAGCTCTTTCTCGCCATCGCGGGGAAGTCGGACAGCGGGCCATGATCCCGCCGCGTAGGACGCCGTCCACCGACGCCCTGCTGGTCCTGGTTCTCGCCGCGCACACCGTCCTTGCTGCCGTCCCCGCGGACCAGACGACCGACCTCGGCACTACGCCCCAACGACTCGTCGAGGCCTACCAGGCCTTGCAGGCGGGATATCTAGACGAAGCCGCTCGCGCTCTCCAGGAAGTGCTCACTGCGTCGCCGGACGACGAGCGGGCTCTTCTCGCGATGAGCAGCGTACACGAGCGGCGAGGAGAGCTGGTCGACGCCTTAGGGCTGGCGCGGCGGGCGGCTACGCTGGAGCCGCAGTCTCCGTCGGCCGCCTTGGCCGTGGCTCAGCTGCTGGCCCGGCTCGGCGCCGCGGCCGAGGCTCTCGAGATGCTGGCCAACCTGAGGCGTCTCGACCCCGAGGCGGTCCAGGGTTATCTTCTCTCGGCGCTCCTCCTGCGGGACCTGGACCGCGGCGACGAGGCGATCGAGATCTTGCAGAAGGCCCTCTCGCGAGGCCTCAAGGCGCCGCACCTGCACGAAGAGCTGGCCCTCCTGCTGCTCGCCGAAAGCCGACCGGCCGAGGCCCGACAGATCGCCCAGAAAGCTCTCGCGCAGCACGGAGAGCGGGCCACTCTCCACCTGGCGCTGGGCCTCGCCCTGGCCACCGATCCGACGAGCCTCGAAGAGGCGCTGTCGCCGCTGGAGAAGGCTCTCGAGCTCGGCGCCGCCGATCCCGGCCGGGTGCACCTGGAAATCGGCGGGCTGCTGATCGAAGCGGAGAGGGCCGACGAAGCCATCGGCCATCTCGAGAGCGCCGCCGCGCTGTTACCCGACTCGGCCGAGGTCTACTACCGCCTGGCCGCCGCCCAACGGCTGATCGGGGATCTGGCCGCCACCCGGCAGTCCCTCACCCGCTTCCAGGAGCTCAATCGACGGCGCGAGCAGCAGGAGAGGTTGGCGCTCGAGATCGGTACCGCCCTCAACGAAGCGCAAGAGCTGGCCACGTCCAACCACCTCGGCGAAGCCATGGAGCGTCTGGATAGCCTTCTCCGCGACCATCCCGACGAGACCCGGGCTCATACCCTGAGGGCCAAGATCCTCTACTCCCTGGAGCGTCCCGAGGAGGCCCTCGCAGCCGTCCGGCAATCTCGCGAACTCGATCCCGGCCGCGTCGAGCCTCGTTTCCTGGAGGGCATGTTCCTCATGGGAATGAACCGACCGGCCCAGGCCACCGCGGCGCTCAACCGGGCGCTGACCCTGGATCCGGACCTCGGGCCGGCCCATTTTCTGCTCGGCGGCGCCGCCGCCAAGCTGGATCGCCCGCTCGAGGCCGTGGCCCACTTCGAGCGCGCCCTGGAGCTCGGCATCGACAGCCCGGCCCTGCGCCTGGGCTACGCCGCGGCCCTGGAGAGCCTCGGCCGCATGGAAGAGAGCGAGCGCCAGATCGAGGCCTACCAGAGTCTCGCTCAAAGACCGGAATGAGCCCTCTGCCGGTAGTGGCCTGCTCGCGCCCTCCCGGGAGCGCTCTGCAGAACTGCCCGCGGCCGAGCCGAAGCTCTTCTCACTGGCCTTCCCTGGTGACCTCGACGTCACCAACTATCTCGATTTCGTCTTCGAGCCGATGGACAAGGAGGGCCAACTCTCTCGGCGTGTGCCGCGGGGCAGACGGAGCAACCCACGCGGCTTCGGCGCCCGCCTCGAGCTCGTGGCGGCAGAGCAATAGCAGGTGCGTCTGATTCATGGCTCAAGGAGCTATGCCTCCCAAGGTCCGCCCGCAGTGTACTTCGGCCTCGGGGGCGGCCTCCCCGGTCCTGAACCTGTAAAAAAAGGGCCTCCACGCGGAGGCCCTTGCGAAGGACGGATGGTGATCCGGCCCCGACGGATGGTTTCTTAGTTGAACGACAGTCGTACGCCGACCTGGAACTGCCGCGGCGTGGTGATGAGGGTGTCCGGGATCCCGAACTCCGGGTTCCGGGCCGAGCCGTCGAAGGTCGTTACCTGGCGCTCGTCTTCGTCGACAACGTGCGAGTTCTCGTCGAACAGGTTGAACACCTCGGCGAAGAGATCGAGGTCCCAGTCACCGAACTCGAAAGCCTTGGTCACCCGCAGGTCGACACGCTCGATCGACTCGTTGGTGAACTGGTGCCGCGAGGTGACCTGTCCGTCGATCACGCCGAAAATGTCGGGGCAGTTGGAGTGCGGGCAGTAGTCGTCTTCGAGGAGGAGAAAGTCGGTCGCGGTCCACGGGTTGCCGTCGCGGAACTCGACGATGCCGCTGACCCTGAAGCCCAGGGGCAGATCGACGAGGCCCGAGAGCACAAACCGGTTCTCCACGTCGCGAAGTGACGGACCCCAATCGTAGCGCACGTTGGTGAAATCGCTCACCCCCACACCCGTGGCGCTGCGCTCGTCGGAGTCGGTGTCCCTGTCCTCCGACCAGGTGTAGTGCGCCTGCAACTGGTAGCGATTCGAGTAGCGCTTGTTGAGCTTGAGCGTCACCGCCTTGTACTCCGACTCTCCGATCGACGCGCGGGTGAAGATCTCACCAAAGCGATCGTCCGGGCGCTCGGCCGAGTAGATCGGCCGGCCGAACTCGTCGTAAGTCGGCGGAAACAGATTGCCGTCGATGTTCGTCTGCAGCTTGTCGCCCTCGGCATAGACCAGGTCGATTCCGGCCGACCAGTTGGGCTTGAACTCTCGCTCGTAGCCCAGGTTGAGACGCAAGGTCTCCGCGTCCTCAAAGTTGGGATCGACCAGGTTGGGCTCGTTGGGCGTGTCGGGGTCGGGATTCAGGTTGTCGATAGGCTGTCCGTAGGGCTGGAAGGCGTCGAAGAAAAAGAGCAGGAAGCTGATGCCGAAGTTGGGGAACAGCCCGTTCTGGACCACCGGGCCGGCGAATATCAAGGTGGGCGTCCGGCCATAGAACACACCGGCGCCGCCGCGGATCACGTCCTTGCCCTCGTCGCCGAGCGCGTAGGTAAAGCCGAAGCGCGGCGCGATGTGGTCGTCGTCGGGGATCTCGCGGCCCTCCGGGAAGACGTGCTGCAGGCCGCCGGGGTTGTCGGTCTGGCTATACCGCAAGCCGTAGTTTAGGGTGAGCTTGTCGCTCGCCCGCCAGGTGTCCTGGGCGTAGAAGGCCAGGATCTCCTGGGTCTCGTCGAAGTTGGGGTTGGTTATCGGACCGTAGAAGATCAGCTCGAAGAGGGCGTCGTTGTTGAGGAAGTTCTCGATCGACGAGAAGCGGAAGCGGCCGTCCTTGAAGCCGGCAAAGAGCTGGCTCAGGTCGTCCTTCTGATAGTCGACGCCGAACTTGAGATCGTGGTCCCCGAACAGGTAGGAGAAGTTGTCCTGGAGCTGGGTCTTCTCCTCGGTCACGAAGATGGGCAGGAAGAAGAACTTGCCGAGTGTATCGCGCCGCCCTTCGATGCTGAACTCCAGCTCGGCCGCGGTTGTGGGCGGCCCACCCTCGAGGTCCGACAGGCGGTCGAGGTTGTCCTCGACGACCTGGATGCGGGCCTCGTTGACCTTGTCGTCGCCGATCAGCGAGACCAGCGAGCCCACGATGGAGAAGGTGTCCTCGGTTTTCAGAGTCTCGGCTCCCGGCTGGCTGTTGGTGACCTCGTAGTCGGTGTAGTTGATCCGGAAGGAGCCGCTGTGAGAGTCGCTGAACTGGTGGTCCACCTTGCCGAAGAGAACCAGGTTCTCGATCGATTCGAGGAACAGGCCGGTCGCCGTGCCGTCCGGATTGGGCGCGTAGCCGCGAACCAGTTCGAGGAACTCTCCTCCCCGCCCCACCACGGCGTCGTACAGACCCGGAATATCTATATCGCTCCTGAACGGCTCGTCGCGCTCGGTCTGGTCGTAGGAGAAGAAGAAGTGGGTGCGGTCCTTCCTGATCGGTCCGCCGATCGAGAGGCCCAAGTTGGTGCGCTCGAACGCGTCCACTGGGCGTGAGCCGTCGATGCCACGGGCGTCGTCGAGCGGCGAGGAAGGCAGATCCTCGGCCATGCTGTCGTCGCGGAAGAAGTAGAACGCCGTGCCCTTCAGGGTGTTGGTGCCCGACTTGGTCACCACGTTGAGGTAGGCGCCGCCGTTGTTGCCGTATTCGGGGGCAAAGCCGCTGGTGACGACCTGGAACTCCTTGACGGAGTCCTGGGCGATGACAATGCCCTCGTTCTCGGTCGCCTCGCCGCCCCGCCCATAGCCGAAGAAGGCACTCTTACCCGAGGTGCCGTCGATGTTCATGCCGCTGTAGATACCCTTCTGACCGCCGATGTGGATAAAGCCACGGTCGGTCTCCGCCTGCACGGTGGGCGCTAACTCGGCGAAGGCCGTGAAGTCACGGCCGATGATGGGATACGCCTCGATCTCCTCCTCGGTGAGGTAGGCGGCGGCGCTCGAGCGGCTGACCTCCACTAGCGGCGCCTCGGCGGTCACGGTGATGACCTCGGCCTGCGCCTGGAGGCCGAGCTCGAATTCGACGTCGATGATCTGGCCCACCAGCACCGTGATGTTTTCGCGCCGCACGGTCTGCATGCCCTCGAGCGAAGCCGTGACGTTGTAGTCGCCAGGCTGCAGCGCCTTGGCGGTGAAGAAACCCCCGGCGTCGGTGATGACCGTGCGCTCGGCGCCGGTCTTGGTGTTGGCTACCACCACCGTGACGCCCGGCAAGACCGCGGCGTCCGTGTCCGTGATGTAGCCCTGAATGGTGCCCACCACCTGGGCCTGGGCGCCGCTCAAAGGAAGCAGCAGCCCAGCCGACAGGCACAGGCAGATGACTAGGTAACTTCCTCGCCTCATGTAGACTGATTCCTCCTTCTACAAGGATCCTCTCGCGCCCTGAAGACCTCACTGTCCCGGACGTTCGAGGCCAGCTAAATTGGTGAAAACATGATAACAGCACCGACCTTCAAGTCAACGGCTTTTCGACCCCAAAACGGC
>CAJIBT010000042.1_pt1 | contig 9895 bp, 8 predicted proteins | sample 9199421 | NCBI WGS metagenome assembly CAJIBT01 (sample SAMEA7708311, study PRJEB35096) | sediment metagenome | biome: marine neritic benthic zone biome [ENVO:01000025]; feature: sediment [ENVO:00002007]; material: shallow marine sediment [ENVO:03000034] sea grass bed [ENVO_01000059] ...
GCTGCACGTCGCGGCGGGGCTCGGACTGGCCTTCAAGCGTTTTCAGCTCGATCTGGGCGTCGATCTGTCCGAGCTCGTCGATACCGCCTCTCTATCCACGATCTACAGCTTCTAGAAAAGCGAGGCCCCGGGGCCCGCGAAGCCCCGGGGCCGGTGAATCGATCGCGGCTCGCGATCGGATCGGCGCGCTCTACGGTCCCAGCCGCCGCACCGAGCCGTTGCCGGTCACGCTCACCTCCGGGCTGCCGTAGTACGACAGCTTGCAGAGGTACTGCACGGTTCCTTCCAGGCGCTCGGAAACCCTGACCACGGCATGAGTCTGGCCGTGGATGCTGACGGTGGTGATCCGAGTCTGCAGATCCTCGGCCAGGTAGTCACCGATGCCGGAGAGCTCGACCACCTGGCGATCGGCGCGCCCGCGGGCCGTGATCCTGCCGATGCCGGTCAGCTCGGCAGAGAACCTGTTGACGTCGATGCCCGAGATGTCGAAATCGCCGACCCCTGAGAGTCTGACCCGCTCCAGCCGCGGCACTGTAACCCGAAAGACGATGTCCTGCGCTGACTGCACATTGAGTCCGGGCGCCTTGCCCAGCTCCAGCATGTCGCCCAGGACGTTGGAGCTCAGGTAGGGCAGAAAGTCCTCGGGGGCGGTTATGGTGAGCGACTCGGCAGCCCCCTGCTCGACGAAGACCTGACCGACACCGGTCAGCGCCACGCCGCTGAAGCCCTGCACCGGCCTCGACTGCGTCACCACCAGGCCCGACGGAAGTCCCGGCGATGGATTGACCGGCCCGGGCGCGGTGGGCCCACGGTACTTGTAGGTGCTGCCGCTGTCGCAGGCGGCCATCGCCAGTAAACCGACCAGCATCAGGGTTGCCAGCATCAGTTGGCGTGCCCGCCGTAGCGTCACCGTGTTGTGCTCTTGCTTCATTTCGAGTCTCCTCCAGGTGGAATTGATTGTCCGCTCACCCCGGTAAGCGACGACCGGGCGCGGAGTCCGCAACGGCCTCGGCAGGGTGGCGAGCCAGCCTCTCGACGATGCGGACTCTGGCTGTCTTCGGCGCGGTCCTAAGTGAAGAGAAAAGGACATCGCGCCATGCGGACTCGATTCAAGCTCCTGCTGCTAGTCGCCGTGACGGCGACCGCCTCGGCGGCCGCGGCGCAAGAAAGCAGAGATGGCGGCGCCGCCGAGCTGGCGAACGAGACGCTGCACTTCCGCTGGCGCTTCGAAGGCATGGCAGGCGGTCTCGTCAAGCTCCTCAGACTGTTTCCCTCCTCGGGAGACGGGGTACTCGAGGTCGCACCCGGCGGCCAGGGGCGCCTGCTCAGCGAGTTTCGTGCAACCTCACAGAAGACAGCCGCCGGTGAGCACTGGACGTATCGCGCCGAGCTGGATATCAGCCGATCCAGGACCCTCCGGGTATGGGACCGTCTGGTGTTTCGCGGCCGGGACCGAGAGCGGAGCCAGGGGCTGGCTGCCGAGTCGGCCATGGATCTGCTGTCGGGAATCCAGATGCTGCGTCAGCAGCCGCCAGCCGGCGCGCGGCGAGAGGCGATCTGGTCGGGAGGCAAGGTCTACCCGGTCGTGGTCGAGCCCCGCGGAACGGCGGTGCGAGAGGTCGCCGGCCGGCGTTTCGAGCTGCGTCACTACTACATACATGGCGTGCGGGAGACCGGTGAGCCCTTCTGGAAGGGCAGGGCTGACGTCTGGCTGACCGACGACGCCAGGGCGGTGCCGGTCGAAGTCCTCTTCCGCGGTCGACACGGCCGCCTGCGGCTCACGCTGGTGGAGCCGGCTGGCCGCCTGCGGCTTGCCGAGGCGAGTGTCGCCTCCGCATCGGCGGCTGGGGTATGAGGGCGATGCGGAGTTGCGCGCTGGAAAACGCGTAGATCGATGAACGGCAAGCTCCATGAAGGAGAGCCAAGGAGGAAACAATGACCAGGACAACTCTTCACCGCGGATGGCTCGCCGTAGCTCTGTTGGCAGCAGTTGTCGCGTTGGCTCTGCCGGCGACGGCAGGCGCCGAGAGCGATTTCGAGCCCGGCTGGAGACTTCGTTTCTACGTCGCCGCGATCAACTTCGACGATCCTCAGGGCGGTACCGGGATGTTCTGCGGGGGTGGTTTCTTTTGTGGCGAATCCCGCTATGGAATAGATATCGGGGCCGGCCTGGGAGTCAACGCCGAGTACCGCTTCTCCCGCACCCTGGGGGTCGACCTGGGCGTGCTCGGGGGCGGCGGAGTGGATGTCGAAGCGCGCACGGCCAGGGTCGGCAGCGCGACCTGGGTGACCCACGACACGCTCAGCTATACGCCCCTGACCCTGGGCCTGAATATCCACCTGACGCCGGAGAGCCCGGTCGATCTCTATCTGGGTCCTGTGGTCGGGCTGGTTCATTACGGAGGTCTGGTCGTGCATACGGGCGCCTCCGGGGTGACCACCCGGATCGGCCTCGAGGAGGACTTCGCCGTCGGTGGCACCCTCGGGCTCGGCGTCCCGCTCGGGGATCGCCGCTGGTCGTTCAACGCCCACCTGATGTATCTCGACGGCAGCCTGAACGGCGGCAGCCGGCAGGGTTCTTACATCGACGCGGACTACGACGCCACCATCTACGGACTGGGCTTCGGCTACCGGTTCTGAGAAGCGCGTCACAGAACTGCTTGCGGTACGCTGTCGGCCACGATGGCTACGGGGGGTCGGCTGGTGGTGATCACGGGCGTGACGCGTGGCCTGGGCCGGGCCCTGGCCACGCGTCTCGCCGAGGGCGGCCAGACCGTGATCGGCTGCGGTCGGGACGCCAGGGCGATCGAGGAGCTGGCCGACCGTTTGACCCCTCCGAGCTCCTTCTCGCCGCTGGACGTCACCGACACCGACGGCCTGCTGCGCTGGGCCGAAGGAGTGATCTCCGAGCACGGAGGTCCCGATCTCCTGGTCAACAACGCCGCGGTCATCAACCGCTCGGCGCCGCTGTGGGAGCTCGAGCCGGCCGAGACGCGCCGGGTGATCGAGGTCAACGTCCTCGGGACGATGTACGTGCTCCAAGCCTTCCTGCCGGCTATGGTGGCGGCGCGCTCGGGCGTCGTGGTGAACATCAGCTCCGGCTGGGGGCGCACCACCGCGCCCGAGGTGGCACCCTACTGTGCCAGCAAGTTCGCCATCGAGGGTCTCAGTCGCGCCCTTGCGCAGGAGGTGCCGCGCGACATGGCGGTGGTGGCGCTCAATCCCGGAGTGATCGATACCGGCATGCTGCGCTCGGCCTGGGGTGATGGCGCCGGCGCCTATCCGGCGCCGGAAGAGTGGGCGAGCCGGGCAGCACCCATGATTCTCCGCCTCGGTCCGCGGGACAACGGCAAATCCCTGTCGGTGTAGCTGCCCCAGTCAGCCGGCCGCCCGTTGCTCTGGCGCCGGCTCAGCCAGCTCCTCCAGTAGCCGACCGCCGGTCGAGCTGATCTGCTCGGCGAGATACCGGCAGCGTGGCTCCGCTCGCTCGAGATACCGGGCCAGCACATCGCGCCGCTCGGGGTGGCTCTGCGCCTGGTCGAGCAGAATCCTGCAGATCGCGGCGTCCGCCATCAGCCGGGTCAGGCGCTCGGCATGCAGGAGGGCATAGGCGAAATCGTGCCGCGGGTCCCAGTCCTTGAGGAAGGCCTTCGACCAGGTGCCGATCGGCTTGCCCTGCAGCGAGCGGAATCTCTTACCAGCCAGTCGCGTCACCAGGTGCTGCTGGGCGCCGAAAGATACCGCCTGCACCCGGGCCACCCGGCGCTCGAGGGCGTCGCGCCCCGAGACCGCCCTCCACTGGGCCTGGGCGCGGCGTCGCAGGAAGGCTTGCGGGTTCTTGAGGATGCCCTTGAGCGTGTCTCGGGTCGCCATCAGGGCCTGGATCTGGCTGGTGCCCTCGTAGATCGGCAAGACCATCGCGTCGCGCAGCAGCTTCTCGGCGCCGTAGTCTGTGGTGTAGCCGTTGCCGCCGTGAATCTGGACGCACATCCGGGCCATGTCGACGGCGCGCTCCGCCGCCAGGTACTTCAGCAGCGGCGTGGCGCGCCGTGCGCGGCGCTGGTGCCACTTCACCGAGCGCTCCAGACGCTTGCGCTCGATCTCGTCGGCCGGCGGCGCGAAGCGCAGGCGTTGGTCTTCTTTCTCGGCCAGCTCCTGGTGAACCGCACCGTACATGCCCAGGGCGCGTAGCCCTTGAATGTCGGTGCGCATCTCGTCGAGGGCGTCGGCGATCATCTCGTGGCGGCCGATCGGTTTGCCCATCGAGTGACGCTCGGCCGCGTAGTCCCGCGCCAGCCGATAGGCGGCCTCACACAGGCCGATCGACTCGAAGCCAACGCTGATACGGGCGCCGTTCATCAGGGTCAGCATGTGCTTGAAGCCCTCGCCGCGCTGGCCGATGAGCTTGGCGGGCGTGCGGTCGAAGTGGATCGAAGCGGTTACCGAGGCGTGGTGACCGAGCTTTTCTTCGAGACGGTCGAGGGTGGCGAGCCAGGTGCGAGTGCCGTCGGGATTGTCTTCATAGGTCTTGACCAGGAACAGCGACAAGCCTCCGAGACCGGCGAAGGGATCGTCGGGGTCGCCGGGCTTCTCGGTGCGAGCGATGACGAAGTGATACTTGCCGTGCCCGGAGCTGATGAAGATCTTCTGGCCGCTGACCAGCCAGTTGCCGTCGGCGTCTTGCTCTCCCACCGTGCGCAGGGCGGCCATGTCGCTGCCGGCGTCGGGCTCGGTGATGTCCATGCAGCCCCAGGCCTCGCCGCGGACGATCTCGCCGATCTCGTCGGCGAAGCGGGTGCGCGAGAACTTCAGCGTCTCGCGGTCTAAATCCGTCGTCCCCTCGTCGATCGAGAAGAGGAACATGGCCGTTGCCATGCCGCCGTGGAAGGTAAAGTGGGTCATGACCGCCTGCTCGGCTCGCGCCAGCAACTCGTTCTGGATGTTGTGCAGGATCACCGGCGCATTGACGCCGCCGAGCTCGCGCGGCAGGCACATGCCGTGCACGTCGAGCTCTCCGATCTGGCGGAAGATCCCCTCCAGCCGAGGGGGAAAGCCGGCCTCGCCGTCGGCGAAGAGCACTCCCTGGCGGTCGATCTCGGCGACATGGGGTGCGATTTCCTCGGCCACGAACTCCCCGAACATCGTCAGGATGTCGCGATAGAAACCGCGCGCCTCTTCCAGATCGCGGAAGCCGTCGGGCAGCTTGAAGCCGAACTCGGTGCTGTCGACGATCGGTTGCCAGTCGATCCCCTTGTCCAGATACCACTGCAGGTCTTCGTTGTCGGTGAAGAAGTTGGCCATGGTCTACTCCTCGGGTCGGAAAAGGCTCGATTTCGCTACCCGGACGAGCTCCTCGAGGTTGCGCCGACGATCGGTGGTGCCGAGCACCTCGAAGGTGGCGATACTGCTGATCAGCAGGTTGATGACCTGCGCAACATAGGCTTCCGGGTCGACCTCGGCCCATAGCCGGCCCTGTTCCTGCCCCTTGCGAATGTAGTTGGCGGTCGCCTCGATCCAGGGGCGCACATGCTTGGCCATCAGCTCTCGGATGGCCTGCGGGCGATCCAGGATCTCGCGCAGCAGCAGCCGGGCGCGATCCGGATCGGTGTCGAAGAACGCGACCATCTCGTCGAGGACGCCGTCGAACTGGCCGTGGCTGGAGGTGGCAGCCAGTAGCAGCCGCGGCATGACGTCGTTCCAGTGCGCCAGCACCTGTTCCAGGACGCTGCGCCGCAGAATCTCTTTGGAGGGGAAGTGGTAGAGCAGCGAAGGCTTGCGGATGCCGACCGCCTCGGCAATCTCCTGTAGCGAGGTGGCGTCGAAGCCGCGCGCCGCGAAACAGCGGGTCGCCTCCTCGAGGATGCGCTCCCGCACCCCGGCGGGCTCGGACGAGACCTTGGCCGCCTTACCTACCATCCGATCGACAATTGTCTACCAATCGGTAGGGATGCGTCAATGCACTACGCCACAGGCCGGCCCGCCGGTCCGGCCCAAAAAGCAAACGGCCGGGAGCTCCCGGCCGCTTGATCTCAGGTCCGAGTCGGAGACTCGATGGTGCGCGTCAGGAGTCGCCGCCGCCCGCCTTGTAGTGCACCACCAGGAGAATCTGGTCGGTGTGAGCGTCCGGCTCGAAGTTCTCGACGAAACGGCTCATGATGTCGGCATTGTCCTCTTCCGAGCGCGCCGCTTCCGCCTCGTCGAAGGCTTTGGAGACGACGTCTCTCGCCGCCAGATTCGTCACCATGTACCAACTGGCGTGCGTCCAGCCCTGCCCGCGATGAATCTCGGGAACGAACAGGCCGTAGCGCAGGATCTGCCCGTCGGCCGCCAGCTGTGCGTAGACCGGCTCCGCCAGCTCCTGCCAGAGCTTGCCCGCCTCCGGGCCCTTGCCGAACTTCGCCTTGTAGGTGGACAACATGATGTAGCCGGGGCGGCCGGGCTCGCCGCTGCCGCCGTGCGCCATTCTGTGGATGGCGTCGGCATGGGAGCCGGGAACCACAGCCGCCTCGTAGGACTCGGTCATTGCCTTGCGGTCCTCTTCCGCCATCGACATCTGGCGCTCCATGAACATCCCCATAAAGGAATCGACGCCGGCCCAGCTGGAGAAGGTGATCCACTCGGCGTGCGAGTAGTGAACCTTGCCGTCATGGATGACCGGCAGAGCGATGCCCCACTCCAGCGCCTCGCCGCTGTCGACCAGAGCATCGAAGATCGCCGAATCCTGCTCGATCAGGAGCTTGGTCAGCGCATCGCCCTGTCCCTGCTTTTGCTTGAGGAAACTCACCCAGGTGTAGGCCTGCTGATCCTCGGCCAGCATCGCTTGGGGAATCAGCGCCAGCGCCACCAGCACCAGCCCCATCGTCCGTGTTCTCATTTCTGCCTCCTTTCCGCCGAGCCCAGCCCGACGCACAACGACAACCGCCACAGGTCTCCGTGCCGTTCCCTCGGCCGCTGCCTGAGTTATTGATGCTGCAGGAATTCTACACCGTCTCGACCCACGGTTGGAGCGCCCGTCGGCGGGTGATCGGCTGCCGGACAGCTACAATCCGCTCGTGACTCTGCAGATCGGTTTCCTCTTCGCCCTGCTGGCGGCGATGGTCTACCTCTTTCTGACCGAGAAGCTGCCGGTCGATCTGACGGCATTTCTCAGTCTGGTGATTCTGGTCTTCGGCGGCTATCTGACGCCGGCCGAGGCCTTTACCGGTTTCTCTTCCCCGGCGGTGATCACGATGTTGTCGGTCTTTATCGTCGGCGCTGCGCTGCTCGAGACCGGCGTGGCGGACATGATAGGCGGCCGCATTCACGCGTTGGTCGGTAGCAGCGAGACGCGGCTGATCATCGTGCTGATGCTGGTCTGCGGAGTGCTGTCGGCTTTCATGAACAACATCGCTGCTACCGCGGTTCTGATGCCCGCGGTGGCCAGTATTGCCCGGCGCGCCGGGCTGGCTCCGTCGCGCCTGTTCATGCCCCTGGCCTTCGGTGCAATCCTCGGGGGCACGACTACCCTGGTGGGGACGCCGCCCAACATTCTCGCCGGCCAGGTTCTGGCGGAGCGGGGGCTACGGCCCTTTTCCCTGTTCGATTTCACGCCGATAGGCGCGGCGCTGCTGGTGGTGGGCACGCTCTTCATGGTGACCCTGGGCCGTAAGCTGCTGCCGGTGCGCGAGCATCGGGGGCCGACGGTAGCCGAAGCGGGCGACCTGACCCAGGTCTACCAACTCCAGGAGAGATTGTTCTCGATTCGCATCCCGCTCGACTCGCCGCTCGACGGCCTGAGCCTGGCCGAGACCCGCTTGGGCAACACCCTGGGAGTCAAGGTGCTCGCCATTGTGCGTAGCGGCCGCCGTCGCCTGGCGCCTGAAGGCGATGCCGTGCTGCAGGCCGGCGATGTGCTGTTTGTCGACGGCCAGGCCGCCGACCTCGAGGAGCTGCTGCGCCTGCAGAGCCTCGAGGTCCAGGAAACGCAGGTCGCCCAGCTGCCGGCACCGATGTTGGGAGTCGACGGTGTCCGGGTGCGCCTGGTTCCGGACTCGGATCTGGCGGGTCGGTCCCTGCGCGAGCTGGAGTTCCGGAAGCGTCTCGGGGTGGTCGTCGTCGGGATTCGGCGCGACGGCTTGTTGCGGCGGATTCACCTCGGTGAAGAGGTGCTCCAGGCGGGCGACGAGATCCTGGCTCTGGGCACGCGTGAGCACCTGGAGGAGCTTCGCGCTCGACCCGATTTCGAGCTCCTCGAGATGGGGCTGCCGGCGATCTGGGAGCTCCAGGACCAGCTCTTTTTGATCCGGGTTCCCGATGGGTCTCACCTGGTCGGCTCGTCTGTTGGTGGCAGCCGCCTCGGGGAGCTGGTCGGTTTGACGGTTGCCGGGTTGATTCGCGGCAATGAAACGCGCTTGGCTGTGCCGCCCGAGGAGCTCCTCGAGGCCGGTGACCGCCTGCTGATCGCCGCCGACCCGTCGCGGATCGTCACCCTGGTGGAGCTCGGGGGCGTAGAGCTCGAGGAGAAGTCGCCGGAAGCCGCGCTGGAGTCGGAGGAGGTGGGAATGGTCGAGGCGGCAGTGGCGCCGCGCTCCAGCGTCGTCGGCCGCACTCTGGCCGGGCTGCACTTTCGTGACCGCTACGGCCTGCTGGCGCTTGCGCTGTGGCGAGAAGGCCAACCGCTGCACCTGGACTTCGCCGATGTCGCGCTGCGATTCGGCGACGCCCTGCTGCTGCACGGTCCGCGGGAGAATATCCGCCGGTTGGCCGCTGAGCCCGATTTCGTCGTCCTCTCGCAGGCCGACCAGGCGCCGCGCCGCACCAGGAAAGCGCCCTACGCGTTTGCCTGTCTGCTGCTGATGGTCGGTCTGGTGGCAAGCGGTCTGCAGCCGATTCACGTGGCGGCCTTCACTGCCGCGTCGCTGGTCGTCCTGGCAGGCGCTTTGACCATGCAGGAGGCGTACCGCGCCGTCGAGTGGAGAGCGATCTTTCTCGTGGCCGCGGTGCTGCCGGTGGGGCTGGCCATGGAGCGCACCGGAGCCGCCCTCCTGCTGGCTGAAAGCGTCAGCACCGTGGCCGGTCCGGCGGGCAACTACGCCACCCTGGGCGCGCTGGTGGTACTGGCGAGCCTGCTCAGCCAGGGCCTCGACGGGGCACCGGCGGTGGTGCTCCTCGCCCCGGTGGTCCTGCAGACTGCCGAAGGGCTGGGCATCAGTCCCTACCCGTTGATGATGGGCGCCAGCCTGGCCGCTTCTGCAGCCTTCATGACCCCCTTCAGTCACAAGGCGAACCTGCTGGTGATGGGCGCCGGCGGATACCGCTCGAGCGATTACCTCAGGGTCGGCACACCGCTGACCGTAGTCCTCTTGCTGCTGATGGTCTTGCTGGTGCCGGTCTTCTTCCCGTTCTGACCTCGAGGGGGGGAGCGCCGTGTCGCCGCCGTCACTCGCCGACGTTCAGGCGGCGCTCGAAGGCCTTGACGTTGTAGGGTCGGCCCAGAAAGTCCTCCACGAACTCGCTGGCGGGCTTCGCGCCCCCGGTGGCCAGGACCTTGTTGCGGTAATCCCTTGCCGTGATCTTATTGCGCACGCCCTCGGACTCGAAGCGACTGAACATGTCGTAGGCGATCACCAGGGACCACATGTAGGTGTAGTAGAAGGCCGAGTAGCCGTCCAGATGCCCGAAGCTGGCATACATGTGGGTGCCGTCGACGTAGGGAAACAGCGAGTGCTCGGTCTGGATCTTCTTCACCAGGGGGTCGAGATCAATGGTCTTCGGGTCTCGATCGTGAAGATGAAGGGAGATGGCGGAGTACATCATCTGCGTCTGGACGAACAGCCCCTGGCCGAAGTCGCGAGCCGCCCTCATCTTGGCCACCAGATCCGCCGGAATGGGCTGGCCCTCGGCGTTGATGGCGAAT
>CAJIBT010000043.1_pt1 | contig 9817 bp, 7 predicted proteins | sample 9199421 | NCBI WGS metagenome assembly CAJIBT01 (sample SAMEA7708311, study PRJEB35096) | sediment metagenome | biome: marine neritic benthic zone biome [ENVO:01000025]; feature: sediment [ENVO:00002007]; material: shallow marine sediment [ENVO:03000034] sea grass bed [ENVO_01000059] ...
GCAGTAGCCTCAGAGCCGAAGCGCAGGTCGACGTGCCGGAGAATGGGGCTGTCGAACGGGTCGAGTTCTATCTCAATGAGCAGCTGATAGCTACTCTCTACCAGCCGCCCTTTACCCAGCCGGTGCTGCTGCCGCCGGACGACGAGCTGGCCTATGTGCGGGTGGTGGCCTATCAGCCGGACGGCAGCTTTACCGAGGACATGGTCTTCGTCAACGCGCCGGACTACCTGGAGAACGTGGAAGTCCAGTTCGTCGAGCTCTACATCGCGGTGCTCGATCGCGATAAGCGTCCGGTCGGGAATCTGATGGAGGCCGACTTTACCGTCCTCGAAGACGGCATCCGGCAGCAGCCGAGGCGCTTCGACCGCGTCAGCAATCTACCGATCCACGCCGGCATCCTGCTGGACGTCTCGGCTTCCATGGAGGAGGGTCTCGAAACCGCGCAGCGGGCCGCGCTGCGCTTCTTTCAGGAAGCGGTCACGCCTCGGGATCGAGCGACGCTCATCACCTTCAACGACCGTCCAGACCTGGTGGTCAAGTTCACCAACGATCTGCCGTCTCTCTCCAGCGGTCTGGCGGGACTCAAGGCGGAGCGCGGCACCGCGCTCTACGACAGCCTGGTCTTCGCGCTCTACTACTTCAATGGAATCAAGGGGCAGCGCGCACTGATCGTCCTGTCCGACGGCGAGGACGGGGAGAGCCGTTTCAGCTTCGAAGACACCCTCGAGTACGCGCGCCGCGCCGGAGTGGCGGTCTATACCATCGGGCTGAACCTGCCCCGCCGGAAGAGCGACGTGCGCAAGAAGCTCAACCGGGTCGCGCGGGAGACCGGCGGTCGCAGCTTTTTCATCGAGGGGGTCGAAGAGCTCTCTGGAATCTACGACACGATCCAGCAGGAGCTGCGCTCACGCTACTACCTGGCCTACCAGTCGAGCAACACAGCCGATGCCGAGAGCTTTCGAACCATCGAGCTGAAGCTCGCCCGATCCGGTCTGGAGGCCAAGACCCTGCGCGGCTACTATCCTTGAATCATGCGCGCCGCGATCTGCCTGGCTGCCTGCAGTTTGCTGGGACTGGCTCCTGGACAGCTGCGGGCTGAGACCGCGAGTCCGGAGGTCCCTACCGACCTTTCCCGTCGTCACGCCGACTGGCTCAGCGACGTCGAGCCCCTCCTCTTGGACGAAGAACGAGCGGCATTCCTCTCTCTCAGCCGCGACTACCAGCGCGATCACTTCATCGAGCGTTTCTGGCAGGTGAGGGATCCCTATCCCGAGACCGGTCGCAACGAGTTCCGCGAGGTCTGGGGCAGCCGGGTGGAGATGGCGCGGGAGCGCTTCGGTGGACTCGAGGGCGAACGCGCCCGCGCCCTGCTGATGGTCGGCCCACCCAGCCACATCAGTCCGGGCCTCTGCCGCGGGCTCTTGCGCCCGTTCGAGCTCTGGACCTACACCGGAAGCCCTGAAACGGTCGCCGAGTTCCACCTGGTCTTTCTGGTTACGGGCGGGCGGGCGTCCGACGGCCACCGGCTCTGGGAACGCCGCAAGGGTTTGGACTGGCTGCTGCGCTTTCCCATGCCCGGAGTGTTGTCCGAGCAACAGATCCTGCAGCGGCTGGCAAGCGAGTGCTTGCGCGGCAACGAGGCGGCCGCCATTCTGCTGCGTGCCGCGGACTGGCGCTTCCTCGAGCAGCTCGAGAGCTTGAACCCGCGGCCCAGCTCCGAGTGGGTGGATGCCTTCCTGGCGCGATCGACCGACCTGGAGGCCGACAGTATCCCTCTAGCCGGCGCCCTGAGCCTCGATTTCCCGGGCCGGCATCAGAGCCGCACGGTGGTGCTCGGGCTCATTAGCATTCCCCGCGCCGAGGCTCAGGCCGGCGGTACCGACGACCGGCCTGCCTACAGCTTTCTCGTCGACGGTGAGGTGCTGCGGAAGGGCCGACTGTTCGAGAGTTTCCGCTACCGCTTCGAGCTGCCGGCCGAGGAGCAGATGGGCAACAGCCTGCCGCTGGCCATCCAACGCTATTTGCGACCCAACGAGTACACCCTGATCGTCAAGGTCCAGGATACGACCTCCGGCCACACCTACCGCGCCGAGCGAGTGGTGCGGGTGCCGAGGTTGCCCGACAGGGGGCCGGCAGCAGCGGCGACTCCGGCCACCGCCGAGACCGAGCCGCGGCCGGTAGCCGCGGCCGATCTCCTCGAGGCCAATGCCGCCCTGTCCGAGGGCGACCACACGATCAAGATCCTGCCCTCGCCGGAAGAGCTCCATGTCGGGCGCCTGCGGGTGGAGGCCATCGCCAAGGGTCCGAAGATCGCCAGGGTAGCGTTCTCGCTCAACGGACGACGGGTCATGAGCAAATCCCGCAAACCCTATAGCGTCGAGCTGGACCTGGGCCACGCACCCCGCATTCACACCCTGGCGGCGGTGGCCCTCGACGCCGCCGGCCGCGAGCTGGCGCGCGACGAGGTACCGATCAACGCAGGACCCCACCGCTTTGCCCTCCGCCTGCTGGAGCCCCAACCGGGCCGCCGTTACCAGACCAGTCTGCTGGCGCGAGCCGAGGTCGACGTGCCCCGCGGGGAGGTTCTAGATCGGGTCGAGTTCTACCTCAACGAGACCCGATTGGCGAGCCTCTACCAGAGGCCTTTCACCCAGCCGATCCTGGTGCCCGGAGCGGGCGAGCTCGCCTACGTTCGAGCCGTCGCCTACCTCGAGGACGGCAACTCCACCGAGGACCTGGTCTTCATCAACGCCCCCGACGATGTCGACCGCTTGCAGGTCGACTTTGTCGAGCTCTACACCAGCGTGCTCGATCGGCGCGGCCGGCCGGTGGAGAATCTCCAGCAGGAGGACTTCGCGGTGTTCGAGGAGGGGCAGGAGCAGAGAGTGGTCCGTTTCGACCGGGTGCGCGACCTGCCGATCCATGCCGGCATCGTTCTCGACACCTCGACCTCCATGACGGAGGAGCTGACGGAAGCGGTGAGCGCCGCGTTGCGCTTCTTCGAGGGCGTCGTGCAGCCCAAGGATCGAGCCGCCGTGGTGGTTTTCAACGACGCGCCGGAGCTCAAGGTGCCCTTCACCAACAAGCTCGAGGTGCTCGCCGGCGGACTGTCGAACCTGACCGCCGAGGGCGAGACCGCCCTTTACGACAGCCTGGTCTTCACTCTCTACTACTTCGCCGGCATGCGGGGCAAGCGGACTCTCATCCTGATCTCCGACGGCCAGGACTCGAAGAGCCGCCACACCTTCGAAGAGGCTCTGGATTTCGCCCGCCACTGCGGCGTAGCGATCTACACCGTCGGCCTGAACGTCGCGAGTCGGCAGGCACTCGATCGCACCCGGCTGCTTCGCCTCGCTGCCGAGACCGGAGGTCGTTCCTTCTTTATCAAGCGCGCCACCGAGCTGCAGAGAATCTATGCTTCGATCGAGGAAGAGCTGCGATCACAGTACCTCCTCGGCTACCAATCGTCGCAACAAGAAGGCAGCGAGTTCCGTGAAGTCGAAGTGAGGCTCGATCGGCCGGGCCTCGAGGCCAAGACCATCCGCGGCTACTACCCTTGAGCGGTCGCCCGGTCATGAGCACAGGCGAACCCCGGAGACTGATTCTGGCCTCCGGCTCTCCGCGGCGCCGGCGGCTCCTCGAAGAGCTCGGCTTGCGCTTCGACGTCCGTCCCGTCGATGTCGACGAGTCGGCGGGTGAGGACGAGAACCCCGTCAGCTATGTCGAGCGCCTGGCGAGGGTCAAGGCCGGAGCCGAAGCCAGGGTCGGCGAGCTGATCGTGGGAGCGGACACCACCGTCGTCCTGGACGGCCGCTTGCTCGGTAAGCCTGCCGATCCGGAGGCGGCCCGAGAGATGCTCCGCTGTCTCGCCGGCAGGGAGCATACGGTGCTGACGGGCGTCGCCGTCTACGATGCCGATGAGCGGCGGCTGGAGTCCGGAATCGAGCGCTCCCGGGTAAGAATCGCGTCCATCACCCAGGCGGAGATCGACTGGTACGTTGCTACCGGCGAGCCGTTGGACAAGGCTGGCGCCTACGCCATCCAGGGTCTGGGGGCGCTTTTCGTCGACGCTGTCGACGGCAACTACTCGAATGTAGTGGGACTGCCTCTGCCGCTCACCTACCGGCTTGTGGCCAGGTCGGGATACGACCTCAGAGACTTCTCTCGCCACCGCACCTAGGGCCAGCCCTCGGCCGCCTGCAACGCCGAAAGGCCCGAGGAGGATCTACCCGCTGAACTTGATGGGCTCGCCCAGCTCGTCGAGAGAGAAGTTGGCCATGATCTGGTGGCCGTTGAAATCCAGGACCCGGAGATCCTCGACCCCCCGCAGGTCTTGGACGATGTCTAGGTAGGAGTGGCTGTAGCGATCCTTGACCGCGGCCCTGTCGACTTCGTAGGCCAGGAAGCGGTCGATCCCTTTGTAGCGCAGCTTCTTCACCAGCCGCTCGTCGGTCAGCTCTTCGTAGGTCGAGAGCACCAGGATGGGGCCGGTGCCGGTAAAGATGAGATAGGCGCGGGGGTCTTTCTCTTCGCTCATCGGTCTCCTCTCGAGCCGCGACGGCGCTCCATCACCGCCTGGCGAAAGCCTACCATTGCCCCAGCCTGTTGGCTTCGACAAGCGACACCGTGCAGGGCCGCGGGGTGTCGCCCGGCGGCGCGGCTCGTTCTCAGCCTGGTCTACCTCGGCCCACTGTTTCGCGCTAGATTGACGCCATGGACCGACTTCTGCCTGCCGTGGTGCTGGTCCGTCCGCAGGAAGAGGGCAACATCGGCTCGGTCGCCCGGGCGATGGCCAACACCGGGCTGAGCGAGCTGATCCTGGTCGAGCCGCGGGCTCGCATCGGCTCGGCAGCCCGAGCCTTTGCGGTCGGCGCCGACGAGATTCTGGATCAGGTCCGCACCCTGGATTCCCTGTCCGAGACTCTGGCGCCTTACCGCCGCGTCGTGGGCACGACCTCGAGCCGGGGTCGTGAGCTCCAGGCGCCGCTCATCACCCCCCGAGAGCTTCCCCAACGCCTGGCCGGCGACCCTCCGACAACACCCACGGCTCTCCTTTTCGGTCCCGAGGCCTCCGGCCTCACAAACGACGAGCTGGCGCTCTGCAGCCTGCTGGTGCGAATCCCCAGCTCGGCGCGTCAACCGACCTTGAATCTCGCCCAGGCGGTGCTCATCGTGACCTACGAGCTCTACGTCGCCACCCAGGACAACCTCACCGAGCTTCCGATCAGCGAGCCAGCCGCCACCGGCGAGGAGATCGAACAGCTCTTCGACCAGCTGGCGCCCTTTCTTCACCGGGTCGGCTTCGCTCGCGACGACACCTTCGCCGGGGTGCTTCGGGACCTTCGCCGACTGGCCTCGCGGGGAGGCCCGACCAGCCGCGAGGTGCAGATCCTGCGAGGTATCTGCCGCAGGAGCCTGCACGCCCTCGAGCGGCGCGACGGCGCGCGACAATCCCGATCGGCGGAGAGGTCACGATGATAGACTCCCCCACCCCATGAGCTCGAGCACGGTGACCCACCGCGGGGTGGCCGCGAGTCTCGAAACAGCGCCTATCATCGGCGTCGTCCGGACCCACGATGGGCAGGAGGCCGCGCGGCAGGCGCGGACATTCATGGCAGGCGGCATCGAGCTGGTCGAGATCACGTTCACGGTGCCTGACGCGGTCGAGCTGGCCCGCAATCTCCTGCGGGAGCGCGGCCCCGAGGGACCGCCCTGGATCGGCATGGGCACGGTGACCAGCCTGGAGCGAGCCGAGGCCGCGGTCGAGGCCGGGGCCGAGTTCCTGGTCTCGCCCAACACCAGTGCTGCTGTCGCCGAGGTCGCCCGACGAGCGGACCGACTCCTCGTCCTCGGGGCCCTCACCCCGAGCGAGATCGTCGCCGCCCGGGATCTGGGAGCCGACTGGGTGAAGGTCTACCCCCTGCCGCCGGTCGGCGGGCCGCAGTATCTCGCCACGGTGCGCCAGCCCCTGGGAGACATCCCCATGCTGGCGGCCGGCGGCTTCGGGGTCGACGACATTCCCGCCTACCGCGATGCCGGCGCCCGCGCCTTCGGGATCGGCAGTCCGTTGCTCGGCGACGACGAGGCATCGAGTCGGGACCTCATAACTCGCGCCCTGCGCCTTGCCCGCGGACCGGAGCCCTCGTGAATTCGGACAGCCCGCCGAAGCAGGTCGTCTTCGACCCCACGCCGGAGATCTTCGCCACCGACAACGGCGGCGGCTTCTGGTTCCCCCTGACGGTCGATGGCAAGTCCCACATCGCCACCCAGAACTACGACGAGACGCGCCTGGTGCTGTCGCTGTGGCATCCCTCGAGCCAACGCACAATCGATCTGGACCGCGCCTACGTCGAGTCGAGGGGATCCTTCGATCTCCAGGAAGGGCACTGGTTCAAGCTCGCCGAGATCGAGCCGGTGGTGCCTCCCTACGACGCCGGGGAGACCTTCGACGGCTGGATCGTGCTGCCGATCTTCGCCGCGCAGAGCGCCTTCGCCCTGGCCGGCAGCGGCTTCGAGCCTCGAGCCCGACTGCAGATACGCGCCAGTGCCTACTTCGTCTCGTGAGATGAGTCTGCCGACCTGGCTAGAGCTTCTGTCCCGTCAGGCGCGGCCCGCCGACTCGCGCATCGTCTTGCTGGTGATCGACGGCGTCGGGGATCTGCGCGGTCGAGACCAGCCGCACACCGCTCTCGAGCGGGCGCGCCTGCCGAATCTCGACACCCTGGCGACCCGCTCGGCCCTGGGCCGGATCGTGCCGGTAGCGCCGGGGATCACACCCGGCAGCGGTCCCGGACACCTGGCGTTGTTCGGCTACGACCCGATTCGCCCCGAGGCCGATATCGGCCGCGGCGTTCTCGAAGCTCTCGGCCTCGACCTGCGGGTGGAGCCCGGCGAGCTGGCGATCCGCGGCAACTTCGCCAGCGCAGATGCCGCCGGCAACCTGACCGATCGCCGCGCCGGCCGCCCTTCCACCGAGGAGTGCCGTCGCCTGTGCGGCAAGCTGCAGACTGCGGTAGCCGATCTCGAAGATCCGCGGGTCGAGGTAACGGCCGGCGAGGGGCACCGCTTTGTCCTGATCCTGAAGGGAGAGGACCTGGTGCCCGACGTGACCGACACCGATCCCCAGGAGACCGGGGTGCCACCCTTGCCCCCCAAGGCCCAGACTCCGGCGGCAGCCGCCACCGCCGAGCGCCTGGCCGAAGTGATTCAGCGTCTGGAGACCGCCCTCGCCGACGAGCCCAAGGCCAACCGCGTGCTACTGCGTGGCATCTCGACGCTGCCCGATCTGCCGCTTCTGACCGATCTCTACCAGCTCCGAGCCGGGGCCTTCGCCGGCTATCCCCTCTACCGGGGCGTGGCGGCCACCTGCGGCATGGAAGTGGTGCCCTGCGGCAAGCGGATCGGCGAGATCATCGCAACGGTGCGGGAGAACTGGCAGCGCTTCGACTTCTTCTTTCTGCACGTCAAGCAGACCGACCAGGCCGGCGAGGACGGCAACCTGGACGCCAAGGTGAAGGTCCTCGAGGAGGTCGACGCCGCGCTGCCGGCTCTTCTCGATCTCGGTCCGGACGTACTGGCCGTCACCGGCGACCACTCCACCCCGGCGCCGATGAAGTCCCACAGCTGGCACCCCGTGCCCCTGTTGCTGCACTCGGCGGTGTGCTTCGCCGACGACTGCCGCGAGTTCACCGAGTCGGCGGCGCCGCACGGACACCTGGGCACCTTCCCGGCCAGCCACCTCATGGGGCTCCTGCTGGCCAACGCCGGCCGGCTGGCCAAGTACGGGGCGTAGATCCCGCCTAGTCTGATCTTCTGGTCGGGTCCTGTCACTACTCCGCGGGGCGCTGGCCTAGAGCGGCCCCGCCTCGCCACGCCTCTAACGTCCGCTCGGTCGGGGCCGCCCAGGCCGGTATCGGCTGATGGTTGCGGCTCCCGGCGGGCCCGTTGCCGGCAGCGAAGTAAAGCGCAGCTTCGCGCAGCGAAGCCAGGAACCTGCCCGAAGATTCGCCGTGGATCGCGCGCAGGGGTCTTGCGAGCCGCAGAGCAGGCGCGAGGAGGAGGCGATGCGGTGTCATCGTCGACGACGAGCGACGCCCTCTGCGGCCGCAACCCCCCTGCGCCCGAAGGGTTGCGGGCGGCGTGGCGCACCGGGCGGCGTTGCCGCTCCTCGCCGATGACACCGCATCGCCTGCGTCGCGTCGGCTGGCCCACCACGCCACGGCGCCCGCAACGCGACCGCGTGGAATCCTCGGACAGGCTCCTCGCCATGAGCGAAGGTAACGGGCCGACGGGAGCTTGGATGGGCAGCCACCCGGGCGGGCTCTGAAGCCGCCGTGCGAGGGCCACGGGGAGTCTCCGGGTGGCGTGGCGCCGCCCTCTAATCGATGTAGCCCAGGGCGCGAAGCTGGTCCAGATCCTCGTCGCTGAGCGCTGGCGGTGGCAGCTCGTCCGCCAGGGCGAGTCCCTGGCGCACCCTCTCGAGCCATTGCGCGAGGTCCTCGGAGATCCTCGAGCGCAGCTCCACCAGGCTCTCCTGCTCCCCCCGATCCGCCTGCACCTGGAACATGCGGCGGCGGGAGTTGGTCACTCGGAAGATCTCCTTGTTCCACGGGTCAAGACGCGCGACCTCGAGCAACCCTCTCTGGCGGCTGCGCTTCAGATCCTCCTTGGCGTTCGTGGCACCGCGATGGGATTGATAGTAGGTCACCCGGTCGGCCGGCGCCCGGCTTCCGTCCACCAACACCGGCGTCCAGTCGAACCCCTGGAAGAAGTCGGGCACCGGTAGATCGACCAGGCCCAGGACCGTCGGAGCCAGGTCGGTAATCAGCGAGGGAGAGTCGATTACTCCCGGGGCGAGACGCTCCGGCCAGATGATCCCCATCGGGATCCACAGCGTTGCTTCGTAGAGGTGTCGGCCGTGTCCCCAATAGCCGTGTTCTCCCAGGCTCTCGCCGTGGTCGGCTACGAAGAGAGTCATCACCTCGCCGCCGACCCGCTCGGATACCGCCTGCAGGAGCTTGGAGATCTCGTGGTCGACGTAGGCGATCTCAGTGTCGTAGCGGTTGCTGTCCGAGTGGACCTCTTCGCCAGGGTTGGCACCCAGCTGCTCGAGGAAGCGGCCGTGCATCCGGTAGGGGGCGTGCGGTTCCACATAGTGGATCCAGAGAAAGAACGGCCGCCGCTCGCCGGCCCCCAGGTGCTCGTCGAGCCAGTCGAGGGCTCTCTCGTTGAGATCCTCGGCACTGGCCTCGCGCTTGATCAAGCCGAACCAGCGAGCTCGATTCAGGACTTCCTCGAAGTGCTCGAAGTGGCTGCCCATCCCCCACAGCTTCTCCTGTAGAGTCCAGCTGCCGACAAAGGCGGCAGTGAGGTAGCCGTGCCGCCGCAGGATCTTGGGCAGCGACACGAGATCTGGCCGCACCCGCAGGCCGTTGCGCGTCGAGCCGTGCTCGTGGGGATGGAGGGAGCTCAGCATGGAGGCCATGGCCGGAGCGGTGAGAGGCTCCACGGTGCGCGCCTCACTGAAGCGAACTCCGCCGTCCAGCAGTGCGTCGATGTTGGGTGAAGTGCTTCGAGAGTAGCCGTAGATTGACAGGCGGTCTGCGCGCAGGGTGTCGACCGAGACCAGGAGGACGTTGGGTGGGACGGCCGCCTCACAAGGGAGGCCTCCCGAGGCGACGAGCACGGTCACCAGCAAGATCGCCAGACCCGCCCCTCGATGGCGCATGACGAGCGAATCTAACAGAATCCCGATCCTCTCCGACAGCTCGACGGTATGTCCCCCCTGCGCCTGATCCGCTCCGCTGCCTCCGTGGCC
>CAJIBT010000044.1_pt1 | contig 9767 bp, 4 predicted proteins | sample 9199421 | NCBI WGS metagenome assembly CAJIBT01 (sample SAMEA7708311, study PRJEB35096) | sediment metagenome | biome: marine neritic benthic zone biome [ENVO:01000025]; feature: sediment [ENVO:00002007]; material: shallow marine sediment [ENVO:03000034] sea grass bed [ENVO_01000059] ...
CCATGGCGCTCGACCACCGGAGCATATCGCCCCTGGTGGCTCGCGGCGTCGAGCTCGGTCTGCTCGTCCGGGAGCTGCTCGGCAGCCCCGAGGGCCTGTGCTCCGGTCGGGGAGGGCACATGCATCTCTTCTCGCGCGAGCACCTGGCGGCCTCCTCGGGGATCGTCGGGGCGTCGGCGCCGGCCGCGGCCGGTTTTGCGCTGGCTGGCCAGCTCCTGCGGCCCAAGAGCGTCGCCGTGGCCTTCTTCGGCGAGGGCGCGATGAACCAGGGGATGGTGATGGAGGCCATGAATCTGGCCGCGGCCTGGAAGCTGCCGGTGCTGTTCGTGTGCAAGGACAACGACTGGGCCATCACCACCCGGTCCTCGACCGTCACCGCCGGCCGGCTCATGGCCCGAGCCGCCTCTTTCGGGATGGCCGTTCGCAAGGCGGCCGGCTGGAAGGTGGAAGAGGTCTGGTCAGCCGCCGAGCGCTTGATCAAGAGAGCGCGCAGGGGTCGGGGTCCGTCCTTTCTGCTCGCCGAATGCGTTCATCTCGAGGGTCACTTTCTGGGCGATCCGCTGCTGCGGGTGGTGCGCCGGCCGGTCCAGGAGATGCGCCAGCTGGCCGGACCCCTGGCGCGCGCCGCTACCGCCAGGGGCGCTTCCCTCGGCCGGCGAGCGGCCAGCCTGGGCGCCATGACCGGGACCCTGACGCGGTCGGCGGTCGATGAGAAGCTGCGGCGCCGGGATCCCCTGCCGAGGGTCCGCGCCAGGCTGGAAAAGAAATCGAGTACTCGCCTGGCGGAGCTCGAGCTGGAGGTGCAAGAGGAGATCGAGGAGGCGGTCGAGTCCGCCGGCGTGTCTTGAGCCGGCCACGGAAACGAGATGCGTGAGCTGACCTTTGCCGAGGCGATCGAAGACGCTCTGGCGAGCGCCATGTCGGCCGACTCGCGAATCGTCATCCTGGGCGAAGATGTCGAGATGCTGCGGCGCAACCTGTTCGTTCGCTACGGGAAGCAGCGGGTCCGCAACACGCCGATCAGCGAAGCCGCTTTCGTGGGTGCCGCCGTCGGCGCTGCCATGGCCGGTTTGAGGCCGGTGGTGGAGGTCATGCTCGTCGATTTCCTCGGCGTGTGCATGGATGCGCTGCTGAACCACGCGGCGAAAATCGAAGCCTTCTCCGGGGGTCGTTGGAAGGTGCCCCTGGTGGTGCGGGCGGCCTGCGGCGGCGGCTATGGCGACGGCGGCCAGCACGAGCAGTCGCTCTGGGGGTGGCTGGCCCATATCCCGGGCCTCGCGGTGGTAGTGCCTTCGACGCCGGCCGATGCCGGCGGCTTGATGCTCGCCGCGCTCGAGCACGACGGCCCCGTCGTGTTCTTGGAGCACAAGCTGCTGGCCGACTACTGGCTGGACTACATGGGCGCCGGGGGCCGCGCCACGGTGACCTTCGACGTGCCGGCAGCGGGTGCCCGAGGACCGGTGCCCGAGGAGTGGTCGGCCGAGTCGCTGGGCGCCGCAGCGGTGCGGCGCCGGGGCAACGACGTGGTGCTGGCCAGCGTCGGCGTCGGGGTCCACCGCTGTCTCGAGGCCGCCAGTCAGTTGGAGGAGGGTGGCGTTTCCGCCGCCGTGGTCGACCTCCGCTCGGTCGCGCCGCTCGATCGGCTCACCGTCCGCGAGCTGGTCGACAGCAGCCGACGCCTGGTCGTGGTGGACGAGGACTATCGCGACTTCGGGCTCTCCGGCGAGCTGGCCGCGGTAGTGCTCGAGGCCGGGATTCCCTGCCGCTTCGCCCGCGTCTGCACCGAGGAGACGATTCCCTACGCGCGCCGCCTCGAGGACCGGACGCTGCCCAACGTGCGGCGCATCGTCGACGCGGCGAGATCTCTGACCGCTGGTTGAGCTGCGTCAGTCCATGTTCGCGGTCGGTGGAAGAACAGCGGCCCTTCGGCCGACTCACCAGCAGAGAACGAACAGAAGTGTGAACAGAGCGCTCACCGCCAGCTGTCGCAGGCCGATCCTGGTCGGCGGCACGCCCAGCGCCGGCCGCAGAGCGCCCCAGAGGCTCTCCGCGGCCTGCACGAGGTAGGGCGCACAGAGCCCGGGCGACACCACCTCGGCCAGGCCCAGCAGGATCACCTCGAGCAGCGTGAGGCCGATCAGTGTCAGCGAGGGTTTCGCCTTTGCGAGAAGCTTCTCGGTCGTGGGCGGGCTTTCCAGCCGCCTCTGATCCAGCCGTAGCTGGACGTGCAGGATGGAAGCGGCAGACTGACACCAGACCAGCAGCCACAACAGCCAGCCGATGGGCAGCGGCTCGCCGACCCCGGCCCAGAGGCCGGCCGGGGCGATCAGAGCCAGAACACCGGCTGCCAGCAGCTCGACGCCGAGCTGTCGCCGCTCCCGCCGCCGGCTTACCAGGACCAGATACCAGGCGAAGACCAGCATCCCGGGCACGGCAAGAGCCAGCAGGTAGCCGAATCCCTGCAGGACGAGACCCAGGACATGCACCAACCCGATGCCGGCGTAGACCGTCGTCCAGAAGAGGGCCGCCGGCAGGTCCTCGCGTGGCCGGCGCCGGCTGAGCACCTTGACGGCGACGGTGATCGGCTGACGGATCAGGTGGCCCATGCAGGCCGCGACCACCAGGTAGATGGAGATCGTGGTCAGGCGCCCGCCGGCGAACAGCCCGATGACCAGCGGGCTCAGAAGGAAGGCCCATGAGCCGTGATCGGCCGGCCAGGCCACGGAGCGGCGAAGGACTCGACGGACAGCCATCGGGAGCGACGGTAGCGGAGAACCTCGCCGGCAGGCAAACCGGCGCTGGCGGCCGCTCGAGGAGCGGACGTGCTGGGGACACGATTCCATCGTGTCCCCAGAGATGGCCGTCTCGCGGTGGTCTGAGTCTCGAGTTCTGCGATAATCGCAATGTAGAAGGACCCGGTAGCGCGGGACGAGCCCGCGCGCCTCGGAGCCTTGGTCACGGAACTCGACGAGCCGTTCTGCGTACAACAACTATCCCTTACTCGACGGGTCAAGGTCGGGCGTTCCGGTCTATGCCATGAGAGACAACCATCGAGCACTCCTCGCCGTCATCGTTATTGCCTTCGTCGCAGCCGCGGTTGCGGCGCAGGGCCCGCCGGGTATGCCGCCGACACCAGTGCGCTACACCGAAGCGCAGAACCACAACTTGCGCCGGTCGATCGTCCTGACCGGCTCGGTGGGGTCCTATCGCTCGAGCCTCGTGGCCGCCGAGGTGGAGGGAGTGGTGGAACGGCTTCTGGCGCGGGAAGGAGACCGCGTCGACAGGGGCAACCCGCTCGTGCGACTGCGCAGGAGCAACATCTCTCTGCGCCTCCAGGCCGTGGAGGGCCAGCTCAAGGAGGCGCAGGCCCGCCGTCGGCTCGCGCTCGCCAGTCTGGAGCGCACGCGGGGTCTGTTCGACGAGAAGATCATCAGCCAGCAGCAGCTCGACGACGCGGTTTTCGAGTTCGAGGCCTGGGAGGGCAGGGTGGCGCAGCTCGAGGCCGACGTCAGCCGGCTCAGGAACGACCTCGGGCGCACCACCGTACGGGCGCCCTTTTCCGGCGTGGTGGTGCGCGAGCACGTCGCCGAGGGCGAGTGGCTGTCGGAGGGTGGAGCGGTGTTCGAGCTGGTCGATCTGGACGATCTGGAGGTGACGGTGGAGGTCCCCGAGAGCTCGTTCGATGGCATCGCCGTGGCGGCCTCGGCGCAGGTTCGGATCGCTTCCCTCGGCGGCCTCGAAGTGGTGGGAACCGTGAGGAGTGTGGTTCCCCAGGCCAATCCACAGTCCCGCACCTTCCCGGTAAAGGTGGCCATCGCCAATCCGGACGGCCGCATCGGGGTCGGCATGCTGGCGTCGGTCGAGCTGCCGGTGGGAGAGCGCCGGGCCACGGTGGTCGTGCCCAAGGATGCCATCGTCACCCAGGGTAATGAGCGGTTCCTCTTCGTCGTCGGCGAGGACAACACCGTGCGGCGCCTGACCGTCCGGACCGGCTCGTCGGAGGGCGTCTGGGTGGGGGTGGAGGGAGAGGTCCAGCCGGGCGACCGGGTGGTCACGCGAGGGAACGAGCGGATCTTTCCCGGTCAGACGGTCGATCCGCAGCCGGTGGGGTACGAGCTGCCATGAAGATCGTCGACAACGCCATCCGCTTTCCTGTCACCACCGCGGTCGGGGCGATCCTGCTCGTCCTCTTTGGCGTCCTCTCGGCGTTCCGAATTCCTGTACAGATGACGCCCACGGTGGAGGAGCCCGAGATCAGCGTCACCACCGTCTGGCCGGGCGCCAGCCCGCAGGAGATCGAGCGGGAGATCGTCGACGAGCAGGAAGAGCAGCTCAAGGGCCTCGAGGGCCTTATCGAGATGAAGAGCACCAGCTCGGACAATATCGGGCAGATCTCGCTCAAGTTCGCCACCGGCGCCGATCTCGATGCGGCCTTGCTCAAGGTCTCGAACCGGCTGGAGCAGGTGCCGCGCTACCCGGACGACGCCGACAAGCCGGTCATTCAGACGGTTGGGGCCCAGGCCGGCGCCATGGCCTGGTTCTCGGTGCTTCCCGTCGAGGATGAGGAGCGCGCCTTCCAGGGGGACGTCACGACTCTCCTGACTTTCATGGAGGAGTCGGTCAAGCCCGAGTTCGAACGCGTGTCGGGAGTCGGCCGGATCAACATCTTTGCCGGCCGCGAGCAGGAGATGCACGTGGTCGTCGACCCCTCACGGCTGGCCGCCCGGCGCATCACCATCACCGAGTTCCTGGCCGCTATCGACCGCGAGAACCGCAACATCTCCGGCGGCGACTTCGACGAGGGCAAGCGGCGCTACCTGGTGCGCACGGTGGGTGAGTACGCCTCACCGCAGGAGATCGAGGACGTGGTGGTGGCGGTGCGGGACGGCGTGCCGGTCTATGTGCGGGACGTGGCCCGCGCCGAGCTGGGCTATGCCAAGACTCGGGCCCAGGCCTACAGCTTCGCGCAGCCGATGATCATCTTCAACGCGGTGCGGGAGACCGGCGCCAACGTGCTGGAGGTCATGCAGGGGGTCAAGGCGACCCTGGCCGAGGTCAACGAGGAGATGATGGCTCCTCGAGGTCTGCGGATCGTTCGGGTCTGGGACGAGACGGAGTACATCTACAGCTCCATCGGCCTGGTGCGCCAGAGCCTGCTGCTCGGCGGAACGCTCGCGATTCTGGCTCTGCTGGTTTTCCTGCGCAGCCGCTCGAGCACCTTCGTGGTCGCGGCTGCCATTCCCATCAGCCTGATCGGCACCTTCCTGATGATGAACTGGTTCGGCCGCACCTTGAACGTCATCAGCATGGCGGGTATGGCCTTTGCCGTCGGTATGGTGGTAGACAATTCCATCGTCGTCCTGGAGAACATCTATCGCCACCGGCAGATGGGCAAGCCCCGGTTCCGGGCGGCAGCCGACGGCGCCGGGGAGGTGTGGGGGGCGGTGCTGGCCTCGACCCTCACCACCATCGCCGTCTTCCTGCCGGTGCTCTTCGTTCAGGAGGAGGCCGGCCAGCTGTTCCGGGATATCGCCCTGGCCATCAGCTGCGGCGTCGGGTTGAGCCTGGTCGTGGCCATCACCGTGATCCCTAGCCTGTCGGCGAAGATCCTCGGCACGGCGGAGCGCAAGGACGACGAGAAGGGCTACAAGGAGCTATGGGGCGTGGTCGGCTGGGCCGAGAGAGTAAACGGCTGGGTCACCGATCGGGTGCACTGGATCACCGGCTCGACGGCCCGGCGGCTTTTCGTGGTGGTGGGGTTCACGGCCGCGGCCATCGGCCTGAGCTTCCTGCTGGCGCCGCAGGCCGAGTACCTGCCGACCGGCAATCAGAATTTTCTCTTCGGCCTCATCCTGCCGCCGCCGGGGCACAGCTTGGAGGAGAATGCCTCGTTTCGCCACATCTACCTCGACGAGCTGGCCTACCTCTGGGAGACCCCGGCGGAGAATTCGAAGGACCTTCCTGGCGGCGGCGTCGAGCTCTTTTTTTACGTCGCCTGGGGCAACCAGGTGTTCATGGGCGTCAGCTCCCGGGACGAGGATCGGGCGCGCGAGCTGATTCCGGTGTTCCAGCAGGTCAACTTCAAGATTCCGGGCTCCATCGCCTTCATCTCGCAGTGGGGCATCTTTCAGCGCGGTGACACGGGCCGCAGCATCGACATCGAGCTCACCGGGCCCGACCTGCGTCAGCTCATCGCCCTCGGCGGCGAGGTCTTCGGAAGGGTGCGCGGGGTCCTTCCCGAGGCCCAGGCGCGGCCGATCCCGAGCCTCGATCTGGGCAATCCCGAGGTGCAGGTTCGCACCCATCGGCGCAGGGCCGCCGAGCTGGGGATCTCGAACCGGGATCTGGGCCTGATGGTCAACGTCCTCGTCGACGGGGCCAAGGCCAGCGACTACCAGCACGAGGGCAACGAGATCGACCTCAAGGTAGTGGCGGAGGGCGACTACCTGCAGCGCACCCACCTGGTGGAGCAGCTGCCGCTGGCCACGCCCTCGGGCGAGCTGGTCACCCTCGGCTCGGTGGCCGACATCGAGGTGGTCAACGGCCCGGCCGAGATCGCCCACAGCGAGCGCCAGCGCTCGGTCATCATCGCGGTCAGCCCGCCCGAGACCATGCCCCTGCAGGCGGCCATGGAGGCCATCGAGACCCAGATCCTCGAGCCCATGCGCGGCGAGGAGAAGCTGGGCGGCCTCTACCGGGCGCATCTGGCGGGCAGCGCCGACAAGCTGACCCAGACGCGGCAGGCCCTGCAGTGGAACTTCGTGCTGGCAGTGGTGATCACCTATCTCCTCATGTCGGCCCTGTTCGAGAGCTTCCTCTATCCCTTCGTGATCCTGTTCAGCGTCCCCCTGGCCGCGCTCGGCGGCTTCCTGGGCCTGGGCATCGTGAATCTGTTTACCTATCAGGCCCTGGACGTGCTCACCATGCTGGGCTTCATCATCCTGGTGGGCACGGTGGTCAACAACGCCATTCTCATCGTCCACCAGTCGCTGAACCACATGCGCGGCGAGGGGATGGCCTCCCGTGAGGCCATCCGCGAGGCGGTGCGCAACCGCATCCGGCCCATCTTCATGAGCGTCTCCACCAGCGTCTGCGGCATGCTGCCGCTGGTGGTCTTCTCGGGCGCCGGCTCGGAGCTCTATCGCGGCCTGGGGAGTGTCGTGGTGGGAGGGCTGATCGTTTCCACGGTCTTCACCCTCTTCCTGGTGCCGGCCCTCTTCAGCCTGGTGCTGGACGCCCGCGAGGCCCTCGGGCGACGCCTGCGGGGCCTGGCGGCGCCGGAGCCCGAGCCGGCCGCGGCGGAGCGCGGGTGGCGCGGGTAGGAGATCGCCGCTCAGCCTCTCTCGGCAGGTCCGGGGCCGAGCGCCTGGCCCGGGGCTTGAGCCACCTGGCGAGTCTCGTTATCATGCACGAATCACGGCGGCCAGAACCCCGGCAGGAGCCCAGTCGGTTGACGGGCGCTCGTACGACGCCAACTACGCACCCGCTCATTCCAACCGCATCCCTCGTCCTGCCGGGCGCGTGAATAGGAGAAAGTCATGAAAACCTTGTCGTGTTTTGTGCCTTCGAGTATCAGGAGCATGACCTGCCTGGCCGCGTCCCTGGCGCTGCTGGGCTTCGCCGCGGGCGGGGCTCCGGCCGCCGCCCAGGCGGGCGCGGCCTCCGGCCAGCAAGAAGAGAGCGCTGCTCAGGAGAAGCCGGCTGAGCCGGATGCCCAGAAAGAGCCCGAGGAGCCGATCTCCTTCTTCGGCACCGAGACGGTGACCGCCACCGGTTACAAGGTCGACACCTTCACCATCCCTGCGCCGGTGATCGTCATCGATGCCGACCGCATCGAAGAGATCCTGCCCGACAACGCCGCCGATCTGCTGCGCAACGAGCCCGGGGTCGACGTCAACGGCATCGGACCGAACCAGGCGCGGCCCATCATCCGCGGTCAGCGGGGCCACCGCGTCCTCTTCCTGCAGGACGGCCTGCGGATGAACAACACCCGCCGGCAGACCGACTTCGGGGAGATCACCGGCCTGGTCGACGTGGCCTTCGTCGAGACCGTGGAGGTGGTCCGCGGGCCGGCATCGGTGCTCTACGGCTCCGACGCCATCGGCGGGGTGATCAATCTGATCACCAAGGTGCCGCCGCTGGGCGCCGGTAGAGGTCTGGGAGGCACTCTGGGCCTGCGCTACAGCACCGCCGACGAGCAGTCGAAGGCCCATGCTTCGGTCTACGGTCACACCGACCAGTTCTCCTACAGTCTGGGCGCCTCGCTGCGCGACGCCGAAAACTACGAAGCACCGGCCGGCACCTTCGGTGACATCACCCTGGACGAGGATGTCGTGGTCAACGACACCGGACTCGAGGACGACACGATCAACGCCTACCTGGGCCATGCCATCAACGACCAGCAGTCGATCTTCTTCCGCGCTCAGCTCTACAGCGCCGACTTTACCGGCTTCGGCTTCATCGATCCGGAGATCCTCGGCGAGTCGTTCCTCAACCAAATCACCTACCCCTTTCAGGATTTCGAACGCTGCACTTTCGGCTATTCGGCGGCCGGGCTGCAGGCGGCCGCAGCCAGCACCTTCGACCTGCGGGGCTATGTGCAGAACAACGAGCGCGACAACGGCTTCTTCATCGATATCAATATCGGGCCGGCCTTTGGTCCGGGTACCGGACCCGACGGCAGCGTCGTCATCGACAGCCTGATCTTCTCCGACCTTGAGACCTTCGGCTTCCGCGGCGAGGCCACCAAGCCGATCGGCGAGAAGAACCTGCTCACCTACGGCGTCGAGTACTACGAGGACGATTCGTTCAATACGCGTGACTCGCTCACCACGACGACGCTGCGCGCCTTCTTTCCGATTAGCTTCATCTGCGGACCGCCGGGCGCCGTGCCGGTGCCGCCGACCTTCCACTTCGAGTGCGTCTTCGAATCTCCCGACGACCGGGCCAGCGCGCCGAACGCCACCAACACGGGTCTGGGGGTCTTCGTGCAGGACAGCTTCTACCCGACCGAGCGCCTCAGTGGCACGGTGGGTCTGCGCTTCGCCAGATCAGAGACCAATGCCAAGCCGACCCCTGGCTGGGACACCTCCGGCCTGGATTTCTCCGATGACGACGTGGTGGGCGCGTTGAGCCTGGTCTACAGCGCCCACGAGAGGGTCAACCTGGTGGCCTCCTACGCTACCGCGTTCCGCGCCCCCAATCTGATCGAGCGCCTGTTCAACGGTCCGACCCCCGAGGGATCGGGCTTCCAGATCCTCAACCCGGATCTCCAATCGGAGAACAGCGGGAGCTTCGACATCGGCATCAAGTACCGGGGTCCCAACGTGTTCTTCGAGGCCTTCTACTTCGATACCGAGATCGACGATGCCATCATCCAGCACACCTTGACTGAGCAGGAGATCGAGGCGCTGCCGCAAGACGTGCAGGACGAGATCGATCAGGCAGGCGTCGACGTCGTGGTGCAGCAGCGCAACGCCCAGGTCTTGAAGATCGATGGTGTCGAGGTCGCCATCGGCTACCGCTTCGAGAACGGCTTCAGCCTGGGCGGCAACTACACCACCCTGGATGGCGAGGCCGAGGTCGGCGGTCCGGCGGCCGATCCCACGGGGAGTACGTTTTCAGAGAAGATCAACGGCTACTTGCGATACGACAGCCCAGGCCGGGCCAGGGGGTCAGAAGAGACTGCGCTGTGGTTTCCAGGCCGCTGGTGGGCCGAGTACCGCGTGCGGCACAACGGCGAGGAGGATGTCGTCGGGGCGCTGGAC
>CAJIBT010000045.1_pt1 | contig 9633 bp, 8 predicted proteins | sample 9199421 | NCBI WGS metagenome assembly CAJIBT01 (sample SAMEA7708311, study PRJEB35096) | sediment metagenome | biome: marine neritic benthic zone biome [ENVO:01000025]; feature: sediment [ENVO:00002007]; material: shallow marine sediment [ENVO:03000034] sea grass bed [ENVO_01000059] ...
CCTCCTCCATGGAGGCCGAGGTATCGAGCAGGATGCCGGCGTGAATGGGCAGATCCTCAACGTACTCGAACCGACGGATCTCCTGCTTGACGCCGTCCTCGGAGACCGTGAAGGCCTCTCTACCGAGGCCGAGCAGGGGATGCCCCTGGCGGTCGTAGACGGTAGTGTAGAGTTCGACGTACTGCACCTCCACTTCGTCGAAGTAGTCAGGGGCGTTGATGAAGACCACGTCCTCGGTCGAGTTGCCATCGGAGAGATAGGCCACCGCCCGCACGTAGGAGAGCCCATCGCCGCTGAGCAGTAGCGGTTGGACGAAGGGCGCCTGGTAGAGGGTGGCCACGCGGCGCTCGTTGAGGAAGATCTCGAGCCGGTCGAGCTGGTCGCCGTCGGGCACCTCGAGTTGGGCGACGGCGCTCAAGCTCTCCCGGTAGGTGCGATCCGAACGCGGCTCGGTTAACCGTACCCGAAACCGCTGTCCCCCTTGGTTGACCAGGATCTCATCGCTCGCCATCTCCTGGCCGTCGGCGTCGAAGGCTACGGCCCGCAGGCGGTGGGATGCCGCGGTGGAGCCCAGGTTGAGCTCGACGCTGAACGGAGGTCGCCGCTTGGTCAACAGGGGCCGGTCGTCCAGAAAGAAGGTGACCTCGTCGAAGTCGCCCACCGTCACGGTGTTGAAGCGCACCATTCCGACATGAATGCTCTCCCTGGACGGTGGCACGATGCGGACGGTGTTCTGGCCCCGCTGGGCCGCTTCATTGGCCTCGTCCAGCAGCCGAAAGAGCTCTCACTCGGAGGTCGGCCGGAGCGACGACCCATCGACCGCGAAGGGAACCTCGAGGCTCCGGCGCACGTGAGCGAAGCGCTGGCCGTAGAGGTCCTCGACCTTGAGCAGCAACTCCACCGACCCGGGGCGCAGAAAACGCTGAAACACCAGCGGGATCTCCCCGGCGACCTGACCGGAGACCGGAATCTCGAAGCGGTAACGGAAGTTCTCGAAGAGCTTTCCCTGGCGTATCACCTCGCCGGTGAGCAGCAGGAGGTGTTGCTCCTGGCCGCCGACTTCCAGCACTTGGACGGCCTCGGGCGGCACCGCCACGACGCCCTGGACGGCGGTGCGGTTCTGATTGCGGCCGGGGTAGTCGACGCTGAGGCCGACGTCGAAGGTCTCGACACCGTTCGGGATATCGGTGGTCAACGAGGCAAAGGTCGCGACCCATTCCCGGGAGCTGGGCTCCGGCGCCGTCGTGATGTCGCGCAGAAAACGCCCGTACTGGAGATCCGAGGCTATCGTTCGAACGGCGGCGCTGTAGATATCGGAAGGACAGAAATCGGCCGCTCGGGTGGTGGGCAAGCGGGAGCGCGTCGCGGCGTTCAGAGGCTCGTCGGCGAGCCAGACCCGGTAGGGGGCACCGGTCGGAAACTGGGGGCGGAAGAGAATGACCAGGAACCTCCTGGTTGTTTGCTCACTGCCGCCATAGAACCAGACCTCGATCTCCTGAGAGCGGTGATAGCAGCGGCTCATGACACGACCGTTCGGCAGGGCGAACCGGCCTGGTGGACCATTGAGCAGCAGCATCAGGGAACGGCCGTCCTCCAGAGTGCCGAAGCTGGCCAGAGCCTGGTCGACCCGTCGCATCCAGCGCTCTTTGAGCTCGTTGCGGGCGGTCTTCGGGTCGGGATCCCGCACCTGCCAGAAGCGGTCGATGAAGGCCTCGCGGCGGAAGTCTCCTTCCATCGCCAGGAAATAGTCGCGCTCCTCTTCGGTAATCAGGGGTGCCACGATCTCTAGCCACCGGCGGTATTGGGGGGCCAGCTCGGCGGGCGCTGTCTCCTTGGAGAGTGCCAACCCGGCTACCGGGAGCACGAGGCAGAGAGCGGCGAGACAGGCGTTGCGTTGCATGAGGTCGACGTTGGCTCTTCGCACTAGCTTACGCAACTGGCTCCCAGGTCAGATCACTCTGGCCTTCGAGGAGCCGCTGGCGCCTCGAAAAGCTCGCGGAATCCTACCCTGGAGAGATTCAGGCCGCAGCGACTGCCCAGCCGAGGCCTGCCAGGCCGAAGACAAGGAGTAGCGGCAGGGCGACGACCAGGAGAATGGCGAGGACGACCGGCGCGACGATCAGTCCTATGACGAAGAGAAGCACCAGGAGAAGGCCCTTCAACAAAACGAAGAGCAGGCTGACGGGTAGGAAAAGAACCTTGAAGACCAGCTTCAGAAAGAAGCCGACCACCGCAAAGAACGCCAGCACGGCGGCGCCGATAAGCAGGAGTCCAAAGATCGCGATGAGTTCCAGCATGGACGGATCCTCCCTTGAGATCCTACGGCAATCTCGCGGTCAATGTTTCAGGCCGAACCGGAGGGCTGGGGCTCCTTGACATGATCTCGAGCTCTGCCCGGATCCATCCCCGGACCGAGTTGATGAGCCACACCTCCTCGGCTTCCAGCAAGGCGGCGCGGGGCAGGACTGCCTCCCGGAGGCGGCCTTTGGCCAGCAGCTCCGCGCGCCGGGTTCCTGGCAGGAGCCCACAGTCGATGGGCGGGGTCAGCAGCTCGCCGCCGATCTTCAGGACCAGATTGGCCATGGTCGATTCGGTGAGCTCGTCCTCCTGGTTGCAGAGGATCACGTCATCGAGGGCCGGGAACTCGGCGCGCGCCTTGTCGTAGACCGCGCGGCGGGTTGTCTTGTGGAAGAGGAAGGGGTCATTGCGGTCGACCGTGGATCCGGCGATGGCGACTCGCCAGCTAGGAGGCTTCTGGCTCAGGGGCTCGCTCTCGAGCCGTACTTCGCCGTCCGAGCGAAGCAGGAGGCGGACTCGGTGAGGGGCGGGCGGCAGCCTCTCGGACAGGCCGAGGAGCTGCACGGTGACCTCGTCGCGGCGATACCGATAGTCGAAGTAGCGGGCAGAGTCCCTAAGTCGCTGCAGGTGGCGCTCGAGGAGCGCAAAACCGCCCTCCGAATCCCAACGCAGGGTCTCCAAGAGCGAGAACTCGTGCGGGCTGCGGGTCAGTAGCTGGGCCTTGGTGAGACACTCCCGGTACTCGGTCTCGGCCTCGGAGTCCCACACGATTCCCGCTCCGGTACCGTAGGTCGCGGTACCCGCGGCCCGCTCGATTTGAACCGTACGGATGGCTACGCTGAAGCAGGCCCGGCGGCCGGGTCCGACCCAGCCTATGGCACCGGTGTAGATCCCGCGCGGCTGCTTCTCGAGTCGACGGATGAGATGCATGGTGCGGATCTTGGGCGCACCTGTGATCGAGGCGCACGGGAACAGCGCCGCGAAGATCTCTTCCAGGCTTGCATCGGTTCTCGCAGCGACTGTCGAGGTCAGCTGATAGAGCGTAGGATACTCTTCGAGCTCGAAGAGACGCGGGACCCGCACCGTGCCCGGGTGGGCGATGCGCCCCAGATCATTGCGCACCATGTCCACGATCATCAGATTCTCGGCCTGATTCTTGACTGATTGCCGGAGCCAGGCCGCCTGGCCCTCGTCCTCTTTCAAAGTGCGGCCCCGGGCGGCGGTGCCTTTCATGGGACGAGAGACGATCTGGTCGCCTTCCAGGCGGAAGAAGAGCTCGGGCGAGGCGGAGCAGAGAGCGTGCCTGCCCAGGTCGACGTAGGCGCTCCAGCGGCCCCGCTGGCCCCGCCAGAGCCGCGCGAACAGGCTCCAGGCCTGGCCGGAGAAGCGGGCCCGGAGGGGGAAGGTGTAGTTGACCTGATAGGTATCCCCCCTGGAGATCCAGCCGCGGATGGCGTCGACGCCGCGGTGGTAGTCGTGCCGCGGCACCCCTGCCAGCCATGGCGTCAGGGCAAAAGGACTGTCCTCGACGGGCGGAGCCTCCACCGTCTCGGGTTGCCTGAAGAGACCGAACCAGGCCAGGGGCAAGTCCCCTGGCGGTCGGGTGGAGAAGGCCGGGTCGAAGGCTGGGGCCGCCTCGTAGGACAGGAAGCCGGCGCCGAAGAGACCCTGGTCTGAAGCCGCTTCCACCCGGCTGAGAACGTCTCGAACCTCCGACTTCCTTCGGGCTTCGAGGACCGCGACCGGCGATTCGAACCGCAGCCAGCAAGGCCTGGCCGCCGATCCGGCCAGTAGAGCGAGGCCGGGAGGTCGGGGGGGCGTCAGGTAAGGCCTTGCGTCGGGCGTGGCGGCCATCGAGGCATGCGGTCGAGACGATATGGGTGACAGGATATCCTCTTTTTCGAGGATCCGGCCGGCCCTGTTCGGCGCTTTGCTAGATCGGTATCCTCTCATCCTTATGGCGAAGATCTACACCAGGACCGGTGACGACGGGACCACCGGCCTCGGGGGTGGTCGGCGAGTCGGCAAGGACTCTCTGCGGGTCGAGGCCTACGGCACGGTGGACGAGCTGAACTCGCACCTCGGTGTGGCTCGCACCGCGGACCTCGACCCGGCAGTGGATGAGGCACTGGATCGAATCCAAAACGACCTCTTCCACCTCGGCTCGGACCTTGCTTTTCCGGCAGTCGACCGGCAGGCCGCGGCGGTGGACCCGGTCGAGGAGAGCCACGTCGAATGGCTGGAGCGCCTCATCGACCGGCTGGCTGGCGAGCTCACGCCCCTGGAGAATTTCATACTGCCGGGCGGCTCCCCGGGAGCCGCCAGACTTCATCTGGCGCGCACCGTCTGCCGCCGGGCCGAGCGCCTGGTGGTGGCTTTGGAAAGCGAAGAGCAAGGACTGCGTTCGACGATTCGCTTCTTGAATCGGCTCTCCGACGCCCTCTTCGTGATGGCGCGTTACGAGAACTGGCAGAAGCGGGTTGCCGACGTGCTGTGGAAGCCCCGGAGTTAGCCCGACCTTCTCACCGCGTCTCGTAGCGAGACGCCATGCAAGGCCCGCGACGGGAGGGCGCCGCAGGCCCTGGTGACACCATGGAATCGTCTCACCAGCACGTCAAGGTGCCCGATGGGAGCGTAACGAAGCAGGTTCAGGCGCCCACGGCGTCGCAGTAGAGACTTGGGGAGATGGCCGGGCTAGGCGACCGTCTCCCGCATCACCTCTTCGATGGTGGTGACACCGTCGCGGATCTTCTGGAGCCCGCTGGCGCGGAGGCTGAGCATGCCCTGGTCCAGAGCCTTGAGACGCAGATCGGTCGTGGTGCCCCCGGAGAGGATCAGCTCCCGGACCTCGTCTTCGACGTCCATGACCTCGTAGAGACCCACCCTGCCTTTGTAGCCGGTACCGCTACAGCGCTCACATCCCCTACCCCGGAAGATCTTGAGCGACGGAATCTCTTTGCCGCTGAAGCCGATGTTGGCTAGAGCCTGCTCGGGCACTTCCAACGGCTCCTTGCAGCTGGTGCAGATCCGGCGGACGAGACGCTGCGCCACGATGAGGTGGACTGAGCTGGTGACCAGGAAAGGCTCGATGCCCATGTTCATGAGGCGGTTGATGGAAGAGGGGGCGTCGTTGGTGTGCAGTGTCGATAGCACGAGGTGTCCGGTGAGGGCCGCCTTGATGGCTACCTCGGCGGTCTCGAAATCGCGAATCTCGCCGACCAGGACGATGTTGGGGTCCTGCCGCAAGAAAGAGCGCAGGGAGGCGGCGAAGTTGAGCCCGATCGACTCCTTCATCTGCACCTGGTTGACACCCGGCAGGTTGAACTCCACCGGGTCCTCGGCGGTCATGATGTTGGTCTCGGGGGTGTTGATGCGCGACAGGGCCGAATAGAGCGTGTTGGTCTTGCCCGAACCGGTCGGCCCAGTGACCAGCACCATGCCGTAGGGCCGGAAGATCGCCTGCTCGAAACGACGCAGCGAGTCGGGCTCGAAGCCCAGCTTCGTCATGTCGAGCATCAGATTGTCCTTGTCCAGCAGGCGGAGCACGATCTTTTCGCCGAAGATCGTCGGCAGGACCGAGACCCGGTAGTCGAGGTCCTTGACCCGGTCGGCGAGGCGGGTCTTGATCTTGATGCGACCGTCCTGCGGCAACCGCTTCTCCGCGATGTCGAGCTTCGCCATGATCTTGACGCGGCTGGTGATCGCTTCCTTGAGCTTCATGGGCGGGCGCATCATCTCGTAGAGCAGACCGTCAATGCGGTACCGCACCCGGTATTCTTTCTCGTAGGGCTCGATGTGGATGTCGGAGGCGCCGCGCTTGATGGCGTCGGTAAGGATGATGTTCACCAGGCGAACGACCGGCGCTTCCTCGGACTGCTGCTCCAGCTCGGCCAGGTCGATGTCCTCTTCATCTTCGAGGACCTCGAGGTCGCCGGCATCGGCGTCCGACAGATCCTCCATGACCTTCTTGAGCTCGATGGAGTGGGTGGAGCCGTAGTACTCGTCGATAGCGCCTCGCAGGGCGGTGTCGGAGGCCACCACCGGCTCGACGTTGTAGCCGGTCATGAATTTGATGTCGTCCATGGCGAAGACGTTGGTCGGATCAACCATGGCTATAGTGAGCTTGGCGCCCGCTTTGGAGACCGGAATGATGGTGTACTTGCGGGCGACGTCAGGCGGGATGATCTTGATGATCGACTCGTCGACCTCGACATCGCCGAGGTTGATCGCTGGAACTCCGTAGCGCTGCGACAGAAATTCGACAAGGTCTTCGTCGGCGATGAAGCCGAGCTTCACCAGCTGGGTTCCCAGACGGCCGCCTTCGCCCTGTTGGGCGGCCAGAGCCTGCTCGAGTTGGTCCGGCGTGATCTTGTCGGCCTGGACGAGGAGATCGCCGATTCGGCTCATGACACGCTTTCCTTCATAGTCCCGACGCCTTGCTCCCTGTTTGAGGTCTCCGTTCTCCTAGGGTTTAGCATGCGGACATTAAAGTGCATGTTACGGCGGGCGACTGGAGCAAAGGGCTCATGCCGAGGAAACGGGTGCCAGCAGGGTTCTGGCCCTGGCGGCAACCGTCTCCGGAGAGAGCTGTCGCAGGCAGGGCTTGACCTCATCAAAACGCTTATAGCAGAAGCTGCATAGAAGCTGCTGTGAAAGACTCCGCTGCCGGTCGGCATAGGGGCCGTTGCGCTCGGGGTCGGTGGGGCCCATGAGGCAGAGCACCGGCGTGCCGAGAGCGTGGGCCAGATGCACCGGGCCGGTGTCGCCTCCCAGGACCAGTCGCGCTTGGCGATGCAGTGCCGCCAGATACGCCAGATCGGACGCCGACACCGCCCGGGCGTGACCACCGCTGGCGGCGACCACCTCCTGGGCCAGGCTTTCCTCGTTCGGCCCGACCGCCACCCAGGAGTCGATACCGGGATCCCGCCCCATCAGGCGGGCCACCTCGCCCCAGGCCCCGGGCGGGTAGCACTTGTTGGCCCAGCCGGTACCCGGATGAACGAGCAGGTAGGGGCTCGGCTCGTCCGCCAGAAAACGCCGGGCCTCAGGGGGCGCCTGCGACAGGAGCTTTGCGCCACCGAAATCGGCCGGCGCGGCAGGGCAGCCCAGGGCTTCCAGCAGTCCCAGTGTCTGGTCCACCACGTGCTGCCCGCGGGCAGGGAGGGGTTTGTTGATCCAGATGACGCTGGAGGGCTCCCGGCGGCTGGCTCGATCGAACCCGATACGGCGGTCCGCCAGCGTCAGGGCGGCCAGGACGCCCGCCTTGTGGTTTCCCATCAGGTCGAAGACCACTTCCGGAGCGAAGCGATCGAGTCGGGCCCAGAAGCGGCCGACCTCGCCCCAGGTGGCCGGTGACAGGGGCCGCCGGCGCCAGGCTCTGGTTCGGATGGTGAGCAGCTCGTCGAGATCCGGATGGCTGTCGAGCAGGGGCGCCATCGCTTCTTCGACCACCCAACCGATCCGCGCCTGCGGGAAGTTGCGGCGCAGCGCGCTCAATACGGGCAGACTGTGGACGATGTCCCCGAGCGCGCTGGTGCGGACGATGAGGATTCGAGGTTGAGTCAAGACGCTGTTCAGCCGTCGGCGGGAGGGGGAAGGGATCTGACCCTGGCGATGATATCGGTGGTCGAGTGGTCCTTCGGGTCACCCACCAGAACCGTCGAGCCGCCGTAGGCGCGTACGGTGGCGTACTCGGGGACCTTCTCGGGGGAGCCGTAATCGGTGCCCTTGCAATGCACCTCCGGTTGGAGCTCCTCGAGCAGCGGCGACGGCGAGTCGCCGGCGAAGATCACCACAAAGTCCACCGGCGCCAGTGCTGCCAGCAGCTCGGCCCGCTCGCTTGCAGGCATGACCGGCCGGCCGGGACCTTTGAGCCGGCGGACGGAGGCGTCGTCGTTGATCGCCACGACGAGCAGGTCGCCCTGCCGGCGTGCCCCTTCGAGGTAACGCAGGTGGCCGACGTGGAGCAGATCGAAATGGCCGTTGGCCAGGGCGACCTGGCGACCCCGTGCCCTTTCGTCGGCCAGCCGGCTGCGCAGCTCGACGACCGTCAGTACTTCTCCCACAGGGAATCCTCCAGCGGGCCGGGGTCAGAGGAGACGGCGGCGGCGAGCTCCTGGCGAGAGAGGGTGGCTGTACCGGTCTTCATCACCACGGTGCCGCCGGCGTAGTTCGCCAACAGCGCCGCCTCGACGGGGCTGGCTCCGGCTGCAAGGGCGAGGGCGAAGGTGCCGATGACGGTGTCGCCAGCACCGGTAACGTCGGCCACCTGATCGGCACCGTGTACCGGGATACGATAAGCGCCCTCGGCGTCGAAGAGGTTCATCCCGAGGCTGCCCCGCGTAACCAGGAGGAACTTCGCCCCGAGGCGCCGGCGGATGTGGTCGCCGTTGGCGAGAAGCAGCCGGGGCTCCTCCGAGATCGGCTGCCCGAGGATCTCCCCGGCCTCCTCTTCGTTCGGCGTGGCTCCATCAAGGCCCTGGAACTCGCGCAGCCTGTGGCGGCTGTCGCACAGGACGGTTGCCTCGTCGTCCAGGGCCTGCCGGATTTGGTGGATCAGGCCAGGCTCGACCGTGCCATAGCCGTAGTCGCTCAGCACGGCGACCCTTGCCAGGCCTCGCCAGTCAGCGAGACAGTGCTCGAACTGCCGCCGCTCCTCGTCGCCCAGCTCGAGATGATCGTCGATGTCGTAGCGAACGATCTGCTGCTTGATGGAGTGGCGCCCGCCGCTCAGGATGCGGGTTTTGGTGGGGGTGCCGTAGCCCGCTCGCTGCAGGATCCCGGCGGTGGTCACCCCCCGCTGCTCGAATGCCTCCAGGAGCCGGCCGCCACTCTGATCCTGGCCCACTACGCCCAGGGGCAGAGGGCGCCCCTCCAGGGCGGCGACGTTGGCCACCGCGTTGGCGCCGCCGCCCGGCAGAAAGGTCTCACCTTCGTAGCTCAGGATCAACACCGGCGCCTCGCGGCTGATCCGCTTCGGCACGCCGGTGATGAACCGGTCGGCCACCAGATCGACCAGCATGATCACCGGCTGGCCGCCCATGGCCTCGATCAGCTCGAGGAGTCGGTCGACCCCGGGCAATGGCCTACCCCCGGGCATCAGGGCGCGGATGTTATCAATCCAGAGTCCCTGGCCGCCTATACTGAGTTCATGTCAGGAGTCGAGGAGCGCCTGCGCCGCCGGATTGTGGCGGGCGGACCGATTCCTTTCAGGGACTTCATGGAGGAGGCGCTCTACGGCGAGGGTGGCTACTATCGTCGCCCCGAGCTGGCCATCGGCAGGTCAGGGGATTTCGTGACCGGCTCGTCGTACTCGCCACTGTTCGGCCGGGCCAC
>CAJIBT010000046.1_pt1 | contig 9603 bp, 4 predicted proteins | sample 9199421 | NCBI WGS metagenome assembly CAJIBT01 (sample SAMEA7708311, study PRJEB35096) | sediment metagenome | biome: marine neritic benthic zone biome [ENVO:01000025]; feature: sediment [ENVO:00002007]; material: shallow marine sediment [ENVO:03000034] sea grass bed [ENVO_01000059] ...
CTGCGATCAGGCCTCGCGCGCTCGACTCGAGGCCTCGCAGAGGCCGCGGTCGACGGCGCCCAACAGAAGATCGGCATCGGTTTCGGCCAGCACCAGGGGTGGCTTGATCTTGACCACGTTGTGGTGCGGCCCCTCGGCACTGAGAAGAACGCCCTCGGCCTTCAGCCGCTCGATCAGCCAGGCGGTCAGCTTCGTGGCCGGGGCCCGGCTCTGCCGGTCCTCGACCAGCTCGACCCCGATGAAGAGCCCCTGACCCCGCACATCGCCGATCTCTGGGTGACGCTGAGCCAGCCGCTCGAAACCGGCCATCAGATAGTGACCCACCCGCAAAGCCTGCTCCTGCAGACCCTCCTCTTCGAGGACGTCCAGGACCGCCAGACCCACCGCAACCGACACGGGATTGCCGCCGAAGGATGAGAAATACTCCATGCCATTGGCAAACTCTCGGGCCACCTCCGGCTTCGTAATGACCGCCGCCAAGGGGTGGCCGTTGCCGATCGGCTTGCCCGCGGTGACGATGTCCGGCACCACGCCGTGAGTCTGGAAGGCCCAGAAATGAGTCCCCACCCTTCCCATTCCCACCTGCACTTCATCGACCACGCACAGTCCGCCTGCCGCGCGCACATGCCGGAAGGCCTCTTGCAGGTAGCCGTCGGGGAGGACGATCTGCCCGCCGCAGCTGAGAATGGGCTCGCACAGAAACAGAGCCGGCGGCCGTTCTTCCTCCACCAGACGCTCGCAGATCTGCCCGACGTGCTCGGCGTAGGCCCTGCCGATCTCCTCGCCCGAGCCCCGATAGAGACCTCGATATGGATCCGGCTGGGGCACCTTGTGAGCCCATGCGGCGAGTCCCCGCCCTCCAGGGCCTTCGGCCTTGTAGGGGCTCAGATCTACCAGCGTCTGGGTATTGCCGTGATACGCCCCGTCCACGACAACGACGTCGCGCCTGCCGGTGACTGTACGGGCGATGCGAACCGCCAACTCGTTGGCTTCGCTGCCCGAGTTGACGAAGTAGACGACTCTCAGCTCCTCCGGCAGCGTCTCAGCGAGGCGCCGCGCGTACTCCACCCGCAGCGGGTGGAGGTAGCGCGTATTGGTGTTGAGGGTTGCCGCCTGCCGGCCCAGGGCCTCAACCACCCTGGGATGGCAATGCCCTACGTGGCACACATTGTTGACGCAATCGAGATAGGCCCGATCGTCAGGCCCGAAGAGGAACTGACCACGGCCCCGCACGATCTCCAGGGGCACGTTGTACGCCAGGCTCAGCGAAGGGCCGATTCGCCGGCGACGCTCTGCCAGCAATTGCTGATGGCCGAGCTGTCGCGCCCGATCCGGTTGGCGGCGACGGACCCCGAGCCCGCAGGCTTGGCGCACCTTCTCCTCCGCTTTCCGCCAGTCGAGCGACTCGAGACGCTCGAGGACCTGCCAGGCCGATCGATCGCTGATCTGGCGGTGCCGGTTTTCAGGATCCTCGTCCGCGGCCAGAGCCGATGTCGTCACGCTCACGCAGAGCCGCAGGACCATCAGCGGAAACAGCGATCGCACCTCGAGCTCGGACAGCGGCCGCGCCCGGTGGTAGCCCGCCGCAATGGCCCCGAGGCTGGCCAACGGGTCACCTCCCCTGAAGGCGGCATAGGCGCCAGCTATGGCCGGCTCGCAGACCGTACAGGTCCTGACCATGTCACCGAAGTCGAGCAGCCCTGTGATTCGCAGCCCGCCGTCCGCACCCGGGGCCACGAGAACGTTCTCATCGTTGGCATCGTTATGGATCACGCTCGCCGGCAGCTCGGGCAGGCAGGGGCTGATGCGGGCCCGGAACTGCAGCAAGAGGCGCTCGACAATTCCCCGCCGTTGCAGCTCTCGGACCGCGGCCGTACGCGAGCTGATCCACTCGCCGCGGCGCAGATCCCAGGCTATTTGGCGGCGCATACCGGCATGCGAGAACTCCTCGAGGCAACGATCGAGGTCGCCCAGCAGAAAGCCGAGCTGGTCGAGAATCTCCGTCGAAAGAGAGGGCAGGGAGGACAAAGGCTTGCCCGGCTGATAAGTCACCAGACGCATGCGGTAGGGGGAGTCGCCGGCCCCGCAGATCGTGCAGACCGTGTCTCCGTCGAGCGATTCCACCAGGCGGGGGGCGGCACCCAGCGTCCAGCGCTCGCCCAGCCAGCACAGGGCGGCATTCTGAAAGTCGAGCTCCTCCCTGACGATACCGGTATTAGCGAGCTTGACGACGAAGTCGCCGGCGGCGGTGACCAGTCGGAAATTCTGATCCCATTCCGCGGGCAGAGGCTCGACCCTGCCCTCCAGTCCGTAGAGTTCGCGCACTGCCCGCTCGACGATCTGAGCGGATAGTGCAGGTCGGCCCTCGACAGTTGGCGCCATGGAGTGAGCCTCCGCAGGCAAGGCTCATTCTAGCCTTGCGCTCGGAAGGGGCCCGAAAAGAACAAAGCCCCGGTCCCAGGGTCGGGACCGGGGCTCTAAGGTCTGCGTCGCTGGCGTGGGATTCCCCTTCTCGGGGGTCACCCTCCGGTCATCCGTTCAACGCCACGGACGCTCACGAGGATATCCCCTAAGGGGACGCCACCTCCGTCAAACCGTGTTTCTCTGATTCCACTGGATCACCTCCTTTCTGGGCGTCTCCATCATCGGCGGGTCCCACCCCGCCCGGCCCCGTGAGCCGCCCAAGACCCCTCGAGGGCCGCCGCGCCGCCGGATGTGCAGACGGCGCAGAGCTTCGCAGCCCTATGGTGGAGGACCACGAGAGGCTTGTCAATGCGTTGGTGCACGGCCCAAGAGCTCAGGATCGCTCCAGAAGGCAGGCGCGAGATCGGGCGCGCGAGCGGGCGGCCCCCCTTGGCCGTCCGACTTCCGTAGAATGATGCGAGATGTCTTTGTCGGCGGCGGCCGGCAAGGAGCCGCCGCAATGAAGCTTCCGCCTGCGCCCCTGGTGACGCCGCTCGCAGGGCCGGAAAGCTCCGCCGGTTTTCCCGTTCCGGTCCTCGTCCATCTATCCGGCAGTCTCCGGGGGACGAGCCAGCGCCTGCGGGGCGAGAGGCTCCGGATCGGCACCGCGATGGACGCGGAGATCCGGGTCTCGCCGGAACCCTGCGTGGCGCCGCACCACGCGACCCTGCAGGCGCAAGGCACGACCTACCGGCTGCTCGCCGAGGCCGATAACCCGGTGTGGGTGAACGGGGAGCCGTTACGAGACAGGCTGCTGTCCTCCGGGGACGTACTCGAGATCGGCAAGGACGGCCCCCTGCTTCGCTTTCGACTCTACCCGCCGGGAACCCGCACCTCGAAATCGGTTGCCGAAGCTTTCTCCGACGGCATCCGCAGCGGCCGCTCCGGTGGCGGCTGGCCCCCGGCCCGGGCGGCGAGAGGCCTGGCAGGAGCCGCACGTGAGCTCGCCACCCAGACTGCCCTCTGGTTTCGAATCACTGTCCTCCTGCTGGTCGTGGTCCTGCTGGCAAGCACCGCTTTCTTGCTCGTCCGCAGCGAGCAGCTGGAGGAGCGGCTGGCGCAGGAGGAGCTCAAGGTCCGGGGTCTGGCCGAGCTCCTGGAGGAGAACGACCGCCGCCTCGACGAGCAAGACTTTGCGGCAGTGCAGGCGGAGCTTCTGGCAACCATGGAGCGGGTGGAGGCGCTGGAGCTCCGCAGCGGGGCGCCGGCCAGGGTGGTCCAGGAGGCCTCGCAGTCCGTGATGCTTCTGCAGGGCGCCTATGGGTTCGTCCAGCCCAAGACGGGGGAGCCGCTACGCTTCGCGGCTGTCGGCCCGGATGGCCTGCCGGCGAGAAGCGCACAGGGGGATCCCATCGTCGGTCTCGGAGGCGACGGCCCGCTGGTTGAGATCTTCTTTCTCGGCACCGCCTTTGTCGTCTCGCCCGACGGGCTGCTCCTGACCAACCGGCACGTGGTTCTTCCCTGGCAGTATGACGAGGCGGCCAGCAGAGTCGTCGCCCAGGGTCTCGAGCCGAAGATGCACCGCTTCCTCGGCTATCTGCCCGACGTGATCGAGCCCTTTGCCACCGAGCTGGTGGAAGCCTCCGAGCAGGCCGATCTGGCCATCCTGCGGAGCTCGGGGGTGGCAGGGAGTGTGACGCCGCTCGAGCTGCGCCCGACCCTTCCGGGGCCGGGTGACGAGGTCATCGTCCTGGGCTACCCGGCAGGGATCCGGGCACTGCTGGCTCGCTCCCATGCCGACTTCGTCGCCGAGCTGATGGAGGACAGGGATGTCGACTTCTGGGAGGTGGCCCGCCGGCTGTCCGAAGCCGGCCAGATCGGGCCTCTCGCCAGCCGCGGCATCGTCGCCCAGGTGAGCTCGGCGGCCGTAGTCTACGACGCCGAGACCACGCGCGGCGGCAGCGGCGGGCCGGTCCTCGACCTCGACGGCCAGGTCCTGGCCGTCACCTCGGCGGTGGTCTCCGAGTTCGGCGGATCGAATATCGGAGTGCCAGCGATCCACGGCCAGACGCTGCTGGAGCGGGCAGAGTCCGCGCCACCGGGGCCGACTTCTCAGCCAGACGACTTCTACCCACACCAGTAATCTCGACCGGCCGTTCCGCCAAAATCCGGCCGTTCAGACTCGCCCGCCCGCGAACAACGGGTTATACTCTTGTGCAGATTACCGACTTCGGTTCGGCGGGAGCCGGGGGGATATCCAGAAATGGAAGGAACCTACTCCCGACCCAACGCAGTGGTCCCCGGTTTGCTCCGCGAAGCAACCGCTGACCGGCCAGATCGTGTGGGCGCATTTCTGCCGCCGCCGCTGCGGCGCCAGGGTCGCTCGCCTTGCCGAATACCCCCACACCACAAGCGAGAAGGAGCCGAGTCATGAGTGGAAGAGTCCACCTTACCTTCCTGCTGGGTCTCGGAGCGCTCTGCCTGCTCGTCGCCGGCGCGACGGGCGCTCAGGAGTCGACCTACGTCGGCTCCGAGATGTGCGTCGAGTGCCACGAGGGCTACGAGGAGAGTCTCCGGAAGACCCCGCATGGAAGGGCTGGCTTCGACGCGCTCTCGAGCCGCGGCTGCGAGGCCTGCCACGGACCCGGGAGTCTCCACGTCGAAGACCCGACCGTCACAGAGAACCGGCCGACGATCTCCACCCTGCCGGCTGCTGAGCAGACGGCGATGTGCCAGAGCTGCCATGATGGAGCCAGCCAGTTCTTCTGGCAGGGCGGACGTCACGAGACCCGCGGTCTTTCCTGCCAGAGCTGTCACAGCGTGCACAGCTTCGAATCCGAAACCGCACAGCTCAAGCATGCCAGCGGCGTCGAGCAGTGCTACAGCTGCCACAAGGACGTGCGGGCGGAGGTCTGGAAGACCTCGCACCATCCCATTCGCGAGGGCAAGATGTCGTGCAGTGACTGCCACAATCCGCACGGCAGCCAGACCGACAAGATGATCACCGCCGCCTCGGTCAACGACCAGTGCTACAGCTGTCACGCCGAGAAGCGCGGACCCTTTCTCTGGGATCATCCGCCGGTCCGCGAGAACTGCTTCAGTTGTCACACGCCGCACGGCTCCAATCACCTGAAGCTACAGCGCACCTCGGTGCCCTACCTCTGCCAGCAGTGCCACTCCAACACTCGCCATCCGGGCACGCTCTACGATCGCACCACGCTGGCGGACGGTACCCGGCCGAGCAACCGCGACTTCAGCCGCGCCTGCCTGAACTGCCACGCGGCGATTCACGGCAGCAACCATCCATCGAGTCCCTATCTCGCCCACTAGGAGGATGCAGCGATGACCTACGAGACGATGCACAAGCTCTCGACGATCGGTGCCGCGCTCTTGCTGTCGGCGGGGCTCGGCTCTTCGCAGGGGGTAGCCGACGACGGCAACGGCTTCCATCTGGACATGGACTCGATCGTCTTCGAGATTCTCGAGACGGATGTCGATACCGAATCGGCGAAGTTCCAGGAGTATCGTGATCTCAGCAGCGGTTTCAACCTCACTCGCCTCCGCCTGAACGGCGCCAGCCAGGACGGCAACCGGACCCTGGCCATTCGCGCCGACAGCGTCGGCCGGGACGACGCCCGCTACGCCTTCGACTACGGCCTGGCCGGCAAATACTCCTTGTCGATCGACTACAACAAGATCCCCCACCGCTTCGGCAACAACGGCACGCTGCTGTGGAACCGCACCGGTCCGGGAACCTGGGAGATCGCCGATCCCGTGCAGGCTCAGATCCAGGGTGCCGTGATAGAACAGTTTCCTTCTGGCATTAGCTCCGGCTTCCTGGCCGACCTCGTGGCGCCGCATCTGGCCGCCGCCGACAGTATCGATCTGGCCCTGCAGCGCGATCGAACCCGGATCGCCTTCGATCTGGGCACCACGGGCAAGCTGGCCTGGGCTGCCGAGTACCGGCACGAGAACCGCAAGGGCCTCCGCCCCTACGGCGGCAACTTCGGCTTCTTCAACGTGACCGAGATCCCGGAGCCGATCGACTACGACACCACCGATGCCGAGATCGCCGGCGAGTGGAACGGCGCCAAGGGCGGCTTTCGCTTCGGCTACCGCTACTCGATGTTCGAGAACTCAATCTCCACGATGATCTGGGACAACCCGTTCGTCGCCGTGGATGGGACCAATCCGATCGCCTATCTGGGACCCAATCTCTCCACGGTCTCGGGCAGCCGGGGCTTCGCGGACCTCGCGCCCGAGAACGACGCCAGTCTGTTCTTCGCCTCGGGCCGTGCCAAGCTGGGCGGCAGCTGGTGGGCCAACGGCACGGTGAACTACAACGTGATGTCTCAGGACGATCCGCTGCTGCCCTACACCCTGAACACGGCGATCGTGGGCATCGACCACGGCACGGGAGCCACCTTTGTCGCCGCCGACCGCAGCACGCTACCGGTACAGCAGGCCGACACCGAGGTCGAGGTCCTGAGTCTCGCGGGCAATGCCGGCACCCGGCTGGGAGACGACTGGAAGCTCACCTTTCGCTACCGCTACTACGACTACGACACCACCTCACCACGGATCGAGTTTCCGGGCTACGTGCGCATGCACGCGGTGTGGGAGGAAATCCCCCGCATCACCGTGCCCTACGCCTACACCAAGGACGATCTGGGGGTCGAGATCGGCTGGGACGCCACCGACACCACCTCCCTGGCCTTGAGCTACCGCCTGCTGACCTGGGATCGTGAGTTCCGCGAGGTCCACAGCTCCGACGAGGACATCCTCGAGCTGAGCCTCGACAGCCGTCCGAGCGACCGGGTGAGCTTGCGGGCCAGCTGGGAGACCGGCGAGCGCTCGATCGACGGCTATGAGGTCGAGGCGCAGGAGGTCAGCTTCCTCGATCCGGAGGGGATCAACAACCAGCCCGGACTGCGCAAGTTCGCGCAGGCGGCGCGCGATTTCGACGACTACGATCTCTCGCTGCAGCTCTATCCCAGCGATACCTGGAACGTCACCTTGGGGGTCAGCGGCCGTCAAGAGGACTACCCGGAGAGCGAGTTCGGTCTACTGTCGGACGACATCCTGCAGGTCAACTTCGAGATCGCCTACACCCCGGGAGCAGATCTGAACTGTTATCTCTTCGGTCACATCGCCGACCGCGAAGTGCTGCAACGAGCGCGCCAGTCGGGCGCCACGCTGTCCACCGATCCCCTCAACAATTGGGAAGCAGCCTTCGACGAGGCTCTCGATACCTGGGGATTCGGTCTGCGCAGCGACCGTGACCGATGGAGTTGGGACGTCTCGGCTCGCTGGTCGAACTCCGACGGCGAGGCCGACTTCACGACGCCTCCCGGTGGTACGCCGGCCACGGCCGTGGATTTCGACAACTACGAAGACATCGAGCTCCTGGCCTTCCACCTGACACTCGACTACGAGATTCGCGACAACGCCTCGTTCGGCCTGTTTTACCTCTACGAGGACTACACCATCGACAGCTTCATCCTGCAGGGCCTGCAGCCCTACATCTCCGGCGCCTTCCTGCTGGCGGCGGAGAACGGCGACTACGAGGCCAACGTCCTCGGGGTGAACCTGCAGTTCGCGTTCTGACTTCGCGGGCGGATCCGTCAGGTTCCGCCATGAGCTTCACGCGGCGCCGCCCGACAACGGGCGGCGCCCCTGTTTCATGGCCGCAGGGCCCGAGTACGATGTCGACCTGCGAGCCGTAGGTCAAGCTGTCTGCAGCGACGCCTTGACCCGCTCGGGAGTGAGCGGCAGGGTGTAGAAACGCACCCCGATGGCGTCGTAGACCGCGTTACAGATGGCACCGACAGTGGGAATGACAGGCAGCTCGCCGCACCCTCGCGGCGAGCCCGGCGACTGGTGATCGAAGAAGGCGAGCTCGATCGGCGGAATGTCGGAGAAGCGAGGGATGCGGTACTGGGCCAGGCTCTCGGTGTAGGCCCGGTGGCCGTCCAGCTCCACCTCCTCGAACAGCGCGTAGCCCAGACCCCAGATCATGGATCCCTTGACGCCGGCACTCAAGGTGTTGCGGTTGATCACCACCCCCACGTCGTAAGCGCCGGCGAGCCGCTCGACCTTGACGGCGCCGCTGGCGCGGCTCACAGAAACCTCCGCCGCGACCACCCCCAGCTGCCGGCCGCCGTGGTTGCAGAGGGCGAAACCGATGCCGTGATCTTCAGGAGGCTGATAGTTGCCGTAGTCGATCATCTCGGCGCAGGCATCCAGCAGGGTGCGAAAGGTCGGTAGCACGACGGTCCGCCTCCTGAACTCGACCGGGTCGACGCCGACGGCCTCGGCCACCGTATCGGTGTGGCTTTCCAAGGCGAAGCAGTTCTGCGTGAAGCTGGTGCCACGCATGGTTGCGTGGCGCACCGGCAGGCGCGAATGGTAGAGACGAGTGCTGGCGTTCGGCACATCGTAGACCTCCGTCGTGCCGAACCCCTCGTCCTGATAGATCTCGATCTCGCGCGCCAGGAGCTTGCCGTCGCCGGTCACCCCGGTCTTGATGTCCACGATCACCGACTCCTTGTAACGAGCGCGGCGCTGGAACTGCTGCTTGCGGGAGTAGACGCACTTCACGGGCGCCCGCGCCCATCGCGCCAACTGGGCGGCCTCCACCGGCACCGCATGCTCGACCTTGACGCCGAAGGCTCCTCCGACCGGCATGCCGATGACGCGCACATCGGCAGCGTCGAGCTGGAGCGCCTCGGCAACCCTGAAGCGCCCCAGGAAAGGATGCTGCGTTCCCACCCAGACGCTGGCTTGTCCGTCCTCCACCCGGGCGAGAGCGGTCTCGGTCTCAATCGGCACCTGGCTGGCGTACTGAGTGATGTAGGTCTCCGAGATCACCTGGTGACTCTTCCGCAAGCCGTGCTCGATTCTCCCGACCTGTTCGATCACCTGCGCTAGCTGCGCGCCGCCCCGGATCTCTTTCTCGTTGTCGAGCACCCGAGGCCTGGAGGGCGTCTCCCACCGGGCCTCGACCGCCTCCAGGGCGCGCTGCACCGAGCTGAAGGTCCTGCCGATAGCCGCGACACGCCGCTTGTTACGCCGGATGGCCACCAGATCGGGCGTCTGCTCGGCAGCGGTCAAATCGACCGACTGCAAACGGGCCAGGGTACTGTGGACGTCGGGTTGCAGGAAGCCACCGTAGAGGCAGCCTTCCGGATAGAGATCGCC
>CAJIBT010000047.1_pt1 | contig 9556 bp, 9 predicted proteins | sample 9199421 | NCBI WGS metagenome assembly CAJIBT01 (sample SAMEA7708311, study PRJEB35096) | sediment metagenome | biome: marine neritic benthic zone biome [ENVO:01000025]; feature: sediment [ENVO:00002007]; material: shallow marine sediment [ENVO:03000034] sea grass bed [ENVO_01000059] ...
GCAGCCTGACGTACTCCTCCAGGCCCAGCGCGGGGAAAGCCGCGCAGATGCCGGCGCTGATCAGCAGGCCCAGGACGCCGCCTACCGTGGTGATGATCAGGGTCTCGGCGAGAAACTGGCCGAGGACACCGCGCGGCCGGGCGCCGAGCGCCATCTTGATGCCGATCTCCGGCGTGCGCTCCTCGACCACCACGCTCATGATGTTGGACACCCCGATTCCGCCCACCACCAGGGTGAGCGAGCCGACGATGCCGAGAAAGAGCTTGAAGGCCAGCATGAAGGTGTCCAGGAACTGGAACATCTCGGTGGTGTCCCAGACCGCCAACGCCTCCTTGTCGGTGGGATCGAAGCGGTGCTTGCCGGCCAGGAGGGCCAGCACCTCTTCGGTCACCGCCTCGGTGGCCTGGACGTCGCTGACCGAGAAGATGAGGTTGTCGACGTACTTCTGGCCGGTCAGGGCCCGGAAGGTGGAGCCGGGGATGACGATCTTGTCCTTGTCCCGCCCGCTGTAGGCGGAGTCCTGGTTCTTCGGTTTGAGCACGCCGATGACCGTGAAGGGGGAGCCGTGCAGGCGAAAGACCTGACCGACGGGGTTGCCGGCCCCGAAGAGCTGCTCGGCCAGCTCGTCGCCCAGGAAGGCCACCCGCCGCTTGTTCGCCTCGTCGATGGGATTGAGAAAGCGGCCGCCCCGCTGCGGAATCAGGTTGCGCATCGGGCCGAATTCGGGGCTGACGCCCGACACCTCCACCGCCAGGGTGCGCTTGCCCTGTTTGAGGCGCAGGGTCTCGGAATATTCGCTGGAGACCGCCTCGAGGCCGCTGGCGCGCTGCCGCAGCAGCTCGATGTCCTCTTCGGCCAGGCGGATGCGCCGCCCCTTCTGCAGCCCCTCGTAGGGCTTCGAGGTCAGCGAGGGCCAGGCGATGACGATCGCCTCGCCCAGGCCTTTGGCGTTTTTTCGGACCTGCATGTGGAAGGCCTGCCCGAAGGCCAGCAGCAGACTGACGGCCACCGTGCCCCAGACGATGCCCAGCGTGGTGAGGAAGGTGCGCAGCTTCTGGGCCCTGAGGTCGCGCCAGAGCTGCCGCAGAGGGTTGAACAGAAACGTCACGGCGAAGCCTAAAAGATCTCCCGCGGTGGCCGCTGCACGATCTCGTCGCCCTCGCTCAGCCCGGAGACCACCTCCATGTTGAGGCCGTCGGAGAGGCCGGCCTGGATCTCGACCTTGCGCGGCTCGCCGTCGGGCTCCTCGGAGGGCAGCTCGACGAAGGTCTTGGCGCCGTCCTCCTCGAACAGTACCAGGCGCTCCGGAATCAGCAGGATGTCCTGCTTTTCCCGGATCACCAGGTCGGCGGTGGAGGAGTAGCCGGCCCGCAGGATGATCTCGGGGTCTGCCACCGGATCGAGCTCGATCTCGACGTCGAAAAGCCGCGCCCCCTCTTCTTCCGTGGCCTGGGGGGCGATGCGGCTCAGTGTCCCGCTGACGGCGGCGCCGGGCAGGGCGCCGATGTTGAGCCGCGCCGGCACCCCGACCTTGAGCTTGCCGACGTCGATCTCGTCCACCGTGCCCTTGAAGATGAGATCGCTCATGTCGGCGATCGTGGCCAGCTCGGTGCCGGCCTGGAAGGAGGTCAGCGGCACCACCGGATCACCGGGATCGACCAGCCGCTGCAGCACGATGCCGGCGGCCGGCGCCCGGATGATCGACTCCATCTGGCGTCCGCGGCCGGCGATGCGGCCCTTGCGCACCAGCTCGAGGTTATCTTCGGCGCTCTGGTGCTCGATCCTTGTCAGCTCGAAGGCTTCGCGCTTGGCGTCCTGCTCCTCGCGCGCCGTGATGCCCTGCCGCGCCAGCTCCTCGGCCCGCTTCCACTCCGCCTCGGCGCGCTGGAAGGCCGCCTCGGCCGCGTTGACCCGCCGCTCGGCCTCCACCAGCTCGGTGGGGGTGGGGTCGGGAACGATCTCGAACAGCGCATCGCCGGGACCGACCTGATCGCCGACCTCGACCGCGCAGCGTTTGACGATGCCGGAGATCTTGGACTTGACCTCGAACTTCAAGCGCGGCTCGATCTGGCCCACCGCGACGGCCTTCTCGGTGATCGAGCCTCGGCTGACCTCGACCAGCTCGAAACCGTTGTCATTCTCGTTCTGACCCCGCAACCAGAAGTACGCGCCCAGCACTCCGCCAGCCACGATCAGCACCAGCAGCAGGATCTTGAGTAGTCTTGCCATGACTGGATCCCTCCGGGCGGACTCTTCCCACCCTAGTTTGCACTACGGTGGGAGCGGAGACAGGTTTCAGCGGACGGCGTGCGTTCTGAGGTTGTGGGGACACGATTCCATCGTGTCCCCACAACCTCGCTAGTCCAGGCGCGACCAGTCGACCGGCTCGGGGCTGCTGAAAACCGACTCCGGCAGCTCCGCGAAGACAGCGATCTCGCTGTGGCCCCGCTCGCCCCGATCGTCCGACAGCAGAATCTGACCGTAGCGCTGCCAGTTGCCCCACGGCACCATGAAGCGGGGCTCCGCGTCGGCGGCCTTGGCGTAGAAATCCCATTGCTCGACCAGGCTCGAGTCGTTGGCCACGTAGACGTGGTACTTGTTCTCCGGCGTGCGGCCGACCTCGCGGAAGGTGAGCTCCAGCAACTCGGCGGCGCGGCCGTCCGCCATCGTTCCCTCGCCGGCATACTTGAGGGTCACGCCGCTGTCCTTGAGCTTGTAGGGCATGAACATCCAGTAGCTGTCGTTGATCCACACCGCCTCACCCAGGTCGAGGAGCTCGGCGAGCTCCTCCTCCGCGGTGACCTCGCGGCCGGCGCGCCAGGCGCGCCCTTCCAGAGTGTGCAGGTTCATCAAAACCACATAGGGCTCGTCGGTGTCGCTATCGACGCCTTCGACCCGGATGTCGCCGCTGTGCTTGTCCCAGACGTGGAGGCGGCGGCCGAAAAACCGCCAGCGCAGGAAGCGGGTGGCGTCCCAGGCCTGCCGGCCGCCCATGGCCGCCATCACCCGGTCGGCGATCTCGATGGCGCGCGGGTCCGAGCCGTCGAGATCGAATCCGGGAGCCGGCGGGTTGGTCTCGTCGGCCGCGCCGGCTCCGGGCGCCAGCACGAAGATCAGGGCGAGGGCACTCCAGACGATGCTTCTGTTCATGCTCGATCCTCCAGTCTGATGATCGGAAAGCCTGAGGCCTCGCCGAAGGGCCGTGCCGGGGACCCCAGGGAATCGTGTCCCAGGGCCGGGCTAGAACGGCACCCCGACGGCGTCGCATAGAAACCGTACGAAGGAAGCGCCCGCCCGGCAAGCCGTGGCGTAGCGCTCGAGGAAGTCCGGCGACGTGGCGTCGCGCTGGCCGAAGGTGGCGAAGGCGACGAAGTCCTTGCGTTTGAGGTCGTCGATCAGCGGGTGATCGGGGTCGTAGCCCTTGGGCGCCCGCTTGAGAGCCTCGCCGCCGACCTTGAAATGCTCCCTGAAGCGCGAGCTCCCCGTGATCCGTTTCCAGCGCGCCGACTGCGAGACGATCGCCTTCCGGATCCGCCCGAGGCTGGGCGAGTCCGGATGCCAGATGCCGATGCCGGCGAAGACGTTGCCGGGCTCGAGATGGAGATAGAAGCCCGGGGCGTGCACGTCTCGCGCCTTCTTGTGCCGGAACTGGATGCCGATGTGGGTCTTGTAGGGGCTCTTGTCCTTGGAGAAACGGACGTCGCGGTAGATGCGAAACAGCGAGCCGCCCGAGGGGCGCGGGTCGGCCATGAAGTGGCGGCTGATCTTCCGGAGGTGAGGTCCGAAATCGCTGATGAACTGCTGTGCCGGCTGGCGGACTTCCTCTTCGTAGCGCTGCTTGTTGGCCTGAAACCAATCGCGACGGTTGTTCTTCTTGAGGTCCTCGAGAAAGGCGAAGAGCGCCGGCTTGAAGTGGGAGGAGGGGCTAGCCTGCATCATTCATGCTCCCCGCGGTATTTTGCGGCGATCGTCCGCCATTGAGAGGCTCGGCCGGAGACCCTGGTGCCCTTCGTTGCGCGCGCCACGGGGGCGCATTCCAGGCGCAGCGACGAGGCGATGGACAGCCATCGGCGAGGAGCTGCAACGCCGCAGGCGCCCCCGTGCCGCCGCAACCCTGTGGGCGGCTGGGGGTTGGGAACGATCTCGGCGTTGCTCGTCGTCGACGATGCCACCGCATCGCCTCCTCCTCGCGCCTTGAGCTCGCCTCCCAAGCCCCAACGGCGAAGGGCACCAGGGTCTCCGGCCGAGCCTCACAGGCCGTACTCGCTCCTCGCTTCTCGACATACTGTGAGTATGCCTGCGGCGCTCGTCGCTACGTGCGGCCCGATCTGACGGACGCTTGCCGCAATCTGCTCGCGCGGGCATGAATGATACAGGCTGGGCGTCATGTCTCAGTGGTCTCCGTGACGAGGTTCGGTTGGTTGCGCCGCCTTGTCCGTCTTCGGCGGCTCCTGCGGCAGCGGCTTGCGGGGCAGTCGCTCCTCCCGCATGGCGGCGTGATAGAGGAAGGAGGCGAGCACCACCGAAGCCTGTTTCAGGTCGTCCTCGCGGGCGTGGTCGAAGACGTCCAGGTTGGTGTGGTGGGTGCGAGTGGAATAGTCCAGCGCGTCCTGGATGAACTGGAAGCCCGGCAGGCCGACGCGGTCGAAGGCCAGATGGTCGGTGCCGCGGGTGTCGCGGTGGGTCACCGTATCGGCGCCCAGGTCATGGAAGGGCTCCAGCCAGGCCTCGAAAATGCGGCCGGCGGCGACGTTGCCCTGGGTGTAGATGCCGCGGATCTTGCCGCTACCGTTGTCGATGTTGAAATAGGCCGATAGCCGTGCATGCGCGGGCTTGGGGGTGATCGGGAACGTACGCTTCCTGAGAAACGGGGGCAGCTTCTTCTCTTCCGGGTCTTCCGGCTCGGGCCGGCTGGCGTAGTACCGGGCGACGTGAGAGCGGGAGCCCAGCAGTCCCTGCTCCTCGCCCGACCAGAGACCTATTCGCAGGGTGCGCCGCGGGCGGACCTCGAGCGCCTCGAGAATACGCACCGCCTCCATGGCCACGGCACTGCCGGCCGCGTTGTCGTTCGAGCCCGTGCCGGGGTGCCATGAGTCGAGGTGGGCCCCGACCATGACGATCTCCTCCTTCTTGTCGGTGCCGGGGATCTCGGCCAGGGTGTTGTAGGCCATCCGGTCGTCGTCGTGGAAGCGGGCTTCCACCTCGATCTCGAGCTCGACCTCCTGCTCGTCCTTCAGGAGCCGCAGAATCCAGTTGTACTGCTCTGCGGCCAGCACCAGGGTTGGCACCCCGACGCTTTCCCCCGGCTCGCGGGAGCCGCCGCCCCTGAGCCGCACCAGACCGTTGTCCCGCGAGCTGATGTCGACGACCGCCAGCGCCTTTTCCTCGACCAGGAACTCGTTGAGCGCCTTGCGCAGCTTGTGGCGCTTGCGGGCCTTGTCGCGCCACTCCTCGCCCCGGCGCCCCGGCATCTCGAAGACCGTCAGCTCGTCCAGCTCCTCCTGGGTGTAGCGCTCGAAGTCTGCTGCCTCCGAGTCCTTGATCGGCCGCGCATCGGCGATGAAGACGATCTTGCCCGCCAGCTGGCCGGCGAACTTCTCCAGGTCCTCTTCCGACTCGATCTTGGCCTTGATCGCCGGGCCGCGGAGGGGACCCTCGCTACCCGGCGTCCACGCCTTGGGTAGGCCGATGAGCGGCGTGGGCCGGGGCTCGAGCATGTGGACCGAGGCGCGGCTGAAGGACCAGCCGCGGCCGAAGGGTCCCCAGGCCTCGAGGTGGGCGTTTTCCAGGCCCCACTCGGCGAGACGGTCCCGGGTCCATTGGTTGGCTTCCTTCATGGCCGGCGAGCCGGTCAGGCGGGGCCCGATGGTGTCGGTCAGATGAGCCAGGGTATCCATCACTTGGGAGCGCAGCAGGCCCTCGTTGCGGATGCGGTTGACCATCTCCCAGTCGACCGGCTCCGCGGCGAGGAGGAGACCGGGTAGCAGAGCCGAGAGGATGGGAAGCAGGGCCAGGCAGGTCCGTGGCATGGGCAAGGTCTCTGGGGCAGCGAGCCGAGAAAGAGCCGCAGTCTATCTCACCGCGGCGCCCCCGCGGCCGTGGAATAATCCTCGGACGGGAGGAAGGTCAAGATGATTCTGTCGTTGGTCAACGTCAAGGGTGGCGTCGGTAAAACCACCACCGCCGTCAATCTGGCCGCCGCCTTCGCGGGCAGCGGTCTCAAGGTTCTGGTGATCGATCTGGATCCGCAGGGCTCTGCCAGCTTCTCCCTGGGAGTGCCCCAGGGGGAGGCCTCGCCCTCGGCGGCCGAGGTGCTGGCCGGCGAGGCACCGATCGAAGAGGCCATCTGGGAAGCGCCCACGCAGGGCGTGGAGATCGTGCCCGGCTCCATGGGCCTGGCGGCCGCCGATCTGGAGCTGGCCAGGAAGCGCGATGCCACGCGACTGCTGAGTCGGGCTCTGGCGCCGGTGCGGCGGCGCTACGATTTCATTCTGGTCGATTGTCCGCCGGGACTCTCGGTTTTGTCGCTGAACGGGTTGGTCGCCGCCAGCGCCTACATCGTGCCGGTAGTGCCGCACGATCTCGATTACGAGGCCCTGGGCAGGCTGTTCGGCGCTCTCGAGCGGCTGCGGGCCGTCCTGCGGCGCCGGCCCCGGCTGCTGGGCATCCTGCTGACCATGGTGGACCACCGCACCCGAGTGACCGACGAGATCGTGCGCAAGCTGCGGCGGCGTTACGGCCGACAGGTCTTTCGCACCGAGATCCCGATCAATGTGCGACTGGCCGAGGCGCCGCGCTACGGCCGCACCATCTTCCAGTTCGAGGGCTGGTCGCCCGGCGGCAGGGCTTACAGCCAGCTGGGCGCCGAGGTGATCCAGCGCGGCCGCAAGAACGGCCTGGTCTGAGGCGTTGATTCGAAGGGCAGGGCTATGGCGGACGTCAACTCGGACAGCGACCCCCGTCTGGCGGCTACCCTGCAGCGGCTGCGCATCGTCGTGGCGGCGCTGCTTCTGGGCGCTGTGAGCTTCGCGGCGGTGGCGGTGTTTCTCGTGCAGTCGCAAACGCGCCCCACCTCTCCCGAGCCGGCGCGGGCCCTGATGGCCGCGCTGGCGGCGCTGGCCGTGGGAGCGACGGTCGCCTATCGCCTGGTGCGGCGCGGCCTCCTCGGCCAGCTGCGAGCCCGCGGCGGCACGGGCGGGAGCCAGATCGAAGAGTTGCTGGAGCCGTTTGCGACGCTGATCCTGGTGGGGGCGGCGCTCACCGAGGGGTGGTGCCTGTTCGCGCTGGTGATCTACCTCGTGACCGGCCTGCCGGTGGCGCTGGTGGCGGCGGCGGTCGGGGTCTTCATCCTGGCGCTCTTCTTTCCCGGGCGGCGGCGATTTCAGGCCTTCCGCGAAGCGGCAGGCGGCCTTGAAATACGGTGACAGGATACTCATTTCCGGATCGAAGTGAGTATCCTGTCACCGTGAACGTGCTCCGGGTCCTCTTCCTCTGCACCGGCAATTCCTGCCGTAGTCAGATGGCCGAAGGCTGGGCCCGGCATCTCAAGGGGGACCTGCTGGCGCCGGCGTCGGCGGGGGTCGAGGCGCACGGCCTGAATCCCAGGGCGGTGCGCGTCATGGCCGAGGCGGGCGTCGACATCTCGGCTCAGAAATCGAGGCGCCTGGAGGAACTGGAGAGTCTCGACTTCGACTGGGTGGTCACCGTCTGCGACCGGGCGCGGGAAAGCTGCCCGGTCTTTCCCGGCAGGGCGCGTCTCCTGCACCGCAACTTCGACGACCCGCCGCGTCTGGCTGCCGGGGCCGCCACGGAGGAAGAGGCTCTCGCCCCGTACCGGCGGGTGCGGGACGAGATCCGGCGCTTCGTGGAGTCACTGCCCGCGGGGCTCGAGCAGGGCTGATGCGAGGCCGCCGCACCCTCTGCGACCGCGGCGCAGCGCCGTGCTACGATCGCGCCCTCTGATGCCGCGGCGTTTTCCGGTCGGTAGTCTCTTCCTGGCGATCTTCGGGTACCTGGTGACCCTCGTGCCGTTGGCGGCCGAGGCCGCTCGGGCGCCGCAGTCGGTCGCCGAGTCACCCGCTTTCCCTGAGGCCGAGGTGCGTCGCGGCCATCCCTTCTTCGCCACCTTCTCGATCTGCGCCATCGACCCCGAGAGTCGCCAGAGCGGCGTCGCGGTGACGACCCGGGTGCCCTTCGTGGGCCGGGCGGTCCCCTGGGTGCGGGCCGGCGTTGGGGCGGTGGCCACCCAGTCGTGGACCATCGTCGAGTACGGCCGCCAGGGTCTCGACCTGCTCCAAGAGGGGCTCACCCCCGAGGAGGCCCTCGCGCAGCTCCTGGCCGACGACGAGGGCCGCGAGCTCCGCCAGCTCGGCCTCATCGACATGCAGGGCCGCACTGCCGCCCATACCGGCAAAGAGAACGGCGCCTGGGCCGGCAGCCGGCAGGGCCAAAACTACACCGTCCAGGCCAACATCATGGTGGGGCCGGAGGTCGTGGCGGCAGTGGCCGATCATTTCGAGTCCACCGCCGGAACGGGCATGCCGCTCGCCGAGCGGTTGATCCTGGCGCTCGAAGCGGGTCAGCGCGAGGGCGGCGACAAGCGCTGGGGGCGGCTGCAGTCAGCCGCCCTGCGCGTGGCGGATCCCGACAATCCCGGCCGGGGCGGCGACCATCTGGCGGTCTCCATCGACGTCGGCGAGCATCCGCGGCCGGTCGCGGAGATGAAGCGCATCTACTACACCACCCAGCGGCGGTTGGGCTACCGGGAGTTCTCCGAGGTCAGCGGCGACGACGTCGTCGAGCTCAAGCGGATGCTGCACGCCCTGGGCTACTGGCGCCCCGACCTCGAGGCGTTTCCCGAGCCGCCCGAGTTCGAGGTCGATCGCGACCTCAGCCGCAGCGACCCGGAGGCCTTCCAGAAGGCCGTCCAGGACTACCGCGAGACCGCCAGAGAGTACGACGAGGCCTATGCGCTCTTCGATGCCGAGGCCGTGGCGGCGGTCGACGCCTTCCGCGAGGACCACGGCCTCGACTACCCGGGCAACGCCCGCGGGCTGGTCGACCGGCGCCTGGTCGACGCTCTACGACAGGCCTATTACGAGAGCGAATGAGCGTTCTGTTCGCGCGCCGGAGCTGGTCAGCCTTCTTCCTTCTCGGTGAAGATGACCGAGGCGACGAAGAACCGGATGCGTTCCTGATCTTCCTGGCTGAGCCCCTGAAACTCGACGCCCGCCCCCACCATGGGCTCGATCCAGACGACCTTGCCCCTGCCCTCGATCGGCTTGTCCGGCGTTTCATCGGGTAGGAAGAACTTGAACTCGATGATTGCGTCCTCTGCCAGCGGGTGGCCGGTGTCGAGGAAGAAGCCGTTCTCGCTGATGTCCTCGAGCCGGGCCTCGATGGGGGGAGAGTCTGCGGTGTAGGTGACCTCGATCGGTTTCTTGGCCCGTACCGCTTTTCTTCTCTCATCCATGGGGAACTCCTGCGGTTGGTCTTGAAGGAACGAAGTGACCCGTCTGAGATCCGCTGACCGAGAAGCTACACCGGGGGCCCCTGG